>Ga0209636_10000771_pt1 | contig 31797 bp, 28 predicted proteins | sample DeeMarSWOR152_54_FD_187464 | JGI IMG/M metagenome (GOLD analysis project Ga0209636, IMG submission 187464) | Marine sediment microbial communities from White Oak River estuary, North Carolina - WOR-1-52-54 (SPAdes) (version 2) | ecosystem: Environmental > Aquatic > Marine > Intertidal zone >...
AATCCAAACTGATTATTAAATCGATTAAACACGTGGAGACATCCATCCTGGAAGGTGCCATTCTTATTGTCTTGGTCATGATCTTTTTCATGTGGAATTTACGCAGTTCGCTCATCGCTTCTTTGACCATTCCCTTTTCTATACTCATCGCTCTGGTGTTCATGACCATCTTTGGCATTGACCTCACTGTCATGTCCATCGGCGGATTGGCTATTGGTATCGGGAAGGTCGCCAACGGATCCATCATCATGGTCGAGAATATCTACAGAGTTCTCCAAGAGAAAAAGGGCCAAGCTTCCACACTTGTTCTGACCTCAGAGGCAGCCAAGGATGTAGGAAAATTTCTCTTCTCTGCCAATCTCATTATCATCCTGGTCTTCCTCCCTCTTTTGACTCTGCGAGAAATCGAAGGGGCCATGTTCAAACCCACGGCTTTTGCTGTAGCAGCCGCCCTTTTTGGCTCTCTCCTCTTGAATATCACACTCAAACCTGTGCTCGCTTCAATTTTTCTGACAGAGAAGCACCTGAAGGATCGAAAGAATCCAGTCACAGAATTTTTGAATAAAAAATATCGCTCTATCTTACAAGGCTCTCTCAAGCACAAAAGAACCATCCTCATAATTTTTCTAATTTTAATCATAGGAGCCGGCGTTTCCTACAGCTTCTTGGGAAAGGAATTTGTGCCGCCCTTGGATGAAGGCGCCATCATGGCTTCAACCGTGATGCTTCCCGAGACATCACTCGAGGAGTCGGTTAGGATGGGTATGCGAATAGAAAAGATATTCCTCTCGTTTCCAGAAGTTGTATCCGTATCCAGAACCACAGGAACGGCTGAGGCTTCCGAGCATCTTCATCCCGTAAATCACAGCCACTATTGCATCGAGCTTTTACCCCGTGAGAAGCGCAAGAGGGGATTCGAAGATATCACCCAAGCCATGCGAGAAGAGCTGGACAAACTGCCCGGAGTCGCCTATATCTTTGAACAGCCCATAGCCAACAAGTTAGCCGAAATGCTGACCGGAACAGAAGGAGAGCTTTCCGTCAAGCTCTTCGGTCAGGATTTAGGCATCCTCAACGACAAGATCGAAGAGATCCGAAACGCCATGGCTGAGATCGAGGGCGTGGCTGATCTCCAGATTGAACAGACAACAGGAATCCCTCAATTGGTGGTTAGAGTTGACAGAACACGACTTGCCCGATTCGGTATTCCTGTGGGAGATGTCGCAGACATCATCGAAACAGCCCTTAACGGCATCGAAGCCACCGACGTATACGAAGAGGACAGAATCACGTCTGTGCTCATACGACTACCTGAGGAGTACAGAAACAACGAAGAGGCTGTAAAAAATCTCTTGGTGGACGCACCGAACGGGCAAAGAATCCCTCTCTCAGAATTAACAGATATAAGAATAAGCGAAGGCCCTCAAACCATATTCAGAGAAAACCTGATGCGCCGCAAGATCATCCTGTGCAATGTCGTCGACCGCGACATCGGGGGGTTCGTCAAGGAAGCCCAACAGAAAATCGAGGACGAGGTGACTCTCCCTCCGGGCTATTTCGTTACCTTTGGCGGACAATTCGAAAGCCAGCAGAGGGCACTCCATCACCTGACAACCCTTATGCTCATCGTGATCCTGATCATCTTCGTGATTCTTTTCACCTCCTTCGGGTCTATATGGCAGGCTCTTCTCATCATACTGAACATACCCACAACCCTGATTGGAGGAATCTTAGGGCTTCTCATAGCCGGGCAGACATTAAACGTCTCATCCACAATCGGTCTGATCGCCCTCTTCGGCATATGCGTACAGAACGATGTCATCCTGGTGGCAAAGATCAACGACTTCAGAAGACAGGGGCTCTCACTCCACGAGGCTGTGGTGGAAGGAGCCTTGACAAAATTCCGTCCCATAATTATGACGGACATGGTGATGATTGTGGCTGTGTTGCCTCTAGCTCTAATTGTCTCTACAGGGGCAGAACTTCACAGGCCTTTAGCTGTGGTCTACATCGGGGGATTTTTCTTCGCCATCCTGCTTCGATTGATCATCGTACCAGTCCTGTACGAAACTCTTGGCAGGCTTGGAAAAAACAAAAAAGGCACGTTTGCACAAAGTTGAAAATTGGGAAAAGGCAATCCCAATAAATATTCAGAAATGGCTTGTTATTTCCCGTAGATTATCCGGGATGTCGCTGTTAACAGAAATGCAGACACAAGGTCTAAATCGACAACATGCCTCCGCTTGTCGAGCAGCTTATCTTTCAGCTTTTTCCTCAGCTTTTTTAGCTTCGAATACTGAATGGGAAAATGCCTCTGCATATTCCGCACATACTCTTGGCTGTAATAGGCCTCATTCTTGCCCGTGGCTTCCAAAATCAGAAGGACACAATTTCTCAGGATAAGCTCTTTTAGTGTCTTGGCGTTTAAATCCTCTTCATCCAGTTTGACATCCACCACTTTCGAGATAAAATTCAACAGCTTGCTGGCGAGTTTGTCCATTTTGTGTCTTCCAACAGGAAAGGAAAAAATCGTGGCATGGTTATTTTCCCTGTCCAAAACAAGATCCTGAATATCGTCGGCAAGCTGGAGAAGAGCTCCAAACCCGAAACAGAAATCCGCCTCCTCATCCTTTAGAGATCCTGCTACGAGAAAGCCGTCGGCCAGCACCGATGTTCCACCCTTTTCGAAACTGAGATCCAGGATATCGACTTCAAAGGGAAGGATATGCCCCTTTTGCTGGATGAGGCTCTTGAGTTGCGCATTGAATATGGCCAGCAAGCTCTGGTAAACTCCGGGAAATTTATTCCTGTCATACTCGGCTTCTATCAGTTTGATCAGCCTGAAAATCTTCTCTTCGTGAGGATTATCATAGGCTATAGCCTGCCCTTCTAACCACTCCTTTAATTTTTCGATCAGCCGAAGCTTACTCTCCAAGGAAAGCGATGCGTCATCCAAGTAGTTATCCATATACGGGTAGATCATGCTGTAGGCAAAAATGGAATCTCGAAATCTCACATCCAGCCCAAGATGCATCTGGAGCGAGTTCATGATCCATGCATTTCTCAACGCTTGATACAGGTCTTCGATCTCTATTCGGGGATCAAATTCTTTAGCCTTGTCGATAAACATCTGGGTTGACCGGACATAGTCTTCCTGAAAGACAGCATCCAGATACAGGTCAGACATCTCTAGAAAATTTTGAGCAAACCTTCTGATTTCTGAAAGAAGATTCTCCATCCAAATCTTCTTTCTCTCTTTCTCAGAAGGACACTCATCGAACCTTCCAGAGGCGTGGTCGATAAATCGGAACAGCTTCTTTGCGATAGACTTTTGCAGCTTCCTTTCATATATCCTTCCCAATCGAGGAAACTCGGTGGATGTCTCCCACCACAGACGCAAATAATCTCTTTTGTACCTTTCGATATCTTCCTGGAGTCTTCCTACCCTGTCAGAATAGGGAAGGGGTCCTTTCCATTCTCTTTTCATGTGTCTATGAATTTATACGAAAAAACACCCGTTTTAGGTTGCACCACGCGTTTTTTTATAATGTATGATCGATTATGATCTTGATTCCAATCAGAATAAGAACCAATCCTCCTAAGAGCTCTGCTCTTCTTCCTACGGTTTTTCCCAAAACTGGGCCTATGGATGTTCCCAAAAGAGTCAGCAGAAAGGCAATAATTCCTATGACCAGAGAGGGGTACAGGATATTCATCCGCAATGCTGCAAGGCTGATCCCAACAGCAAAGGCATCGATACTCGTGGCAATAGACAAGAGGACCAATGTCAGACCTCGTGTTGGGTCACCAGCCCCTTCCCTTAACTTTTCTCTGCCCCTTACTGCCTCATACACCATTTTGCATCCGATGATGAAGAGAAGAGCAGACGCCACCCAGTGATCGACGTCTCGAATAGAGTCCATGAAGCTTAGACCGGCTAGCCAACCGATTATGGGCATCACGAACTGGAAAAATCCAAAATGAAAGGCCAAACGTAAAGTCTGATTCCTTTTTAGACCTTTTTGAGCCACGCTCAGGCCAACAGATACAGCAAAAGCATCCATGGCTAAAGCCAGGGCAACGGGAAGAACAAGAACGACATTCATCTATGGATTACTTTCTAAACACCTGAGAGCCAAACATGTCATCAGCAGGGTGGCTTGCGGGAGAGCTTTCTCATCAATATCAAATGCCGGGTGGTGATGGGGAAATTCCATACCATCGCCCATCCCGAAGAATAAAAAAGCACCAGGAATTTCCTGGAGGAAATAAGCAAAATCCTCACCGCCCATGACTGGATCGATGAATCTTACTCTCTCTTTTCCTAGGACCTCGCCTGTGACCTCTTCTACAAATTCCACCATGGTCTCATCATTGACCACTGGAGGGTAGCCCTTTTCGTACTCGAGCTCTGCTTTTGCCCCGAAGGATTGACATGTGGCCTCCGAGATCTCCCTGAGGCGTTTTTCTGCCAGTCCCTGCACATCGGGCTCAAAGCTTCTGACCGTTCCTGTCAAGGTTACTTCTCCAGGGATGATGTTATAAATCGTGCCGCCGTTTATGGTACCAAAAGAGACCACTATTGGCTTCAAAGGGTCTACGTTTCGGCTGACAATACTCTGGACATTCACCACAACCTGGGAAGCCACCAGGATGGGATCCACTGTCTGCTGGGGCATGGAGCCATGCCCTCCCTTCCCTATGACTCGAATCGTGAATTTATCGGGCTGTGCCATCATCGCTCCCTTCACGAGTCCAACGACACCTGTGGGAAGCTGCTGCCAGAGGTGAAGCCCGAACACAGCATCCACCCCCTCGAGGGCTCCTTCACCGATCATCTGTTTGGCTCCTCCTGGGATTCGCTCCTCTGAAGGCTGGAACATGAACACGACATTGCCCTTCAAATTGTCTTTCCTTCGTGAGAGAATTCGAATCACTCCCATCAAGATCGCCATGTGACCGTCATGACCACAGGCATGGGCTGCCTTGGGATTTTCCGATATGTATTCCTTTTCTCCCTCTTCTTTCAAGGGAAGGGCATCGATATCCGCCCGCAGGGCAACGGTCTTTCCTCCAGGCTGGCTTTCGAGCAGACCTCGAAGTCCTGTCTTGGCCATGACTCGAACCGGAATATCGAGATCTTCCATGAACTGCTTGAGCACTGAAGAGGTCCGATGTTCCTCATAGGCGATCTCGGGGTGGCGGTGAAAATCCCTCCGCCAGGCAATAATCTGGTTGGTTAAAGTCTCAACCTCTTTTCTCAATTCGTCTATCATCCCTATCCTCCGAATCTAAGAAAAATCACTAACATTTATCTTAACCAGTTAATCCATAGATAAGATTCAAACGCTCTAAGCCTCCTGCCTATCCGGGCTTTTAGGTTTGGCATATAGGCAGATCGCCAGGGTAACAATGCTATTGACAACGAGACCCACAAATCCTGCATTCATTCCTAAAAAGGGATCTCGGCCTCCTACTATTAGCAAAACTACCACACTTATTCCGACGATGAGCCCGCTCAATACCGCGGTCTTTGTGGCCCTCTTCCAGAAGAGCCCTAGAACAACCCCGGGAAAAAATTGACACACGCCATCGTAGCCGATGATCAGGAGGTTGACCAATTCATTCGGGAAACGAACGGCCATGACCAGCGCCAAGGTGGTGATGACAAGCACCAGGAATCTCGAGAGTCTCATCACCGTTTCTTCGCTCGCTCGAGGATTAAAACCCGCTTTGTAGACATTCTTGGCCAAAAGGGTCGAGGCAAACAGCACCAGGATGGAAGAAGGAACCATGGCTGTCACTGCCCCTGCTGCTCCTACAAATCCCATAAACCAGGAAGGATACGTCCGGTTGACCAGCTCCAGGAAGGCCATGTCTCCGTTCTCCAAAGCAGGAATAACCAGAAGAGCCGTAAATCCTACCATGAAGACGAGCAGAATCGGGATCTGATAGAAAGGCATGATAATGGCGTTTCGTTTGATGATGTTTGCGCTTTTAGCTGAAAAAACCGAGCCAAAAACGTGGGGCCACATGTAAAAGCCCAGCCCGGTCAAAAGAAGAGTCGACATGACCCAAAGCACACCCATGTGGGACGTCCCCCCTGGAAGCACGAGGTAGTGGGGTTTTTGCTCGATAAGGGTGCGGAACATGTTGCCGAATCCTCCAAAATAAATCGCAGGAACCCCTATTCCGACCACAAAAACAGCCGCAATCATCATGATGTCTTTGATGATGGAGACCCATGCGGTTCCACGAATTCCAGAGGTATAAACAAAGGCACAGGTTAGAACAAACGAAATCCCAATAGCCCACTGAGAGGAGACGGCCTGGTTGCTGGCCACCTCGACGATCAATCCCAGACCAGTGAGTTGAAGCTGGAGATAGGGCATAATCGAAAATACCCCTATAAGAGCCACAAGAATACCTAGGGGGCGGCTGTCATACCTCTTGATGAAATAATCCGGCTGGGTGTGAAGTCCGTAGCGTTTCCCAACCTTCCACAGAGCAGGAAGGAGGAAAAACGAGAGCGTGTAAGCCAGGGCTCCGTAGACCAATATATAAAAAGTGGGAGCACCCTTGGAGTAGGCCCATCCGCTGGCTCCGAGAAAGGTAAAGGTCGTGTAGATCTCCCCGGCCATCAGTAGCCATATGATGATGATTCCAAATCGGCGCCCACCCACGGTCCAGTTCTCCAAATTCATCTTGACTCGCCTTCCCGCATAGATGCCGAGCAGGGAAGAGAAGATGATGGTAGCGAAGATGATGATCAGGGCAGCGTTCATTCTTCCTCTCCTTCCTCAGGCGCATTGAATTTTTTCTCGAGAACATAGGCAGCCATCAGAATAAAAGGAGTCATCACCACCCAGGCCAGAAGCCAGAACAGTAAAAAGGGCAGTCCCAGGATGATAGGCTCGATCCTGTTGACGAGCGGAAGCACAAAAACCATCATGATAAACGGAATAGCTCCTAAAATCAGAGCGATACGTGTTCCTTTCTGCATCCCAACCTCCTTAAGGCTTGCCATTATATCAAAATAAACCGAATACGTCTGTCTTTCTTCATCTTGTCCAAGAAAATTCTCTATCAGGGCAAACCATTGTATAATAGAAATCCTGAAACTCAGGCTCACAGGAAAAGCTACCATGAAACAGGTGATTACACTCAGAGGTGTTCGGGTGCACAACCTGAAGAACATCGATCTGGATATTCCCCTGGATAAGTTCATCATCGTCACCGGTGTTTCCGGCTCGGGCAAGTCATCCCTGGCCTTTGACACGCTCTACGCAGAGGGACAGCGGCGCTACATCGAATCCCTCTCTGCCTATGCCCGCCAATTCCTTGAAAGGATGGAAAAGCCTGAGTCTGACCTTATTGAGGGCATTCCACCTGCGATTGCGATCCAGCAAAAAGCCGTCACGAAAAATCCCCGCTCCACTGTGGCAACGGTGACCGAAATCTATGATTTTCTCAGAGTCTTGTATGCACGCATAGGCGTTGTCCATTGTCAAAGATGCGGCCACCCCATCCGCAGAGACACCATCGATGCCATCGTCGAGAAACTCTACAGCCTCCCCCATCAGACAAAGCTCTGGATATCCTTTCCTTGGCCGCGAGAAAAAGGTCTCTCTTCCCTCAGAAAGGATGGGTTTCACCGCATCATCCAGGGAGGAGAAATCGTCCCCCTCGATAAAGCCCGAGTCAAAAAAACCAAACACCTTGATGTGCTCGTGGACCGCTTAAGTTTGGACGAAGAAGAGAGAGAGCGTCTGGTCGACTCCCTGGAGATGGGGATGAAAAAGGGTGAAGGGAAAGTTAAAGTGCAAATAGAAACCGGCGAAGAGAGAGAAATGTTTCTCTTCTCGGATAAGTTGGAGTGTAAAAAATGCCAAATCGTCTATGAAGACCCTTTCCCTAATCTCTTTTCGTTCAACAGTCCCCAAGGAGCCTGCCCTGAATGCCATGGATTCGGTGACTTGGCCGTACTGGATGAGGACAAGATCATACCCGACAAGACCAAGGCTCTCGAAGACGGAGCGGTCGAGCCGTGGACAAAGCCGATCTCTAGAGGGATGATGCGAGAATTGATTTCAAAAGCCCGCAGACATGGCATCCCCACCGATGTTCCCTTCAAAGATCTGAAAAAGGAATGGCAGCGGTTTGTTATCGACGGCGAGGATGATTATTATGGAGTAAAGGGCTTTTTTGACTGGCTCCAGACCAAAAAATACAAGGTTCAAGTCAGGGTGCTCCTCAGCCGCTACAGAAAATATATTCCCTGTCCAGCTTGCCGTCAGATGCGTCTCAATCCTCAGGCCTTGTGCGTAAAAATCACCGGTCTATCTATCGGCCAGGTCGTCCAGATGACTGTCCAGCAGGCCTTCGATTTCTTCCAGAAGCTAACACTTTCTCCCTACGAGAAGCAAGTAGCGGAAAAATTAATCGATGAAATCCAGAACAGACTGAAATTCCTCTTGGAGGTCGGTCTGGACTACATAACTCTGGACCGGATGACCTTTACCCTGAGCGGGGGCGAGGCCCAACGGATCAATCTTGCCGCAGCCCTGAGCGCTGCCTTGGTGGGGACTCTCTTTGTCCTGGATGAGCCGAGTATTGGGCTCCATGCGAGGGACAACCAGCGGTTGATCGATATTTTGAAATCCTTGAAAAATATCGGAAACACGGTCATGGTCGTGGAGCATGATCCGGAAATCATCAAATCCGCCGATTATTGCATTGACTTGGGTCCTTTGGCCGGAGAGGCAGGAGGAGAGGTCGTCTATTCGGGTTCTTTCAAAGATTTTTCAAAATTCCCCGGTTCCCTTACCGCCGAATACCTGAGAGGAGAAAAAGAGATACATATTCCCGAAAAGAGACGCATCCCTGAGGCTTTCATCACCATTCGGGAGGCAAACAAACACAACCTCAAGAACATCGATGTTCATATCCCCCTGAATGCTTTCACCTGTGTCACAGGAGTCTCTGGATCTGGCAAAAGCACCCTGTTGTATGATGTTCTGTATTTGGGCTGGGAGGACGAGGCAAGCGACGGATTCAGGGAGATTACAGGGAAGTCCCATTTGGACAAGGTCATCATGGTGGACCAGTCTCCTCTGAGCACATCCCCCCGCTCCATCCCGGCCACCTACACCAAAGCCATGGATGATATCAGAGACGTGTTCAGCCAGACCAGAGAGGCAAAAGCCTTAGGATTCAAGCCTGGCAACTTTTCTTTCAACACTGCAGGTGGACGATGTGAGGAATGCAAGGGTGCAGGCCAGCAGATCGTAGAAATGCAGTTTCTCTCAGATATCGTCTTGACCTGTGAAGCATGTAAGGGAAAAAGGTTCAAGAGCGAAATCCTGGAGATCAAACATAAAGGGAAAAATATAGACAATATTCTAAAGATGAGTATCTCCGAAGCCTGTGATTTTTTCTCTGACCTGCCCAAGGTTCGCAAGAAATTATCTCCTCTTATAGAGGTCGGACTGGGCTATCTCAAGCTGGGACAGCCCACAACGACTCTATCAGGAGGGGAACTTCAGAGAATCAAATTGGCTTACAACCTCGTTCACCAAAAGGAGAAAAGAATTCTGTATCTTTTTGACGAACCAACAATCGGTCTTCATCCCAACGACATCTCCGCACTCCTGATAACATTCCAGAAATTGGTAAATTACGGACACACAGTCGTGGTCATCGAGCACAACTTGGATGTGATCAAATGTGCCGACCATATCATCGACCTGGGACCAGAAGGGGGTGAGAATGGAGGCCGAGTCGTGGCCAAAGGCACCCCTGAGCAGATCGTCCGCTCAAAAAAATCCCACATCGCCCGTTATCTCCGCCAACATCTCCCACAAAAATAAAGGGTAAGGGATTTGAAAACAAATCAGTGACATAGAGCCTCCCGTAAGTTGACATATGGGTGAGGCGGTGGTATATCTCTCTCTGAGTAAATAGCAGCAATGGACACTTATGGGTGGATTTCCGTGCTCCCGCCTCTGTTAGCCATTTTCCTCGCCATCAAAACGAAACATGTCTATATATCTCTCATCTTGGGTATCTGGCTTGGATGGACAATCATCAACGGTTGGAATCCAATAACAGGAATCATCCACACCATCAATGTCCTTGTGGGCGTATTCAATGATGCGGACAATACCCGTGTGGTCCTGTTCAGCGCGATGATTGGAGCCATCATCACCTTCACCCAGTATTCAGGGGGGATGAAGGGATTTGTCAACTGGGTCGTCGGAAAAGGACTGGTCCGGACGCGCAAATCAGCCGGTCTCCTTGCCTGGTTTTTGGGATTTGTCATCTTCATCGAATCCAGCATATGTGTGCTCGTTTCTGGGGCGGTCTGCAGACCTGTATTCGATAGATTAAAAGTCTCAAGAGAGAAACTGAGCTATATTCTCGATTCCACTTCTGCTCCGAAGTGCATTCTCATCCCCTTGAATGCATGGGGCGCATTCGTGATCGGATTATTGGCTACTCAAGGGATGAAAAATCCTGTTCGCATCCTCGTCTCCTCCATGCCCTTTAACTTTTACGCGATCATCGCTCTCCTCCTGGTTCTGTTTGTCGTGGTCACAGAAAAAGATATCGGTCCGATGAGGAAAGCAGAAAAACGGGTGAGGGAAGAAGACAAGCTTTTGCGAGACGGAGCCGAGCCTCTCATATCGGATGATGTCGTGATGATGGAGGAAAAACCAGGAGTCAAACCTCGGGCCATGAACATGATCATTCCAGTGGTCACGATGGTCGCCACAATGCCCGTCGTCCTCATCATCACCGGAAAAGGAAACCTGATGGAAGGGTCAGGATCATTATCTGTCCTCTGGGCGGTTATCCTCGGTCTCCTTGCAGGAGCCATCGCCTACAGAGTGCAGGGAATCATGCGGACCAAAGAGATCACAGACATCTTCATGAGGGGAGTTGGAGGGCTGGTGCCGCTGGCCAGCCTGATGATCCTGGCTTTTGCCATCGGCGATACCTGTGATGCTTTAGGCACTGGCCCATTTGTTGCTCAGGCAGCTAAATCCTCACTCAACCCGGGCATCATCCCTGCCGTTGTGTTTCTCATTTCCTGCTTTATCGCCTTTTCCACAGGGACCTCCTGGGGAACCTTTGCCATCATGATTCCCATTGCTGTGCCCATGATCCGCATCATAGGCCTCCATCCAGGCCTGATTATTGCTGCTGTCTTGGGAGGAGGTGTGTTCGGGGACCACTGCTCTCCCATCTCTGACACCACCATTATCTCTTCCATGGCCTCGGCAACCGACCACATCGACCATGTCCGGACACAGCTTCCATACGCCATGGTAGCGGCGAGCATTTCACTTCTCCTTTTTATCGTCTTCGGATATGCATTATAGTCAAATAAACACGATCAACACGAAAAAATCACCACATGCTGATCCATCACCTTATTTTCTGAGAGGAGTAAAACACCCATGACTCATCGGTTTAAACTGAGATCTGCTGGCTTCCTGATATTTTTATGTCTATGGAGTGCGTCGAGCTTTTTCGCCCTCCAGTCAGAGGCTCCTGACCAGTCTCTGTATGCCCAGGCCATACAAGCCATCGATAAATTTGTTGTTGAACAGATGGCTCATGACAATACACCAGGCCTATCTGTAGGATTCTTGAAGGATGATTTCTTCTGGACCCATGCCTTCGGATATGCGGACCTGGAAAACTTGGTCCCTGCCAATCCCAAAAGCTCCTTCCGGATGGCTTCCATCACAAAGACATTTACCGCCATAGCCGTGCTCCAGCTTGTTGAGGCGGGGAAGATGGACCTGGATGCCGAGATCCAAACCTACGTTCCTTATTTTCCACCGAAGAAATGGCCGATCACCATCCGTCAACTCCTGGGCCATCTAGGAGGAATTCCCCATTACGTCAACCGTGAGACAGAATTGCACATAAAAGACCATAAAAACACGAAGGAGGCCATAGCCATCTTCCAAGACTATGATCTGATCGCTGAACCGGGTACTCAATACCACTATTCCAGTTATGGCTACAACCTTCTCGGTGCAGCCATAGAAGAAGCATCCGGTCAACCCTACGGCCAATACATCAAGGAGCATATCTTCGATCCTTTAGGGATGACAGACTCCAGGATGGATGATCCGACTGCCATTATCCCTCACCGTGTGAGGGGATATCGCCTGACGAACGGAACCTTCATGAATTCTGATTATGTCAACATGTCCAGTCGATTTGCTGCAGGAGGCACACGCTCCACCGTCGTCGATCTGTTGAAATACGCTAAAGGAATCATAGATGGAAAACTCCTGAGCAAAAAGACATGGAGGCTGATGTTGGAACCCATGGCCAATAGGGCGGGGCTTCTCACCGGGAGAGGGCTGTGCTGGGACGTTCGTCCCTGGAGAGGACACTTCCAGATTTCACATGGGGGAAGTCAACAGGAAACAAGAACTTTTGTTGTGATCTTTCCTCTAGAAAAATTTGCTATCGCTCTTGCCTCCAACCTGGAGAGTTTTGACCGAGAGCTGTATGTCCAAAGAATAGCCAAGATTATTTTGGGAGAGGACCTAGCCACCCCGGTCTATGTCTCAGACGAGCAGGAAGAGCTTCTGTACACAGCCTGTGAGCAGGTTTTCTCCTATGGACTGAGCCAATACTATCGGCATAATGGTCCCATAACACAGGACGCGAATGATATCAAAGAGTCCTTTTCCTACTTCAACCAAAATGTCAATCTTGCGGCGCTTCGTCGAAATCCCGAATCGACACGGAGCAAGATCTCTTCCGGCATCCATCCAGCCGCAGAGCAAGCGTTCACCAAAGCCGGTTCCTTCATGGCATTAGTCTTGGAGAAAGCCTTTGGCAGAGAAAAACTCCGGAGTTACCATAAAACCGGTCCTATAGCCTTTTTCACTGACTATGTCCAACTCGCTCAAACATGGGATTCCTCTGAGGTGGACTTCAAACTCTCAAAACGATTTACAGAATTGCTCTCCCAATGGGAAAAAGACTGGGGAAAAGTCTATACTGATGACATCCGGCACTTTCATATTCCCTTCGATGCCGACCTTGAAGATCTCCAGCTCAAGCTGAAACAGTCCTTCATGGGTGCTCCTCTGTATCCCGATTTCCATCAAGACATGATCCGGATTGCGGAATACCATGTGCAGAAAGCCGAACCTCAAAAGGCCTTCCTCCTCCTCAATCTGGCCAAAGAGCTTTATCCAAACAGGACAGACCCGTTGGCCAGTCTAGCCGCACTCCATGTCTGGGCAGGAAACAAACAAGAGTCAAGAATCTGCTTTCAAAAGACCTTTGCTAAAAACCCTAAACACCCGGGCGTAAGCATTGGCCGATTCGAAAGCCTGTCGCACAGCCTCATAAACGCCAAAAAGTATGACCGCCTCCCCATCCTCGCAGAAATCGCCACAGAGCTCTACCCAAAATCCTGGGAGCTTTCCAGAAACCTCGGCGATACATTTTTCCACATCGGGCAAAAGGAACGAGCTCTCGAGTATTACAAAAGGGCCGTGAAACTCAATCCGAGATACAAAGAAGGACAACAAAAAATCAAAATCCTTGAGAGAGAAATCAAAAAATAAGATGTAAACGGGGTGTAGAGTGAAAAAAGACATCGGAGAACTCTTTCAACAAGAAACAAAATATATCAGGGGGAAACTCTCTGGTCGGTCTTTGCTCTGGCAAGCCAAGCCCGAGACATACAAACGCTACCCGAAAGCCCTCAAAATCGAACTGGACAGTCCTTCCAGTGAAGGAGGAAGGCCCCTCTGGACAGCCATCCACCAGCGCCGGAGCATCAGAAACTTCAAGGACCAACCCTTGAAAAAAGAGCATCTTTCACAGCTCCTCTGGGCCACCCAGGGAGTCACCAAAAGAGAGATGGATTTTGAATTCAGGGCCAGTCCTTCTGCTGGCGCTCTGTATCCTGTCGAGACTTACATTGTGATCCATAATGTGGCGAACATCGACCCGGGCGTTTATCACTACGGCGTCAAGAAACACGAACTGGAACAGCTCAAAAAGGGGGATTTTCGCCTGCAAATCGCCCAAGCCGCCCTCGACCAGGATATGGCTTATGCCGCCAACATTGTCTTCGTATGGACAGCCATATTCCAGAGAGCCAAGTGGAAATACGAACAGAGGGCTTACCGGTATGTGTACCTGGATGCCGGCCACATTGCCCAGAGTCTGGCCCTTACGGCCGTCAGTCTGGATTTGGGCACCTGTCAGATTGGCGCTCTTTACGATGAGGAGGTCAACTCTCTCCTCGAAATAGATGGAGAAGACGAGAGCGTGCTCTACATGAGTGTGGTTGGGCATTACTGGTAAGGCTCCCTAAGGAGGAAAAAATGAAAAAATGTCTTTTTAAAAGCGTTTGTCTTCCGGTTTTGTTGGTCCTTACTCTCTCTTGCACAAAGACTCAAGAACAAGAGGAAAAACCTTGGGACTGGAGCCTAGACGATGTGAAGGCCACGGTCGGCAAAGTCCGGGCAGGTCAAGACCTCACTCCTGAGAGTTGGCCAAATGGAGCTAAGGTGGCGGTGGCCCTCTCTTTCGATTTCGATGCAGAGACGAATGCTTTGAGAGACATGACTCTATCTCCTGGACTTTTTTCACAAGGCGAGTATGCTGCCCGTGTCGCCATACCCAGAATCCTGGCTCTCCTCGATGAGTATGACATCTCTGCATCGTTTTTTGTGCCGGCTGTTACTGTTCTGCTTCACCAGGATGTGATGAAGGCCATAATTGCAAAGGGCCATCACGAAATCGGGATGCACGGCTGGATTCATGAACGGAATTCCCTGCTCAGCGAAGAAGAAGAGAGGGTTCTCATGCAGAAATCTTTCGACACTTTGAAGGAATGGACAGGCAAGGCACCAGTGGGGATTCGGACTCCCTCCTGGGATTTTAGCTCATCCACGCTGAAGCTGATCAAAGAGCTAGGGCTCCTCTATGACAGCAGCCTTATGGCGGACGACCGTCCGTATGAGCTTCTGGAAGATGGAAAACCCTCAGGAATCGTGGAACTTCCTGTGGAATGGCTCCTGGATGACTATCCCTATTTCGGCTTTTCTCGGTATTCGAGCATCCGCCCCCACATCAAACCCATGGATGTCTTGGCCATATGGGCAGCCGAGTTTGAAAAGGCCTACGAAGAGGGAACCCTGTTTGTATTGACCATGCATCCCAAGTATATCGGACACAGAAGCCGGATCGTCATGCTGGAAAACCTCATCCAGTACATGCAAAGCCATGAAAACGTCTGGTTTGCGACTCACGCAGACATCGCGCGGTATGTTAAGAAAGGAAACCAAGAATAAGGAATGTTTTAAGGGGACTTCTTCTCTTCGGTTTTCTTCTCTTCGGTCTTTTCCTCTGGCAAAAGACCAACCTTTTGTCGAATCTCCTTATCAAGCTGAGCAGCAAGCTTTCCATTCTCCTGCAGGAGCTTTTTGACGTTTTCTCTGCCTTGGCCCAATCTTTCTCCTTTGTAGGAATACCAGGTTCCTGTTTTCTCTACCAGCCCCTCCTCGACTCCACAGTCGATCAGATCTCCCTCTCTGGATATCCCTACCCCATAGATGATGTCAAATTGGGCTTCACGGAAAGGCGGTGCCATCTTGTTCTTGACGATTTTCACCTTGACCCTGTTACCGATAACCTGTTCTCCATCCTTGAGGGATGCAATCCTCCTGACATCAACTCTCAGAGAGGAGTAAAACTTCAGGGCTCTTCCACCTGTTGTTGTTTCGGCACTTCCGAGGAAAAATCCTATTTTCTCTCTTATCTGGTTGACAAAGATGAAACAGGTCTTCGAACGGCTAACGATCGCGGTGAGTTTCCTGAGAGCTTGAGACATCAGGCGGGCCTGAAGCCCCATATGGGCATCTCCCATCTCTCCTTCCAGCTCGGCCTTGGGCACGAGGGCTGCCACAGAATCGATGACCACAACGTCGACAGCACCGCTTCGCACCAGAACTTCGGCAATCTCCAACGCCTGCTCGCCATAATCGGGTTGGGAGATCAAGAGGTTATCTACATCGACACCAACACTGGCTGCGTATCTCGGGTCGAGGGCGTGCTCAGCATCGATAAAGGCTGCCTGACCCCCTTGTTTTTGGGCCTCTGCGATGACATGCAGCGCAAGAGTGGATTTGCCCGTTGCCTCAGGGCCAAAGACCTCGATCACCCGGCCCCTTGGAAAACCGCCTATTCCCAGGCTTAAATCAAAAGCAATGGACCCCGTCGGGATAGCTGGCACTTTCATGGCTGCATCCTTCTGCCCGAGCTTCATCACCGCGCCCTTGCCAAACTGTTTCTCGATCTGTGATACAGCAGCCTCGATGGCTTTATTTCTCAAATCCTGTTTTTGTCCGGCACTTTCTTCTCTCATCCTGTCCTCCTGGGCTTCATGGATGAAGCCCTTTATCGATTAAAGTTTATCTTTAGCCTAAGAGCTGTAGTCGTAAAATCCTTTGCCTGATTTTCGGCCCAGATACCCGGCATCAACCATCTTTCTCAACAGCGGGCACGGCCTATATTTTGGATCCCTGAAGCCTTCAAAAAGCACTTCCATGATATGCAGGCAAACATCCAGACCTATAAGATCTGCCAGTGCCAAAGGACCCATCGGATGGTTCATGCCCAGCTTCATCACGGTATCAATTGCCTCCACCGTTCCCACGCCCTCCATCAGGGCATAAACAGCCTCATTGATCATGGGCAGAAGGATGCGGTTAGAGATAAAACCCGGAAAATCATTGGCCTCAACAGGCACCTTCCCCAAGGCTTCTGTCAAGGATTTTACCTGGTCGAATGTTTCCTGGCTGGTGGCGATGCCTTTGATCAGCTCCACGAGTGCCATCAATGGCACGGGATTCATGAAATGCATGCCCATGAAGCGAGAAGGCCGGCTGGTCAGGGCCGCCAGGCGGGTGATGGAGATGGAGGAGGTATTGGTCGTCAGGATGATTTCAGGCGCTAGGATCTCGTCGAGTCCCTTCAAGACGTTCTTTTTCACCTCGAAATCCTCAAAGACGGCCTCGACTGCAAAGTCTACATCCTTAAGATCAGATAGATCTGTTGTGGCCTGAATTCGACCCAGAATAGACTCCTTGTCTCCCTCTATCTTCCCCTTCTCTATCAGTTTGGACAGGCTTCTTTCTATCCCGGCCAATGATCTTTTCAAAAACTCTTCTCCAACATCATGAAGGACCACATCAAAACCTGAGGCAGCCGCCACCTGGGTGATACCCGTTCCCATGGTCCCAGCACCTATGACTCCAATTTTTTTTATATCCATCATTCCTCCATTCTTACGCAGCTTCCACAGCCATGGCTATGGCATCTCCTCCCCCCAAACAGAGGGCGGCCACGCCTTTTTTGAGTCCTCGGTGCTTCATAGCATAAATCAACGTGGTCAAAATCCTTGCACCTGTTGCTCCGATCGGGTGGCCCAAAGCCACAGCTCCACCATGCACATTGATCTTTTCCCTGTCCAGGCCGAGTTCTTTTATCAAGACAACGAGTTGGGAAGAAAAGGCCTCGTTGATCTCGAGAAGATCCACATCCTCGATCGCCCAGCCCACATTGGCCAGCAATTTCTCTATCGCGCCTTTGGGAGCATACATGACTAACTGGGGTTCGAGCGCATTGGACGCTGCTGCAAGAATCCGAACCATCGGCGTCAATCCTTTCTCTTTTACAACCTGATCTGAAGCCACCACTAAAGCGGCACCTCCGTCATTAAGACTAGACGCATTCCCAGCAGTAACTGTCCCATCTTTTTTAAAAACAGGACGAAGCTTGATTAATTTCTCTATAGTCGCATCTTGACGCGGGCCCTCATCAACAGAAAAGACAATCGGATCGCCTTTTCTTTGGGGAATCTCCACCGGAACAATTTCATCTTTAAGATACCCTTTCTCGATGGCATGAAGCGCCTTCTGATGGCTGCTCACCGCATATGCATCCTGTTCTTCCCTTGTGGCGCCGAATTTTTCTGCTACCACCTCGCCTGTCATCCCCATGTGCTGGTTGTCGAAGGCGCACCAGAGTCCATCATGAAGCATGGCGTCCTTCATCTGGACGTCTCCGAATTTTACGCCTCCTCGGACTCCCCAAACCATATGGGGAGCCTGACTCATGCTCTCCATTCCCCCGGCCACTACAATCTCGTTCTCCTCTAACCATATGGATTGGGCGGCCAAATGGACGGCTTTGAGGCTCGAACCGCAGACCTTATTCACCGCAAAGCTGTTTACGGTGTAAGGAACCCCACCTTTTGTGGCTGCTTGCTTAGCAGGAGCTTGGCCTATCCCAGCGGAGACCACATTCCCCATGATGACCTCATTAACATCTCCGCCTTGGATACCAGCCCGCTTCAGGGCTTCCTTGATGGCAATTCCCCCTAGCTCAGGAGCTTTGACATCCTTAAGTGTGCCCAGAAAATTGCCTATAGGAGTGCGGACAGCTCCCACGATGAAAACATCCCTCAATTCACACATGTATGATTCCTTTCCTTTTGGGTTGTATGAGGACTTCCTTTTTTTATCACAATTGGATATCACTGTAAATATAAAAACAATCAAGAAAGCCCTGTTATTTCTCCATCCTCTGTGATATCGATTTTTTCGGCAGCAGGGGCTTTTGGTAAACCGGGCATGGTCATGATATCTCCGCAGATGATGACTACAAAACCCGCCCCTGAGCTGAGCGAGGCATCGGTGACGATAAGAGTGAAATCCCTCGGTCTGCCCAAAACCTCATCGTCAGCAGAGAGCGAATACTGGGTCTTTGCTACACACACAGGAAGATTTCCAAATCCCAGCTTTTCCATCCGTTGAATCTTCCTCCTCGTTTTCCCTTCCATGGCCACGGATGATGCGCCGTAAATCTTCTTGGCAACAGTCTCGATCTTTTCCAGAAGGGATTGATCCAGTTCATACAAAAGTGCAAACCGGTTTTCATCTTCTTTGATAGCTTTAAGGACTTCCTGCGCCATTTCTTCTCCGCCTTCACCGCCTTTACTGTACACCTCCGAGAGTGCAACTCTAGCTTTTTCTGCCTGACACAACGTCTTGACCTTCCCTATTTCAGCCTCTGTATCAGAGGGAAACCTATTCACGGCCACCACAAACGGGACACCGAATATTCTCATATTCTCGATATGCTTTGCTAGGTTCTCAAAACCGCTTTCTAAGGCTTCGACATTCTCGCTGTTTATTTCATCCAGCTTGACACCTCCGTGGAACTTCAAGGCCCGGATGGTGGCCACAAGAACACATACCGACGGAGGAGGGACATGACCTGTCCTGACTACAATATCGAAGAATTTTTCTGCACCCAGGTCTGAACCGAATCCTGTCTCCGTAACCACATAATCAGAAAGACTGAGGGCCATGCGCGTAGCGATGACCGAGTTTGTCCCATGGGCAATATTGGCAAAAGGTCCTCCGTGAATCAGTGCGGGAGTTCCTTCTAGTGTCTGAACCAAGTTGGGTTTGAGTGCTTCTTTAAGAAGGGCCGCCATAGCTCCTTCGGCCTTGATCGAGCGGGCAAATACAGGCTGTTTATCAGGAGAATAGCCGATCAAGATATTTCCCACCCTCTCCTTGAGATCATCCAATCCGTCCGCAAGGCACAAGATGGCCATAACCTCAGAGGCTGCGGTTATGTCGAATCCTGTCTCTCTGGCGATTCCTCTAAGCGGACCGCCTATTCCCACCACCACTTCCCGAAGCACACGGTCATCCATATCCATGACCCTCTTCCAGGTGACTTGGCGACAATCCAAAAGGCCACAGGATCCATCGAAATGCAGACGGTTATCGACCATGGCCGCCAGGAGGTTGTGCGCAGCAGTGACAGCATGGATATCTCCTGTGAAATGAAGGTTTATCTCATCCCTGGGCATAACTTGAGCATATCCCCCGCCAGTGGCTCCTCCTTTCATTCCAAAAACCGGGCCAAGAGAGGGCTCTCTCAAGGCTACAGTCGTCTTTTTCCCCAAGCGGTTCAAAGCATCTGCCAGCCCGATGGACGTGGTGGTTTTGCCCTCTCCCGCCGGAGTCGGACTCATGGCTGTAACCATGACCAGCTTACCTTTTTTTTCGCTCTTTTGGGCAACCGCTTCAGGTGCAATCTTCGCTTTGTATCTTCCATATCTCTCCAAGGCTTCGGCCTCAATCCCCAATTTCTGTGCCGTTTCTTCTATCGGCCTCATTTTCACTTTTTCAGCAATTTCTCTGTCATCCAACATCTCGACCTCCTCTCTATGAGTTTACCGTTCGCTCTCGGTTTTGACAATTCTTTTCTTGGAAAAAGAAAATCACTCTATCATAATTCTCTGTAGTTCTGGCCAGGAGATGAAAAAGCGCCTCGAGGATTGAGCGGGCACGGTTTCTCTCCCAAAGGGAGAGAAGAGCGAAGGACGAGTGGGAACTGATTTTTCTCGCTGGGGAAAATCAGTGTGCTTTTGAATCTCCTGGACAGAGCTCCCTTCAGACTCTTCTTTTTAAATCCTGTAAAAGAAACTCGTAGTCCTCGATGAGGCCTCGGTCGGCAAAGCTGAAATACCTGTTGTTGCCGATGATGATGTGGTCCAAAACCTTCAACTGCATCATGTTCGATGCGAAAACAAGCTCCTTTGTGATTTCCTTATCGCTTTCTGAAGGCTCAGGATCACCGGAGGGATGATTATGGACAAAAATCAAAGCAGAAGCGCTGTGTCGAAGGGCCTCTTCCATGATCTCTCTCGGATAGACAGCACTCGAATCCACCGTGCCCTTAAAAAAAGTTTTTTCCTCTATGATCTGGTTTTTGGCGTCCAAAAAGATTGCCTTGAATTTCTCCTTTTTTGCATCGCGAAGGGCATGATACAGGTAATCAAAAACTTCCCTGGAGGAATGACAAACAGGCCTGCTCATCATCTTTTCTTTGAGAAAACGCCTGGAGACTTCCTGAACAAACCTAATCCCAAAGATATTCCTGGGTCCGATCCCTTCAATTTCTTGGAGTTCTTCCTCACTGGCTTCCAGAATCCGTCTCAACATCTTAAACCTTTGCATGGCTTCTTTGGCCGGCTTTTTGCAATCCCGGCGGGGTGTGCCTAGTGTCAGAAGGAGTTCGACAATCTCATAATCGAGGAATCCCTGCAGTCCTCCTCGCATAAACCTTTCTTGCAGTCTCTGACGATGTCCCTGCGTTTTATTCTTTGCGCTTCGATTCTCCTTCAGCACCGGTTTCTTACCGCCCATAAACAGGACGAAAAAACAGATAAAAATTTCACACAAAGAACTCCCAAAGAATTAAATCATAGGTTAGAGAAATGTCAGGATTATTCTTTTTTCTCTAGGAAAAATTTGAGTCGGAAAAGCCGGTCTGCTTCCTTTATTTTTAGACGCAGGAAAGAGACAAGCACAATAACAGACAGCCACATCCAGCCCACAAACACAAAGATACCTGTTTTTTCTTTGATGTTCTGGGGAGAGCCGACGATCCTCTCTGATTCTTCCTCAATCTGGATAGAGCCTGTTCCCTTTTCGTCAACGACCTGCTGGATAGAGCTGCAGAGCGGACAAAAGGAAGCCGCAAGGAAAAAAAACAAGACAAAAAGGGCAAGGACACTTCTTGCAACCCTCATAGCAAACTCCAGATGGTCATGATAAGGGCATAGACGATAAAGACATAGGCCGCCGCTGTTATGAACTTTCCCTTCCTCTGGATAGGCTTGTTATCCAAAAAGGGAAGAAAGAAGAACAAAATCCCAGCAAAAATCATCAAAAGGACAGCCACTATCTCTCCGCTGATAAAAAGAATTTTTGCCGGAAAGATCTTTAATGTCTGGAACAGGAAGAGGAAATACCACTCAGGTTTTATTCCCTCTGGAGCAGGGGCCATCAGGTCGGCTCGTGTCTCCAGAGATGGAGGGAGAAAGATGGCGACACTGAAAAGTATCCCTACCAGCACAAGCCAGATGATCATTTCTCTGTAGACAAAATTGGGCCAGAAGGGGATTTCCTTCACTTTCTCGCCTTTACTTTCCTCTTCAAACGGGACACTCATCCCCTGCTTTTGGATAAGATAGATATGTATGCCTAGGAGGATGAAGAGAAACACGGGAAGGATGCAGACGTGGATGCCGTAAAACCGGGTCAACGTATCACCGGTCACATCTTCACCGCCACGTAGAAGATTGGTGATCCAGGCCCCGACCACAGGGATGGCACGGGGAATGTCTGTTCCTACTTTTGTGGCGGAAAAGGATAGAGCATCCCACGGAAGAAGGTAGCCTGTGAACCCAAAGAAAAGAGAAATCAGGAGTAGGACGACGCCGCTCATCCAAGTCAACTCCCTCGGCCTTCGGTAAGACTTAGTGATCCATATGCTCAGAAGGTGGACGAAAACAAAGGCAATCATGAAGGAGGCAGACCAACTGTGAACAGAGCGTATGATCCACCCAAGAGGGACTTCGGTCATGATCCGGCCAACACTCTCATTCGCCATTTCCAGCGTGGGCTTGTAATAAAGGATGAGCATGAATCCTGTGATGACTTGGATGGTGAAAAACAAAAGAATGGCACTGCCCGTGTAGTACCAGACCGTATGCTTGTGCAGGGGCACCTTCTTATGAGTCAAGAATCGGGCAATCTCTGAAATCCCGAATCGCTCTTCCAGCCAGGATTGAATTCCGTTTCTCATGATTCCTGCTCTATGCTTTCCTTTCTGATGATCAAGTTATCTCCCTCGATAACGAGAAAGAGGCGACGAAGCGGCTTGGGTGGGGGACCTCCTATGTTGAGACCGCTGTCATCATACCACCCATCATGACAGGCACAAAAAAACTTCCTTTGGTCGGGCAGATAGGTCACGTTGCAATCCAGGTGCGTGCAGACTCCAACAAAGACCCGATAAGACCCGTCGTCGTTTTTCTTCAGGATGCCCATCTTGCTTCCCCAGGCGAAGTTTTTCACCGAGTTGGACGGCATATCTTCAAAATCTGAAAAAGGCAAAATAACCTCGTCTGGTTCTCGGTAGGGAGGAAAGATGAATTTTACGATCGGATACAAAAAGGAGGCCAGTAAAGCTCCCAGCCATCCCCCAAGCACACCGTTTAAAAACTGGCGTCTTGTGAAAAGGGAATGTTTGAGTCTCATCGTCCTCGCTTAAAAAGGTGTTTAACCTTCTCCACAATCAATTTTCTTCTCAAGGCCTCGATCCCATCAGCCGGCCGCACATCCTTGGGACAGACCTCGTTGCATTTGAAAACCGTGTCACACCCCCAGAGTCCTCCTTCGGTATTCACTCTGGACCAATTGGAAAAGGGCCTCTGATCTCTTGGATCTTTGACGAAACGATAGAGCTTGGCCAAAGCAGCAGGCCCGAGATATCTTTCATCCCGTGAGGCCACAGGACAGGCCGCATAACAGCATCCACACAGGATGCAATTGATATACTGGAAAATCTTCTCCATCTCCCTGTCTTCTATTCTATGACCTCTTTCCGGTACAACATCCTCAGCATGAAGATAGGGCTCGATTTCGTGGAGTGCTTCCCAGAAAGGATCCATATCCACAACCAAATCCTTCTGGATCTCCAGATTGGGGAGTGGTTCGACAATGACCGTTGAAGACCTCAACGCCCCGAGGTCTCTATGGCAGGCGAGATCAAAATTCCCGTTGATCACCATGGCACAGGAACCACAGATCGCCTCTCGGCAACTATAACGGAAGGACAGGGTGCAGTCCTGCTCATTGCGGATATCCATCAGGGCTTCAAGGACAGACTTCTTCTCCTCGGTCGCATAGGAAAAGTCCTGGAAGGAGGGGTGTTCTTCCTTTTTCGGGTCAAATCTCAAAATTCGAAAGATATAGTCCATTTCAGTATTTGCGCTCCGTCGGCTCGTACTTATCGATCTTGACTTCCTGATAGCTGATTCGAGGCTTTCCGTCTTCTAAGGTCACCATCGTATGTTTTAGCCAATCTTTGTCATCCCGTTTGGGAAAATCTGTGCGGAAATGGGATCCCCGAGTCTCCTCCCTGGTCAGAGCCCCCGAGGTGATCACCTCAGCCAAATCCAGCATGGACTCGAACTCGATGATGTTCACCAACTCTTGACTGTAGCGGAGACATTTTCCTGAGATATAGATATTCTTATAATCTTCTCTTAACTGTGATATGTCTTCAAGTGCCTCAGATAGATCTTTCTTATTCCGGAAAATCCCAACTTTGTCGCTCATGACGACCTTCAACCGGTTCAACAGGCGATGAACCTTCTCTCCAGAATCTCTCTTGCGCCAAGCCTCAAACCTGCTTTTCTGGTCTAAAGCCTCCTCCAGCAAAATCTGCTGCGCATTTGGTGTTATTCCCATCTGGGGGACACGTTTCGACGCCTCCTCGCCTGCGACTTTACCGAACACAACGGTCTCTAGAAGCGAGTTTCCACCCAGGCGGTTCGCCCCATGCACGCTCACACAGGCACACTCTCCAGCCGCGAAAAATCCTTCCACTCGAGAAGCACAGTTCTCATCAACATCGAGCCCACCCATAGAATAGTGTTGAGCAGGCTGGATGGGAATGGGTGTATCTATTGGGTCGAGGGCTGCAAAATCGATACAGATTTCCCGGATACCAGGCAACCTCTTCTTGATCTTTTCAGCACCAAGATGCCTCAGGTCCAAATGCACGTATTCCCCTTCGAATCCTTTTCCCTTATCGATCTCTGTCTGGATGGCTCTGGCCACGATGTCCCGTGGTGCAAGCTCCATGGCTGTCGGAGCATAGTCCTCCAGGAATCTTTTCCCCTGGTTGTTAACCAGATAGCCTCCCTCTCCTCTGGCTCCTTCGGTGATCAATATGTTTTTATCGAAGAGAGAGGTCGGATGAAACTGGACAAATTCCAGATCCTTGAGTGGAACACCTGCATGGTAAGCCATTCCGATGCCGCTTCCGTGATTGATGAAGGCATTGGTTGTCTTCAGGTAAACCCTTCCGTAACCTCCTGTGGCAAAGACAACGGTGCGGGCCTGGACAGGGATGACATCTCCAGAAGCCAGGTCAAAGACGATAACACCCAAACATTTCCCGTTTTGAACCACAAGCCTTGTAACCAGCCATTCGTTGTAAAACCTGACCTTTTTTCTTATCGAATGTTCGTACAGGGTGTGTAAAATGACGAGCCCGGTCCGATCCGCCGCATAGCAGGTGCGGGGAAATCCTGCGCCCCCAAAGGGCCTCTGGGCGATGACTCCCCCAGGGAACCGGCTAAAAGGAACTCCCAGAGCATCGAGTTCATAGATTGCAGGAATAGCCTTTTGACACATCCGTTCGGCCGAATTCTGGTCAGACAGATAATCGCTTCCTTTGATGGTATCGAAGGCATGCCTTTCCCACGTATCATCCTTGCCATCAGGATTGTTCCCCAGGGCTGCATTGATTCCCCCTTGTGCAGCCACAGAGTGGGAACGTAAAGGATGGACTTTGGACACCACGGCCACCGAAAGCTTGGGATCGCTGTTTAAGGCGGCCGCCAGCCCGGCCAATCCACCCCCGACAACAAGGATGTCATGACTTATCATTCAATAATTCCTGGTAAAGTAGACAAGGAGCAGCGCAGCACTCATAGCAACGCTGAGAAGGGTGAAAATCCAGAAAAGCTGTTTTTCTTTTCTTACGCCTAGATCGATAATGACCGTCCTCAACCCGTAAAACGCATGGAAGACGATCGACACGATGAGGAACGTGTCGATAAAAGGATTGGTGTGGAGGACAAGAGCCCAATCAGGCTTCTGCTCCTTGGTCATCAGAAAAAAGGAGGTAAAAAATTTTACACCTAATACGATTATGAGCAAGAGACCAGAGATGCGATGAAAAACCCAAACAAACATGAAAGAAGCTCCTTTTCTTGAGGATATATTTAATTAAAGTCGGCAAGCAATGTCAAGAAATACCGGAAAATATGGAATGAATGGCCATGGTCGATTGTCTAATAATAATCAATAAGGAAGGGGGTCAGCCCTTGACTTTGGACATATGGACATACTTACCTCATGTAAAATGCTTTTTAATACTTCTAGACTGAGTATTATTGATCCCGTAGCCAGCGGATCGAAAAATGTCCAAAGTCAAGGGCTGACCCCATGGAAGCATGGAAGAAAAAGGAGGTGCTTGCGTCCAAACAATGAAAGTGAAATGCAACAATCAAAAAAGGAGGAAGAGATGAAAAAGATTCATTCATTGTTTGCGATCCTTTGTCTCGCACTCGTTCCTTTCCTGTTGAATGCCCAAGACGTCAACGTAACCGGCGACTGGGAAATGACCACGCAGTCTCCCCGCGGAGAGAGAACTTCGACTGTTCACTTTGAGCAGGACGGCGAAAAACTGACCGTGACCACCCAAACCATGAGGGGCGATGAAGTCACTGGTGAGGGAACCATCGTAGGCAACAAAATCGAATGGACCATTACCATGAGCACCCAGAGGGGCGAATTTACGATAACCTATGAGGGAACCGTGGAAGGTGATACCATGTCTGGTGAAGCCCAGATGGGAGATTTCGGGTCGATGGAGTGGACAGCCAAAAGAAAATAATTCCTTAATCCATTTCGTTTCTCATCCAAGGAGTCTATTAAAAGGAGTTCGTCTATCTTCCAGGACTTTCTCAAACATATCTGATTGGGCATGATCCATTCCAAAAAAAGCGCCTATCGCGTAAAATAACAAACGAGTCAACCTGTTTCCGGGTTTTAAGAATAAAGGAAGATTTCAACGTCTCCTCCGTCTAAAGGATGTACGGAGGACACAAAGAATTGAAGTTTTATGGAAGAGAGCAAACTGGTCCAGCAGAGCATACACGGCGACGAAGAAGCCTTTGGTGCCCTGGTCAAAAAATATAAAACAAAGGTGTTTAACTTGGCATTCGGATTGACACGAGATCGAGAAACCGCTGACGACTTAGCCCAAGAAGTCTTTATCAAGGCTTATTATGCCCTCGGAAAATTCAAATTCAAATCCGGATTTGGAACGTGGCTCTACCGGATAGCAGTCAACCACATCAAGGATCATCTGCGGAAAACAAAAAAGGCAAGACACATTTCTTTCGAGGATCTACACAAGGAATCCAGGCTTTCAGAAGAGGAAATCCACAGGAGAGAAAATGCTCGAGAAAAGGAACGACGGATCAAGCTTCTGCACCAAGCCCTTCAGGCCCTTCCCGAAAAGCACCAGATCATTCTGACTTTAAGGGATGTTCAGGGACATTCGTATGAAGAAATCGCCAGCATGTTGAGACTTTCCCCTGGAACGGTGGATTCCCGTTTGCACAGGGCCAGAAAAATGCTTAGAGCGAAGATCGCGCCTTTCTTATCTCAGGAAGGAGTCAACCATGAAATGTAAAAATGCGGAAACCTTGATTTCCAGGGACTTCGACGGCCTTCTGGCAGTCGAGGAAAAAGAGGCGCTCGAAAGGCATCTCAAGGAGTGCTCTTCCTGTCAGGAGAGGATGGAAGACTACTCTTTCATGATCGAAACATTGAGAGATCAAGACTTCCCTGAAGTTAAAGCCTACTTCTGGGAACGTCTTCAGTCTCGGCTCAAAGAGCAGAGAATATATGACGTGTGGTCTCTGTGGAAGCGCTGGAGCCTCCGGGCCGTTCCTCTTTCCATCGTAGCCGTGATTATTCTTGCTCTGGGCCTTGTCCTCTTCCTTCCTCAACCAAAGGAAGAGCTCAGCCAGACAGAAGCACTTCTTCTCCGGAACAGCCTCCCGTATCCAGAAACGCTGACCTTCCTGGAGGAAGAAGGCACTGAAAATAAAGGCATGCAGATCATCTTCACAGCCATGGAAGAAAAACAGGATACGAGGAGATATATTCCATGAAAAACAACTATAAATTTTGGATCGTTCTCTCCCTGATCGTGGTTTTCTCTGCGGGAGTTGCCGGAGGAATTCTCTTTGAAAATTACTTCCTCGATAAGAGGCCAAAAAAGAGAGAAGAGAGAAGAAGCTCTGTCCGGTTTCCGACGATGGAAATGATGGCGGATGAGCTTGGTCTCACTACGGATCAACAGGAGAAAATCAGGGATGTTTTCAGGAACAACGAGGAAAGGCTGAAACAATACAGAAGCCAGATCCATCAACAGTATTCTTCCTTACGGACACAGCTTAAAAAAGAGATCGAAGACGTCCTCACCGAAGAGCAAAAAACCAAATTCCAGGCCATGATCGATAAATATCTCTCTGAAAGAAAAAGACAGATGGAAGAAAGAAATAGACGCTCAGAAAAGGGCCAAAAAAACAGAGGAGAACGAAGATGAAAAAAAAGGTTGTCATCGGTGTTGTTGTCCTTGTCGTGATCGCAGGGATCGTGTTTGGATTCACCTATTTTAAACGCAACAACAACAAAGCCCTTAAATACGAAAAAGCTGCGATTGATAGAGGAGACATCACGGCTCTGGTAGACACCACGGGCACCCTGAATCCGGTGACCTTAGTGGATGTTGGAAGCCAGGTCTCGGGTAAAATTGCCAATATCTACGTGGATTTCAACTCCCAGGTCAAAAAAGGACAGCTCTTAGCCGAGCTTGACCAGTCTCCATTCTTGACCAAGGTCCAGCAGAATGAAGCCAATTATCTTAGCTCCGAGGCCTCAGTTGATAAGGCCAAAGTCACCTTGGAAAACACAGAAAAACAATATAATCGCGCAAAAAGCATGTTTGAAAAAGAGCTGATATCCTTCGAACAATTCGAAGCCACAGAAGCACAGTATTTCGGCACCAAGTCTGATCTACTGTCTGTTGAAGCCCGACTGGAACAGGCAAAAGCACAACTGGACTCGAGCAAGGTGGACCTTGAATACACCATCATCAAATCCCCGATTGACGGAGTGGTGATAAACAGGAATATAAACGTTGGACAGACAGTTGCCGCCAGTTTCCAGGCGCCAGTTCTTTTTCAGATCGCCAATGATCTCAGCAAAATGCAGGTGGAATGCAGCGTGGATGAAGCCGATATCGGAACAGTCAAAGAGGGTCAAAAGGTCAGGTTCACGGTCGACGCTTTCCCCAATGATAACTTCATAGGAGTTGTCAGGCAGGTCAGATATTCTCCAGAAGTCATCCAGAATGTGGTCACTTACACAACCATCGTGGATGTGGAAAACCCGGAAATGAAGCTCAGGCCTGGAATGACGGCTACGGTGTCCATCGTAGTAGGAGAGGCGAAAAATACCCTCCGCGTATCCAACTCTGCTTTGCGTTTCAATCCTAACCTTTCCCCCGAAGAAATGAGAGTGCTTTTCGAAGAAATGAAAAGAGAAAGACAGGGGACAAGAGGCATCAGCTCCCAAGCAGATGGGCAATCTGCGGTGAAAAGACCACAACAGAAGCCACAAGCCGACCGACAGGCTAACTTTCAGATGGGCTCTGGAGCGATGAGATCCAGAGTGCAGGACATGGCTCGTGTCTGGATCGAGGATGAAAACGGAAAGCTGAAAATGCTCTTCATCAGAGCAGGTGTCACAGATAATGTCTTCACAGAAATCACCGGAGGCGACCTGAAAGAAGGCCAGGAAGTCATAACCGGAGAGAACCAAGTAGCATCATCTAACCGCAGATCGAGCGACCTGGGGCGCAGCATGATGTTCATGAGGCGCTAGACCTGCATCAACATCATAAGCCACATAGGACTTGAACAATGGAAAACAACGTGCTCATCCAAATGGAAGATGTCAACAGAACCTATAAAGTTGGGGAGACGCAGGTTCGAGCTTTAAGAGAATTTTCTCACAGCATCCAAAAAGGAGAACTTTTAGCTATCATGGGACCTTCGGGTTCGGGAAAATCTACACTGATGAATATCATCGGCTGTCTGGACAAGCCCACGTCGGGAAAATATTTTCTCGAGGGCCAGGAGGTTCCCAAACTGAATAAAAATCAACTGGCCCGCATCCGAAACAAAAAAATCGGGTTTGTCTTCCAGAATTTTAACCTGCTCGCCAGAACAACGGCTCTGGAAAATACCGAGCTCCCTCTGCTTTATTCGGATATTCCTGCCAAGAAAACGAGGGAATTGGCACTTAAAGCTCTAGCTCAGGTTGGATTGGAAGGCCGCGAACTCCATAAGACCAACCAGCTATCAGGTGGAGAAATGCAGCGGGTTGCCATAGCCAGGGCTCTTGTCAACAATCCTTCACTCCTTCTGGCCGATGAACCAACAGGTAACCTGGACACCAAGACTGGAAACGAAATCATGGCCGTTGTCGAAAAGCTCAACAGAGAGAATAATATCACCGTCATTTTGGTGACTCATGACCCTGAGGTAGCTGAAATAGCCCGCAAAACGATCTTCCTCCGAGATGGTTTGATCGAAAAAGTACAGGTCAACGGGGAGTGAGCCGATGAACATAGCCCGAACTGTCAAAGTGTCATTACGAGCCCTCAGCCGAAACAAAATGCGCTCTTTTCTGACCGCCTTAGGGATCATCATAGGTGTCGGTGCTGTCATTGCCATGGTCAGCATAGGCCAAGGAGCAAGGCTTGAAGTCGAAGTGCGATTCGAATCCATGGGAACCAACTTGCTGTTTGTGCGGCCCGGAAGCCGATCCTACATGGGAAGGAGCGGTGGAGGAGGATCATACACAAATTTGACCGAAGCCGATGCCAATGCCATCCTGGAAAATTGTGATGCCGTCAAGTTTATCTCTCCCAACGTCAACGGCCGCGCTCAGGTCATTTATCAGAACAAGAACTGGAACACATCCATCTATGGTGTGGGAGAAAAATATCCGGAGATCCGGAATTGGGATGTTGAAACTGGATCTTTTTTCACCGAGAGCCAGATCAGATCCGCCCAAAAAGTTGCGGTCTTGGGAAGCGAGGTGAGCCAAAATCTTTTTGAAGGGGCAGATCCCATCGGACAGGTCATCAGAGTCAACAAGATCCCCTTCCGTGTGCTCGGGGTTCTAGAATCCAAGGGAGAGAGCGGCGGATTTTTCAACCGAGACGACATGATCGCCATCCCTTACACCACAGCCCAAAAAAGACTTCTTGGAATCGACCACATCCAATCCATCGATGTCTCAGCCGTATCAGCCCCCCGTACCGATGAAGCCATGCGCCAGATCGAAGAGGCGCTGAGAATCCGTCACAAAATTGCACCAGGAGCCGAAGACGACTTCAACGTCCGAGACATGTCCGACATCGCTGAAAGCGCCTCTGAGGCTACCCAGATCCTGACCATCCTTCTTGGGGGGATAGCCTCCATCTCACTCCTTGTGGGTGGAATCGGCATCATGAACATCATGCTGGTCTCGGTGACCGAACGCATAAGAGAGATCGGTATACGTATGTCAGTCGGCGCCCGGGAAAAGGATATCCTCCTCCAATTCCTGACTGAAGCTATCGTTCTGAGCGTACTGGGAGGCTTTCTGGGCATCGTCCTAGGTATAGGAAGCTCAAGACTGATCTCTCATTTTGCCAATATGAAGACTCTCGTCTCAATAGGTGCTATCGCTCTGGCTTTTCTGTTTTCTGGATCGGTGGGTATCTTTTTCGGATTCTATCCAGCGCGGAAGGCCTCAAAGCTGGATCCTATCGAAGCGCTTAGATACGAGTAAAAATAAATCCTGGAAATCAAATCTTTAAGCCAATTGACAGATAAGAAAATTGTTAAGAGAAAGAAAAGGACGAGATAGTGGAACGTTCTGCTAATCTTTTTCGTATTATTTTCCGTAGTCTAAAGTAAGGAGGTCACAAATGTGGAAAAAGATTAGC
>Ga0209636_10000772_pt1 | contig 31792 bp, 24 predicted proteins | sample DeeMarSWOR152_54_FD_187464 | JGI IMG/M metagenome (GOLD analysis project Ga0209636, IMG submission 187464) | Marine sediment microbial communities from White Oak River estuary, North Carolina - WOR-1-52-54 (SPAdes) (version 2) | ecosystem: Environmental > Aquatic > Marine > Intertidal zone >...
TATTAACCTTTTGATCTATCCATCCGCTCCACATAATGTGGGTGTCATCCAGTATTTCCACCACATCCCCTGTGACGTATCTGTAGAGACCTCCTGGCGTGGTGAGAACCAGCACGTACTCTTCTCCATGGGTTACTGCGTCTGCAGGTTTTACATCAAACTCGTACTCCCTGTAGGATTCTCCTTCTCTTTCCATGGCTTCCCATTCTTTCAAGGGGATGAATTCCAGAAAGTTCTGGTCATACAGGGGGGTGTACCCTTGGTTCTCATCCATTTGAACGGCAACCACTGTTCCGTCAACGCAGAAGAACTCTCGAAATGCTACATCTCCCAGAATGGAGCAGAATACATTTTTGTACGGGTTAAGACACGAATCAGATAGTACCAGAGAAAAGTCGGGCCACACCTCTCTGATGTCAAATGTGTGCAGGTTTTTGTATTCAGTTAGTATTCTTCGCAAGAACACGAGAAATAACACAGGATCTGCCACTGCAGCTGTTACATTCTGGGTTGATACACAGGCTGCAATTTTTGTGAACCGCTCCTTCCAGCTGGCAGTCTTCACCACGTCAAGGGAAGGGGTAACAATCCCCCCCAGAATGGGAATTTTCTTCAACGCCAGAACCTGCAGAGAAGAACTCCAGCCCACTGGTTTTCCTCCCACTTTACTCGTGGTGCTGTACAGCCCTTCCAGCCCTGACATCACTTTCCCTTCGCAAACTACACCATCTGCAGCGCACGCGGTATACACTCTCAAGAAGGCTTCCTGAAAGCTGCTGGCCACACCATCAGTGAACGGAAGGAGCTTCACCCTTCCAGATACTCCATCTGTTCTCATCCACGCATGAAAGGGTTCATCGACTAACGTACCTTTTTCTCCTGCAATCATAGACTGTATGTAGGGCTGCAGATCTGAATATGCAGAGAGCGGAACATACTTTCTGAATTCTTCTGCATTTGAAACTTCTCTAAACAAATACTCTCTCCCGAAAAGGGTATTCTCATTCTTTCTCAGAATGCCCGTGAGAACTTTTTCCTGAGCTTCCCCCGGGCAGTTCATCCATCTCTTTTGATCAGCTCGCTTCAACAGCTCCGGTATAGAAACCATTCTCTCACCTCTTTCGAGAGATACTGTAAAAAAGAAGGCCCAACGAACCCACTGCCCCCCTCTCTGGGCATAGGACTGCTTTTCTGCCTCATTATCCTAGGGAGTCCCACATGTTCCCGTGACATACAGTACCTCATCTCTCATCTTTCCTCCATGTAAAGATGGCCTTCAACTGCTATTTAAAGGTTCGCATGATGGTGCAACTGTTCCAATGACCTTGCGAAATCCCCAATTTTCAAGAAGAATGCATACACGATCATATTGGAAACCTTCCAGTACAGTAGTAAGAAATCTCATGGTGATGGCAACTTTGTTATAGGGCTGCCGCAGCCTATCTGCTGATTCCCAGATGTGAAGCTTTTGGAGCAGTGAGGGGGATGAACCCCCACATTCTGCAGGGTTATGGCGGCATCTGACGTACATTCAAGTTGTAATATCTCTCCTATCCCATAATGTGGAAGCAAGCAGCAGAAAAGCCAGTATATAGATGAGAACAACTGCCAGAGATTGATATGCCTGTCTGAAATCAATCGAACGTGCCATGAGAAGCTGAACTGAATTGGAAACGTGATAAGAAAAGGTGAATTTCTGAACCTGAGTAAAAAATTCCAGAACTAGAAATACTCTGTGAAATCCTAAAGAGATTAGCGCTGTAACTACAGTATTTGTGGTGAAAGAGGCTACCACAAAGGTAAAGGCCACCAAAACCATGGTACCCAAAATGTACTCAAAGTACATGAGAAGCAGGCTGGGTACAAAAGAGATCACCCCTTCACCGTATCCCCACCGTAATCCCAACAAAAAGGAGACGCCCATGATAGTGTAGGAGACAAAACACATGTAGAGCAGCAATGCCAATAACTTGCTGACGATGATATTTTCCCGTTTTACTGGTTTCGTCATGAGTGTTCTGATGGTGCCGGTGGAGAATTCTTCAGATACAGACCACACTGCCATGAGTATGGCTATGATAGGTAAGGTGAAGAGAACAACAGTGTGAATTTGGAGATTATCCAGCAGGACGTTGAACCCACTGTAGGCGTCGGCAGGTCTGTTCACAAAATTCAAAAGAAAATGGATAATTGACAACAAAATAGCAAGGGTTAATGCAATGTAGGCAATTTTTTGTTTAAAAAGTTTTTTTATTTCAAATTTAAGTAGGTTTAGAAGGTTCATGTGTTCACCTCCAGGGTGTTCAGGTCTAATGTTTTTACAGGGCCACACGCTGTAGGTTCTCCTTCTTTTAAGATTAACGCGTGTGCGGCCAGGTCTTTGATATCGTGCAGGTTCGAAGTGGTAAAGAAGATAGTGGTTTCCTTTTCTGCTTCTGACTGCAGCAGATTTTTGACCTGGGATCGTACTGCAGCATCAAGGTTACTCACGGGTTCATCCAGCAGTAAAAGGCGGGGGTTCCCCAGGAGCGCTGTTGCGATGGCGAGCTGTTTTTTCTGGGTGTAGGTGAGGTACTTAACCAAGGTATTCTGAAAGGTGATACCACAAGATTGTACAACCTCATCTGCATCTGCCCCAAGGAGATCAGCAAACAGGTGCAGGTTCTCTTCTGCAGTAAAATTGCGGTAAAAGGCAGGTTCACCCACTAAGCATCCAACGCCCTGGAGGGCATGGACAGTATCTTTGGAAACATCTGTGTCGAAAAGGTGCAGCGATCCTGAAGTGGGCTTGAGCAAGCCAGTCAACAGGCGTAACAACGTAGTCTTTCCAGAACCATCTGGACCCAAAACACCAAAGATTGTATTCTCTTCAACTTCCATGGTGATATCATGTAAGACAGGGGTTTCTTTGAATGTCTTGGTCACAGATTCACATGTAATAGCAGCCATACTCCACAGAATTTTTGGTGCTATATAAGATTTTGGATGGAACCTGCCGTTAGTATCTCACAATTGGCAAAATATTTTGATTGTGAAGGCTCAAAAGGTGTATGGTTGTTGGGTCTGATATATCCATACTCGCTGATTCAATTAATAGTGCAATCAGTACAGGGAACCACAGTTGTTAATGGACTACTCTTCTAATTCACTGATTGCATCTTCCACTTGTTCCATGAACAGTTCAGCACTTTCCATTAGTCCCCTGATTTTCTCATCTGAAGTCCCGAATGAAGGAGAGAAATCCGCCTTTTCTGCCAGCTTCTTCACATCCTTTAGGAGCTTTCCCAGCTCCTTATCTATAACGCCCTTTTTGACGAATTCACTATTGAAAGCTGAAATAATCTCATCTGGATCTTCTGATGACACATTTTTCGTTAACAGTATGGCTCTGGCGCAGAATAACAATCCGTAAAATGTCCTGGAGATAGCATCATCAAAGTGTTCATGGTTGGCAAGTATTTCAGATGCAGTAAACTTTTCAGATGCACGATCTAACAACTGATCAATTTTACTCATAGTTCATTCTGCTGTATCAATCTTAAATACTTAGTGGTTTATCCAGGGTTGTCCAGTCTTTAGGTGTCCTCTCTACTATGTTACACGTGTAACAGAGAAATTATCATGAATCGTTATGATTCGGTAAAAATAGACAATTTGAGAGGTGTGACGGGTTGAACACCCAGAAATTTGACAACCTTGGTTTATCCATTGTCTACTCGTGATAGCTGGCTGAACCACGTTCATCGAGAGCCAGAGAATGGTAATAGTACCTTTATCCAATCAATTTCAGTAAATTCTCTTCTTTTTTTTCGTCCATTGTCACCTGCCTTGTAAATACAGGAGATGGTTCATTTTGCGTACTTTTGTCTTCTTTCTCACATCTCTTTGAAAATGTTTAATGTGGAAGTTCTCACCATGTTACACGTGTAACAGTTTATTTTCAATTGTCTTGTATTCCAGTATAAAAAAAGAAAAAAGAGGAAAGGAGGCTAATGCTTGGAGCGAACCCCGGAGGCAGCCTGGATGCTTTGGAGTTGTTTCCCCAATCTTCTATAATTATTTTCAGCTGGCTACCTTTAGTGGTCTTTTTATTTTGTATACTATCCTTATTAATAGGTACCGGTTAGAATAGTGATGAAATCCTCCAAAAAGGAAATATATATGTCGATGCTCCAAAAACAGTGATATGTACCTCGGTCGATCTGTAGATGTAATATATTCATGTATATATGCATTCTGATATGACCAAGGCAGAGAAATGGGAATGGTAGCCCTCTGCTCTTGATTGTCTGACCATTCAATATTATTTCAACGTTGTGACACGTGTAACAGAATTGAAAGAAATAATTTGAAAATTCTCTGGTTAATCCTGCACAGTTTGGACGCCATACTTTCCAAATGGTTACCCGAATTGCGATGAATACTTTTTTTACTCAGGACAGCTCATGAAAATCAGCTTGTTGAGAGGCTAAAGAAAATACCTGTGCACTGTCCTATCTTCAAAGTGAATAGCTGGATATATGCTGGATATACCCTCTTTGATGTACTTAATTTGATGTTATCTTTGGGTTTTATTGAAGAATACAGGTATTCAATTCCTATTTATCACTGGAATCGCAAATGGACTACCCAGGATCTCCGCCACCACCGTTCCCCTCACCACACGGATTAGGTTGGGACTCCGGTATGTGTGGTTCTTTCAATTCATGGTTATCTGCAGTGTCTTTTGAGGGTACAGCTTCCTCATCTGCAAAAAGACTAATAGCTCCTCCTACGAAGAGGAATGCCACAAGTAGAATGACAGCAAATCTCTTGTTCATTTCTTCACCTCTCCTGTACTATAGGAATGGTATTTAAAGCATTTACTCTTTTAGCAGAGATGCTTTTTGTCATTATCTCCCCTAATCCCAAGAAGTTGATTTCCAGACACATGAAAAACATTAGGACGCGAAAAACATTCTCAATGTATTCTGCCCCCATTTATGCTCAATCCACAGCGCACGAGAAGTGAATCGTTGACATGAGATGAAAAAATGTGGGAGATTTACTATTGATTTTGTCCAGAAATAATCATCCTTTAGTGAAAGAAGAGCCCTCGTTAAGATACCAGTTCATCGTTTTTGTCGTCATTACTATTGTGGCATTGACAGCTGCCATTATCTCTCTCAGACGATGGAGGTATGAGGAACCTTATGAGCCCTAAACAGTAGATGTTACTGCATAAAGAAATATTTGAGCTTTAGGGGATCTTCAACCTCCTTTCGAGTTCTTTTAGTTCAATTTCTCCTCTAAGAGATGACATGAGAGAGAATAGTTTTTTCTATTCTCCTCGCCCAACTTTCCCTTTACAGCAGACGATAATGGAGAAAAAATCCTCACCAGTGGCAAAATATAAATTTGTTACACGTGTAACAGGATTGAAAAAAATCAAATATCCTGCACATTCTCTTTTGTTGCTTTGAGCTCTTAACCAGTCAGTATTAAACTGACAGCAATTGAGATTCAGCTCCACACTCTTACAGAAACTTGAGTTCTTTCAGCAAAGCTTTGGTACCTTCTGGATCAATCTTCTTTGCTGCATTGATACACCTTTTGTAGAACCTGGATCGACCCAGTTTTTTGTGGCACATGGCTTCCCACACGAGTGGTTCAATATCGTACGGGTCGAGCATGGAGCACCTCTTGAAGCAGCGGGCTGCTGCTGCAAACTGTCCCAGTTCCAGGTAGATACCTGCCTTTTCCAGCCATCCTTCTTCATCTTCTGGGTATAAATCCAGATAGTCTGTCAACAGGGAGAGCGCTTCCCTGGATTCTCCCATTCTGGAGAGGACTATCCCCTTGTAATAGTGGAAGGGAGTAATATCAAAGGGATCAAAGTATCTGTCAATTATTTTAAGAGCTCTTTTGTACTCTTCTTGAGATATAAACTGGTTAATATCGTCGATTGCTGCTTCTATTTCTGTCCGGATAACCAGATTCACTAATACAGGATTTTGTGGACATATATCGAGCGCTCGCTGGTAACACTCTCCAGCTTTTTTGACGTTTTCCATGGCTTCATAGGTCTGCCCCATGAACACGAGGATGTCCCAGTTTTCAGGGTCCATTTCTGCAGCTTTCTCATAGGTGGCAAGGGCGCGTTCTGGTTGATCAGTTTCATTGAAAAGGTCAGCAAGCTCTATGAGTAACTCAGGGTCAGGTACATCAGAACTTTTTTTCTCCAGAAAGTGGAGAGCTTCCTGTGGGTTCTCCTGTTCATTCAAAAGATCAGCGTACAGCAGTATTAAGTCTACATTTTCAGGATTTTCAGAGAGAGCTTCCTCTATAAACTCTTGGAAGGGGGGTACTCCACCTGCAGCTCTTTCATACACAAAGGAGGGTACTTCTCCCAAGCTGTCAATGAATGCATCAAAATCGCGGGAAGAGACTTCCTTCTTTATTTCTTCCCATTGAGTGGTTAAGAATGCCTCACCTTCGCCCACCAGTAAATAGATCTCACCAGGGTACTCCTCTTCAGAAATGTCCAGAAAGATTCCATTCTCTAGGAAGTGCGGTTTTAAATTTTCGAACGTGTCTTTTAATTCATCCCATCCGTGAAAGACGTGCTCACTACCTAAGGTGTCTAAAAGGATCTTTTCAACCTCTTCTCCGAACTCCATCCATATACCCTCTTCAACAGTAGACAGGTTCACTTCTTCTGTAGTAAACATAAGTTCGAACATGAACACAAATCCCTGTAAATGGCGGCGTATGGCTTCTGCATACTCGGAAGGCTCCAGCTGGTCTAAACTCTCAGCACATGTTTCATAGCCGATTTTGGCCAGTTCAGATCCCTGCTTGAGTAGGTCATAAGTGGAGAGATTTTCATCCAAAGAGGGTACCCCATAGCGAGCTTCCATCAGCTCAGATGCTAACTTGGATGCTACACTGAGAAGCGCTAACCTGCCCACACTGGTAAGGGGCTGAGAACCTTGGCTTTCCTGGACTGCTTTGGTTGCCAATAGAAAGGTGAAAATATCTGTGGGCGGTAAGATATCACCACCGATGGCTTTGATACATTCTTCAAGGATAGTATCTACCTCTCTTTTGTGGAATTTGGACGCAATGGTAACCAAAGCTTCCACCAATTGAGTGGTATCTTCAGTGGATAGAGAGAGGAAGTACCCTTGTAATTCTTTTTTTTCCAGATTCTTGAGTTCTAAAGCGTCATAACATCTCTTGCAGAAATTAAGGCCACAAAAATCTTTTGTTTGGCTGGGAGTTACTGTTCGTGCACAAGCTCTGCATCGCATAGTACTGATAGGTGGTCTTCTATAAATAAGTGTTGGTGAAATTAATTGGTGGAGCAGTTGGTATCCACTGCAACAGGCAAGCGGTGTTCAACAGTAAATCATGCGCATGATAGCTTTCAGGAATGGTATGTGCCCTCAATTAAATTTTCTGCGGTCACTCTGACAAAAATAAGTGAATAACCCACCTTATTTCAAAAACAGGTATTATCGAATTTTCAGGGGACGGGATCTATTTGAATTATGAATTGTCTCTTTATAACTGAATTGCAGGTGAAATGATAATTTATCTGAAATGTTACACGTGTAACAAATTGATATATATAGACTTGGCAACTCCAGAAAACAGAAAAGAGTTAAGGATCGTGAAATTCGATTCAGGAGCGACTATTCACATCACTTATACAGTTAAATCTAATGAAATGATCAATAAAAAAAGAAAAAAAGGAAATTCACAACTTTTGGCACGGATATACCTACTAGTGAATTACCTAATAGGGGATTCCACATCCGCCAGATGGCAGTGGTGCGTAGTACCTGGAAGCTTTCGCAGAGCAGTACGGATGCTTGGGCGATACTTCTTCCAGCGTTTCAATGGTGAAATCCATATTTTTTCACCTCCTGGTTATTTGATGAAGTAATAAGTATTCCATCTTTTTAAACTTTTACAGGAGCGAGCTCTCCAATCATTTTGAATAGATTTATTTTCAATTATCAATTGCTGCAGAATACATAAAGAAAAAAGAGAAGGCATGAAATCGTTTATTGTTCGCCTATTGAAATGGGCCATTAAAAGGTTCATTTACCGATTGCGTGGGTTATATTCCAGGCTTACGAGATTTTACTGGTTTTTGCCTTTTGCTCTGTTCACAGTTAGTGCCGCCTCTTTAATATGTAGAGAAATCCCAATAAAGCGAGAATTCCGTATGCAGCAGCGTCTTCTGCTGTTATCACCACTGTTACAGTATTTCCACCCTCTTCTATTTGTGTATTCTGGGTTGAGGGGTTATATCCTTGTTTTTCAACTCTCACTGTATGGGGTCCGGGAGTGGTTCTTTCTTCCACTTTACCTTCAGAATCAGTTCTCCCCAGAAAGATCGTATCCAGGTATACGTTTGCATCTGCAACTGCATTTCCCGTGTCATCTTTTACGAAAACTGAAAGAGTGGTGTACACTTCAAGGTATATGGTTAAATCTGCAAAAGTGGTCTGGTTTTTCACCACTGTCACGCGCTGGCTTGCCTGAGCGTCCTGGTATTTCACTTCTACAAAATGGTCCCCTTCTGCAGTTGATACAGTGAATGTACCGTCCTGGGAAGTGAGGCCTTCTTTGAACCCATCTATGTAGACATCTACATTCTCTATAGGGTCACCCTTCTGGGAAAAGACGCGAACCTGGATGGAACCTCTCTTTTCTACAGTGAAGACGAATTCTATGAACTGCTTTTGAGTGGATGCAATTCTCATGCGGCTTGTCTGCTCTTCACCTTCGTACTGGACAGTGATTGTATGTTCTCCGAAGTCCACTTCTGGTATGATGACATTCCCAGATGTATCTGTTGATGCCACGAACGTACCGTTGAGTGACACGTTCGCTCCTGATATGGGTTCTCCATCCTGGTCTCGTACTGTCACGTTGATGTCAGCTGCCTTTTTTCGCACGTAGAACTCGCATTGAGCTGTAGCTCTTCCCCACAGTGGAGAGAAGGCTTCTGCATAGACACCTCTCCTTCCGTATCCCTCGTCCTTTAGGGTCCATCCCATAGAGCCTTCGCCTGCACCAGTAAACACGGGCTGGGTAGTCTCTTTTCGTCTGGTGCCGTCCGGTCGTACCTCCCAGAAAGTGATCTCGCACCCGTGGGAGACTGACCAGTTGACGGTGAGCATGTCACCTACAAAGTATTCTCCACCACACCCTTTGTCCACCCAGATAGTCATGGTTAATTGCTGCTGAGCAGGCACCTGGGTACACAAGAGTGAACAGAGTACAAGAATAGTTACTGCCAACACTATTTTTTTCATGGTAGATAATTGGCGTTGGTTTATATAACCTTTTCTGCGATAGGGTTTGGCTGGGTTAGCCATCAATTGATTCTTCTTGGTTTGTGTCATAAAGGGGGATTGTCAACGATTGTTCAACAATTTCGAATTTCTTTGAATAGCAAAAAATGCGAAAAATAATTAAAGAAAGACAATTTATGTTACACGTGTAACAAAAAAATGCCAATATTGTAACCTGTAAAATTGTAAAAAATGAAAAAAATTATTTTTTGAAAGCTTTTTTTGCAGTAACTCCAATGAAAGCTCCAAGTAGTGAGAGAATTCCACCTATTAACAGCATCAAAGGAAGAGCAGGTAACCCTGCCACTGAATTGACAAATGTGTTGACTGCTCCAAAGTGTGGTGAAAATACATACCTGGAAAGGAGAAGGCCCCAGGCAAAGATTCCTGCGAAAAAGGCGGATACAGCTTTTTTCGTGTCTTCGATGAGGTAGCCTCCGATGACAGCAGCCACAACAAGTAAAGACCAGTGCAACGTTGAGAGTAAGGCTCCTAAGAAAACGATGATGAGAAAGCCAATAATCTTTTTGATGTCCATGTTATGCCCTCCTGAAAATGAGAACTGATTCTGTTTCGTATCCCTCTAGTAACCACTCGATGTACTGGCTCTCCTTCCATAGTTTTACAAAGTCGGTGTAGTGCTTTGAAAAGGGATTATCAATTTGTCCGCCAGGGTAGATGCATACTGCTCGTTCAAAGTCGATGATTTGTCTCCAGGATGGGCCGTGCTTTGAAATCCATCCTCCTGCTACGTCTACCGTGTAGGAGGAACCATCGTAGCTGAATTGGGGATAGTTAAGAGCGGAAACTACTGCTCCTATCATATGTTCTAATGAGTACTTGTGTTTGTTACCGTATTCCCATTGAGTGATGTCTTCTCCCAGGGATTCTTTTAACTCGTGGATGGCTTCTGTAAAGCTTTTCTGGATGATGTCTTCTCTGGTTTCCTTTTGTGAGGTGGAGACATTGTCGAAGAATTGGGATTCTTCACAGGCTATCAACATGTTCTCTACTGTTTCTGTGGTGGGAAAGGAGCCGTCAGGGATGCCAGCTTGTTCGTATTCGTCTGTAAACATATTGTCCTTGAGGGTGTCTACAAAGGTGTGGAAGATGGTGGGTGCAATAGAGGTGCGTTCATCGTAGTAGTCCCAGTTTTTGAGGTAGGTTAACGCTTGTTTTTCCAGTTCGTTTTGCGGGTGAACGGTCTGGACAAGTATGGGGGTAATAATGGAGGCAGGTATATCGTAAGTGTCTGACTGGATTCTGATCATGTCCTCGAACGTTAATTTCTCTTTTTCTTTGAGGAGATTGTTGATTCGTTCAGCTCGATACCGATCTGCCCACAAGAATCCGAGGTAATACGGGTAGTCGCGGGGAGCAGGTACCTGGTTTGCAGAGGCGAGATATCCCTGGTCTGGGTTCAGCATGTGGGGGAGTTCCTCAAAGGGGATGTATCCTACCCAGTCGTAGTCGCCGGATGCACCGTCTACTAATATTCTGCCAGTACCTTTTTTTCTTATAGGTATTTTGCCGTTGGATCGCATTGCAATATTACCGTGGATGTCTGCATACACGAAGTTCTGGGCAGGTACTGAGAAGAGTTTTAACCCTTCCTGGTACTGTTTGTAGTTAGTGGCTTTGTTAATCATGAGTAAGGCTTCAAATTCGAAAGTAGGTTCAAGACCGGTCCAGCAGACTGCAAATGTTCTGCCATCTCGTTCTAAAACGGGTCCGTGTCTGGTGATTTTGACATCGATAGTTTTAGGGGATTCCCCCTTGATGTAGATGGTTTCTTTGACAATTTCAGTGTCGTACCATTGTTCCTGGTACACATACTGGGTTTCATCGTCTGAAAAGGTTTCCACGTAAAAGTCGATGACATCTGCTCCTGTATTGGTTAACCCCCAGGCAATGTACTGGTTTCTGCCAATGACCACACAGGGAGCTCCGGGGAAGGTGACGCCTGCCACGTTGTAGGTAGGTGATACTAAATGTGCTTGATACCATATAGGGGGTAAGGTAGTGGCTAAGTGGGGGTCGTTGCAGAGCATGGCTCTTTCTGATGCAGACTTTTCAGGTGCGACTGCCCAGTTGTTGCTGCCGAGCTCTAAAGGGATTGTAATGCGCTCGTTACTCCAGTGGAGGATTTGTCTGCACGCTTCTGATAATCCAGGGATTATGGGTACTTCCAAGGATCTTTGTGAGGGGAATAACTCTTCTACAACATCTGGACCGAAGGCTTCTTCGAGTTTCTGGAACTCTAAATCGTAGAAGTTTCCAGATAGTTCCCAGCCCATCATTTTTCCAAACACTATAGAATCAATGGGTGTCCATTCCTCAGGGGTGCATTGCAACAACGTGTATTCTATGGGATAGGTTTTGGCAGTGTGGATGTAGTAATTGACTCCTTTGCAATAGCTGTCTGCGATGTCTCTGGTCCACTGGTTCGATTTTTCGTAGGTTTCTTCAGCAGCGCGGTGCATACCCAAGGTGCGGTAGAAGGCATCAGATTCGTAAGCATCTTCACCCACTAACTCGGAGAGGCGGCCCGAAGGTAGTCGTCTGTTAAGGTCCATCTGAAAGAGTCTGTCCTGAGCGTGAAGGTAGCCTAAAGCGAAAAATAAATCGAGGTCGTACTGTGCGTAGATGTGGGGTATGCCGTGGGTGTCTCGTTCTATGCGGACATCGTCGAAAAGGCCTTCAACGGTGATTTCTTGTTCTTGAGGATGTTCAACAGATAAAGAGTGCTTCCATAAGCCGGTATGAGGATTGAGGTACGGCATGAAGGGGGAGACTGCATAGGAGAGGAGTAAGGTCACGACGACGAGTACTGCTAGAATTATTTTGTGCTTCATGGGGTGGTTTAATAGTTGGACAATAAATAATTTTCTCTTTTGAAATGGAAGGAATTGCATTTACTGGGGAATTTAATTTCGTTTTATATTAAAATTGTGGGAAACAATTGGGAAAAGACAATTTTGTTACACGTGTAACAAGAATGAGAGAACTGCAAAGGTTGGGCAATGTGACGTGGGGAACCTTTATATTCTTTCTTTTTTTAAAAAGGGAAGTGGTTACATGAAATGTCCCGAATGTGGTATGGTAAATAAAGAAGGAAGTCGGTTTTGCAGTAATTGTGGTGCGCCATTAGTGGAGAAAAAACGGGCAGAGAAAAAAGGTAAGGGTGTAATAATTGCTGTGGCTGTTGTGGTGGTCGTGGCAGTGGCAGCGGTGAGTTATTTTACTATTTTTGGTGATGAGACAGATAAAGCTAATGAATTGGTGGATTTGGCAAATAGGGAGGTTAACCTGGGTAATGATTTCTTGGTGAATGATGTAAGTGTGAAGCTTGCAGGATTTAGAGAGGTTAACTTTGATGTGGAGACTGAGAGTGAGATCAATGGGGAGATTAGTAAGGTGTCTGGGTGGAGACAGGACGCTGTGGGGATGAAAACCACGATCGGAAGGGTTAAGGACCACTTTGAGAAGGCGAAGGGTTACTATGAGGAGACGAAGGAGTTGAGACTTCCTGGGTGGTACCATGAGTATGTGGGGTTGAAGATTAAGGCGTTGGAGAAGGATTTGGAAAGAATGGAGAAGATTGAGGAGCTGTTGGGTAATTATGTGTTGTATTATGGATTTGCGGAGAGTTATTTGAGGGGGGAGGAAGCGTTAATGGAGGTTGAAGATGAATTGGATGAGGGGAATTCGTATGTGGAGAATGGGAATTATTCTGATGCTGCTGATTCTTATAAGGATGCGTTGGAGGGATTGAGGGATAGCCAAGAGGCTTTTTCTGCTGCTGGGGAGATTATTGATTTAGATTACATGGATGATTTGGAGGAGTATTTAGAGGGATTGGATTCGGCGTTAGAGGGTTTGGTGCAGGCAACGGAGCTTTTAGAGTTAGGTAATTTGTTTGGGGCTGATGCTTTGTTGGATAGTGCGAATGTGGAATTGGCAGCCTTGGAGGTGCCTGAGGGGTTGATGGAGGGGGGATTAAAGGAGTGGTATGACGTGTATATTGAGGGAGTGATTGAGGAGATTGAGGAGCTGTTGGAGGAGGTTAAAGAATTGGAGCAGGAAGCAGAAGATCTGTATAAGGAGAATGCGTAGGGGTTTATTGATTTTTGAATCTTTTGTTTTTTCTTAGTTAAATTTGCCTAGATTTGTTCTTTCACGAATTCTTCAAATGCAGGACAGAATATTTTGCTTCTATCTTCTGTGAGGATACTTCTTCTATCAAGGTTGTCCAAGACTGTTTTTGGCATGTCCTTGTCTTTTGTGGTGAGCTTTTTGAGTGCTTTCTGTTCTTCTGGACTTGAGTGTTGCCAGAGGTATGTGAAGAACTCTTCTGTTTGTATTTTGAATTCTTTTAAGATTTTTTCATGGTTGGTATCAGAGGATTTCTTGTAGTCGAAAACTATGCTGGAAAGGAGCTGCAAGAGGAAGGGGTGATAGTACGCTTGTTCGAGAATGAAATCTATGAAATCGGTGATGTCTGTTCCCGCTTTTTGTGCGGGTTCGGCTACTAAGCTTTTGGCTTCGGGTTCTTTTAAGAATTTAAGGTAGGAGATATTGAGGGTATTAAAGAAAGGTGAGGAGTATTTACTACTGAATTTCTCCTCCCTCATCAAATGTTGCAGAGGAGTTCTTGAAAATAGAATGAATGATATATCATAATTTTGAGTTAGAGCTCTCAAGAATTCGAAGAATCCTCGATCCAAGTTAGAATTGGCTGCTGTAGCTTCGAATTCATCCAAGAGAATGATAATTCTGTATCCAATTTTTGTGACATCTTCTACAAACCTTCTGAAGCTGAGGTATCCCGGTTTTTTGGAAGGAGCTTGGCCTGAAATCTTAGAAATGTCTCTGACCCATTCTTCAAAGAAAGTCGCAGGAAGCGCTTCGGGGAAAAGAGCCAGATCGGTCTTCACGAAAATGGAGAATTCAGTTCCTTCAGTGTACTCCTCCTGTACTTGGCTGTGCGCTATTTGATTAAGGAGCGATGTCTTTCCAATTCTTCTTTCTCCAATAATACAATGAGATTGCATCCCCCTTCCTGCAATATCTTTGAAAATTCTTTTCAAAATGTCCTCTCTTCCATAGAATCCATCTGGATCTTTTACTGGACTTCTGGTTATGTACGGATTTTCCATTTTATTCACCTATGAAACTTCCATGCTCTGCTATCCACTCTTCTAACAGCAGGATGTTAAAATCATAGAAGAATGGAGGATCTCCAAATTTTTTTAGAATGTTTTTTTCTTCTAAAGAATCTAACAAATTCCTCAGTTTCCATTTTTCTATCTTGATGTTGTTTTTTCTCAAATGCTTGCCAAGTCCATCTAGTCCAATAGATTCTTTGAACTGAATTCTATCCAGTGATAAAGCAAAAAGAATATTTTTCTCCATTCGGCTGAGCTCGTCCCAACTCAATCTAAGGGTAAGTTCCGCTTTCTCTTTGGCTTCGTTCAAGACCACGGTACTAACATCCTCAGCCTCAACAAAATTCTGTTTTTTCTTTTCATTAATATAATTTATCAGAGTGTGGCAGATAAGCTGAATATAAAATGGATTTCGGCCTGAAAAATCAAGTATCTTTTTCATAGCATACTGGTCATACTGCAGAAGATCTTTGACGGGTTTCGTAAGTAGATCTATAGCAGAACGTTCATCCAACACTCCAACCCTCTTCGGATTGAAGAGAGTGAAGAATTCTTTCCATTCTCGGGAATTAAGTTCACTGAAGTCAAAATTCCCACTGATTATAGCACTAATGCGAGGATTATGCTGAAAAAATCCCCTGAAATAAAGCAGAAAACCTGGTCTGAATAAGCTTTCTCTTATCTTACGTTCAACTTTGTCAAACTCATCGACTATCAGGATGATTCTTTTTGAACTCGGGATATTAGAAAGAAGACTTCTAATATAATTTCCGAAGGCCATGTAGCTTTTCCTGGCAAAGTCCTGAGGGTTAGGAGATGAAATATTGTTGGGAATAGCGTGATGCAATTCTTGACAAATTTCATAGAAGAAATCAACATCATTTAGGGAGGGATATAATTCTAAATCTATGAAGATACAGTAGTGATTTGAATTAATGCGTTTCTGAAGTTGTTTCAAAAATGATGTTTTTCCTGCTCTTCTCTGTCCCACCATCAACACATTTTGATAGATAGTTGGTCCTTTCATATTATGTTCTACCCACTGAAACAGATCGTCCCTTCCAAAGAACATTTCGTCCTCTGCTGGTCTGGTAAAATTGTAAGGATTGGGAATTGTTCTAAATTCCTCCTCTTTAACAAAAATGAGCGTATCAGAGATATTGATTGGACTACTGTTTCCATGAGAGATTGAGAAAGCAAGGTTGATGCTCTCCTTTACTTGTGGCCCGATTTGAAATTCCTTGTCCACCCCTCTGTTTCGTTGCAGAATATCTATTGTCTGAGGATTCTGCCCAAGTATCTCAAAATCAGATGAGTTATGAAGAACTACCTCTATTTTTTCAGCAGTGCCAATGCCAGTATTTCGAATATTAAGAGAAACCAACAATTTTTCTTTCCAGACCGCCCTCCTTGTTTGAAGTCTTGCGTCAAGAAGCGGTCTGTTCAAGAGTTTTTCTCCTTCCTCAAAGGTGATATCCATCCATTTCTTTAGAATATCCAGGTAAAATTTCTTGAACGGCTCAACGAATTTATCTGTCACTAGAGTTTCCGCCTCTCTGATTTTTTTTCTTGATTTTTCTAAGAAATAAAGCTTGTTCTGCAGATCACTTGTTTCTTCGAATTCTTCTAGAAAATAAAATAATTCCAAACATTTTTTGAATAGCATATCCAAATATGGTTCTACAGTTAATATTGTTCTGAAATAACCTTCGATTTCATTTTTAATCCCAATTATTTCAGAAATTGAGTTAAATAATAGAGATTTATGAATTATTTTCAGAACCAAGCGAAGATCAACAAAACTAACATCAATGTTAGTAGAAGTTCCTAAAAAATTCTCCAATTTCTTGATTATTTCTTCAATATTCCAATTTTTCTTTATGAAAAATGCACGAAAAAACTCGAAATATTCTATTAAAGCTTTGTCTGAAGTCATTTGGATTAATACCCCTAGAATGTCCCTAGGATCGTAGTGTGGACTATCCCCAGGAGGCTTCTCTTTCCATTCATTGGGGTAAAGCCCCGCCAGTATTCGAACCAATTTCAGAGGAAGCTCTTCTGGGTTTTTATCAATCTTCGAAAGATAGTAATCGGCAGTAGAAAAAAGATTAGAAACTAAATCGATCTGGATAATCTCAACTTCCCCTTTTTTCCCTTTTTTTTCTGAATCAATAATTTCTATATTGCCAGTAAAGGTATGTTCATCCTCTCTTATTAACGTGTCATTAGGAACTCTTTTCCATTCATTACGGGACTTTTCCTGAACTTTTTTAGCTAATCTTTCTAAGATTAGACTATCCTTTTTCTTGGAGACTAGAATGATTCTATCTACACCTTCGTAAACATACAGCCTTTTTGCCCGATCAATATAGAACTTTTCATCTTTAAATCCATAGTGGATGATACCCTCCCTAAGTTTGTATCCATTTATAGGTATTTCTCTAAATCCAGGTTCACCAAATTGTCTGACATCATATACATCCAATTTGTTTGCCATATTAGAATAATATTTTTCTTAATTATAAGTCTTTCTGTGGACATAAATCAGATTATGCAGTTACTATCAACTTAGGTTCTGAGAGTTCAGATGGAATAATATTAGATAATTCTTACACTAAGGATAAATTTTTTGCCATAATTATATCTACCGAAAAGTTTATATAGATGTGGTGCAATTAGGTTTTATGGTGACACGACAAGAAGGGGACGCTTATCCGGACCCTCAGTGAAGTATTGTAGGGAGCTGTTGACACCGGATCAAATACTTAAATAATAGTGGGAGAGAACTTGTCAAATCTACTAGTAGTTCTAAATTACCTGAATGATACTCATAAATTGTTTCTAAGTTTCACTTCTTTCTTATAGTATACTATTAAAATTCATTTCTATAGGGAGTCTACATCAGAGCGTAGTCATAAAAATAGGGATAAGTTTAGATAAGTAAATCTACTCCTATAGACGTTATGAAGGTTGTTCAATACAGCTTTTTCGATTTCATTGTTCTCTAAGAAAATTCGAATTATGGGACAACCTCCTAAAGTAATTTTGAGAAATTCCACATGCCTGAAAAGATTTCCTCAACCCAGGTTACAAATTGCTCATGGACTCCATAAAATGATCTGGGGCGATCCAGTTTTTTCTTTGATATCTCGAATAGATTCAAAATAGCCCAATTCTGATCAATAATACGAATGCCTATTGGGATTCTATCCTCAAATGTCAAGTAACGAAGTTCTGCTGCGGAGATATCTCCATCTATAATCTCTTCCCATAAGTTTCGTTCCTCTTTGTCATCAAAGTTTTTCTTAAAAGGCTCTTCAAATTGATATATCAATTTCAGGGCTAAATTTTTCTCCTTCAGTTCCTGTATGATCCAACTAGGTATGTCATGGAGATGTTCTGTAGCTATGTGAATTTCATGTGCAGTTTTTGCAGTATTTTCCTCAATCACCCCCTTATATTCAATAGCATCTTCGCATTGTTTAGCAAATTGAAGCTTGTGAATCTCGCAAAGCTGTCGAGGCGGAATTGCTGTATAATCATGGTCATCAAAAAACCCCTTGTACTTTCGGAGAACTTCGATGTTTGATTTCAATCTTGTCAACTCATCAAGGATTAAAAATCCAATCGAACTCAGAAAATATTCTCCTTCATAATCATTCAAGATTTTCAATCTATTGAGATCTCTAAGCCTTTTATTGACGTTGGGATTAATTTTTTCCATTTCTTCTTCCTTAACTTGCTCTGGTTTCACGTTCTTTTCCAATGCCAATATCTCGCGCGTCATCTGAAGGCTAGTCAAAGACCTCTTTTTGTGAATAATATTCAAGTAAAGTAATCTATCCATTTTCAGTACTTCATCAATGAGATTCTCGGGAAATTTGAGTTTTTTCTTTCCGGAATTCCTTTTCTTCTGTGATGTTTTCTTATTATCATTCATTAGAAGCATCTGCATCATCATCATATATAAATCTTAGTATTGCTATTGCTATACCAGATATCAAGGAATTGTATATATACTATATTCATTATGAAAACCGAAAAGCTTATATAGAGAAAATAAAATTAAGAATTAGAACGTGCCCTTAGAAATATAAGGCTTTCGGACCAACTCAAAAATTTCACGGAGGTGAAGCAATGGCAAGACAAGAAGGAGACGCCTATCCGGATCCAAATAAAGCGCGCTCGGGGAGATGTAAGACGAGAGTACTAGTTTGTGCTGTTTTACTATTCATATATTTCAGTAGTTTTATAACAGTAGTGTCTGCTTCAGGTGATCAACTACCCGACCCTTCAGGTGATCAACTACCCGACCCTTCAGGTGATCAACTACCCGACCCTTCAGGTGATCAACTACCCGATCCAACATGTCCCCCAGAACTTTCTTTGGTAGATATTTCGATGGCGAATTGCCAACAGGAAGCCCTGTTATAACAAGTGCCAGTTGTAGTAACAGAAAGTTTTATATTTACTTTCTATTTTTATGTATCGGTAAGAACAAGAGAAGAATACATGTGATGATATGGATATTGTAGGAATCGCATTTGATGGAGAAATGAAAGGTTATATATCCTTAAAGGCTATTAAAATCAGCAAATGGATCAATCCTGGAGATCTTTCATTGGATGTCGTATTTCGCATAACTATTGAACATATCTCCGGAAAGAATGGATTCAAAAAATTGAAACGGTTTTACATGTACTTCAAAGAAGAAGATTTGGATAATATCATTCTAAAAGAAAGTGTCATAAAACCGGAAAAAAGCAAAGAAAAAGAACTTCAAGAGAAAATCAGCCCTCTAAGGGGGTTTATCCCTAGGATACCTACGAGAAAGGTAAGTATAGTAAAGGATAGAGAAAGAAAACGAATCGAAGTGATTCTTGAGGATTACAGAGTAACTGAAAAAACCGAGAAAATGAATGTAAAGATCTTATTGAAATTTAACAAGAGTGTTGAAACCATTGATGATATTGAACCAAATGCACAAAATCCTCGGTGGTTCTATGATTGCTTAATTGAACCCTATCTAGTGCAGACCCTAAAATGGAATGAAGAGGAATTTATGCCTCCTGCAGATTATTTGGAGGTGTGGCTACAGGTCCCAAGAGAACTATATGGGTCTCTTTCTGCTGTTAATGTTCAACCAGTAGGCGATTTTGAACAGATGTTCTTGCTAGGAAAAGAAATCGCAGAGGAATTTCACAAAGCAGGACAGCCTCTTGCACAAGAAGATACCCTTTGCATAAATTGGTCTTTTCCAAACATCAGTACATCCAGTCCTCCTGAGGAAATTGAGGTTACTTGCGGAATGAGAGAGTTCGAAGCAGAAGATGGTTTTGTCAAGCGCTTTGAGGAAACTCCAGAGAATTCTATTCTAACTCTACGAGAGATTCTGTACACATGCAAGGCCAAAACACTGGACTTCAAATATATTATGTCTAGTATTTCTGATAAGAATAAGAATCTCAAAGATGTTTTAGATATTTTCAACACCATGGTGTTTCAAAGGTATCTGATATCCATGAAAGAAAATCTCAACCTTTTACTCCCAGTGCTGGAACATTTCAGGGATTTGCCCTATGGTGAAGATTTTTTTAGCCGATACAGTATCTTTCATGCCTTTGTTAATTGCGAAGAATCTGAAGATCTTTCTTATGAGCAATTATCCTCCACACTTAGACATTTCCAAGAGCTTAAAGACATATTAGAACCCGATTATGTCGAGCTTGTACAGGATTTCAGTGATCTTGCTGAACTTGCAGAAAAATCTCGATACATGGACGATATTCTTAAAAGAATTAATGATTTGGATCGCAAGTGGAACAGAAGGCTAATGTATCCAGATAGATACATACTCATTGATATACTTACCACTTGGAAAAATATTGTTGAGAAGGAGTACGAACAAAAGGTGCCGTTACCTAAAATTGAAGCTGAAATGAGGGCCAAGGTTTTAGAGTACTCAGACCAAGTGGGACTTATACTCTCCCTACGTTTTGTTGGATCTATCGCTTTCTTTATTTTATCTAGGAAAATTAAGGAATCTTCAGCTCCAAAAAGGATAGGAAATCTCAAAATTCCATTGAAATATAGAATAATACTTTCAATATCTTTAGTTTTAACGGTCTTCGTTATCTGCAAGCGTTTTGAGATTATGAGCATTTTCCATAGCTTTATTGGGAGTGCCATTTTTGGCATTATCTCTTACTATGTACTGAAATCGCTTAGTGTATCTAGGAAGAAAAATGGAGAAACTCCAGAATCAACGAAGACATAGGTAGTCAGAAGTATAGAACAGTCTCCACAAAGGAAAAAGCATCTAATAAATAACATGTGAAGCAAGAACAAAGGCCATCTTGAATCGCAAAGTTTATAAGAGGAAAATACGAATATATTTGTAAGATGTAATAAAATACTTACGGAGGTGATGGAAATGAGAAGACAGGAGGGTGATGCCTATCCAGACCCAAAGGATATGTTCAGGGAAGTACAAAACTGAACGAGCTATCCATCTAGAAGGAATCTTTACACTTTTTTGCGAATCAGAAGAAAACCACATCGGGAGAAGAGTACATAGGAAAACACTCTCCTCCCGATGTGAATATTATTCCTCAGTTTCTCAACTTGAAAGAAATAAGAACCCTGGAAGGTGGATTGCTCGTTTTCTTCTCATTCTTTTCACTCTCTCTTTATGTCATGTATGATCAGTGCTATGGACAATATTAACCTAAATAACAAGAACTGACAAGATTGGTATTACGATCATTGACTATTCTTATGGAATATTCAATTTGACGGAATTTGAAGATTTATCATCTAGACGAAAATAGGGTTGAGATAACTTTTACCCCCTTAGAGAATAACCCGTCAATAGTATTGTGAGTAGACGTCCTGCAAATTTTAGATTGTCTAATAAGGAAAGCCCAAACCACCAGGGAGAAGCACTTGCTCAATGCTCTTCCTCATAAAATACTGACAAAATCAAATGTCAAAAGTGAGGTGATACACCCTCTCCTCCGACGGTTTTTCATGGAGACAATAAGTTCACAAGTAAACTGGCATATATTATCTGCATTAGCAGAAGTTTACTTTGTCATGGATTTATTCCTCCAAGCTGATAGCCTATCAAAGCTTTTTCAACTATGTGACAAATGTGGAACAAGAACTCTCACAATCATAGTATCAGATATCAAGCAGGCGGATGAACTTCAAGAACTAGGTGTTACCATGATCCACATATGGGATGAAACCCTCAGAGATGGAGAACAAACCCCGGAGTAGTCTTAACCAGAGAAGAAAAAATAGAACTCACAAGAGCTCTAGATGACATGGGAATCTTATTCATTGTAACCAGATTCCCCATAAAATGTGAAATTGAATCCCAAATCACCAGAACAATCACCAAAGAAGGGTTAAACGCCAAAATAGGAGCCGTCGCCAGAGGACTAAAAAAAGTCGACGAATGCCTCAGATGCGAAACCGACGAAATTGTCATCTTCATCCCCACCTCAGACATCCACATCCAATACAAACTCCAAAAAACCAAAGAACAAGCTTTACAGATGATCCAAGACTCCGTCCAATACGCCTCAGATCACGTCACCACCAATTTCATTGCAGAAGACGCTACTCGCTCCGATTTCGAATTTCTCGTCCACTGCTTACAGACCGCCCAGGAATCTGGAGCTTCCCGCCTCGTCATAGCAGACACCATCGGAACTATTTACCCACCTCACATGAAATCTTTAATCGAACAAATAAAAACCCACGTTAACCTTCCTCTTTCCTGCCACTGCCACAACGATCTCGGATTAGCCACCGCCAACACGTTAGCCGCCGTAGAAGGAGGCGTCACCTACCCTCAAGTCACCATCAACAGCTACGGCGAAAGGGCGGGAAATGCCCCCCCTTGATGAAGTTGTCATTGGTATCGAAAACCTCTTCGGACTAGAAACTCACCTTTCTACTGTAATCCATCAAAAGCTTCTGTGTCTTCGTTGTAGAATCCTGATATTCTTTCGCTGCTATTTCCAGTCGAAATCAGACATCATATTGACCACTCTCCAGAATGGAGACGAGAGAACGAAAAGCTTATATAGGCGATGCAGTTACTATCATATAGTAATAGGACAGGGAGATGCTTATCTAGGTCCCTGGTGGAAAAATATCTGAGCAGCAAAGAGGAGATACAAGTGACTATGCTGACTACCAGACCAGAAGTAGAAAATGCTTATTTACCAGAGGTGGCTGTCAGTCCAAGCACTGTTTGTCCGGGGACTACTTGCCCTCCTGGTGATGACCTCCCAGATCCGAGAATCACACGTCATTTGATTTCTCAAGTTTATTCTGCTATTTTAAAACACTATGTCTATGAGTTTACAAATTAGTTTTGGCATGTTTTTGAAATGAAGAAAGATCAAGCAATACGTCTGCACTATTCCATGTAAGATTCGAGATTTTCCAAAAGGACATTATTTGGTATCCAACTGTAGTGAGAACTCCTTCAAAATCTTTTTATATATGGTTGCATAAATTCTTCATGTGAACATTGTTGGGACAACATTCAACGGAGAGCTGAAGGAATATATAGCCATAAAAGCTGTCAAAATCAGCAAATGGATTGATACTATAGATTTCTCCTTGGATGTCATATTTCGTCTGGCTATAGAACATAAACACATAAACAGCGAATTCAAGAAAGTGAAAAAACTCTATGTATATTTCCGAAAAGAAGATCTAGAAAATATCACTATCGACTAGAAGAAAGTCAATTCGATAGAAGTAAAGAACATGAACTTGAAGAGAAAATCAGTCCTCTAGAAGGATACATCTATCCAATACTTACAAAAAGAGTAACAACAGAAGATGATGGGGAAAGAAAACGGATAGCAGTGATCCTTGAGGATTACAGCATCACTAGATGGACTAAAAAATGGAATATCCTATTTTCATTCAGATTCAAGAAAAGCATCACCTCTTTGGATAACTTTGAATCAAGAACACCAAAAATCCCATGGTCTTATGATTGCTCGATTGAACCTCACCTAGTACAGACATTGAAATGGAACAAAAAAGAATTCATGCCACTTATAGAATCTTTAGAGGTGTAGCTCCAGATTCCGAAAGAGCTGTATGGGTCTGTGTCATCTATTTATGTTCAGCCGGAGAGTCATTTTGAACAGATGTTCTTATTGGGAAAAGCAATTGCAGAAAGATTTCAGAAAGCAGGACAGCCTCTCGCTCAAGAAGAAACTCTATGCATCAATTGGGATTTTCACGATGTCAGTGTTTCAAGCCCCCCTAAGGGAATCGAAGTTACCTGCAGAATGAAGCAATCCAAATTAGAAGCGGATTTTGTAAAACGTTTTGAAGAAACCCCAGAAGATCCTATTTCTATCCTTCGGGATATCCTATATATGTGCAAGATTCAGACTCTCGATTTCAATTATATTGTTTCTGGCGTTTCTGATAGGAATCTCAAGAAAGTCTTGAAGGTTTTTAACACAATAGTTTTCCAAAAAAATCTGAGACCCATGAAAGAAAATCTAAATTTGTTAGTCACGTTACTTGAAAACTTCAGAAAGTTCCCTCATGGCGAAGAGTTTTTTAATCGATATGATATTTTTTGTGCCCTAATTAACTGCAAAAAATCTGAAGATTTTTTTTCCGATGAAACGTGCTCTAGACTTAAACAGATTCAGGAACTTGAAGATACGTTGGATCCTATAGCATAACCAATTTTATTCCGTTAAATGAAAATAACATACTGAGGATTATTAATTCATGTGAAAAGTTTATATAGTATTTATAGTATTTTATTTTATAAATGTAAAGGATTTGATAGAAATGGATGTACCACGAGGAGAAGAATTTCTTCCAGGGTATACCTGGAAGGATTTAATGAAGTTATACAGGAAAGAAAAAGATCCAAAAGCCAAAATAAGATTATTGGCAGCTATTCACAGAAAAGAAGGGCTGACTTTACGGGAAATAGGAGTGAGGATAAAGTACTCTTCAAGAACAATAAAAGATTGGCTGCACCGTATGCACAAAGAGGGTATTCACAGGAGATATGACAAAAAACGTCCAGGAAGACCCAAGAAATTAACAGATGAACAGTTAGAAGATCTACCACAAGTGAAAACCCTCTTTCATCAATGTGAAAAAAAAGATCGTCAAAAAAGATGCACCCTACAAATCTGCCATCGCCATTGAAAAAAATGTTATATCAGTTAAGATATCCTCTGAAATTTGTGCCCACGAACTATTCTACAGAATCAAAAAATGTCTGGCTGAATCTTTGGGCAAAACCCTAAAAATCGGTATAAAAGCAGCCACAATCAAGAACTATGAGATCACTTTCACCCTCGAAAAGAACCCACTGGACGCAGTGAAAATCCCTTTTGTGAGCACCATCGAAGTCACAGGGATTCAAATTTTTCTGACATTCTTGCTATTCGTAGATTATCCCATTTCTTATTCTGTTACACGTGTAACAACCCTAATTATTCCTACCTGAAAGTCCAACCAGGAGCACCCAGTTCCGTCACAAGATAGCAATTCTCCCTTGTATTGCAGCCTCCACCCTCAATTTATAAACGAAAACCTTAAATGGCCCCTCACCCATGGATACACCATGCTCACACACCATATACCCCGTGTAACTCTTCCAGGGATGGTGATTTCTTGAACCACTCTGATGATGACCTCACCACGGCCATAAAATCACAAAAAGACTCTCTCTTCAACTTCCCCCTAGATGTCATAAAATTTGATGTTTTCATTAAAGAACTTGAAAAAGATCAGCTTACCGGCATTGTTGAGATTACTGCTCCTCAAGAAGAGATGAGAATTCTCCTAAAAAAAGGAAAACCCCTGAAATGTCTCATCAATGATAGGGAAGCCTCCATTTTCGAGGCTGAAACCCTAAAAAATGGTACAGTCTCAATCTACAGGACCGATGACCACATTCTGAATCTCATGGTTTTATTCTCAGGCACAAACCCAAAAGAAATCTTAAGTACAGAATATACAGACATAAAAAAATACCTTACCGTCAAAGAAAGAGACCATTTCTCAGGCATTGTAGAATTTTTTGAAGAAGGAGCCAGAGGGTTTCTCAGGCTGGATAATGGTGAACCCAAAACTGGTATCTTTATTGACCAGGATGGAGTATCCTTTTTTTCAGAAGCACTCTCAAAAATTATCGACGAACCCCGCAACTTCCAGATACGCTCCTATGATGTCAAGACAGTACACCCTTCAGATGAAGTGACACAAGAAATTCTCTCGCGCACTACCTTTACCGTTTCCCACAGAGTTGATCCCAGAAGACTACTTACCGAATTTGAGAATTTCACGCCAGAGAATGCAGAAGACATTAGTACATTCCAGCTCCATCCTCACCAGGAAGAATTATACATTATAGAGAACGAAAAGGAGGTCATTGGTCTAGAATTTGTGTATGAGACCAAAGCGTACAAATTTTCAGAATGGGTGTTAAAAGATCTTTTCTTGGAGTTGGCAACCAAGAATGTGAACAACTACAAGTACTTGTGGTACTGGATTCCTGAATGTTCCACTATAGAGTTTTTGAAAGAAATTGATACCTTTGTATTTGATGTCGTGTTTAAGACGAAAAATGGGGATCTTCTCATGGAGAATCCTTTGGGTGAACTTTTGTTTGTGGCTCAATTTTCAGAGCATGTCTCAAAAAAAGAGTTGCAGGAATTCATTGAGAGAATTGAGAAATTCAAGAAAACCCGTCTTGATAAATCAGATGTAGGTGCAGTATTTCTGGTGGCTCACACTTTTGATGAAGAAGCTGTAGACCTGGCAGAGGAAATCACCCAGAAGTCTGTAGCAGACAAACTGGCAAAATTAAAAGGGTTCTACAGAATCTCAAGAGAATCAGGTGTCCATGTAGTGCTGGTTGAAGAAGATCCCTTTACCATAGTATTTCCGAGGTGATGAAATGAAATGTGTTATTTGTGGTGCTCCCGGATATTGTGAGCACAAAAAAATGATGAGAAACTACATTGCCCCAGTAGTGGTTATAGTGGTTGTGGCCGTTGTACTTGCTGTGATCTTTTTGTAGTAATAGCTACAACAATGCTGTAACAGTGAAGAGTGATGTAGATACAGTCATTTCAGAAAATGTGGGAATCTGAGTTATGTTCTCAAAAAATGGAGTGATAGTTCATTCCAGGATTCTATAGCTGTCAAATTTCTAGGTCTTTAATTCATCATATCTATAAAATTGTCTATTTTTGTTGATTCCTAAAAATTTATGATAATTTACCTGTTACACGTGTAACATGGTAGAGAGAACACCCAAAGACTGGACAATCCCACAAAAAAGGCTGTCAACTTGTAAAGTGTTCCACAATGGTGAACTCTCTTTCCAGCATATTGGAATCTTTCGAAGAGAGGGTTTCTCTGTTCACTGGCATGATCAGCCGTGAATTATTCAAAGTTATGATATCCCTGAGTTCGTGCAGGTATTTCAGCACTGTCTCAAACCCCGTATGTATGATCAAGTATTCCAGCCCATCCAGCAAAATCACAGATTCCGTACTTTTCCTGGTGAAATCATCGATGATATAGCTTAGTTTAGGAAGATCATCTGGGTTTATAGCATCTTTTGTTTCAGTCCTTGATAACCACAGCATGGGAGTCTTTAGTAATTTGTATTTTTCTTTTACCTTTTCTGGGTGCTCCCTAGAAACTACAAATCCCGATATGCCATGGGTAACCAGATCAACAAATATCTCAAATGATTTTTCAGGCTTTTTCTCTAAAACGAGAAACCCTTCTCTGGGATTTAACTGATGTTTGATTTCTGTTTTTAATGCCTTTTCTACCACTGGTTCTATTTGGATTCTGGTTCTATCAATGAAAGCTGCACACATACCTGCCAAAATCTCCAGATCTTTAACGTCTTCATCAGTAATACGTTTGCTTTTTGTAGTAAATGCCGCTAGTGCTGCAAATGCTTCATCCTGCACCACAATAGGAACCCAGACAAAAGAATTAGATTCAACGAGTTGTTTTCCCTCAACTGATGTGGAATCTTCTGCATGGATAGTTTTCTTTTCCAGAACACACTTCACCCCAAAGTATTCTTTCCTTTTTAAGGAAATTGATGTACCAGCTTCTGGGAGGTCATCTCCTTTCCCTAGATGAAAAATCAGCTTTTCTCCCTTAAGATCCACTAAGAAAGCTCCAGCCCCATCGAATCCAAGCATTTTCATGCTCTCTACAATGGTACTCAATCCTCTCTCCCAGCTCGTTTCTTTCTGGAGTTCTTGTCTTGCATTTAAGAGGATTTCTATCCTTTTGGATCGATCTTTGATTTTCTCTTCCTGTTCTTCACCAAACCTCTTAATTTCATTATACAGGTTTGAATTTCTGATAGCCGATGAAACGACCTCGCTCAATGGTTTTAGAACATCAACATCTTTTTGGTTATATGCATTTTCTACTGCATTTGAAATATGGAGAGCCCCTACACACTCATTCTCTATGACGAGAGGAACAACAACATGAGACATGAATGGTTCTGTTACACTGTAGATTTTCTTTGCTCTTTCATTCTTGTGAGCATTCCCTAGGAGTACGGTCTCTCTAGTTGCTATGCAGTGGCCGACTAATCCTTCACCATATTCTAAAACGGATCTCCCTGTCTTATTTCCAATATTTCCTGCAGTAAATGCTGGATATATGTGTTTCTTATCTTTTGAAACCAAAAAAATCGTAAAGTGATCAAATCCAGCCAATGTCTGGCAAGAATCTGAGATAAATTTGAATATTTCATTGATATCCATGGTAGAATTTATTAACTTGCTGGCCTCAAAGATATTTCTCAACTGCATTTCTGCTTTTTTGCGATCAGTTATGTCATGCAGGACTACTATCTGGCTTACAAGATTACCACGCCAATCAGTCAATGAAGAAGTGCGTACATCATAGATACGCTGCTCCTCCAGGTTCACCACAATTTCCTTACCTGTTTGAGTCTCATTGCGTGAATCTGTTTGGTCAAGCCAACCGGGGCATACCTCTTCTACGGATTTTCCAATTACTTCTGAACTAGAGCGACCAACCAACTGTTGTACAAGAGAATTTACATCTAGAATGCGGTTTTGTGAATCCATGACCATGACGCCATCGCTCATGCCATCTAAAATAGTACTACGTGCTACAGGTACAATGTCTGCCACTCGGAACCGAAAAATGCTCAAAGCTACTAATGGGCCAACTACGGAGAACAAAAGCACTGTCACAGAAACATACGAAAGGGGAGACATTTTGGACGAAGGAAGCACACCCCATAGCTGCATAAGGGACGAGGCAAGCACCAAAGAAGTGATCTGCCGCCGATAGAGACGACGTGCGCGAATAAACATATGGATAAGAAGGAAACTGCCAGATAGAGCCAAAATTTCTGAATAAGTCACGTGAACCCAGAACCATGAACCATGAGTAGGTCTCAATAGTGAGAGTTCACCTACTTCTATCGACACAATTTCGCTATACATCAAGCCATGATATGTGTTAGTAAAAGTTAAGAGCAGAGTAGTAATAGGTACAACACTTAAAACCATTAGGTTGCGACGAGTTACCCATTTCTCGCGTCTTGTGTATTGAAGGACGAGGACAAACCAAGCTACTGGTATTATGGCCAGTTGGATGTATTCTGTTTTTAATAAAAAGACCTCAATTGGAAAATTAGTGATTATCAACCTTAGCGCATAACTCGATAACCCACTGGTCCCGGCCACTAAAATCAACACTAATGGCTTGGCTACTGGTGAGCGGTGACGGTGACGCCATATGTAGATAGCTGATACCGAGGAAATACCCACTGGAACTAATAATGGAAGCATGTAAAGTGCTCTTTGCCATTCCATAATATACCTCCTAATCCTTCGAGTTTAAGGTTCATTGGCTGCGCTTGATCTCCGCCTCCTGCACCAATTGGCACAGCAACCTTTATCTTTTGTGCATTCTCCCCTCTCTACGTTGGAATTCTATAAAAACCTTTCTGAAAAAATCCATCTTTTTCTGGTATTACACTCCTTTCATACTTTCGTGATGAATACAACAACACAATCTTATGATCTTAAGAATCGAAGTTGATACGAAATAGAGATTATCCACCAAGAACTGAAGAGAAAAGCAACATTTAAAGCAACAATAAAAACCAAGTCTCCAACAACCTTATTAATTATTGTGGCAATTGTGTATAGAAGGTGACTTGCGTGGAAAAGACCAATTCAGAGAAACCCTCAAAGACAACGATTGATATGAAAGCTGAAGAAAGACTTAAGATATTCTACAAGAGTTTTGTCAATTCCAATGACATGATGGTGATAACAGACAAAGAGGGAACAATTCTGGATGTGAACCCGTCTTTTGAAAGGATCTACGGGTACACCAAAGAAGAAGTTCTAGGGAAGAACCCACGAATTCTAAAATCTGAACATTCAACTCCCGAATTGTACAAGGAAATGTGGGATAGTATACTGCAAAAGGGATACTGGAGTGGAGAAATCATAAACATTGACAAAAGAGAGGAGGAGCACCCAGTTTTATTATCTATCAGTGCACTGCGGGACGAAAACGGAGAGATAACACATTTTGTGGGAACTGCAGTTGATATAACAGAAAAGAAGAATGCTGAAGAACGAATTAGAGAACTATCATTGTTTCCAGAGACCAATCCTGATTTAGTTATGAAACTGGATAAAACCGGGAATGTCTTATACATGAACCCTGCCACAGAGAAAATCATGGAGACCCTTCCGGTAGATTTAAAGGAATTGTTACCAGATAATCTAGAAGAGAAGATACAATCAGTAATAAAAACTGGAGAACCCATCACTGGAGATGAAAAAGAGGCCAAGGGAATTTTCATTGAGTATACATTTGCTTTGTTCCCCGATAAAAAGTCCATACTCCTAAGGGGTAAAGATATCACTGAACCCAAGAAGATGGGACAAAAACTAGAGGAATACTCCAAGCACTTAGAAACTATTGTCAAGAAGAAAACAGACATCTTGAAGGTATTGTACGATCTGGAATATTTACTGAAGGATGTGAGTTTGGAAGAAGGATTAACCATTATCGAAAAGTCAGCAGAGAATTTGGGATTTGGTGAATTCGTTTTATTAATCTTAGATGAAGACGAATTGAAGACCATTTATGGGACTGAACCAGTGACAGACCCTGTAGTTCTTTATGTTCTAAAAAAGAGGAAACCAGTCATCAGCAAAAGAGAATCCGGGGTGGCAGCGTGGTACCCCTTACTGTACAGAGAAGAAATGCTAGGTGTGTGTGGGTTTGTAACGTCTCGTCAATTCGATGAAGACCTGGATCATCTCACCTTGTTCTCCAGCCAAGTGGCCCGCTTCATAGGAAGAAGAAAAATTCTGGTAGAGCCAGCGGTAGAAAAGATGGTAAAAGGTGAAAAACAGTATTCCCTAACCCAAGGATTCTCTTATTTAGTTGAAGAGGAAACCCCCAAAAAAAGCTTTGACATCTTTGTGGATTACGTTACCCACGGCATTTCTGGATTATGTATTACCAGGACCAATCCAAAATTTGTCAAAGAGCAGTATTCATTGAAGAAGACCCCCTTCATCTGGCTGAGCACCTTGAAAACTGACGAGTACACCTCCACAGTCGATTTGACCGAATTAAGTATTTCCATAAAAGATTTTGTGAAAAAAAGCAAGAAGAGCGTTATTTTACTGGATGGCATCGAGTTTCTGGTTACCAGATCCAGCTTTGAAGAAGTTCTCTCATTTCTGCAGTCATTATCAGAGTACATATCACTGACTGAATCTATCGTAGTTATCCCAATGAGCCCTCAAACAGTAGATGTGAGACAATTGAAACTTTTAGAGAGGGAAATGACATTGTTTAACCATTCGTGAAATCTTTGGGGAAGCGTCCTAGTGTCGTAAATAATACATTTCTGAGGATTGACAACTTTGGTGGTTATCTCACTTTTGTTACATGTGTAACAAAAATTTAGTTTTTATTTAATTGCATTTGAATTTTTGATATTTTAAGACACAAATATTCTGACATCACACTTTTTGACAATCATTTTAAGTAATTGAAAACTTGAGTTTCCTGTTTAACCAAATTCACACGTTGCACGGTTGCTGTCATTCCTCAAAATCAATTTCTCCTCTCATCACGTTACAAATCTATCTACAGCACTGCATAGTGTAAGAAATGAGGTTTCGCAAAACTGGCATGTAT
>Ga0209636_10000773_pt1 | contig 31782 bp, 44 predicted proteins | sample DeeMarSWOR152_54_FD_187464 | JGI IMG/M metagenome (GOLD analysis project Ga0209636, IMG submission 187464) | Marine sediment microbial communities from White Oak River estuary, North Carolina - WOR-1-52-54 (SPAdes) (version 2) | ecosystem: Environmental > Aquatic > Marine > Intertidal zone >...
TATAATAAATTAAAAAACTAGGGTGTTTTCCACAACCCATGAATATTACAATACTCTCTTGCCTCAATTTCCTCTGCTTCTGTCTGAAACTCTGTCTCTGGTTCATCTCCTGGTTTCAAGAATTTTCTGTAAACCTTGCCATCAGCGATTATCTCTATCCATTCTATGTAATGTTTTTCCTCCATTGGATGAGGAACTGAGCCAACCTTAACTTTTACTCCAGAGATTGTTTTTTCAATAACAGGGACATGTTTCTCTAATCCAACATCTTTTGTTTTCTCTTTAAGCAATTCCATTGGCTGTCCACAACAGACTAATTTTCCAACCCCAGCATGCAAAACTTCAACAATATTTCCACAAATATTACATTTGTATGTTTGTTTTATTACAGTCATTTTTATCTCCTAATACTCTTCGCATTTGACTTGGTAAAAGCTTCTTGCATGACCGCAGGAAGGACACTCTTCTGGTGGTTCCTTTCCATAGTGAACATAACCACACTCCTTGCAGACCCACCAAACTGCTTCCTCTTTTTTGAAAACAGTCCCAGCCTCTACTTCTTTTAAGATTTTTTTATATCTTTCTTCATGATGTTTTTCTGCCAAGGCGATTGCTTTCAGCCTTTTTGCAATTTCTGGAAAACCCTCATTTTCCGCAATGTCTGCGAATTCTGGATACATTGTTGTGTGTTCATAGTTTTCTCCAGCAATAGCAGCCTTTAGATTCTCTGCTGTTGTTCCCAGTATTGTTGGAACTTCAGCTTCAACCTCTATCTTGTCTAAATCTTCCTTGCTCTTCTTCTTTAACTCATTGATTAATTTAAGCAACCAGCTAGCATGCTCCCTTTCATTGTCTGCTGTAATTAGAAATATCTCTGCAATTTGCTCAAATCCTTCTTTCTTCGCAGCCTTTGAATAGAAAGTGTATCTGTTCCTTGCCTGACTTTCGCCAATGAATGCTTTTGCTAGATTCTCAATAGTATTTTTCATATTTCACCTATTGTTTCAAGAATTTTTATTATATAAATATAACAGTGTTATATTTATAGCTTTCGTTTATATCAATCCTAACAACATTGCTGCTCCTAAGCCGAGCAACAATAAGCCTGTCACACAATGCAATCTTTTAATGTTCTTTTCCCTCCACCCTCCAATATCTTCTACTGCCATGAAACCAAAATAAACAAAAAAAGTTATTCCTATCATTGGTGAAATGAAAATACACATGTACAAAAACAAGTACGGAAGTGCTTCAAAAAAACTTATTCTTGAAAGTATGCCACCAGCCACAAAATATGGACCTCCAGTACAGGGGGTTAAGAAAAAGCTCACTATTAATCCAACAACAAAAGCCCCACCAACAGAAGTTGTCCCTTGAATTATTTGTTTCATTTTTGGTCTCCATCTCATTGGAACCTCCATTAGGAACCCCCCACCACCATACCAAATTGCATCCTTAATGTTTAGCAAACCAAGTATTATAGCTATAACAGCTAAGAGATTATAAAACCAAGTTCCGCTCACATTAGCAAAATCTGTTATGAATTTGAACCCAGAAATAATTAACAGGCCAAACAAAAGGTAAATTAAGAATATTGCCAAGGTGAATGACAAACCAGCTTTTAAAGATTTTTTTCTTTCTTTTGGAAATTTTGTTAAAATTGCTGTCATTAAAATTACTATGACTGCCAATTCACAGGGATTTATGGCATCAACAGCAGCCAATCCCATCAGTTGTACCAAAGAAACTTCCTCTGATTCCGGTTCACCTTCTATTTTTTCAATAGGATCAACACAACCACTTTCAACACAATTCATTATTTCTTCTTCTATGAATTTTCCTGATGTTTCATAATTCCCATAACCTATGATATATTCTTCTCCTATGAATGTCATTGGAACTCCTATTGGGTCTGTTCCATAGGCTTTGCAAATTTTTGTAAACAGTTCTGCATTTTCTTGGATTGAAACATCAAGGCTCTTTATCTCTAGATCAGGATATTTTGTTTTCATTTCTTCTAAGAAAGGCTTTTCTGCAGCACAGTGCGGACAACCAGATCCCCAGAAAAAGTAAATAACAGTCTTTTGTTGGGCATAAGCCAAATTGCTAATTAAAAATAAAAATATTACAAGGAAGACCAACTTTTTCATCTTATCACTTTACTTTTTTATACTTTTTTTACTTCCCCTTTAGGTGTAATAACTAAAGGTCTTGATTCAATTAAAGCTTTTGCTATCTTCTTTCTTGCATTTTCTAACAATCTCCAAACAGTTCCCCTTGACGTGTTCATTCTTTTTGCTGCTTCTTCTTGTGTCAATCCTTGTAGATCTATTAAATTTATTACATTATGTTCAGGATAATTTAATTCTATCGGTTCAGTGTTTGCGCAGGGGTTTGGAATGAATTCTTTGATGTGTGGTATTGATGATAAAAAGAGGTCTCCAAAAGGCCTTCCTGGCCCTCCTCTTTGTCGTCCCCATCTCCATCTTGGCATAAAAATAATAGGCAACCGATACATTTAAATATTTGCATATGCACATAATTATTATGTGCGATGGCACAAAAATACTGGAGGTGAAATAAAATGCCGTGGGGTGATGGAACGGGTCCTTGGGGAATGGGTCCTATGACTGGAAGAGCTGCAGGATTTTGTGCAGGATATCCAGTACCAGGTTTTATGAATCCTATGCCAGGATTTGGGATGAGTAGAGGATTTGGCCGAGGATTCGGCAGAGGGCGTGGTTTTGGCAGAGGGAGAAGAAATTGGTTTTATGCAACTGGAATGCCAGGTTGGATGAGAGCTGGAATGGGAATGCCAGCCTTTGGAATGGGTTGGAGAGCTTGGGGTTATCCAGTTCAACCAGTTCCACAACAAGTACCTTTAGCACCAGCACAACCAGTACAATTCCCACAGTTTCAACCACAAATAACAAAAGAACAAGAAATACAATATTTAGAACAGGAGATAAAGGCTTTGGAAGACGAGAAGAAAGCATTAGAAGATGAATTAGGATCGATTAGAGAAAGGATTGAAGAACTAAGAAAAAAATAATGATGTGATGTAATGACCAATGGAAGAGGGAGAATGGGTGGTTTTGGTTTAGGACCTGGTGGGAATTGTGTATGCCCTAAATGTGGGTATACAAGTTCTCATCAAAGAGGGACTCCATGTTTTCAAATGAAATGTCCAAAATGTGGAACCCTCATGACTAGAGGTTAGTTTTTATTTAATTTGAAATGGAGAATCTATTAGATAAAAGGCTAGTCGTATGATTAATAAAGAGAACAAAACAAAAAAATTGAAAATAGGAGAAAAAGCAGCTGGAATCAGCACTGTAGTTATTTTTCTCTTAGCTTTAGCTGAGGCTTTAATAGGTTTTCTTTGTGGTAGTATTGTATTAGTAACTGACGCTTTGCATAATGCTGCAGACTCAATAGCAGGGTTTGCGTCATGGTTTGGTTTAAAGATATCACAGAGAAAACCAGATGAAAAATTTCCATATGGGTATTATAAGGCAGAGTCCCTAACTACCCTCTTTGTTTCAATTTTCATCCTTTATGCAGCATACGAGTTATTCACAGAAGGTTATTCAAAACTATTCGTAATATCCGAACTGAATATGCCTTTTTATGCTTTAGCCATAGCTTCAGTAACTGCAATAGTATCCTTCTTCTTAGCTAGATACATGAAAGAGGCGGGTAAGAAAATAAACTCTCAATCGTTGATTGCCAACTCAAAAGAAAGAATGACACACGTACTCGCTTCAGGCATCATTTTTGTAGCCATTTTGTTGACTTTCTTTAAGGTTCCTTATGTTGAAGGAATAATTGCAATGTTCTTTTCTCTGTTAGTCCTCAAGATAGGAATATTCACTACTAAAGATTCTATTTTTGCTTTAATGGATGTAAGTCCCAGTAAAGAAGTAGAGGATGGAGTTAAAAATATAATAAATTCAAATGCAGGAATAGAGGATTTTGAAGAATTAAGACTAAGAAAGGCAGGACCGTTTGTTTTTGGAGAAGTTAAGGTAAAAATAAGAAAATCTGTTGATGTGAAAAGAGCACATGAAATATCTGATAGTATAGAAAATAAAATTAAAAATGAAATAGAGGATGTAGATTCATTCACAATACATGTAGAACCCTATGAAACTGAAGAACAAAAAATTGTCATACCTATCAAAAATAAGAAAGGTTTGGATTCTTTGGTTATGGATAAATTTGGCAGATCAAATTACTTTATTTTTATAACAGTAAACAAGAAAGACAAAAAAGTTAAATCAACGTACATAAAAGAAAATCCTTACAGAAAAAAACTGGTAAAGGCTGGTCTTGCTGCTACAAAATTTATTGTTAAAGAAAAGATAGACATTTTAATAACCAAAGATGTCGGTGAAATTTCCTTTCATACTTTGAGAGACAATTTAGTTGACATCTATAAGGCTGAAGGGAAAAAAGTTGGAGTAGTTGTTGATAATTTATTGAAAGGTAAATTAAAACACATAAAAGAGCCATCTGAAGATAAGTTAGAAGAAGTTGTCAAAAAAGAAATTTCTAAAAAAAGAGAAGGAGAATTTAGGGGGAGGAGAAGAGGTAGGGGTCCCAGATGGGGAAGATAATAAAAAGAATCTCGTTTAAATTTAAAGTGAGGTGATAAAATGAAAATTGCTGTATCTGCAATGGGAAATACTTTAGATTCGATGGTTGATCCTAGATTTGGAAGGTGTGCATATTTTATAATAGTAGATGCTGAAGGAGACGAGATAAAAAATTTCGAGGCAATACAGAACCAAGGAGTTAACGCAATGGGTGGTGCGGGTATTCAAGCAGCACAATTAGTTGCAAACAAAGGTGTAGAAGTTGTGATTAGTGGTAATATGGGACCCAATTCGTTCGGAGTTTTATCTCAAACAAAAATAAAAGTCATAACTGGTATTGGTGGAATAAGTGTTAAGGATGCTGTTGAAAAATATATTAAAGGTGAATTGAAAGAAACTTCTGCTCCATCCACGCCTGGTTTTGGTCCTAGAGGAGGAGCTGGAATGGGTGGAGGAATGGGAAGAGGCAGGGGTCAGGGGAGAGGTAGAAATAGACAATGAAGATAGGAAAGGATTTAAAAATTGTTGTTTTGTTAATAACATTCCTATTAGCATTTTCCTATTTTTCAAATGAAAAAGCGATAATAATGGTGAATAAAAATATAATTGATGATGAAGTCTCATCCGAAGTTACAATAACAATAGTTTATGATAACTATGAATACGATAAAAGACTAAAAACAGGATTTGGATTTTCTTGTATAGTAAAAATTGAAAATAAGAGTATTTTGTTTGATACGGGTTCGGATAGTGAAACTTTATTGGAGAACATGAATGAGTTGAGTTTAGACCTCAAAAATATAGAAATTATAGTTTTATCGCATATTCATTGGGATCATGTTGGTGGTTTGAAAGGGTTCCTGGGTGTAAATTCTGATGTTGATGTGTATGTTCCTAAATCTTTTCCAGATGATTTTAAAGACGAAGTAAAATCTTTTGGAGCAGACATTATAGAAGTTTCTGACCCAATGAAAATTTTTAATGGAGCTTATTCTACCGGAGAACTTGGAACTTTTATAAAGGAACAATCTTTGATAATAAAAACAGAAAGGGGATTGATAATTATAACTGGGTGTGCCCATTCGGGTATTGTTAATATAGTTAAAAGGACAAAGGAATTAACCAAAGAGGAGGTTTATCTTGTTACTGGTGGTTTTCACTTGGGTGGGACAAGTGATTATGAAATAAAAAATATTGTAGAAAGTTTTAGAAAACTGGGAGTTAAAAAAGTTGCTCCATGCCATTGCACAGGGGATAGGGCTATTGGTCTTTTTGAGGAAGAGTACAAAGATGATTTTATTAAAGCTGGAGTTGGAAAAATTATTTCAATATGATTAGTATGATAATTGCAATATCAGCAGATGGAGATGAAGTTTCAATGCATTTTGGCAGATGTGAAAAATATATTTTATATGATCTTGAAGATAAGAAGATAGTTAGTAAAACAGAAATTAAAAATCCAGGTCATCAACCATTTTTTCTTCCCAAGTTCCTAGCTGAAAAGGGGGTTAATATTCTAATAACTGGTGGAATTGGACCAAGAGCTATTAACACTTTTAAAGAATTTAACATAAAAATCATTTCTAATGTTGAAGGTAAGGTTGAAAATGTGATTAAGAATTATTTGGAAGGAAAGATAAAGGAAGAAGTGGAACCCTGTGAACAACATAGTGATTTTTAATGGATACATTATTTTTTATATTTGGAAGTACGTTTTTGATTAGTTTTATTGCTTTTGTTGGAATGTTTACTTTATTTCTTAAAGAAAGATTACTTAGAGAAATTCTCTTAGTTTTGGTATCTCTTTCGGCAGGAGCTCTGATGGGAGGTGCTTTTTTACATTTATTGCCGGAGACAGTTAAAAAAACAATTGAAATAGAAGTGTTTTTGTGGACATTGGCAGGCTTCATTATATTCTTTTTTATAGAAAAAATTTTACATTGGCATCATTGCCACAAGGTTAAACATGTTCATACATTTGGTTACATGAATTTGATTGGAGATGCCATTCATAATTTTACTGATGGTCTTATAATAGCTGCTAGCTTTATAACTAATTTCCACTTAGGTGTTGTTACTACTTTAGCTATAGCATTCCATGAGGTTCCACAGGAAATAGGAGATTTTGGTGTTTTATTATATAGTGGATTTAAAAAATCCAAAGCCTTGATTTTGAATTTCCTTGCTGCCTTAACCGTTGTTTTTGGAGGAATAGTTGGTTACTTTATTTCAGCATACTTAGAACTATTTACAATTTTTCTTTTACCTCTAGCAGCAGGTGGTTTCATTTACATAGCATCTTCTGATTTGATACCCGAAATTAGAAAAGAAGAAGACCTGAAAAAATCTTTGTTAACACTTTTAATATTTTTAATAGGAATATTGATTATGTGGTTTGCAAGATTATTATCTACTTAGGGTGAAAAATTGCAAAAAATAGTTTCAACAGGAGTAAAGGGAGGGGTTGGTAAATCAACATTTGCAATTTTATTAGCTTTTAAATTATCTAAACAAGGAAAAAAAGTTGTTCTGTGTGATTGTGATGTTGAATGTCCTAATGATCATTTGATTTTAGCTAAAACATTGAAAGAAGGGAAACCGATTTATCAAGATTATCCTGTTTTGGATAAGGAAAAATGTAAGAAATGTGGTTTGTGTTCAGAAACTTGTAAAGAAAATGCGGTGTTCTGGGTCAAAGAAAAATACCCCTTTTTTATTTATGATTTGTGCACAGGCTGTGGAGCTTGTTGGTTAGTCTGCCCTAACAAGGCAATAAGCACAAAAAAGGAAGTTGTTGGAAATTCTTACATAAATAAAATTAATGATAATTTCTTTCTTGTTACAGGAGTCTCAAAAGCAGGAGTTTCAGAAACAGGGCCAATAGTCAGAGAAACTAAAGATAGAGCTATAAAATTTGCTCAAGAGAAGAAGGCAGATTATTTGATTGTTGATACTGCTCCAGGTACTCATTGTAGTGTTATTCAAGCAATATTGAATTCTGAAAAAATATATGCTGTCACAGAACCAACACCCTTAGGATCACATGATCTTGGATTAATTTTAGAACTTGCTAAATTACTAAATATCTCTGCTGAAATAGTTTTGAACAAAGCTGATGTTGGAAATAAAAAAGAAATTGAAAATATTGCCAAAAAATTCAACACCGAAATTTCTATCGAAATTCCTTATTCAGAAGAATTGGTTAACGCTTATTGTCAAAAGAAGTTGGAGAGAGTGGTGAATTTAATATGAAAATTGTGGTTGCTTCAGGGAAAGGCGGAGTAGGAAAGAGTATGTTAGCCAGTTCTTTAGCATTATTATCTGTAGATAAAAAGATAGTTGCTTGTGATTGTGATGTTGATGCACCAAATTTGGGATTGTGGCTAGGAGAAACAAAACAAGACTCTGTAGAAAAGATATCAACCTCATTTAAAGCAAAAATAGATTTAGATAAATGTACGAGGTGTGGAAAGTGTAAAGATATATGCAGGTTCTTTGCAATAGAAAAAAATGAAAATTATCATGTCAATCCTTTCTTATGCGAGGGTTGTGGGGCCTGTGAACTGGTTTGTCCTGAAAAAGCGATAAAACTTACTTCTATTAAAAACGGAGAACTGAGGGTTAGAAATACAAAATACGGATTTCCTTTGGTGTCAGCCCAACTATATCCTGGAGAGGCTGGCTCAGGAAAAATAGTTGAACAATTGAGAAAAAAAGCAGAAAAATTTGATCATTTTATAATGTTTCTTGATGCGGCTGCTGGAATAGGATGTCCTGTCATTGCTTCTGTCAGAGGATGTGATTATGCTGTTTTAATAACAGAACCAACCCCTTCCGGTTTTTCTGATTTAAAAAGAATTTTAGAAATTGTCAATCATTTTAACATTCCCTATGGAATTGTTATCAACAAATGGAATATAAACCCTCCTCTTTCTAAAAGAATTCAAAAATGGTCTGAAGACAAATTTTTAGGAAAATTATCATATGATAAAAAAGTTATTGATTGTATTGTTAATTTAAAACCTGTTATTTTTTCAGATTCAAAAGTTGCTAACGAAATCAAGGAAATATATAAGAAACTTAATATTTGAGATTATGGACACGGTTCAAAAATTAAAAGAAATTGAAGATGAAATAAAAAAGTGTAAAAAATGTCCTTTGCATGAAAAAAGGAAAAATCCTGTTGCTGGAGAGGGAAATCCCGATGCTAAAGTCCTTCTTATAGGATTAGGGCCTGGTTATAACGAAAATTTACAAGGAAGTCCTTTTGTAGGAGCAGCAGGAAAATTTTTGGATGAATTACTTGGATTAGCAAATTTAAAAAGAGAAGATGTTTTTATCACAAACATAATGAAATGTTACCTTCCAAACAATTTTGCAACACAAGAAGAAATTGAAACTTGTACACCTTATCTTGAAAGACAAATAGAAATCATAAGGCCTAAAGTAATAATAACTCTTGGAAACGTCGCAACTTCTTTCATATTTGAGAAGTTTGGTCTTAAAGTTCAAAGAATTGGAGAAATTCATGGAGAAATATTTAAGGTAGACAATCTTTTTAAAACTAGAATAATTCCGATGTATCATCCTGCCTCTGCTCTTTACAATCCAAACATGAAAGAAATATTGAGAGAGGATTGGAAAAAAATTTCAAAACTTAAGATTTAAATACTTTGATAATAAACTGGTATTAGGTGAAAATATGACAGGTCAAGGAAGAGGTAAAGGTCATGGTTCAAGAGAAGGACAAGGTAGAGGAATGGGTCCTGGGTTGGGGCTTGGAAAAAGAGACAGAACTGGCCCGGGGGGAGGACCGGGTGGTTGTCCGCCTAAATATGAACTGAAAGAAGATAAAGTAGAAGTAACTAGATATAGAAGAAGATAGTAATAAATTTTATTCCCCCTTAATTTATTTATATACATAATTCTAAATTCTAACATTATGAATAATCCTATATCTCTTATTGATTTAAAAGAAGGAGAAAAAGCAACTATTGTTTCTATAACAGGTGGAGCAGGTGTTACTCAAAGACTTACAGACATGGGTTTAACACCAGGGACTGAAGTAACTGTTATAGAATCAGCATTTTTTGGTCCTATAGAAATTTCTGTCAGAGGCTCGAAACTAGCTGTAGGTAGAGGTATCGCAGCAAAAATTCTTGTGGAGAGAAAATAGATGGAGAAAAAACTGAATATCGCTTTAGCGGGAAATATGAATGTTGGAAAGTCGGTTATTTTCAATAGCTTAACTGGTTTACATCAACATATTGGAAACTGGCCTGGAAAAACAGTTGAAAAAGCTGAAGGAACACTCCATTATAAAGGTTATACTATAGATGTTATTGATTTGCCAGGAATCTATTCATTGTCAACTTTTTCTATAGAAGAATTGATATCTAGAAATTATATTGCTGTTGAAAAGCCTGACTTAGTAATAAACGTTGTTGATGCTTCAATACTTGAAAGAAATCTATTCTTTACTTTACAATTACTTGAACTCGAAATTCCACTTATGATGGCATTAAATCAAGTAGACTTAGCAAGAAAAAAAGGAATAACTATTAATCACAGGAAACTTCAAAAGCTTTTGGGAATACCAGTAATTCCAACAATAGCCGTCAGGGATATTGGAATACATGAATTAATGAATGAAGCAATAAGAATAGCTGAAGGAAAGAAGAAAATAAAACCCTTGAAAGTAAAATATGGAAAAGAAGTTGAAACAAGAATTAAGAAGATTGTTAAATTGCTAAAAGGAATTAACATTAGATATCCAACTAGATATGTTACAATAAAGTTTCTTGAAGGAGATAAAGAAATTAAGAAAATTGTAAGTAAGGTTAACCCTAAAATAGTAAAAATTGTAGAAAAATATAAAAAAGAAATCGAACATATTCATGGGCATTCGTGTTCAACCCTTATAGCATCTGAAAAGTACGAAGTTGCTAGTAAAATTGTGAGAAAAGTCCAAAAAGTAACACCACATAAGAAACCATCGTTAGAAGATCAACTTCATGCTATAACAACCCATAAGGTATGGGGCTATCCTATAATGTTTGCCTTATTGGCAGTCATGTTCTTTACGGTTTTCAGTTTTGGTGATTTTTTCTCAACTCTTCTAACTAATGTTTTTGTAGAAATGACTTCTGCCTTTGAAATAATATTTGGTAGTGGGATAGCGAGTAAATTGGTATTTAGCATAATAGAAGGTTTAGTTGCTGGTATTACAGTTATTTTACCTTACATTTTACCATTTTACATAATACTTGGGATTCTTGAGGATTCAGGATATCTATCAAGAATTGCATTTTTAATGGATGTAGCAATGCACAAAATAGGATTGCATGGAAAAGCATTTATACCAATGATATTAGGTTATGGTTGCAATGTTCCAGCATGTTTAGCTTGTAGAATAATGGAAACGCAAAGAGAAAGGCTTATTGCTATCTTTGTCACAACACTAGTACCCTGTGCAGCTGTAACTACAATCATACTTGGTTTAGTTGGAAGATTTGTGGGAATTGGATGGGCATTTTTGTTGTATGTAATTAATTTAATTATTATTTTTATTCTTGGTAGGGTTGCATTCAAATTTTTTCCTGGAGAACCTGTTGGTTTAATAATGGAAATGCATTCTTATAAAATGCCGCATATAAAAACAACAGCAAAACGGACATGGTTTAGAATCAAAAACTTTATTTACATAGCACTTCCTTTAATAATTGTCAGTAGTTTTTTTATTAAATTTTTGGAAATTGCTAATTTATTAAATCCTATCGCAAACTTGATGAGCCCAATAACTGTAGGTTGGTTAGGGTTACCGACAATTGTTGGTATTACATTAATTTTTGGTATATTACGTAAAGAGTTAACATTAGTAATGCTTGCAACCCTTCTTGGAACAACAAATTTTTCATTGATTTTAACACCAGTCCAGATGATAGTATTCTCTTTAGTTACGATGCTTTACATACCTTGCATAGCAACTATAGCAGCATTGATTAAAGAACTTGGTTGGAAAAAAGCATTGCTCATTTCTATATTTGAAATTATGTTTGCAATTTTTGTTGGTGGGATAATGTTTAGATTATTGACATTGATATCCTAACCTATATTTTATTATTTACAATAGTTAGAATAAGAGAAAAACTTGTAGAAATTAAAGCTTAAATAATTTTCTATCTCATTTTTCTTAGTAGTAAAATGATTCAATATTTTCTATTTATGAAAGGTAGGGAAAATGGAGAGACGAGATTCGATGACGTTGACGATCCTATTTCTAAATTAGAGAAACATAATTTCTGTTATTTCGATAGTAAAGGATTCAAATCCATGCCTCTTGCTATATTTCCCGATAAAAGAAAACAAGTTTTAACATGTAAAAAGATTGTTGAAAGGGGCAATGAACATAAAAGTTTAATAGAGGTTTGGGGAATTGCAAGAGAAGGAGATTATAGAATACGAGGAAATGAGATTTTAATCTCTAGAATAGAAGAGATAAAAGGATCTAATGAAAAAGAATATATAGGAAAACTTGTAAGAAAAGAATGGGGAACAGAGGATGAAATTGTATTCAGGCGATATAAATGAAACCATTAGAGGGAAAAATTACTGTAGGTGAAAAAGAGGTAGCGTATCATTTAATAGTAAGTGGAAAACCTTTTGATTATGTAACTAAAATGATTTTAATAGAACCAGGTAATCGCTTGAGTCTAGAGGAACAAAAAACATTTGAAAGAGAAATTAATAGAATATACGAAAGAGTAGATGGTTATCTTTATCCGGACTAATTAGTTACTCTATATCAATTTGAGCTCTTTGTAATTTTCCAGAATAATCAACATAAACCGTTTTAACTTCAGAAAATTCATCAATTCCTAAAATTCCACCCTCCCTTGTGTTTCCAGTATGTTTCACTCCTCCAAATGGCAAATGAACCTCAGAACCAATCGTACTTGCATTAACATAAGTCAATCCAGCTTCCAATTTCTCAATTGCTTTGAAAGCATTTCTTATGTTATTAGTATAAATTGAGGTGCTCAATCCATATTCAACAGAATTGGCAATTCTGATTGCATCATCCAAATCCTTTGCTGATAAAATGCAAACAACAGGTCCGAATATCTCTTCTTGAGCAACCCTCATATCTATCGTACAATCAGTAAACAAAGTTGGTTCAAAAAACCAACCTTTCATATCAGGTATGTTTCCTCCAATCAGGAGTTTTGCCCCCTCATTACTTCCTATATCAACATAACTTTTTGATTTTTCCTGAGCAGCTTTATTAACCAATGGTCCAACATCTGTATTAGGATCTAAACCATTACCCAACTTTAATTGCTTGATTCTTTCAACAAGCATTTTTTCAAATTCTTCTTTTATTTTCTCATGAATAATAATCCTTGAAGCAGCAGTACATCTTTGACCCGTTGTTCCATAACCTCCCCATATAACTCCATCCAAGGCCAAATCCAAATCAGCATCATCCATAATAATTATGGGATTCTTTCCCCCGAGTTCTAAAGAAACTTTCTTTATTCCAGCATCTTTCAATATAGAGGCTCCTGTGTCCCTATGGCCTGTGAATGAAATTCCTCTCACTTTCTCATGTTTAACTATGCCAGTGCCTACTGTTCCTCCTGGTCCTGTCACAAGATTAACAATACCTTTTGGAATACCTGCTTTTTCAAGAATTTCTATGAGTTTTATAGCACACAAAGGAGTATCAGATGAAGGCTTGAAAACAACAGTGTTGCCACAAATCAATGCAGGCATTAGTTTCCAGGCAGGGATTGCCATTGGAAAGTTCCAAGGAGTTATCAAACCGCATATTCCTATTGGTTTTCTAACCGTCATTGCAAATTTTTCCTTTAATTCAGATGTGGTTGTGTGTCCAAACAACCTTCTTCCTTCACCTGCCATGTAATGTGTCATGTCAATTGCTTCTTGAACATCTCCTCTTGCTTCCATCAATACTTTACCCATTTCTCTTGTCATTATTTTTGCTAGTTCTTCTTTTTGTTCTTTTAGCATTTGACCTATTTTTAACAATATTTCTCCTCTTTTTGGTGCAGGCATTTCGCTCCATTTTTCAAAGGCCTGTTCAGCTGCGTCAACAGCCTTATTTACATCTTTCTCGTTTCCTTTTGGGAATTCTCCTATGATTTCATCAGGATTAGCAGGGTTGACTCTTGTAAAAGTCTCTCCAGAATCAGAATCTATCCATTCACCATTAATATATAACTTGTATTTATCAACCATATTTCTATTTTACAATTTTTTACTCTTATAATTATATGCTGTCCATTCTGTAAAGATATATTTTTTTATAACTATACCCAGGACCGTCACGTCTTTTGTATCTTCTTATTCTTTCAACTTTAAGAGGTTTCCATCCCTCGACTTCAAATGAATTAGAAACAACTCTTGCTTCTGTTTTAAGTTCCTCTTCTAATTTTGGTTTAAGTTTTTTATTTGAAAGCGGATCTAAATATAAAGTTACAACATCAGCTGGTCTTAAATTGCACTCAAAAAAATCTCTATTAATTATTTCGATTCTATCTTGAAGTCCTAATTCTTTAATCCTTTCTAGAGATTTCATTGCCCAATGATAATCTATTTCAATTCCAACAGCACGTTTTACATTAAATTTTTGTACAGCTATTTCCAAAGTTCTTCCATCACCGCTTCCTAGATCATAGACCGTATCATTCTCAGAAGCTCCAGATAGTTTTAACATTTTATAAATTGTTGAACGTCCTGAAGGAAAATATGGAGCTGAATAGTTTTTTGAAAAGACCACAAATTCTCCAAAATTAAGCATATTTTAATTAACAAGAAAAGCTTTTTAAAGCTTAGATTCTCATTATAGAATGGGTTGTATGGCCGGGGAATTAGTTTGCAAGGGCTAATGAAATAGTTTTCCCTAATTCTGAATATCAAATTGTTAAAATTAGTGATTTGAAGGAACATGAACAAGTAGAACCAATTTATCTGAAAAAGTTAAAAAACCAGATAAAAAAAGATGGGATTCTTAAAGTTCCAATAATAGTGGATAAGAATACTTTTGTTGTTCTTGATGGTCATTTTAGAATAAATTCGTTAAAAAAATTAGGTTATTCTAAGATTGTAGCCTTTTTGGTTGATTATAATTCTCCTAAGATAGTTGTGCAAACTTGGAGAAATGGAGAAACAATAACGAAGGAAGATGTTCTAAAAGCTGGATTAACAGGAAAAAGGTTTCCTGTCAAATCTTCTAAACATGTATTCAATAATGGGAATGGTTTTATTCATATATCAGAGATTGTAAAAAGAGTTGATATATCGTTGGAGGAGCTGAAATGAAATTTTAAATTCAACAAAAAGTATCATGTTAGTATGCTGGCGTGACAGAACGGCCATGTGACCGCCTGCAGAGCGGCTTAACCGAGTTCAACTCTCGGCGCCAGCTTCATGGTGATAAAATGAAAATATATAATAATGTGGTTGAAACGATTGGTAAAACACCTTTAATTAAAATAAATAATTTAACAGGAGAAAACGATGCAACAATCTTAGTTAAACTAGAAAAGTTCAATCCAGGGGGTTCGGTTAAGGATAGGATAGCAAAATACATGATTGAATATGCAGAAAAAGAAGGAAAACTAACAAAAGATAAAATAATTCTTGAGCCAACCTCTGGCAACACAGGCATTGGTCTAGCAATGGTGGCTGCTGTAAAAGGGTATAAAGTCCTATTTACAATGTCGGGGGGTGTTAGCACAGAAAGAAGAAAAATCTTGAAAGCGTTTGGAGCAGAAATTTTATTAACACCAAAAGAAAAAGGAACTGATGGAGCAATTGAAAGAGCTTATAAGATGGTTAAGGAAAATCCAGAAAAATATTTTATGCCAGACCAATTCAATAATAAATATAATGTCCTTGCTCACTACGAAACAACAGGAAAGGAAATATTAGAAGATACTGGAGGAAAAATTGACATGTTTATTGCATCAATAGGAACAGCAGGAACAATCACTGGAGTAGGAAAAAGATTGAAAGAATCCAGTCCTAATATTAAAGTAGTGGGCGTTGAACCGTATATTGGACATAAAATACAAGGATTGAAGAGTATGAAAGAAGCTTATAGACCAGGAATTTATAACAGAAAGAACCTTGATGAAAAAGTTAACATAAAAGACGATGATGCATTTGAAATGACTCGCAGATTGGCTCTAAAAGAAGGATTATTTGTTGGTATGAGCTCGGGCGCTGTAATGTTTGTTGCTTTACAAAAAGCAAAAAAACTTGGAAAGGGTAAAACTATTGTTGCCATACTACCAGACGGAGGAGAAAGGTATTTAACTACAGACCTATTTGGTGATTAGATGGTTTTAAAAGTTTTCAATACATTGACAAGAAAAAAAGAAATTTTCAAATCACTGAGACCTAAAGAAGTTAGAATGTACACGTGTGGTCCCACTGTTTATTCTGTTCCTCACATAGGAAACTATCGAAGTTTTATAACAGCAGATGTTATGAGAAGATATCTTGAGTATAAGGGGTTTAAAGTAATATACGTGATGAACATAACTGATATTGATGATAAAACAATCAGAGATTCTGGAAAAGAGGGAGTTTCACTAAGAGAATTCACAGAAAGATATGAAAAGATATTTTTCGAAGATTTGGAAAATCTAAACATAAAAAGGGCTTTCAAATATCCAAAGGCATCAGAACATTTCGAAGATATGTTAAAACTAGTAAAGGTTTTGGTTGAAAAAGGATTTGCTTATGAAAAAATGGGTAGTGTTTACTTTAACATATCCAAGTTTAAGGATTATGGGAAACTTTCTAAGATAGATCTAAAGGGCATAAAAGTTGGGGCAAGTGTTGAGGCTGATGAATACGAGAAGGATAATCCTAGAGATTTTGCTCTATTGAAAAGGTCAACCACAGAAGAGTTTAGGAGAGGTATTTTTTATGATAGTGAATGGGGCAAGGTCAGGCCAGGTTGGCACATTGAATGTTCTACTCTGTCCATGAAATATCTTGGAGAAACTTTTGATATTCATACTGGTGGAATTGATTTAATATTTCCCCACCACGAGAATGAAATTGCTCAATCAGAAAATGCTACTGGCAAGTCTTTCGTAAAATACTGGTTGCATACAGAATACCTTAAAGTTAATGGAGAAAAAATGGCAAAGTCTTTAGGCAATTTCATAACATTGAGGGATTTGTTGAAAAAAGACTATGATCCTAAAGGTGTAAGATACCTCTTGTTGTCAGCTCACTACAGAAATACTTTAAATTTCACAGAAGAGAGTTTAAAAGACGCTGAAAAGACTGTGGAAAGGTTGAATGACTTTGTTGATAAGATCAAGAAAATAAAGGTTACAGGTAAATACAATGAAAAACTGCATAAAAAAGTCTTAGAATCAAAGAAAAAATTTGAAAAATTTATGGATGATGATTTTAACATTCCTCAGGCATTAACTTCAGTTTTTGAACTCGTTCGTGAAACTAACAAGGCCATAAATGATAACGGCTTGTCAAAGGAAAATCTAAAAGAAGTTTATGAACAGATTTTAGATTTTGATAAAATTTTAGGTGTTGTTGAAATCAAAAAAGAGAAGTTACCAAAAGAAGCACTTGATTTGATTGAAAAGAGAGAAGAATATAGGAAAAAGGGAGACTTTGAGACAGCTGATAAGATAAGAAAGCAATTAAGAGAAAAAGGAATTTTGGTAGAAGATACTCCAGAAGGCCCGAGATGGAAGAAAATTAGTTAAACTGTTTTTTCAGTTCTTCCATTTCTTTCTGTTTTACTACCAATCTTCTTATGGATTCAAAAACTTCTACAAACCCTATACCCATGAGAATATATCCCACTATTTGTGCAAGAGCTTCTTTAAAAAAACTTGCAATAACAATTCCAGCCGTGACAAAGGCCAGTCCGGTTCTCATGAAGGACAATATTGTCCTTTGCTTTGAAAGCACAACCTGTTGCTCTTGAAGAATTTCCAGACTGGACTTACTTTTTTTCATAGAAATATTTCAGTCGATTTAAATAAAAACTTTGCTGGTTTTGTTAATTTCCTATCCCTTCATAATCAATGAAAATTTTTTTGAAGTTTTTGTCTAAAGGTTCAATAATTTTATGTTTTATGTCCCTCTCTCCTCTTTCTTCCGCCAATTCAAGAAGTCTAGAAAAGAACTCATTTGGTTTTAGATGTCCTAGATTCTCAAATTTAAATTCTTTAGGAAAATGAAGTTCAATAGAATCTACACCCTCTAGTTTCATTGGCATTACTTTACTTATTGGAATGTATTCATTTGAATCTCTTATTTCTTCTTTGGTTAGTTCAGAATAATCAAGTGTTGGATACCTTTGAACTGAAACAAACCATTTTCCAATATCTTCAACATTACCAAATATACCTAAAACAAGCGAATAGCTTTTCTCTTCTGGCATGATAAATAATTGTTTCAAAAAAGATTTAAGCTTTAATAATTTAATCTTGACATATTAGGCTTCTTAACCCTGTTCCATATTTTTATTAATCTGTCAAATTTTGTCATTCTTTCCTTTCCATAAATCCCACTTTTTATTAAAGGAGAACCTATACCAATAACCAAATCAGAAATAAAATCATCGGAAGTTTCACCAGATCTATGAGAAACTATTGTCACAAATTTTGATTTTTTAGCAATTTTTACTGTTTTCAAAGTTCTTGAAACAGTTCCTGCTTGATCAGGTTTTATTATAATTCCATTTCCTGACTTCTTTTTAACTCCCATTTTCAGTCTATCGGCTTGAGTTGCAAACAAATCATCTCCTATGACCAAGCATTTAACTTTTTTGGTTAGTTCAGAAAAATGTTCAAAATCATCTTCATGAAAAGGATCTTCAACATAAGCTATCTTATATGTTCTTATCAAATCTAAAATAAATTCTAATTGTTCTTCAGGAGAAAGTTTTCTTTTTGGATTTTTATAAATGTAAAATCCTTTGTTGTAAAATTCTGAGGCTGCAAAGTCTATGCCAATTCCAGCCTCACTCCTCCCTGCTACTGCGTATAAGAGTTCCAAAGTTTCGATATCACCCAATTTACATGTCCAAGCACACTCATAATTTTTTCCAGTTACAATTCCTTGTAGTTTTAATATTTTTCCAACCTCTTTCCATATTGAAAGATTTGTTCTTATTGCATCTTTCATTGTTTTTGCATTTTTAGGAAAAACCAAAAACTCTTGTTCAGAAGTATAACCCTTGTGAACACCACCCCCGATAATGTTTGTTAAAGGGAGTGGAAAGGATTTTGATTTAGGATTCAAAAATTTATATACTATGTTGTTCGATACTGCCCTCAACCCCGCAATTGAAAGAGCTATAGACAAGTGAGCCCCAATTTTTCCTATTCCTATGTCTTCGATTATTTTGTCAGTGTCTTTTTCGTTTTTGCCAACGAATTTCTTTTTGATTTTTGGAAAGTTTTTCAAAACAGTTTTTATAGGTAAGGTTTTAGCCTCATATTTTCCTTCAGATGTTCCAGATGCTGCAGAGGCAGTATAGATTCCTTTACCCGTTTTCAAAGATACTTTTATTGTTTTTTTCTTACGAGAATCATAGATTGATGATATCTTAACGTCTTTAATCATGATATCAAGAAGCTTTAGAGCGTCTCCTAACATCCATTGGTATCAGTCCTTTCTCAAATTCTTTTTCAGCAATTTTTATAGGATCTTTTAATTTTGTTTTTATCATTACTGGAGCCCCCCTTGATATTTGCAACGCCCTTGCCCCAATAATTCTTGCTCTTTCAAATCGAGTGTAGCCTTTATCACAACCTCTCCTTGCCATCAAATCACTGTCATCCTATGTATTTTAATTCTTCTGGCTTTTTCTCTTTCTTTATTTGTTCTAATGCCTGTTCCTGTATGGTTTCCAATTTCTTAATGAAATCATGCATTGCTTTTACTTTTTCTTCGAGTTTTGTTAGATCGATTTTTATATTTAGAATCTTTTCTAGTATATCTAAAACAGCCTCTGCTGCGGTTGGGTCTGTTATTATTGGAAACCCTGTTGTCTCACCCAACAAAACCATGCCAGTTATACCATACATCTTAGACATTCCAACAAGCAGTCCAGATGCCCCAACTATAGTACCAATCTGCCCGCTGATGTTAAAGTTAATACCGTACTTCTTGTATTTTTTGACCATTTCTGGCTGTGTAACAACACCATAAACATTGGGTTTTTCTGAAACCTCTCCTGTTCCGAAACCACCAACAGTTATTATTGACTTACACCCTAAGCTCTTTAAGAATTCTAATATTTTGCCAACAATTTCATAGTGTCCTTTTGCATCGTATGTCTGACAATCGCCTATTAACAATATCAAATCTCTACCTTTTTTGCTTTTGTAATAATAAAACTCGTTTCTTAGGGTGTGTATGGTGTTTTTATGTATCATTACAAAGGGAAAGAAGTATGGCGAGTACAGCTCTGCAAATTTTTTAGCTTTTAATTCATGAACCATATAACCGACAGCTATTCTTCCTATGTTTCCTATGCCTGGCAGACCAACAACACATAGTGGATTTTTTAGTCGTGGTTTTTTCTCAACAAAAATCTTAGTCTCAAACATGTTAAACACTTTCTGTTTCTTTTAATTTAAATCTTTGCCTTTGATAGCTTCCTGTATTTGCTATATTTTTTCTCCTTTTCCAGGGAAAACCTCAGAGGGTGAGCACTCACTGTTTTTGAATTACATTTAGGACAAACATTTTTTAATGTATAATTTTTACAATTAGGACACTTTTTGATTAACATTTAAACAACTTTAAACTTCCCTTGACCACCAAGATTCTCTATACTTTTAACTATGTGTTCTAAGGCCTCTTTTAACTTTTTTTCTCCTGCCTTTGGATCCTTTGTTTCAAAGTAAACCGAATATCTTGGCGCTGAAATGTATTTTATGTCTATTTTATATTTTTCTTTTGAATCATTCAGAACTTTTTTAATTATTTTTACCCCATCGGGCTTAAGACACTTTAACTCTATCATGCCTTTCATTGTCTTTTCTTTTAATCCCATTTGTTCATTTGCAACTTCTTTTATAGCCTTTGCCCATTTTTCAGGAATACCTTTTTTTACAAGTAAATCATAACCCTGTTTTGTCATAGATTTTTGAAAGGCCTTAAACATTTCTCCATATATATCCTTTATTTGAGAACCAACAGTTTTTCTAGCTTCTTCAACATCCATGTTCAATTTTTTTGCCAGTTCTGAAAGCATTTTTTCTGCTTTTTGCTCTCTTTTATATTCTCTTTTCTTTTCTTCAGCATCAAATCTTTTGACCCTTTTTAGACTAAGGCTTATATCACCCCTCTGTTTATTAACATACAAAACTAAGGTAACAATCTTTTGTCCGACCTTAACAAATTTTCTTATATCTCTAACCCATTTTCCAGCAACCTCAGAAATATGAATCATGCCTTCTTTTTTTTCATATTCGTCAAGATAAATAATAGCAGAGAATGGGTTAACCTTAACCACAGTTCCTATTACCAGTTCTCCTTTTTCTGGCCATTCTTTGATTTTTTCTGGCATAAACAGTTTATAGAACTAGAATTTATAAGTCTTTCGTCTTTATTCGAAAACTTGAAGAACTTTAGATTTTATCTTTGCTTTTCCACCCTTTGGTTCAGCCAATACAGTGCCACAAACCAAACAATTCACTTTAGAATTGGCCTTATTAAATATTATCTGTTCATTCTTACAATTAGAGCAAGTAACCTTCAAAAATCTGCTTTCTGGTTTTGTAATCATTTCTCTCATATTATACCTTTTTCTTTAATTCGAATTTCTTAACCCTAAATCCCTTTCCAATTGTGTGTTCTCTCCCGCAACTACTGCATTTATACCTTAAATCTAATTTTCTTGTTGGTTTTGCCCTTCCCTTTGGATTAGACTTTGGAAAGCTTCCAAAACCTCTTAGTTTTCTTTTGAATCTTCTTTGTCCTTCTGCCTTGGCTCTCTTCACTTTCCCGACACCAACCTTCCTAACAGTATGGGAAGTATGTTTGCGACAAAATGGACAATATTTGTTTTGTGTTCTTGGAACCTCCATAAAATCACTCTAAAATATTTTCTGCCACTTTCCTATTTATTAGTAGGTTGCCAATCTCATCTGGTAAACTTATAACATCTCCGGTTTTTAAAGGCCCGTAAGATTCTAAATTTGGACCAACAAATTTTGGTAAATCACTCAAAATCTTAACCACCATTTTTCCATTTGGTTTAGGAAATATCTTTTCAACCTCCACTTTTATTGGCTTTTCCTCTTCCAACCTTTCTTCTTTAACTTCAACCTCAGGTTTAACTTGTATTTTCTTTAATTTTTCAATGCTCTCTTTGGCTTCTTCTATCTTTTCCTCAACAATCTGAACTGACTCTTTGAATTTTTCATTCATGTTTGTTTTAAAGATTTTTAAAATTTCTACTACTTGATCAAAGAACCTTCTTTCATTATCACCAAGGTTTGTAGGAGGAACGTCCCCCCTTACTGTTCTTAATGCAGCTAAAACAATTTTCTTTTCTCTTCTGTTTATTATATCTTCCAACAACTTTTTTGCGTTTTCAATTTCTAGCAAAGAGGTTGTATCCCTCATCTTTTCCTTATGAGAAAACCAATTTCTTACTGACTCAAAAAAACCTTCTGGTAATTTTTGAAGCTCTTCTTCTTTTTCTGCTCTTTGAGCATTTCTTATGGTTTCATAAGTTATTAGGTCCATATCATTCACTTATTAGTTTTAATTTAAAACTTTAAAAGCATTAATTTTTGGGTTTTTTCTTTTTCATTTTTCTAAAAGGGTAATTAACAGGATTTTTCCAGCAAAAATTATCTGGCTGACAGACTCCTATTGATACATAAAATAAGTCAGAGTAGCAATTGGCCGGCATTAATTCTCTACTTTGTCTGAAATGCCATTTTAATTGACTTCTAACCAATCTCTCACTCAAAGGAGAAACATTATTTTTATTCCATTCTGACATTCTCTCTTCTACTCTCTCTGTAGGCCAGTTCATTGCCCTTAAAAATGTTGCCAAAGAGAACAAAGACCTCTTTTTACCGTCCTTCAAACCCCTTAATATAAATTTCATGCATGGGGGGAAAAATTCTTCTGGTACTGGGGTCTTTGACTTAGGTCTTATTCTTTTTATGGGCTTAACAATTTCTTTGGGTTGTTTAGCTTTCCAATCCAATGCCCTTAAAATTAGTTCAGTTGCTTCCCCTTTCTTATTTACTAAAAATTTGACATCGGTTTTTACTCTATCAGGTTTTGCATTTTCTAGTTTAAAATCTTTTAAATCCTCAAATTTCAAAGGTATAGAAACTAACCAGTATTTTGGATGTAGAGAATAAGGCATCCTGAAAAGATGGCGATTGCCCCATCCTTTCTCCAATCCTGCAAAGTTATCTACATATTTGGGTTCTTTTTTTGGGAGATAGGTTCCATCGTCGATGCCTATAAAGGGGGATGGTGTAAGTTCGGATACTGAAGGATTCGTATTCATAAGAGCTGCAACGCCGCCTTCTTTTGCTATCATTTCTTCTAGTATATGCTCTCGGGCCTTTTCTATGATAAAACCTGTTATTGCCTGAGATACCTCTGGGTATCTTGTTCTCGTTTCTTTAAAATCGATTTTATCTGGAAATGCTTCACTGGTTATAGCAACATGAAATCCTCTTGATCCAGAGAATTTTATAGTAGGTTTAACTCCTAAGTCCTTTAAGAAGCTGTAAACCACTCTACTTCCTACAACCGCATGTTCTAATTTCACTTTAGCATCTATATCAATTATAAAATCAAAACCCTTTCTTAAATTATTTAGTTCCTCTTGACTAAGATTAACAGACAATTGCATTGGCTGAGGCCATTTTTCTACTGAACAATGAAATGAGACAACTCCCCTCTTAACACGTTCTGTTATATCTTTGGGATAGAACAAAGTGTCAGGCCTTTTTAGGTATGCCCCATCCTTTAGAGACCCAACAACTTCTCTATTTTTAGCAAAGGATAAAATCTCCTTCTGAATTTCTGGTTTTGAGTAATAATTTACAATTTCGAGAAACTTCATAATGATTATAAGTTATGAGAAAATTTAAATATGAATTCAAAACCGCTCTTTAAGTGCAGAAACTATTATTGGTAAGGCTATGGTTGCATCACAGTAAACACAACAAATTTTAGAGCCTTTATTCACTTTACCCCAGCTTATTGCTTCTTCAAGAGTTGCTCCAGAAAGTCCTCCAAAATGTGGGCTGTCTGCTGTAATCTGAACAGCATATTTGTGGGGTTTCTCTGGGATTATAACAGATTGTAGGATATAGTTTTTAGGAACACCACCACCCAGTATTAGTGCTCCACTACTCCTGTTCTCTTTCTTCAATTTGTAGTGCAAGTTTATCAGAAAATCCAGGTCTTTTCTTTCATCAATCCTCATTTTATGGTCTTGTGAATACATCCATACCTGAAAACCTAAAATTGAATCAAAGAAGGCAGGTATTATTATTTTAACCTGTTTTTTGGCAGCAGACCCAACAACAGAGTTCTCGTCTTCGATTTTTTCCCCCATTTTTTTCAGTAGTTCGTATGTTGAGAACTCACCCTCACCAATTTCTTTTAATATTTTTTGAATTTCTTGCTCAAAATTTATAGAGGTTTTATCAGGTGATAGAACATCATAAATTCTGCTCATTCCTTTCTCAGCCAATTCTGAATCATCGATCTCTTCTGGTTTGCATTGAATGTAGTGTTCTCCTCCAAGGGAAACAGCTAAATCATGCGTAATGTTAGCTCCAGTAGAGACTAATATATCAACCCACCCATTTTTTATCATTTCTGTTATACATTTTCTCATACCTGCAGGAACCAAAGCTCCTGATAGACCGAGAAATTTAATGCAGTTTTTATCTTTTATCATTTCTTCCAGAATACCTATAGATTCGCTAAGCTTTCTAGCATTAAATGCTGTAAATTTCATTTGTTCTATCATTTCATTAACAGTTTGCCTCTTGGGTACAAAATCTTTTACGTCTGTCATTAAATCATTATTTATATATTAATTTTATAAATATTGAAGTTATTATTTGATTAATATGGGAAGAGGAATTAAAACTTATTTTTCATCATTTCAAAAAGAATTCAGAAAACACTTGAGCACATTTATTACGGGCGCCTTTGCATTTGTCGCAGCCTTACTCTGGCGTGATGCCATCAAATCATTTTTGGATAGATATCAAAATTATATTTTATCTGTTTTTTCAATAGAAGATAGTTGGGTTGCTGATCTATTTACTGCCTTTGCTGTAACTGTTGTTGCAGTATTTGCAATAGTAATAATAAGCAAAATACTTAAAACTGAGTAATCACTCTTCTGATACCCTTGGGGCCAATATTATTGCTAAAGAGGCGTTTTCCCCTTTAAACTCCATTTTCATAGGGAAATCTTTTCCAATCAATATTTTTACATTATCAGCTATTCTTGATCCTTTTATCATCTTCTTCAGATACTCTAAAGAATATCTGGAAGAAATCTTTTCTTTGGAAGCTAGGTTTGGTAAAACATAGTTGCCTTTTTTTATTCTGAGCTCTGATTTGCTGCTATTTCCCTCAGCATACATCCTGAACTCATCAGGCGAAGTTTCTATAACAGCAGAATCAGCAATTATGTCAGCATCATTAATGCCCTGTTCTAAAACATTACTCTTAATTTCTACAAGACCTGGGAACTCTAATTGACCTATTTCAGGAATTTCTCTTCTAGATATGTCTATTAAAGGTATTGCAAACTTTCTAGTTGTATCACCCTCTAAAACTATCTCGAGTTTGCTTTCTTTCTCATTTAGATCTAATGTTAATTTGTCAGAAGCACCAGACCTCTTTAAAACAGTTAATAGGTTTAACAGGTTTACCCCCATTTCCTTTTTTTCATCGCATTCGTATTCACTGAAAGCAGAAGATTTTAACTTGAAATCAACAACAGAAACTGTTGCCCTATCTGCTGCTAAAAGTTCTATACCATCTTTCTTTAATTTAAAGAGACCGTCATCTATCAATTGAGATATTGTGTCAATGCTGTCTCTTATTAATCTAGGATCTTTTGTAACAGCCTTAAACAATTAATCACCTCTTTTTATTAAATCTTTAGCTTTTTTATACAATTTGATATCAAAACCATTTAACCTTTGCAGTAATTCCCCTCTAAATTGAAATCCATCAATTAGAGGTAAGATCCGAGTTATTACCCTTACAAGCTGTCCTTGGTTAACCTGAGGCTGCTCTTCAAAAATTACTTCTGCCTTCCCTGTCCCATCATCTATAACAACAGAATTTTGACCTGTGTCTATGACAGTTCCAGTCAATCTAACCCTAACATCAATTTCGGGCTTAACAGAAGCTATGTCCTTATCCTTTGCAAACAACCTCCTTCTTATCAGTCTTTCTTCAGGCATATTGATTCTATAGAAATTTAGAAATAAATACTTTTAAATAAAACACAATATTATTATGGTCTTAGAATCCTTGTTTCCAGTAAAAAAAGTTATTAAAAATCCTGTAGAAATGTTCATATTTTCAATGATAATTACTTTTGCGTCTATTTTTACTGCTAATTTGATATTTCCAGGATCCTCAACAGGAAAAATAATAACATTATTTATAACAATCTCAATGGCCCCCATTATATATGCTCTTTTTGTTAAGGAAGAAGAGTCCGAGAGAAAGGTTGCTGAGCATAGAATTAAACAAACATTTTTTGAGAGATATGAAGACATCATATGGTTGTTTACTCTATTCTTTCTAGGAGTTTTTGCATCTATTTTTATTTTTTCAATTTTATCACCAGAAACCTATGTTAGGTCAACATTTGAAGACCAGGTATTAGAAATAGAAAGGGTAAGTTCTTTGTCTGGCTCCTTTACATTTTCAGATGTCCTAGACATGATAATTAAGAATAACCTTAGGGTGATGGGCTTGTCATTCCTTCTTTCATTTTTAATAGGCGTTGGCTCAATTGTTATTCTCAGTTGGAATGCCTCTATTTTGGCTCTCTATTTGGCATCATTTATAAGGCAGGGTTTGATGTCAGAATTCCTTGTTAGAACGTTTAGCCTCATACCCCATGCCCCAGTTGAAATTTTGGCATATTTCCTAGCAGGAATTTCAGGCGGTATTTTATCGATAGGAATGATAAGAGAGAGGTTGTTGAGTAGGGAGTTTTTCTTGGTTTTCAGGGACTCTTTAGCTTTATTAGCTTTGGCTATTTTTGCTGTTCTTTTAGGGGCATTTTTTGAAGTATTTCTTTAATAATATTTTTATGGGCCTGTAGTATAACTTGGTTTAGTATCCCAGTTTCGGGTGCTGGAGATCCAGGTTCAAATCCTGGCGGGCCCACTATTTAAATTTTTACTTTGAATATTTTTAGTATGGATGTTGAAGATAAGGGAAATTATCAAATTGAAGTTGGATTATCAGCAGAGGATGTGGAAAAACTGCGCATAAGAGGCCGAATTTTATCAAGGGGTATTTTAACAGGCGCTGAACGTATTACCATACACGCGCTTTCCGAGGAAGAAAGAGACCGAATGATACCAGAAAATGAAAGGATGACCGCTGAGATAAAATACCATCCTACTGATTATTCAACATCTGTTTTAGAAGAAGTTGTTAAAGAACGTCAAAGAAGGGACAAAGTTTACGCTAAATATTTTGATAATGGCGATGTTGATGTCTACATGTCTGAAGAAACTTCTTGTCGTATTAATCCTGATGGTATAATTGAAATAAATGCAAAAATGCCCCAAATTTCAGAATTCCATCCGGATAACTATGTGAAAATTTTTGTAAAAATCCCTTTCTAATTTCTATAATCTAAAAGAGAAATTAATAAGAAATTTAAAAATAAAAAGTTGAATAATGTCTGCTAAACTGATTAATTTCGAAGGTATAGATTCTTCAGGTAAAAAGATTCAGTCAAATCTCCTTGCGGATAAATTAAAAAAAGAGGGCAAGAAGATTGAAATAATTCATTTTCCAACATACCAAAAGTCTCCACTTGGTATTTTTGTTGCTAAGTATCTCAAAGGGGATTTTGGTTCTAAAGAGGAAATAACGCCTGAAATAGGCTCTATATTTTATTCGTTGGATAGATATCAATTTAAGAAGGAACTAAAAAGAAAATTAGAATCTGGAATTTTTATTATTGCTGATAGATATACTGCCTCTAATATATTCCAAGCAGCTAAACTCGATGGTGATGAAAGATTCAAAATGTGGGAGTGGATCAAAGCTCTTGATAGAAGATTGCCCCAACCAGACGTAATAATACTGTTGGACATTCCAACTAAAATTTCAGTAAGTCTGAAAAAGGAGCAGAAAAACGAGCTTATGGAAGAGGGGGAAAAGGACATTCACGAATCAGATTTAAATTATCAAGAAAAAGTTAGAAAAACATATTTAGAAATAGCTGAGAAGGAAGGATGGATAGTAATAGAATGTTTTAGGAATGGGGTATTCAGGGACAAGAAGGACATACATGAAGAGGTTTATCAGGAATTAAAGCAAAGGAACATCATATAGATTGTTATATGAGTTTCTTAAAAAATAAGTTATAACTCAAACTTTCTAAGATACAAATTGATTTAATTTTCAAACGTGATTTTTTGTTAAATGGCTCTAGACTGGCCTATATTCTTCAAAGAAAAACTCAAAATAGGAAATCTTGACAGTTGCGTAGCAATATGTACCCTCTGGACACAGAAGGATATCATAACTGAGAAAGTGCTGAGCGATAAATACTGCATCTGCGGTAATCTCTACACAGCTCAAGGCATAAACTATATTATAAGGAATGTTCTCTCTTATCCAAAAATAAGATACATAATACTGTGTGGAGAAGAGATGAACGATAGTGGGGCCTCTTTTCTCAATTTCATGAATAAAGGAATTGATGAAAACAGGAAAATAATTGGTTCTAACGCTTACATAGACTCTAACATAAATACAGATCTAATAGAAAAGTTCAGAACGAATGTAAGTTTCATAGACATGAGGGGAAAAGAGGAAAAAATACCAGAACTATTAGAAAAAATACCCCAAAAAGAGCCTTTTTCTGAACCCATTTACATAGAAGAGAGCAAATTAATGTATCCGACCCTTACCTCTGAAAACGTTTTCACAGTAAGAGGGAAGACAATATCCGAATCTTGGCTAAAAATCCTAGACATAATAATGAAGTTCGGAGAAATAAAGCCAAGTGAATATGACATAAAACAAAAAGAGGTTCTGAACCTGACAGTTGTTGTAGAATCAGAGAATGGAAAAATAGAGTCTTGGCTAAAGCTAACAGATAAAGACTTGGAAAACTATTTCTCCAAGTTCTTTAGTTCAGAGAGACCAGAAGACATATCCTACACTTATGGTGAACGATTGTTCAAATATCCTTTGAGATATATGAAGAGGAAGTGGTCGGGTGAAATCACATCCACTTTCAACCAAATAGAGAGTATACTTGAACATCTGAAAAAAATCCCTTATACAAGGAGGGCAATAGCATTTACTTGGAATGTTGACATAGACAGCGAATCGTCGAGTCCGCCATGCTTAACACAGATAACATGGAACATAAAGAACAAAATGTTGTATCAAACTGCAATAATAAGATCTAATGATATGTTTGGAGCATGGCCCATGAATGCTTTTGCACTTAGAAAATTGCAGAAAAACATAGCTAAAAAAATGAATATCAAGTGTGGACCTTTGGTTACGATATCAAACTCTGCCCATATCTATGAAAACAACTGGCAAGAGTGCAAAGAGGTGCTCGACAAATATTACACAGGAGAGAAAATGAGTTTTGAACAGGACAAATTAGGTTATTTCGTAATAAATTTGAAAGGCAATGAGATAGTAGTTCAACATCACTTGATTGATGGGAGAAAGAGTAACTTTGTTTTTAAGGGAACCGATACAATAACGCTATACAGAAGGATTCTGAACGAGAACCTTATATCTAAATACGATCATGCTGCTTACCTCGGAAAAGAGCTAACTAGAGCTGAAACAGCTTTGAAAGAAGGAAAAGAATATGTTCAAGATGAGGCTTGATCCTCTTCTTTTGTCATTTCCTCAAAAAATTTCTTCACATCTTCAGGGTTTTCTAAGCCAAAATAATTGGCAAATTCTTTTGTAGGCATAAGGGCTTTTGTTCTAGAGTGTCTAACAGTTTTTATCAATCCTTTTTCTTCTAATGTTTTAACATATTCGTAGGTTCTGTTCCCAATAACCTTTACAATTTCTGCTTGAGTTATTGGCTGTTTGTATGCAACCATTGATAAAACTCTTAGCAGACCTCTTCCCAACTCTTTGTATGGGGTTAATCTTCTAACATAAGAAACAAAACCAGGTTTAACTCTTAATTGATATCCATACTCTGTTTCCAAAACATAAATTCCATGATCAGATTGCTCAAACTCTAATTTCAATTCTTCCAGTATTCTTCTTATCTTATTAGGACTAGTCTTGAACATGGCAGATAGCCTCTTTACTGAAACAGGCTCGTTTGTCATAAAGAGTGCTGCCTCAATTATAGGTTTTAATTCATCTTCCTTCACGTTTTAACCTCACCACTATCTCTTTAAATAGTTCTTCTTGAGTCAAGCTAATCTTTCCTTGTTGGGATAAGTGTAACAAAGGCAACAAAGCTTCCACAATTTCCTTTCTTCCCCATCTCCTAACAAGTCTTGAAAACTCTATATTATCCACTTCTTTTAATGCTTCATTGATGCTTGATAATAATTTATCTATTCTCTGTGTTATATCTTCCTCTTCTATTGGTATTGCAAAATCAACTGCCCTCCTAACCCTTATCCTTCTCTCAACTCTCCTTTCTTGTATTTTGTATGCTTTTCTTAATGCATTTATCAATTCATTCAAAGTAACGTTTCTCAGAGGAATTCTCTTTATTGGTGGTTGTAGAGGAGGCAATTCTGCTAAAATTCTTAGTGTTTCGTCCGGTTCTTTCTCTGATTCAGGAATTAATATTCTCTCTTCTTTTTCAACAAGAACATCAGATTTCATTCTCAATAAAATAGAAGCAATTAAAATGAATCTTGCTGGTATTCTTAGGTCTAATTTTTCCATTTTTTGAATATAAATGAAAAATGTATCAGAAAGCCTGATTATATCCACAGACCAAGGGTCCATTCTCTCTTCTGCAACTATTTTTACTATTATGTCTTCCCAGCTTGGTTCTGAAACCATTAAATCGATTAGTTGTTGGTCATTTAACATTTTGCTCTAATAAAAGCTTTAATATCAATTTCTTATAAATTTATGTAGAGCGTTATGGTTGATAAGAAGAAGAAAGTAATAATAATGGGAGCTGCTGGAAGGGACTATCACAATTTCAATATGTTCTTCCGAGACAACAAAGATTACAAAGTTGTTGCCTTCACGCATGCTCAAATTCCCTATATAACAGACAAAACCTATCCAAGAGTATTGGCTGGGAGACTCTATCCGAAGGGAATTCCAATTCATTCTGAAGACCGCTTACCCAAGCTAATTAAAGAATATAAAGTTGATGAAGTTATTCTAGCATACTCAGACTTATCACACGAAGAAGTAATGCACAAGGCATCCATAGTGTTATCGTGCGGAGCAGACTTCAATTTGATGGGTCCTAAGAAAACAATGTTAAAGTCTAAAAGATTTGTTATTTCTGTTTGCGCTGTTAGAACAGGTTCAGGAAAATCTCCAACATCTAGAAGGATATGTCAAATACTGAGAGAAAGAGGAAAAAGATTTGTTGTAATTAGGCATCCAATGCCTTACGGAGAATTGAGCAAAATGGTGGTTCAAAGGTTTTCTACAAAACAAGATTTAGATAAGTATAATTGTACCATTGAAGAGAGGGAGGAATACGAACCTCTCATAGAGGAAGGAAACATAGTTTATTCTGGAGTTGATTATGAGAAGATTCTAAAACAGGCTGAAAAAGAGGCTGATGTCATAGTGTGGGACGGAGGAAACAATGATTTGCCTTTCATCAAACCTGATCTACACATAGTTATTGCAGATGCCGGAAGGCCTGGTCATGAGTTATCATATTATCCAGGGGAAGCAAATGTTA
>Ga0209636_10000775_pt1 | contig 31769 bp, 37 predicted proteins | sample DeeMarSWOR152_54_FD_187464 | JGI IMG/M metagenome (GOLD analysis project Ga0209636, IMG submission 187464) | Marine sediment microbial communities from White Oak River estuary, North Carolina - WOR-1-52-54 (SPAdes) (version 2) | ecosystem: Environmental > Aquatic > Marine > Intertidal zone >...
GTCCTTTTGCTGTGCTATCTCTACTTGGTATGCCTTCCACCCAGGACACCATTTGGTATGCCAGCGCCAAATCTTAGCAATGATTGAGTTTGGCTTGTTTTCCGAATATTTACGTAGTCCGCAATTTTCACAGTGTGTTGTCATCTTTTTGTCCTAATCCTTTGATATTGTTTTACTCTTACAATATATCACTCAGCATCATATTATTAAATAAAGTGAATTGAATTATAGTCCTATCTGGTGGGATGTCAATAGCTTATTTATGAATAGTCTCTCTATACATTGACAAGAACATTTTTGAGGAGTATAAGAAAGACATACCGTCTTTCAAGCTAAAGAAGGGACAGTAGCCTACTAGACAAACTTAGGGAGGTATCATATGGCAAAGGGCACAATCCAACGACTCATGGATCGTGGTTTTGGGTTTATCAAGACAGGGGACGAGAAAGACCTCTTCTTCCATCGCAGCAATCTTGAAGGAGTGGAATTTAATGACCTTAACGAAGGGCAGAAAGTTGAATTTGAGGTTGGAACGGGGCGTGATGGGCGTCCAGAGGCAATCAAGGTAAGGCTTGCCTGAGGAATTTTCTTGTGAATTGAGGCAATCCATTAGTGAAAGAGGGGTGTTATGTATTTATCTGGGCGTGTGGGATGTGGTTACGATAATCGAGAGTAAGGTGGTGTCAAATTAAAAGTTATAGAATTTAAGCTCTTCACTTTTATGAATCATTACTAACATATTAATTCTATGTATATGCAGGTTTACTAATACTGCTAGCTATACTCAAACACGTGACAGTTCTAGTAATTTGGGGCATTTCATGGACTCTACTTAAGACTAATTCACCTATATCATTGAGGTTTTGTGCCTCGGTGAGCATAATAATATCATATGGACCAGTTACAGTGTCGACAGAATCTACCCCTTTCAAATTTTTTAGGTAATCCTTGACTTCTACCTGTTTCCCCACAGCCGTTTCAACAAGAATAAAACATCGGGTCATAAATATTAATCACCCCCTTATTTAAAACAGGATAGGTGCGATCAAGTACTAAATTAAGTAGCAAACAGACGAAATAACTCTTTCTCCTACTTAAAATTACAGCGGTTCTGCTATATGTGTAATCCGTATAAATAACTAATTTATTCCATCATTCATTAAGTCACTAAGGTACTAAAGGATGAGGGATGTCAATACATAGCAATAAGTGGCTAATAAGGTGTTAATTAATAGTCAATTTAGCCTCTGAAAGTATTAAGTTTAACGTGTGGTTTGAACGTTTAATCTCGATTCAAGGACAATCTCAAATTCAGGCCTTCGTACTGGGAACTTGAGGCTAATTGAATAGAAATTTATTCGTACTAGCTACGATTATCACGAACAATATTACTATTACACGTGATTTCTAGATTTAAGAAGAAAAAATTTCAAGTTATGTGTGTGGGAGGGGATAGTTTAACCTATTGGCCATATCTTCTTAGTATATGTAAATAGTATCTCGCTTCTTAGGTCAATAGAGGTCTCGTCCCATTAGTTTAATTTGAAATAACTAAGAGTGTTCTTGGATAATACTCAAGGTTATGTCTTTTGATTGGGTTACTTCAGCGGTATTAAGTGCAGCAATTTTGGGGATGGTGCATGTAATTGATAGTCATCTCATTTCAAAGAGAATGCCTAGCTTGAAGGCTTACTTATTGGTTGTTGGCATTTTAATTTTTTTAGTTAGTATAGTTTTAGCATTTATCTTCCCTTTACCTCCAAACACTGGTGTCTGGCCCTTATCTATGGCAGTACTATCAGGAATAACCAGAGCAGCTTCCGTTATCATTATGCTTTATCTCATGAAGAAGGAGGAAGTCTCAGTTATAATCCCAATAGCGAATACTTATCCGATCTTTGTAGCTCTGCTAGCAATTCCAATACTGAATGAAACTATTAACCATCTGCAATGGATGTCAGTAATATTAGTAGTATTTGGAGTTTTGCTAACCTCAGTTCGCCTGCGTACAGGAGTTCGGATTACTTGGCTTAGGAAACCACTTATTCTACTCGCAGTTTCAAGTGCTTTATGGGCTATATCAGATATTATGACTAAATATGCTTTAGACTATGTGTCTACCTGGAATATGTACTGGATTTCTCACTTAATCCTTCCATTGGCATTTTTTTCTGTTTCATTACGCCCCAGCGTGTTCAGAGAAATGATTAATTATGAAAAGAGAAATTCAGCTTTAATTATCGTGATAATCAATGAGACAATGGCTGTGATAGCCTTGATTTTATTCTATTTATCTATGCAACTGGGTCCAGTGTCCTTGGTATCTGCTATATATAGTAGTCGCCCCCTCTTCGTTTTTCTTTATGCTGTGATAATAAGTCGTTTTTCTAACTTTCTTCTAGAAGAACAAACTAGCGGATCGACACTACTTCTACGGTTTATAGCGATAAGTTTAATTGTTTGTGGGATAGTCATTATATATCTCACTAAATAAGAAGATGGCTTATAAGGTTGTAAAACATCCTAGACTTTTTTGTTTAATTTGTTGGGAATGGGTTAAATCAATTGAGTCGAAGCATCGCTATACAGGGACTTCGTATTCAGACTACTCTAAATATGCCCTGCTAACTTATTGACAGTGAGAATAGCAAGAACAATAATTATTGAAAAGGCAGTAAGCATCTATCTGTGAGGTGATAAAATATGAAAAGAAGAGCATATATATTAATCGATACCGAGCAAAGTCAATCATCCTCGGTTGTTGTTGCATTGAGTGAAAAGCCTGAAGTGGTAGCGGCTGATGTGATATGGGGGCCACATGATGTTGTTGCCATAGTCGAGGCAGATGACATTGATAAACTAATGCATCTTGTGCAGTGCGACATATCATTAATAGAAGGTATCGCACATATGGACACTTGCCTAATTGTTACTGGACATTAGATTATTAATAATAAAGCTAAGAGAGCACTCCCTTATAGAATTTCAGAGTGTCTTGAAAAGTCATTGGGTGAGTGTATCGTTTCACCATCTCTAATTATTTCTGTACTAACTCCATACTCAATAAGCGCAACATTTTCTATATTTGTCTTTATCCTTTGCAGCCTTTCGGCAATTGTGGGGATCTGTTCGCTATATAGCTTATCAAGGAAAGGGCTTCGGTGATCCTGTTTAGTTGAAAACCAAACGATTTGCATCAATACGTGTATGTCAGAATAGACCTGCGTCAGTTTTTTTCGTAGATTAACGGGCAATTTATGAGCCGAGTATCTGTGTGCATCCCATACATCACTTTGTAGAGATAATATATTGTCTCCTGTAAACTCAGTGACTGTTTTGAGGTTATGCTCAATCTCAATAAGTAACTCAGGAATGGGAAATTTCACTGGTTCATGGACTTCTTGAGTAGTACTGGGAGTAATAATTCGTCGAGCTAAATCACTGGAATTAGATACTCTAGCTTTCTTGCTAAACAACAGATAGAAAGTGTCAAAAAAGGTTATTCGGCGCTTTAAGACAAAACGTATACTCAGATAACCAACAGAGACACCTATTAATATTCCTGTCAATATAGTGACTACAAGAGCCAAAGTAATTTGCCACCAGCCCAAAGATGCTACGAAAATCATAATTTCTTGCCATAATCCCATATCGCACCTTAATTCGATATCCTGTTTTAAAGGCGTTCTACATCAAGCAAGCACTATTATATTCCTTTCATCACTGAAGTCAAGACAAAGAAAGGTGGGTTTTATTTGCATTTGGTTGGTAGGAGATAACGTTATGGTCGATGGACATTGGCAATATGTATTATTTGGGATAGCGGTGATTGTTTCGCTTATGGGATTAATATATCGCTTAAAACACCCAGCCAATACGCCAGATACCGAGAGCAAGAAAAAGGATACTCAGGATAAAGAAAATAATAGTCATCCAACCTAGTTTTTGGGCAGATGCAAGGTAAAATATCCCTGCTAAAGACCACCAACCAATATGGCTAAAGTAAGAAATGGCAATGCCAACAAAAAAGAAGAGGGTAGCAGCAGAAAGCTTTACATCTAAATTAGGACTAATCATCTAAACCCTCCCATATTGAGATTAGCCAAGTATAACATTAGTGCTTAATAGGAACAACCAAATGCAAATAAAACCATTATTATCGATGCTTGACAGGGAAGTCATGAGATGTATAATTACTGTGCGTTAATACCTCATAGATACAAGAGTTGTAATATGAAATACTTCTACTTATCCACACTTACGATCTGTTTAATAGCAATTTTTTTAATAGGTTGTGGTACTGCTAAATATGAAGAGGGTTACGAAACAGGTTTCCAACAAGGTTATGACAAAGGTTGGCAAGAAGGGTTTCAGGCTGGAGTAGAAGAAGCTTCAGCTGAGATTACTAAGGACTCCAGATTCACGGAAGAAGAGATATGCGCTAAAATATGGGCTAAGTTGCCTTATGAATTACCAGACGATTATAGAATTGAACAATTTGATATTAAAACACGCACCGCTGAATACGCAGATGATAAAAAATGGAAATTTGAGGTTTATGGTTCTGGTGAAGAAAGAATAACTGAACCGAAAACAACGGAAGAAAAATCTGAAATCTTATGGATTGAAAGGATTAAAGAAAGAGTAATAACATATGATCTAATACTTCAAGCCGATTATTTTGAGAGTAGTGGATTACTCGAAATTACTCAAATAGAAGAACTTAACAAGCAGAGTTCATTGGTAACTGTCTCCGAGACTCCATTGCAAGCTAAACTACTAGTTAAGTGGTACAGAGTGGAGTATGCTGGGTGGGACTACCATTTTGAAGGCCAAGCAATAAATATTGGTGCAATACCATTATATGATGTACGTCTGAAAATTGAGTGGCATGAATTTGATACAGAACAAATAGTATTGACGCATGAAATCCCAGTTTATATAGCGAAAATATATGGTGAACAATATGCAGGTTTAATACCACCAGAGTACAATGCTCACTTTGAGATCGCATTTAAAGATAAAAGGGACTTGGGTTTTGATAATATGGAATTTCTTACCAGCTCAGGGGAGATAATTCCACACGAGGTAGACTTCGAATTCTTAAAAAAACAAGCTGGTTTGTAGTTCCTTCATAAAACTTCAAGCTATCCTGAAAAATTTACAGCGCAATTTGTTGGGAATGGGTTAAATCAATAGAGTCGAGGATTTGAAAAACAAGGCCTTCGTATATGAATGATTCCTATTGAGTAATCGGCTAATCTACCTTGATTTTAAACTTCTCGGATTTAGTGAATCCTTCTGGCGTATGTGCTTTTAATTTGGCTTGATACTCTCCTTTGCCAAGCCGATGAGGCTTTGGGAAATTAATATACCGTGCTTCATTCGCCTTTATATCCAGAGCCTCCCAATTTGATGTCCACACCCTTGTCGGTCCGATTATTAAGCTTTAAGACATATTCTATTTATCAGTTTTCGGTTGTGTGTAGTTTTTTCTTCCACAGCGAGGGCATATCCATATTTTCGGGATTGGCTTAACTAAAGGCCAAGCAATCATTGTATTGCAGGCCTTACAGCTACTTGAAAAATGCTTTACTTTATTATTATCTAACACGGGTCTGTTCTCCAAGGAAGCAAAAATACTTCGATATTTACGTCTATTGTATAATTATCTACAGATTAAATAAATTATGTTTAATGCAGTGCTTAAAACCTATGAATACTAAAGTAGGTAGTAATAATGATAGGCCCTCTAATAGTCCACATAGTGATAGGTTTAATTCTTAGTGCCGTAGGATTTGTCGTAAGTATGTTGACGAGCAAGCACGTAAAGCATGTTTGGCTTTTTTTTGTGGTGTGGTTTTTACACCTGCACTATGGATCGCAGCCCTCCTTTTTATCGTGCTTTGGGAAGAAATGGTACCATTCAGCCTGTGGCTTATTCCACTTTTCTGGGTGATTTCTACATTAGTCTTTCTAATTAGTAGTACACGGTTTTTGGGGGAAGCACAGGAATACCATAAACGCCCAAAGGCATAGCTTATAGGCTTCAAGCTATCCTAAAAGTTTCCAGCTTATCGTGTTGAGGATAGGTTAAATCAATGGAGTCAAAATCTCGTTTTCCAGGGCCTTCGTATACAGCAAACCCAATAAATTAGTGGCTAGCTAGAAGAACCATCAACACCATTTATCTTACGGTAAAGCTCCAGAGCATTATCAAAATCAAAAGTCTTAGAATACCTCTCCACCATAGTGATATTCTCCCAACCACCAAGAGCCTGGACTACGCGAGTGGATAGACCAGCCCTAACATTATGAACACAGAAACCTCTTCGAAAACTATGAGGATTACAGTGTAGTCCCGTCTCCTTGCCTAGCCTCTGTAACATTCCTTGAATGCCTCTGGAAGTAATCTCGAAACTATCATTTTTACTGAACCATTGTTTAACTACACCGTTCCCAGCAAGGCACTTCCTAAATTTATTGCCTTTACCTAATACAATCACTGTACCATCATCCCAGTTGAAATCGCTTGCTTTGACATTCGCACATTCACTTAATCTCATTCCTGAATACCACAGGAGGCTAATTATAGCTTTATCTCGTTCACAATGACATTGATTGAGCAATATATCTAGCTGCTCTCTGCTAATAGCGGGCAATAACTTTTTCTGTGTCTTGGGTCGGTAGACACCTTTAATTGGATTACTGGGGATATAGCTATTCTGATAAAGCCAACCAGATAAAGTCCGAAGACACGAATAGAACTTGAGTTTACCGTTATGACACGATAACCCATTCAGGTATTTAGTTATCCCCTCAGTGGTCAAAGGATACCCAATAAAGCATGTGAGTGTATAGTGATAACTTTCAACGCTCTTTTGACTAATACCTTGAGCACGGGACTCAAGAAAACGGTCAAACAGTTCTTTTGTGAACTTTTGTGAACTAATTGAGGCTGGATAGGCTATTTGGCCTGGTGGAGCTGAGGGGACTCGAACCCCTGACTTCCTCCTTGCAAAGGAGGCGCTCTCCCGACTGAGCTACAGCCCCAAATTGACGTAACCATTATACCACATCTGAAGCTCATTTTGGCCTTCCCTCTCTAGATTCCTATTCCTGTGACGTTCTTGTCAGCTATAGGTAATATTGTTATACTGAACTCGTTACCGGTTCAGGAGACCTGTCATGACATTTGAGACCATTATCGGGCTGGAAGTACACGCGCAGCTGTTGACCAAGAGCAAGATGTACTGCGGCTGCAGTGCTGATTACGCTGCCGCCCCGCCAAACACCCATGTTTGTCCGGTATGCTTGGGCATGCCCGGCGTCCTGCCGGTTATCAACAGACAGGCAGTGGAATACACCATCATGACGGCGCTGGCGCTGAACTGTACCATTTCCGAGTATACCAAATTCGACCGCAAGAACTACCCGTATCCGGACCTGATGAAGGGTTACCAGATTTCCCAGTATGATGCCCCCATCGGCAAGGGCGGCTGGCTTGGCATCGAAGTTGATGGCCAGAAGAAGAAAATCGGCATCACCCGGGTTCATCTGGAGGAAGACGTGGCCAAGCTGCAGCACCGGACAGCGCCCGACGGGGAGGTATATAGCCTGGTGGACGTGAACCGCTCCGGCGTGCCGCTGATGGAGATTGTAGGCGAGCCGGACCTGCGTTCGCCAGAGGAAGCCCGCCAGTACCTGATCAAGTTGCGCAGCATCCTGCAATACCTCGGTGTATCAACGGGAAACATGGAGGAGGGGAGCTTCCGCTGCGACGCCAATATCAGCATCCGTCCTGAAGGCAGTTCGAACTCTGGGCCCAAGGTTGAGGTCAAGAACATGAACAGCTTCCGAGCGGTTTATCAGGCGATGGACTACGAGGCCAAACGGCAGAGGAAAGCTTTCCGCGAGGGGAAGAAGTTAACCCAGGAGACACGAGGCTGGGCGGAAGAAAAGGGCAAGACAGTGGCGCAGCGCAGCAAGGAGTACGCCCATGATTACCGCTACTTCCCCGAGCCCGACCTCCCCCCGTTGATGCTCAGCCGGGAGTGGGTGGAGGAAATAAAGACCAGATTACCCGAATTACCGGAAGACAGGCGGGAGCGGTTTATGAAGGAGTATGGCCTGCCATTATATGACGCCAGCCTTTTAACTAGCTCTAAGTTGACGGCTGAATATTTTGAAGCTTGCATGCAGAGACCCCCTCAAAGTTTAGAACCAGAGAAGCATGCAAAGCAGGTAGCTAATTGGATAATAGGTGAATTCAGTCACTGGCTTGCTGTTACTAACGCTAAAATAGAAACAATCGAAGATTTGGAGAGAAAAATTAAACCCGTCGCATTATTCGACCTAGTTCAATTGACATCTCAAGGTGTCATTACTGGCGTTAGTGCTAAAGCTGTATTTGAAGAAATGTTTAGAACTGGCAAAAACGCTACCGATATTATTCAAGAGCGTGGCTTGAGCCAGATAAGCGATGCCGGGGAGCTTGAAGCCGCCACTACTAAAGTGATAAACTCAAATACGCAGGCAGTATCCGATTACAGAGCGGGCAAGGAGGCAGCGCTGAAATTCTTGGTCGGGCAGGTGATGCGGGCGACGAAGGGTCGTGCCAATCCGGCCCTTGCCGGAAAGCTGTTGCAGAAAAAACTCAAGGAAAGCTGAAGCAGGTAGAGAGGAAGAGGAAACATGCAGACCTACTTGAATATTGCCCAGATAGTGCTGGCGGTAGCCTTGATACTGATTATCCTCTTACAGGTTCGAGGCGGCGGGCTGGGGGGCATCTTCGGTCAGCCTGACACGGTATACCGGACGAAGCGCGGCCTGGAAAAAACGATGTTCCAGCTCACCATCGCCCTGGCCGTCCTCTTTATCGTTATCGCCATCGTTACGCTACGGCTAACCTGAGCACCATTTTGGCGGAACCAGGAGACACATGAATGCCATCATTACCCTGACCACTGATTTCGGCATAGATGACGCTTACGTAGCGGCGATGAAGGGGGTAATCCTCGACATCAATCCCGGCGCAACAATAGTCGACATATGCCATACCATATCGCCGCAGAACATATCCCAGGCCGCTTTCGTTCTGAGCACGGCCTACCAGTTCTTCCCCGAGCGCGCCATTCACATGATTGTGGTTGACCCCGGCGTGGGTACAGAGCGGAGGGCGATTATACTGCGTACACCTCAATTCGACTTTGTTGCCCCGGACAATGGCGTTCTGAGCTATATAATAGAACCGTTTCTAAAAGAATGGCCACCCCTTGGTCAAGCACAAGCTACGCTTACCCCCGAACTGGAGGCGGTATCGATCATAAGGTCAGAGTTCTGGCGCTCGCCGGTGAGCCCCACCTTCCACGGTCGCGATATCTTTGCCCCGGTTGCCGCCCGGCTTTCGCTCGGCTTCTCGCCTCAAAAATTCGGCGAGGTTATAAAATCCATTACCGTGATGCCAGAACATCATCCGCATCGGGAATCGGGGGATACAATAGCAGGGCGTATCGTGCATATTGACCATTTCGGCAACCTGATTACCAATTTCAAAGGTGAAGACCTGCCTGAAGAGCCATTCGCCATTGAGATAGGCAGGAGCTCCATTTCGGAGCTGAGCCGTACTTATGAAGATGGCGAGGAGCTAGTGGCCCTCATCGGGAGCAGCGGTTATCTTGAAATTGCGGTGAAGGGAGGCAGTGCCAGCGATTTTTTGGGAGCTGCAGTGGGTGATGAAGTCAAGATTAGGACTGGCAAACGGTAAATCGGGCGATTTTAAGGCTGGAAGCTATTGACAAATCCTGGCAGGTTTGCTACTCTGCTTCACAGAGTCCATTAAAGGAGGTCCCACCAATGCCCCAGGCTTATTGCATGAAATGTAGAAAGAAAGTAGAGATCAAGAACGCGAAATCAATAACGCTCAAGAACAAGCGTCCAGCCATCCAGGGTGAATGCCCCAGCTGCGGTACCAAGGTATTCCGCATCGGCAAGGCATAAACTTGTAGCGCTCTTTAGCATGGTCTCTCAAGCTGTCCTGGTTACGGATATGGAAATCAGGCAGCCACCGAAAAAAGAAAATAGCAATTCTTAATATTGCCAGTTCTTGGTGATATGATGGAGGCATTGTTGTGGCAATGCCTTCTTTATTCAGTGACATCGGTCTTTAGAGTTCTGCAATCACCCCTGGGAGATGAAGGTGTGAAACTGAAACTATGGTTTCTGGAAACAAGGCCTCAGTTTCTGACCCTTTCCTTGGTGCTGGCATTTCTTGGCGCCAGCATTGCCTGGTACGACGGATATTTTAATATCGGCTATGCGCTGCTGGCTGGCTTCGGCCTGCTGCTCACCCATATCAGCGTCAACACCCTGAATGACTATTTCGATTATCGGAGCGGTGTGGACCTAGCCACAAAACGGACGCCCTTCAGCGGCGGCAGCGGTATACTTCCCGCCGCGCTGCTCACGCCGAAACAGGTCTTCTGGCTCGGTATGTCCTCTTTCCTGATTGCGGTGGGCGTCGGTGTCTTTTTCCTTCTGACGAGGGGATGGCTGCTGCTTCCCCTGCTGCTGGTGGCCGCTGTCTGTATCCTCTTCTATACGCCGGTGATTCTCAAAATGCCCTGGCCGGAATGGACCGCTGGCCTGGGGCTGGGGACTTTACCAATTCTGGGGCTTTACTTCGTGCAGGCCGCGCAATATACCTGGCACGCAGCCATCGCTGCCATCCCCTCCGGGATACTGGTGCATAACCTTCTCCTGCTCAACGAGTTCCCCGATACGGAAGCTGACGGGCGGGCCGGACGAAGGACTCTGCCCATCATTATGGGCGGCTCACGGGCCAGCTTCGTTTACTCCGCTTTCGCCATCGCCGTATATCTGTGGATAATCGGCTGGGTCATCGCCGGACAGATGCCCGCTTTTGCTCTCATCTCACTGCTGACCCTGCCCTTTGCCATAAAAGCGATAAATGGTTCCCGAAAGTATCAGGACATGGCGAAGCTGGTTCCCGCGCTGGCCAGCAATGTGCTGGTCGTCCTCATCACCCAACTCCTCCTTGGCCTCGGCTATATCCTGGCCAGGGTTATCTAGGCAACCCAGGAAACGTTATGAGCCGACCTCTGCAGCGCATGTTCACCGAGGTACCGCACCACTATGACCTGATAAATTCGGTCATCACCTGGGGCCTTGACCGTCGGTGGCGAAAAAGGGCGGCGGAGGAGTGCCTTAAGTATAAACCGCAAAAGGTGCTCGACCTCTGCTGCGGCACCGGCGACCTGGCCATAACCCTGTGCCGTATCGGGGGAAGCGGAGTCAATGTGGTCGGCATAGATTACAGCCCACCCATGCTGGAGCGCGCGCGGCAAAAGGCATCATCACTGGCTGAGAGCGGTTGTGCTTCCTTCATACACGGCGATGCCGCCTGTCTCCCCTTCCCCGACGCATTCTTCGACAGCGTCGGTATCTCTTTTGCCTTCCGCAACCTGACCTATAAAAACCCCCTGGCCGTAAAGCACCTGACCGAAGTCCGGCGCGTCCTCACCGCCGGCGGCAGGTACGTAATTGTGGAGACCAGCCAGCCGGAATCAGGGCTTATCCGGGGAATATTCCACCACTACCTGCGCTGGTTTGTCCGCCACGCTGGTTTCCTGCTCTCCGGGAACAAGGGGGCCTATAACTATCTGGCGGAATCGGCGGCTAATTTCTATAACGCAGAGGAGATAAAAGACATGCTGCTGAAGGCTGGTTTTCAGGAGGTATGGCACCTTCCTCTCTTTTTTGGTGCTGCCGGCATCCATATTGCGGTGAAATAAATGGTCAGGTCTGCTCTTCGATATATAGTTCTCTCAGGTTATTGAGAGAGGTGAAAAAATCCCGCATCATAACGCTTACCGGATACATGCCCTTTCTGGTTACCCGGATTTTATCTTTGCCTGCCACCAAGCCAAAGAGCTTTAAACAGAGCATCTCCGGGGCCAGTGTTTTCTGGATGCTGGTGCCAAATCTCTGCGTGAATTTGCCGCTGTCCAGTTCCATGCCGAAGAGTTTGGTGAGCAGATAATACCTCTGATTTTCTTTCTCCGTGAGTTTTCGCCAGCCGACGATGGGCAGTGTGTCCCGGCTTAAAGACTCACCATACTTTTCTAGCGAAAACGTATTCACGTAGAAATTGCCCCCCACGATGCTGACCGAGCCGGCACCGATGCCAATGTAGTCGTCGAAATCAATTATGTATTCATCAATCATCCTCTCTCCTCTGGAGAAGCACCAGACGGTGGAGGCCTGACAGCCGCCAGTGCAGAGTTCGTTCAGAATAACATCGTAAAACTGCCTCTCCCGCGATAAGTCCACGCGGTTGAATCGTCTCTCCAGGGCGCTTTTCTTGTGCGGGGAGGCCATGAGGGGGTAGAAGGTCGCCTGATCGATGTGCAATGCTTTGAAAGTCTGCACATCTTTCTCAAACTGCTCAATGGTCTGGCCCGGGAAATTGAAGACGAAGTCCACGTTCACGGTATCGAACTCTCCCTCCGCCATCAGCACCCGCTGCTTCATTTCTTCGCTCGGGCCGAAAGGTCTGCCCATGGCTTTGACGATGCCATCATCGAAGCTCTGCACACCTATGGAGAGACGGTTGATGCCGGCCTTCTTGAGTCGGGCGACGTTTGCCCGGTTGATTTCGCGAGGTGTTGTCTCAAGTGAAATGCGCTTGACGCTGAAGCTGGCTCTGAGGTGGTCGATAAAGCTTTCCAGCTCGTCCATGAGTATGGTCGGCGTACCGCCGCCAAAGTAGAAGTCAGAGAAGGTGAAGCCCTTCTCGATATAGAGGTCAAGCTCCCGTTTCAGATGACGGAAATACTGCCTCGCCTTGTCCTCCTGGAAAAGGTAACGGTTGAAGCAGCAGAACGGACACAGGGTGCGGCAGAACGGGATATGGATATAGAGTGATATTTCCCCGATTTCCTTGGCACCGGTAAATACGGCATCATCGATGCCTTTACGCAGCTTCAGGAACTTGCGCCCTTCGCGTCTGGTAACCCAGCCAACAATATCCGCCAGCATTTTGTAATAATCCCAAATGGGGAAAAGTGCTTATTCAGCAGGTTTCTCGTGATAAGAGCGCTACTGCACCACCACGCCCGTGCCGTAGGCCAGAATCTCGGCGGCATTCTGCATCACCATAGACGTGGTGAACCTCATGCTTACAATGGCGTTGGCGCCCTGCTTCTCAGCATCTTCAACCAGCCTCTGGATAGCCTGCTCCCTGGCCTCGGCCATCATCTTGGTGTACTCAGTTATCTCGCCGCCGGCCATGCCTCGAAAAGCAGCCATGATATCTCTGCCCAGATGGCGCGCCCGGATGGTGCTGCCCCGTACCAGGCCGATGGTCCTGGTTATCCTTTTGCCTTCAATCTGCGCTGAGGTGGTGATTATCATCGCTCAACCTCCTTGAAATCCTCTGTTTTCGCCTTTTTAATTCGGTCTTTGATAGCCACGCCAATGAGAATCAGTATGCCGGCACCGATGGCTCCAACCGCTATCCTGACGACTAGCGGGATCTCACTGTTGGCAAAAAAGGCCTGACTGGCCCAGCCAATCAAGGCGAGCATCCCCAGTCCCATCAAAACAAGGGCTACATTCTGCCACATAATTTACCTCCCGACAAATATTAAGGTTTTTTATTTTGCCGGGCTACGGCGCGCCAGTCTTATGGTCCCGGTTAAAATATCCATCCTCGGCACAGATTGCATATAGTCTTTATAATCATCACCGAACTTTTCAATAAGACGTTTGTCTTCTTGCCTGGCACCCAGATAGACCAGGATTGCCCCCGGAGTGCCAAGAACCACAAACAACCAGTGCTGATACAGAAGAGGAGTGGCAAAAAATATCGCTAAAATGCCGCCGAGGTATTGAGGGTGCCTGACCACGGCATAAATGCCGGTATCAACCAGGCGGGTGGTATGGACAAATGCTTTTCCTTTGGCAACGCCACCGCGGCGCGGGAAAAAGATTACTGGTGCCATCACCAGTACCATACCAAACACCCAGATTATCCACCCAAGGTAAAAAAATGGTTTAATGAGGTCTGGATTGGATTCTATCACATTTAACAAAACAAGCGGGTTAAGCGGAAAACAGAGAACCATCAAGATATATGCAATCCAATCAAGGAAGCCGTATTTACTTAACTTTTTCATTTTCAGTAATAAAGCACCCCGTCACCGTTTCCGCTTCCAGCGCGGCCCAGCAGAAGTATCCGTCACGATAATGCCAGAATCTGCCAGTTTGTCACGAACCATGTCGGCCTCTGCCCACTTTTTCTCTTTCCTCTTTTTCTCGCGCAAGTTAATCAGGTCTTTAATGATGTCGTCTCCGGCGTCGGTTGCCACTACCGGCATGGGGAGGCCTAATGTCTGGTAGACGATGGCACTGTTCTGCGCCAGCGCTTCAATGTCCAGAGGTGCTTCTTCTCGCTCTTTAAAGGTCAACCCCAGCACCCCGCCCAGCTCAACCAGTGCCTCTCTCGCTTCTCCAGCTTCAAGACCCTCACTTTCAAAACGGTTGATATCCCGCGCCAGGTCAAAAAGCGCCGCCACCGCTTGGGCGGTGTTGAAGTCGTCATCCATGGCCCTAATAAATCTTTTTCGATATTGCTCAGTATCTATTTTTTTGTCTGTCTTTTCTCCACCTGCCGGATTATTCGCCGTCTGCCGCAACCTCCCCGCCCCCCGCTCCGCCGCCTCCAGTATCTCCTCGGAATAGGTCAGTGGACTCCTGTAATGTGAGCTGAGCACGAAGATGCGGATAGCATCGGGGCTGTACTTGTCAACGGCTTCTTTTATAGTAATGAGATTGCCCAGCGACTTGCTCATCTTCTCCTCGCCCATCTGCACCATGCCGTTGTGCAGCCAGTAGCGGACGAACGGCTTGATGCCGGTAAAGCTTTCCGACTGGGCGATTTCGTTCTCGTGGTGGGGAAATATCAGGTCCTGCCCGCCGCCATGTATATCCAGCGTATTCCCCAGGTATTTCAGGGACATGGCGCTGCACTCTATGTGCCATCCCGGCCTCCCCTTTCCCCACGGGCTGCCCCACGCCGGCTCTCTGGGCTTGGACGCCTTCCAGAGGACAAAGTCCATCGGGTCTTCCTTCTCCTCGCCGGCCTCAATGCGCATTCCCGCCTTCATCGAGTTCAGGCTGCGGTGGGAAAGCTTTCCGTAGTCGGGCACATTCCGCACCCGGAAATAGACGCTGCCCTGAGCCTCGTAAGCAAACCCACGGTCAATCAGCCCCTGCACGATTTCTATGATTTTGGGAATCTCATCGGTAGCGTAGGGAGTGACGTCCGGTTCAGCTATGCCGAGCGCCTGCATATCCTCGAAGTACCTATGGGTGAATTTCTCGGCCAGCTCCCGCGGCGGGATGCCGAGTTTATTTGCCCGGTCGATAATCTTATCGTCGATGTCGGTCACGTTCTGCACGTACTTTACCCGGTAGCCCCGATATCTCAGGTAACGCCGGATGACGTCGAAGATGATATAGCTCATGGCATGCCCCAGATGGGCGTCATCGTAGGGCGTAACCCCGCAGACATACATCTTCACTTCATCGCTCTGGGGCTTGAATTCCTCTTTTTTGCCGGATAGCGTATTGAAAACCTTCATTCCTTCTCCTTAATCGCAGCTACGGCCAACGCGGCAATCCCTTCGCCTCTGCCCGTAAAGCCGAGTCCATCTGACGTTGAAGCCTTAACACTGACTTGGTCCATTTTAATATCTAGCGTCCGGCACAGCTTCTCACGCATATCATCGACGTGCCCGGCGAGCTTTGGTCTCTCGGCGATGATGGTGGCATCGACGTTGTTCACCAGCCAGCCATCTTTATCCAGCATGTCCTTCACCTTGACCAGCAAGGTCAGGCTGGAGATATCTTTGTACTGCGGATCATTGGGCGGGAAATGGTGGCCGATATCTCCCAGCGCCGCCGCCCCCAGCAGCGCATCCATAACGGCGTGCGTCAGGACATCGGCATCGCTCCAGCCGCTGAGGCCCAGTTCAAAAGTTATCCCAACCCCCCCCAGCACCAGCCTGCGTCCCGCAGCAAGCGCGTGCACGTCATAGCCAATACCGACTCGTAAGTTACCTTTCATGCTGTTGCCAGAGAGTCTCCGCCAGTGCCAGGTCAGCCGGGGTGGTTACCTTGATGTTGTCATAGGCGCCCATAAATATTTTAACCTTATGTCCCAGCCGCTCTACCAGTGATGAACTATCGGTTACGTCTTCATCTACGTCTTGATAGGCCTGAGTAATAATTTCGATGCTGAATACTTGTGGAGTCTGTATTGCCCATAGATTTCGACGTGGCGGCGTCTCACGCACGGTTCCGTCTTCGTTCGAGACCTTAATAGTGTCTGTTACCGGTACGGCGGCCACAGCGGCACCGGTCTCCCTAGCTGCCTCCAGACCTCGCTCAATCAGCTCCACGGTAACCAGCGGACGAGCCCCATCGTGAATAACGGCCCATTCGCAGCCAGCCAGGCGCTTCAGGCCCTCGGCCACCGAGTCCTGGCGCCGCCTGCCGCCGAGGCAGACGTCGCTAACCTTGGACCAGTCAGGACCAGAGACCAGATGCCGGCACATTGTCTCTCTTTCCCCGCTCACCACCACCACAATCTGGTTAATCCTGGAGCACCGCTGAAAAGGTTCGGTGGTGCGGAGCAACAGCGGCTGCCCCCCTAGCAGGGCGAACATTTTATCCACATCGCCCATGCGCTCGCTTTTTCCCGCCGCCACTATTACGGCCCCGACTTTCCCCTTTTTTTCTGCCGCCATGGTCAATTTGAGTTTAGCATATTGGCGCTTGATTTTGAATAATGCTACAATGTCCCCTGTAGGAGTATATAAATGGCAATTGATAAGTACGCCACCAGAAGGTATGACATACAGGGCGAGGAAGCCATTGACGTGGCAGTGCTGGAGGCTATCCCCTTCCAGTACCCGGAATCGACCACGGAAGTCCAGTACGAGACCGATGAATTTACCTTTGTCTGTCCTTGGACGGGGCTGCCGGACTTCGCCCGGCTGGTGATTCGCTACGTCCCGGAAAGCCGGCTCGTCGAGCTGAAATCTTTGAAGTACTACCTCACCTCGTATCGCAACGTCGGCATATTGCAGGAACACGCCGTCAATAAAGTCCTGCAGGACTTGGTACAGCTTTTGCGCCCCAGCTCCATGGTGGTCGAGGCGGAGTACAGAGAAAGAGGCGGGCTGAAGACAAAGGCGACTGCCCGCTACAATAGCACCACAGGCAAGGAGGCCAGAGATGAAAGTAAGCAAGCTCCAAGATAAGCCAGCCCAGGAAGGGCACGGCGGGGCGGTAATGCGCGAGATTATCACCGCCAAAGACGGAGCACCCAACTTCGCTATGCGTATCATTGATGTCAAGCCGGGCGCCACCACGCCGTCGCACTCGCACGACTGGGAACATGAGGTTTTCATCCTCTCCGGCCGTGGCATCGTCAAGGGGGAGAAAGGGGAACAGGAAGTAGCCAAGGACAGCGTCATCTACATTCCCCCCAACGAGCACCACTGCTTTGAGACCATTGGCGATGAGCCGCTCCGGTTTGTCTGAGCTATCCCCAATCCCCGCTAAGTTTTAGCGGCTCGGATTAATTCCCGGCGAGAAGGCGTTTCAAGGCGCTACGCGCCTTGCAGTGTCTATTCCGGTATTCCACATTTGTTCCGCAACGCAATTGCTCAGTTACGCATTTACTTGATTGCGCAATAGAGTATTGACGCATATACGCAATTGCGTTATAATATAATCGATTATGCCGGTTATCTGCATCGCCAACCAGAAAGGCGGCGTGGGCAAAACGACCACGGTGGCAGCGCTCGCCGAAGGCCTGAGCGAACAGGGGAAACGCGTTCTGCTTATCGATTGGGACCCGCAGGCATGCCTTACCGTAACCATGGGGCTCAATCCGGATAATGCAAAACTTACCGGTTATAATGTTCTTGCCGCTGTCATAAGGGAGAGGGCACGTCCAGCAATCAGGGACATAGTTTGCCCGACCGGCGACCCAAATATCTCTATTGTCCCCTCCAATATAGAACTGGCACAGGCACAGCTTGACCTGGTTGATACGGTCAACCGGGAAACTGTGTTGCGCCGGATGCTGCGAGGCGTGCGACAATCTTATGACTTCCTCCTGATAGATTGCCTGCCCAGCCTGGGCCTGCTGACCATCAATGCCCTGACCGCCGCCGACGAAGTTATTGTTCCGCTGCAGGCCGACTTCCTGGCTATGAAGGGACTGGTGCGTCTGCTTACGACGATTATCCGGGTTAAGGAAAGGCTCAATCCGTCACTGAATATCTCTGGCATCCTGTTTACTATGACCAGCTCCCGCACCCTGCACAGCAAAGAGGTAATGGAGATTACCCGCCGCGCATTTGGCGACCGGATAAGGATCTTCGATGCCACCATCCCCACCAGCGTCCGCTTCAAGGAAGCTCCAGCGGCGGGGAAGTCAATACTGACCTACGCTCCAAAATCGGAAGGGGCCAGTGCCTATCGCTTACTGACAGAAGAGGTGATGAGAAATGAAACGGGCTAGCATTACCGAAGAACTTGCCTACGGAAACGCCCTGGAACGTTTGACCGGTGCCGATAAAAGAGTGGCTGCCCAAAGAAGGCGGCAGCCCGAAACGCGTCCAAGGCGACAGCCCCCAGCACCGCCCAGCACCACCATGATAAAGTTGTCCGTATTTCTCAACCGGGAGGAGGACAGCTATCTGGAAAGCCTGTCATCCACCGCCAAGTTCAGCGGCGGGAAGAAAATAAGCAAGACCAGATTGATTGAAGCCATGGTGCGAGCTTTCCGCCATAGCAATCTGGATGTCCAGGGCGTCAGGACCGGCGAAGAGTTATACAAAAGAGTAATTGCGCAATTGCGCAAATGAGTTGGTAGCGTCTACATGCGTCGGAATTCAGAAAATTAATTAGGGACACTTAACTTCAGACTGGAATATCCCTCAGCGTGACCAGAATCGAAAATAAGGCCTCTATACCTGTATATTAATGGTTCTCATTGGATTTATTTTTCTTTGCTTTCGTCAGGGCTTCATTTATGGCTTCCCGCACCGTTCCCACCGGAATAAGCTCAACGCCTTTTGGCGGGCGGGTGGTCTCGGAGCCGACTTTTGGTATCAGGCAGCGACTGAAGCCCAGCCTGGCGGCCTCAGCGATGCGCCGTTCCAGCTGGGAGGCGGCGCGCAGTTCGCCGCTCAGACCGACCTCGCCAATGGCCACCATACCGGGGTCGACGATGCTATCGCGGAAGCTGGAGGCGATGGCCAGCGCGATGCCCAGGTCAGCCGCCGGCTCGTTGATTTTGAGGCCGCCGGCCACGTTCACCATGATGTCCTGGTTGCCCAGGCGCAGGCCAAGGCGCTGGGTCAGCACCGCAGCCACCAGCAGCAGACGGTTGAAGTCAACGCCGTTGGCGGTACGCCGGGGATAGCCGAAGCTGGTATAGGTGGTCAATGCCTGAATCTCGGCCAGCAGCGGCCGGCTGCCCTCCAGAGTGGAGACGATGACCGAGCCGATGGCCTCTCCGGGACGCTGGGAGATAAAAGCCTTTGAGGGATTTTCCACCTCAATGAGTCCCTGCTCTTTCATTTCAAAGACGCCGACTTCATTGGTGGAGCCGAAACGGTTTTTCACACCGCGCAGCAGGCGGTAGACACTGAAGGGGTCGCCTTCAAAATAGAGCACCACGTCAACGATATGCTCCAGAATGCGTGGCCCGGCGATGGTACCGTCTTTGGTGACATGCCCGGCGATGAATACGGGAACTGCACTGAGCTTGGCCCAGTGCATGAGCCTCTGGGTGCACTCCCGGACCTGGGCGACGCTGCCCGGGCTATTGCCCATCTCGGGCAGATATACGGTCTGTATGGAATCGATTACCACCAGGCTCGGTGAGAGCCGTTCCACCTGTTCCAAGATTATCCCCAGGTCGGTCTCCGACAGAAGGAAAAGCCTGTCCCCGGCGATACCCAGCCTTTCCGCTCTGAGCTTTATCTGGTGCTGTGTCTCCTCGCCGGAGACATAGGCCACTGTCCCCTTAACCTCCGCCATGTCTGCCGATGCCTGTAAAAGCAGCGTTGATTTGCCGATGCCCGGCTCACCGCTGATGAGCACCAGCGAGCCGGGTACCAGACCGCCGCCAAGCACGCGGTTGAACTCTGAGATGGTCAGGGGAATACGGGGGGCAGACGCAATGGCGACCTGGGACAATGGCTGCGGAGGGCTCATCTGGGAAGGTGAACGTGGCGTCCTTGCCGTGACGGCAGCGGTAACCTCGACGAAGCTGTTCCATTCCTGGCAGTCAGGACAGCGTCCCAGCCACTTCAGGCTTTCCCGGCCACACTGCTGGCAGACGAAAACGGTGCGCTTGTCCGATTTGCTCACAGAATGAATGTACTCGATTTCCGGCAATTAAGCAAGAGGCAAAACATGCTCGCTAGGAGCCGAAGATGCGGAAGAAAATGGGCGTTTCGCCCACGAAGCCGCTGATGTAAACGCCGGTGAGAATAGCGGTGGTGATTACGCCGGCCACACATGGCCCCATGGCAAAGGGCAGAATCATGGCCTTTTTATTGACCGCCGCGGCGCATTTCTGGGCCACTTTGGCCGTGGTCGGCACGCAAGAAACAGCAGCAATTCCGACCAGCGGATTGAACGGTTCTTTGGTTACCTTGCTGTAGATGAGCCCCCCGGCGATGCCGCCCAGGCCGGAAAGCGTGAGCGCGATGACGCCCAGGATGAGCAGAATCATTACCTTGGGGTTCAGGATGATATCGACGCCGAGGAGGGCGCCCAGTGTAAAGCCGAGGAAAAAGGTAGAGCCATAAAGAAGAGGACCTGAGAGGAATTCGATAAATCTCAACACGCCGCATTCTTTGATGGCCAAGCCGACGAAAAAGGAGGCAAAGAGCGGGGCGGCCACCGGGAAAAGCACACACAGGAAGGCACACGTGATCACGGCAAAGGCGAATTTGGAACCAGGCGAGACCTGAGGTATAGTGCGCCAGTCCATCTCCACCGCCCTCAGCCTTCTCGGGATAATTCTGACCAAGAAGGGGTATCCGGCATAGCAGACGCCGAGGTAAACATAGGCAACCACCGTGATCGGAACGAAAAGGTCGCGTGCCAGCATAATCGAGCCGTAGAGAACCATCGGGCCATCGGCACCGCCGACGAGAGCGATTGCCGCTGCCTCGTTGGGCAAAAGGCCCATCGCCATGGCGATGGGCAGAGTCAGTATGGTGCCCAGTTCAGCACAGACGGCCAGAAAGAGGCTCATATACGGCTTGGCCAGCAGTATGTCAATATCAGTGATGGCGCCGATACCCATGAAAACGAGGCAGGCAATCAGGCCGTTGCTGAAAGTGAAGGTGTAAATCGGCTGCAGGAAATCTATCTGCAGGAAATACATGATTTCCTCGGCGTTGCCGGCCAGCGGGTTGACGAAGAGATTGCCCATCTGTCCCGCCTCGAACACCATTAGCCCACCGTTCACCGCCAGCATACCGATGCCCATAGGGAGCATGATAAGTGGTTCCAGAACTCGCTTGTAGGAAAGGTAAATGAAAAGAAAGCCGAGAGCTATCAGTAACAGCCTGCCGCCAGCAATTGCCGGTTCATTCAGGAAAAAGGTGTAAATGCCTTGGAATAACTGAAGGATCAGCATCTGTCTTAAGCGCTGTCAGCCTTCCTGTTTATCGGCGCCGGCAGCGGCCCCTTTTCCTCCCCTCTGCACCACAAGGGCGACGCCCTTGATGATGGCGGCAACGCAGAGCGCAATGACCATCATAATGCCGTAGGCAATGAAGGCAAAGAGCAATGAATTGAGAACCATGTAAACCTACTCGTATTCAATAACGGCGATAGTGTCGCCGGGCTTCACCGTCTGGTCCGCAGCTACCCCCACTTTAGCAACCGTGCCCGCCACTGGAGCCAGAATTGGATTTTCCATCTTCATCGACTCCAGTATACAGATTATATCACCCTCGGCCACAGCATCTCCTGATTTCACGTTCACACTGATGATCTTACCGGTAATGGGAACCTGTACATTTTCCTGTGCCATTTTGAGTTCCTTTCTTAATCGGCGAACTAAAAAGGGCGGCTGGTCACCTCGTCTTGCGCCACCGCCCTCGTTGAAAATCAGGTACACGCGTTATAAGGCATTAATCTTCTTCCCCCACTAAAGCGCCTACCGCGGTGGCGGGGCGAACCACAATCTGGTCCCCTTCCAGGTCAACAATTACGGTGTCACCTGACTGGAATTCACCGCGAAGCAGGTCTTCGGACAATTTATCCTCCACCATATCCTGAATAACCCGTCGCAGCGGCCGGGCACCGTAGACCTCGTCGTAACCCTTTTCACCGAGAAAGTCCTTGGCTACATCCGTTACTTCCAGGGTTATCCCCTTCTCTTTAAGCTGCTGGGTTACCGAGGCCAGCATCAGGTCGACAATCTGGCGTATCTGCTCTTTGGTCAGAGAGTGGAAGACCACCACGCCGTCAACCCGGTTGAGGAACTCGGGACGGAAGGTCTTCTTCATCTCGTTCAGCAGGTTGTCCTTCATCTTCTCGTAAGCCTGCTCGCGTGTCTTGGCCTTGTCCGCGCCTGCGGTAAAGCCAAGCACCGTGCCCTTCCGGATCATCTCGGCGCCCACATTGCTGGTCATGACAATGATGCTGTTGCGGAAATCAACCCGACGACCCTTGGCATCGGTAAGATGGCCATCATCAAAAATCTGGAGCAACAGATTGAATACATCTGGATGTGCCTTTTCAATCTCATCCAGAAGGATGCAGCAGTATGACTTGCGCCTGACCGCCTCGGTTAACTGCCCGCCCTCTTCGTAGCCAACGTATCCCGGAGGAGCACCAACCAGCCGGGAGACGGCGAATTTTTCCATGAACTCGGACATGTCCAGACGAATGAGCGTGTCCTCACCACCGAACATGAATTCGGCCAGGGCACGGACCAGCTCCGTTTTGCCCACTCCGGTCGGCCCGAGAAAGATGAAATTCCCTATCGGGCGTCTCGGATCTTTCAGCCCGGCCCGGGCGCGCCTGATGGCGCGGGCAATGGTATTGATCGCCTCATCCTGTCCGATGATACGACGGTGGATCACTTCCTCCATATTCAAAAGCCGGCTGGTTTCATCGCTGGCAAGCTGCACCACCGGTATGCCCGTCCACATGCTCACCACCTCCGCGATGTTTTCCGCGGTAACTTCCGGCTGGTCCCGCTCTTTCTCCGCCTGCCATTCCTCGTCGAGCTTCCGAATTTTCTCCTCAATTTGCAGTTCCTGTGCCCTGAGTTCCGCTGCCCGGTCATACTCCTGGTCAGCCAGTGCCGCGTCCTTATCCTTGCGTTTTACCTCAACAAGCTGCTTGGCTTCCCGCAGCGAGATGGGCATGGTATGGAACTTTATCCTTACCCGGGATGCCGCCTCATCAACCAGGTCGATAGCTTTGTCGGGCAGGAAGCGGTCCGGTATGTATCTGGCGGCAAGCGTGGCGGCAGAATGCAATGCTTCATCGCTGATGACTAAACGATGGTGCTCTTCGTAACGCTCTTTAATGCCCCGCAAGATATCAAGTGTCTCCTCAACAGTGGGCTCTTCAACCACAACCGGTTGGAACCGGCGTTCCAGGGCAGCATCACGCTCCACGTATTTCCGATAATCATCCAGTGTGGTGGCACCGATACACTGCAGTTCACCGCGTGCCAGAGATGGCTTGAGGATGTTGGCCGCGTCAACGGCTCCCTCGGCAGCACCAGCGCCCACCATGGTGTGGAATTCGTCAATGAATAGCACGCAGTTCCCGGCGGTTCTAATCTCTTCTATAACCTTCTTGACTCGTTCCTCGAATTCGCCACGGTACTTTGTGCCCGCCACAAGCGACCCCATATCAAGGGCCACCAGTCGTCTATCTTCCAGTGTTTCAGGGACATCGCCGGCAACGATGCGGTGTGCCAGGCCTTCCACAATGGCTGTCTTGCCGACACCCGGCTCCCCGATAAGCGCGGGATTGTTCTTGGTGCGGCGGCTGAGAATCTGGATAACCCGTTCGATCTCTTTCACCCGTCCGATGACCGGATCGAGTTTGCCTGCGCGGGCCGCCGCCGTCAGATCAACGCCGAGCTGATCCAGTGCCGGAGTTCGGCTCGCGGTACGACCGATTCTGGAACGCGGTACTCCCTGGCTGAGAACCTGCGCCGTTTCGGCACGAGTTTTTTCCAGAGTAACCCCGAGGCTGTCCAGCACACCGGCAGCCACCCCCTCGCCCTCACGCAAAAGGCCCAGGAGGAGGTGTTCCGTACCGATGTAATTGTGGCCAAGCTGCCTTGCCTCATCTATGGCCAGTTCAATGACACGCTTGGCGCGGGGGGTGAGTCCGGTCTCACCGGCGCTTGGTCTTTCACCACGGCCGCTGATAAACTCCACCGCTGACCGTACTTTATTCAGGCTGACGCCCAGGTTGTTCAGCACTTTAGCGGCGACCCCTTCTTCCTCTCGCGCCAGACCAAGCAGAATATGCTCCGTACCGATATAGCTGTGGTTCATCTGGCGCGCTTCTTCCTGAGCTATGGTCAGCACCCGCCGTGCCCGCTCGGAGAACTTTTCAAACCTGCTGGACATCTCTCTCCTTAGATATACTGTCCATTATCATTCCTCGTATAGTGTAAAGCAACGACGAATGAAGGTCAAGAAGCCTCCTGGCAATGGCATATTTTCCACAAGGGGTCGCCCCCTCAGTATCGTCTGCGCTGGGGCGTTTCACTTCCGTGTTCGGGATGGGAACGGGTGGTACCACCCCGCTCGAACCACCAGGAGGCCCGCTTTCACACAAACGCTCCGGTATCGGCGATACCAGAAGTAATAATAGCATAAGAGGAAGAGAAATGCAATTAGAAGGCTGACCCTGACTTTGGTAATGGGTTAAACGAACCCCATCAATAAAATCGCAATGGTCAGAGCGAAGGAAATCTTAGCGGTCTCTTGACAAGCACAATGACAAGTGATAGCGTATGAGGAGTAATTATCCTCAATGTCTGCCATTTATGGTGCTGCCGCCAAGCGATACGCGAGAATTCGAGTCAAATTGTCGCTTTATTTATATCTTTAAACTGAGGGGGGCCACCGGTGAACATGGAATTAGTGCATATCGGTTTCGGTAACATACTGGTGATGAACCGGGTAGTTGCCATGGCAGCACCAAACTCGGCACCGACCAAACGAACGGTGCAGGAAGCAAAATCCAAGGGACAGCTGATTGATATGACCAATGGCCGGAGAACCAAGGTTGTTATTTTCATTGATAGCGGTCATATTATCCTAGCGGCACTTGCCCCGGAAACAATCGCCGGCAGGCTCCAGACAAGTCGTGGCAGCTCAGGAATGAAACTGGAGCAAAGCGACGAAAGAGATGAGTCGTAGACGAGGCTCTCCACTCAATTTACCGAAAAAACCTCTGCTTATAATACTCTCCGGGCCTTCAGGAGTCGGCAAAGACGCACTGCTCAATCGGATGAAGGACCTCAAGTATCCCCTCGAGTACATCACGACGGTAACCACACGTCCCCGACGTGCCGGAGAACGAAATCAAATCGATTACCACTTCATCACCACAGAAAAGTTTCAGGGGATGATAAAAAAAGGGGAACTGCTGGAATATGCCAATGTTTACGGAAACTGGTACGGAGTGCCTAAACAACTGGTAAAGCAGGCGCTTGAAAGCGGCCAGGATACCATTGCCAAAGTGGACATACAGGGCGCCGCCAGTATCAAGAAAATAGTACCTCAGGCGGTTTTTATCTTTCTTATGCCGCCATCAATAGAAGAACTGGGGATAAGGCTGAAGAAACGGCATACGGAATCATCTTTCGACCTGAATCTGCGCCTGCAGACCGCAACCGAAGAGATGAAGCAATTATCTTTATTCGATTACGTGGTCTACAGCCAGCGGGATGATATTGCACGTGCGGTAGCGGATATTGCCGCCATTATTACCGCGGAGAAGTGCCGGGTAACGCCCCGTGAGATCAACCTGGATTGAACTCAGGATTCTTCCGACGAATCCTCCGACTCTGATTCCGCCTCTGTTTCAGGCTCGGCTGGTTCCGGCTGCGTCTTTCTCTGCCACCAAGACTTCAAGCGGGACATAATCTGCTCTTCGTAACCTTGCGTGCTCGGCTGGTAGTATCTTTTCCCCTGAAGGCGGTTCGGCAGGTTCTGTTGCTCCACAAAATGGTTGGGGTAATCGTGGGCGTACTTGTAGTCTTTGCCATACCCCATTTCCTGCATCAGCGGCGTTACCGGGTTACGAAGGTGAAGGGGAACCGACTCGCTGGGGCCATGGGCAACTTCCTGCTGGGCACGATTGTACGCCTCATAAAGCGAGTTGCTCTTGGGGGCGGTGGCCAGGTAAACCGCGGCCTCGGCCAGCGCCAGGTTGCCCTCGGGCATGCCGATGAAGTGAACCGCCTGCTGTGCCGCCATGGCGATTACCAGCGCCTGTGGATCAGCCATACCGACATCTTCCGAGGCAAAACGGACCAGGCGGCGGGCAATGTAGAGCGGGTCTTCACCAGCATCCAGCATTCTGGCCAGCCAGTACAGCGAGGCGTCCGGGTCAGAGCCGCGCATGGACTTGTGTAGCGCAGAGATAAGGTCGTAGTGCTGGTCGCCGCCTTTATCATACGGCAACGCACGGCGCTGGAGCGCGTCCTCGATCGTGGGCAGGGTAACGTACCTCTTCCCCTCTTCATCGGGAGGCGTGCTCATCACCGCCATTTCCAGCGCGTTAAGCGCGATACGAGCGTCATGGTTGGATAGGGTGATCAGGTGGCTGAACGCCTCGGGCGCGATCTCTACATTGAGATGCCCCAGACCGCGGAGAGTATCCTTGAGGGCTCTGGTGAGGATAACCTGAATCTGTTCATCGGTGAGGGGCTTGAGGGGCATAACACGGCTTCGGGAAAGGAGGGGAGAGGTGACCTCAAAAGACGGGTTTTCCGTGGTGGCACCGATGAGAGTAATCGTGCCGTCTTCCACAAAAGGTAACACGGCATCCTGCTGCGTTTTATTGAAGCGGTGAATCTCATCGATGAAGAGGATGGTCCTTTGTAAATTCATCTGGCGGCGCCCTTTGGCCTCTTCGATGATGCGGCGCAGGTCGTTCACGCTGGCACTGACGGCACTGATGGGACTGAAATGGGCCCCGGTCATATTAGCAATGATGTAGGCCAGCGTGGTTTTGCCGCTGCCCGGCGGGCCCCAGAGGATCATTGACGGAATCTTGCCGCCTTCAACGGCTTTCCGCAGCACACGTCCCGGCCCGATGATATGCTCCTGTCCCACAAAGGTGTTAAGGCTGGTCGGTCTCATTCTGGTGGCCAGCGGCGCTTCCTGGGCCTGTAGCTCCTCGCCCTGCTGCTCAAACATATCCATGCTCATAATACACCTCCCCTTCTGACTACCCCTCATTCATTATACCGCTTTATTTCACCAAAGGTTAATGCCAGTATCTTTTATCGGCGAGAAAGGCATCCACTCCTTTATTATCTCCCCTGCCACGCTGGCATGGTGGCCATGTATTCTCTGGCAGCTTTCTCCGCGGTCGCACGGTCCATGTTCTGAGTGCTCATCATGAAACCAATCATGCCTTCATAGACTTCCTCATATTTCTTCAGGCTGCCATCTGGATTGGCACAGTGCACGCAGTAAACGTTGGCCGGGTTGCCCCCGCCGAAGTCCTCCGCCTTGCTCATGGGCATACCGCAGCTCAGGCATTTTTTGCCGACTATCTGATTGAAGGTCAATTGATAGCCATTGACGTCCTCAACGGTGAAGTCGCGTATGCCAAAAGGCTCATCTTTTAAGTCGGCGATTATCTTCGCGCCTTTACCCTTCACCTCCCGGCAATATTCATCGATATCGCCGTCAATCTGGAGGTAGAAATTCACCCCCGTCCCCAGCTTTTCCCCGGCACCGATGCCGCAGTTGGCGGCGGGGATAATCATCAGCACCATGTCGTCCTTGGACAGGTCGGCGTATTCCGGATTGTTGGCATCAGGAAACATCATGCCCGTCTTGAAGCCGAGGGCATTTTTATAGAAGGCGATTGTCTCCTTCATGTTTCTGACCGCCAGCGTGGGAGATAAATAACCCATTTTAAGACCTCCTTTTTAATTTTAGCATCCTAATCCTCTGTGTCCCCCTCTCCTTTTCCCCACCCCATTGGGGGAACATGCCTTTATTGCATAAGGAGTATTCATCATGTTAGGTTATATAGTACAACATTATTGCGGGAAGTATCTCGTGAACATTGGGAATATGCCATTAGCAATGAGGTTGTATATTTTCCAAAGCATTGGGGGAGTAACAGGTTCGATGAGCTTCTCAGCCCTGAATGCTACTTCAGCGATAGGCTTTGGGTTGAACTCATAATCCTTGATAGGAATAATGACCTCTATTGTGCCATCATTGAGCATGTTCTTGATGAGACCTGGGATATTGGGCAAGCCGATGAACATTATCATTCCTTTGACTATCAATCCGCGATGTTTGTCGGTAATGTCGAGTTGTTGGAGAATCCACAATCTTTGAAGTTCTGCTCGGTGCCCAGTGTGATAAGGTTGAAGTACCTCGGCAGCCTGCTTAGCCTCATCTGGAAGGAACCTGATTTTATACTCGAACGACTGTTTCAACCGGCCACTTGGGATATCCTCGAAAATTGGGAATTCTACGCCCTGCAACGTATTAGCTCCATTGAGCAGGGAAAGCTGACAGACCAGCCAATCCAAGGCCGAACGCATATTATGAACGGCGTCTCCGGCGATGATTCCCAAGATAGGTGGCGGTTCAATGGCAAATCTCGCTCTGAAAAGTTGGCGTCTATCATTAGGATATACATCTTTAATCAACATGCAGGGATTCAATTTATCAAAGGATGTGAGCGCAGCTTCAAGTTCTTGCAAGTGTTCTTCCGCCCGTTTGAGTTTCAGTCGTGGGATATTAATAGCATTCATAGTGTATCTTATCTCATGAGCAATAAAACGATGCAAAAAACTCCAAAGTGGTACGAGATACCCGTACCCCAAAAAGAGTTCCTCGAAAATTAAAGAAGTCAACCAAGCCAATACCTCACAGCTCAAATAGGCAGAGTCTCAAACTTCACACTCCCCCTGTTTTGATGATCTTTTTTCTCGCTCGCCAAAGCCCCCGTTTAGGATTTAGGATTTAGATATTAGGGTTTAACCCTTTGCCCTCTAAACTCCCTTACATTACTTATACCTCTTGACCTCAAAGGCATACAGGTTAACTGGCTCGCCGGGGAGGATGCCCGCCTTCTGGCAGCAGATATCAACCTGCTGGTTAACGGTGTCCACTCCCTCAAGGTCGGGCAGCAGCAGGCCGCGGCGGAACCCGCACTCAACGATTACCCCGTATTTCTTCGGGTCAAGCTCTTTTTCATCCTTGACCGGCCTGGGCTTGGTAAGCACATCAACGCTGTACTCCAGGTCTCTCAGTTCCTCGGGGGCGACGGGCGGGAAGCGGGGGTCCAGGGTAGCGGAACTGATGGCATTTGAGATGATTTCCCCGGCGACGTTGGGCTGGGTGGGCTCAAAGGTGCCGATGCAGCCCCTCAGCTCGCCGAACTTGTGCAGGGACACGAAGACGCCCGCTTTCTGTTTCATCTCCGGGGTTAGTTCCCGGGGTGGGGAGAGCACCCTGCCTTCGTTGACATAGGCCTCAATGGTGTCCCTGGCCAGCTGTACCAGCGGGTGCATGGCCACGGCTTTGATGATGATGCCGGCATAGCCGACCACGGCGGAGTAATCTCCGGAGGTATCGCCGCTGGTCTGGTACCTTACCAGCTCGGCAGAGGTGGCCCCCAGCTCCCTGGCGGCAACGATAAGGCTGGCGACGGGGGCAACACCGCACATGGATATATGGTGCTCCTCAACCCGTCGGAACAGCTCATCTTCATCGAGGTGCAGTATGGCGTCTATCGCCTGCCGGTCTTTCCTGGCGGCAATATCATGCGGCTCGTAGTGGGTCATATCGCTGCTGGCCATGATAACCGCTTCCCGCCCGGTATCACCTATGGCCCTGGCGATCTCCCTGCCGATTTCCTTGTAAGCATCAATGCTGGCAAAGGAGAGCGTTATGGGCACGATTCGGATGTCTGGCTGAAAATACTGCAGGAAGGGAAGCTGGACTTCAATGGAGTGCTCAAAGAGCTGGGCAGCATCATCCTCCTGCAGGTGGTGCGTCAGGCTCAGTAGGTGCCCGGCCAGCTCCGCATCGACCTCCACATCACCGAGCGGCGTCTGCCATTTGCCTTTAGCTGTTATGCTCAACGGCTTACCCCGGCCGGTGTGGTTCGGCCCGAGGATGATGAAGGTGTCCTTGAATTTGACTCTGGAGATGACCGCCCCGGCCACCGGCCCGGAATAAACGTATCCGGCATGGGGGCAGACCAGGCCGATAACGTCCTGTTTCTCCGCCTCCTCGTCCACCATTTGCTCTATCATCGCCCTGAGCTGGGAAGCTGAAGCAGGATAAAACTGTCCGGCGACCACTGGCTGTCTGTCCATTTTATTTCTCCTTGTTTATGTTCTGAAGTTCAGTTCCGCACCGCAGAACCGGCATCGGGAGCCATCCAGCCCCACCGTTTCCGCATCATAACCAAATCTCTTAACGACCAGCTTGCCGCAGGAGTAGCAGACCGTGTTCTCGCTCTGGTGGCCGGGAACATTGCCCGCGTAGATGAATTTCAAACCAGCCTCTCGGCCGATGTTATAGGCACGTTCAAGGGTAGCGATGGGCGTGGCGGGCAGATGCATCAGGTTATGGTGGGGGTAAAAGCGGGTAACATGCCAAGGGGTCAGTTCGCCGAGCTCATCCTTTATCCAGCGGGCAATGCCCTTCAGTTGCCCGTCATCGTCGTTCATGGTCGGGATGATGTTGGTGATTACCTCAACGTGCATCTGCCACTTTTCCTTGGCCCGCTTTGCCACTTCGAGAATGCCCCGCCAGTTGCGTACCCTGGCCAGGTCGCGGTAAAAAGCGTCGGAAAAACCCTTGATGTCAACCCGCCAGGCATCCAGATAGGGGCCGATGGTGTCCAGCGCCTCCGGCGTGATGTAGCCGTTGGTCACGTAAACCGTGTACAGGTTGTTTTCCTTGGCCAGCTTGGCGGAGTCAAATGTGTACTCGAACCAGATGGTCGGCTCATTGTAGGTCCAGGCGATACCCTGGCAGTGGTAGCGCTTGGTGAGGTCAATGGCCATTTGAGGGGGAATATCCTGGGAGCGCTGCCAGGGCTCGTTGTCCGGCGGGCAGGAGATTTCCCAGTTCTGACAGTGCTGGCAGTGAAAGTTGCACCCCCACCCCCCGATGGAGAAAGCGAGCGAGCCGGGGTAGAAGTGGAAAAGGGGCTTCTTCTCTATCGGGTCGGCCGCCACCGAGGACGCTTTAGCATAGTTCAGGTTGTGCAAGACGCCGTTGCGATTCTGGTACATGCGGCAGACGCCGGATTTACCGGAATTTATGGTGCAGCGCCACTGGCAAGTATCACATCGCACCCTTGAGTCGGGCAGCTTCTCATAGAGCATTGCTTCAGGCATGGTCCATGCCTCGCTCTTTAATTAACCCCATTATATCACTCAA
>Ga0209636_10000776_pt1 | contig 31749 bp, 42 predicted proteins | sample DeeMarSWOR152_54_FD_187464 | JGI IMG/M metagenome (GOLD analysis project Ga0209636, IMG submission 187464) | Marine sediment microbial communities from White Oak River estuary, North Carolina - WOR-1-52-54 (SPAdes) (version 2) | ecosystem: Environmental > Aquatic > Marine > Intertidal zone >...
GAGGCAAATTGCCAGAATTTATGAATGACTTCCATGACATGTCAGCGTGTCCTCCTGCATTGTTACCAAGTGATCCAACCAATATCAAAGCGATAGTTGAGGTGTTACTGAAAGCAGAACAATGTGCAGTCCGAGGATACACTGAGATCTGCAACATGACAGCGGGTAAGGACCATCGAACGTATGACCTTGCACTAGCGATATTGAATGAAGAGATTCAACATGAAGCATGGTTCACTGAATTCTTAGGCAAAGGACCTTCTGGACATTTCAGGAGACCAGCCGGAGTAAACAGCCCATTTGTTTCAAAGTTTCTTCAATAATTTTTTTCTTTTATTTTTTAATCAGGATAGATTTAAACCTAAAATCCCTAGAAGATAGAGTCTTGTTCTTGGAAAGTATTTAAATGATTTAACCATGCAAATCTTTAAATATTAGTACATATGATTTTAGTTTATTCTGTTATTTAGGTTGCACATTATTAGATAATCTTTAAATATTAGTGCTACCTAACTATTTTTATGGTCTATCATGTAGAAAAAACGATAAGGGGTAAAAAATACCATTATTTGATTAAAAACGTAAGAATAAACGATAAATGGAAAAAATTTACTGTCTACATAGGTAAAGGCGAGTTATCGAAGAACGATATAAAAAAATTGAAGACAAAACATTCTAAAACGTTGGAGAAAAAGGTTGAGAATTATCTCAAATCAATAGATCCTCTGTTGGGTTTACTTTCAGAAAAAGAGATGAAAGAACTAGAAAAAATCAAACAAAAATACAAGAAAAATTACAGAATATTACCAAAAGAAGTTAGAAAAAAACACTATGAGGATTTTCTGGTAAGATTCACATATGATACTAATGCAATAGAAGGGTCGACAGTAACCTTGAGTGAAACGAAACTCATTCTCTTGGATAGAATAACACCACCGAACAGAACTTTAAGAGAGGTCAGGGAAGTGGAAAATCATAAAAAAGCCTTTGATTTTGTGTTTGAATATAAAGGCGATGTAAACAAGCGGTTTGTGCTAAAGATACATGGAATTCTAACCGATGGCATACTGCCTAAGGATTCCTCTGGTAAATTCAGAAAAGTTCAAGTTGTAATAACGGGTGTTGAAAAGTTGCCACCAAAACCAGGGTTTGTGGATAAAGAATTCAAACAATTGTTGAAATGGTATAATAAATACAAGAAAAATTACCATCCTGTTGTCTTGGCTTCCTATTTTCATGCTGCCTTTGAAGGGATACATCCTTTCATAGATTTTAACGGTAGGACTGGAAGGCTGTTGTTGAACTTTATCTTGATGAAATATGGTTATCCGATTGTAGATATAAAACATAAAGATCGTCTCAAATACTATGAAGCGTTGAGGAGAGCGCAAGAAAGTAATTTAAAATCTTTTGTTAATTTAGTCGTGAAATATCTGAAAGAAGAGTTATTGAGAGTAAAATAAAAGGTTACTCAAAAGAAGAATCTCTTTCCATAATGCAAGAAAATGGACTTTATCCATAAATTAATAAAAGTAAAATAACCCCAACAATAAACAGAAAACAATTATCACAAACCTATTTATCCCCAATAAACTCATTTTATTTCGAAGACAATGAAAATCAAAATAACCAAACTAATCCTATCAATCCTAATCTGCCAATCAGCAGGAATAGTCGGCTCAATCTTCACTTTCCCCTTCTGTCCAAACATGGTATACAACATTACAGAAGCCAAGCTTCACTCCACCTGGTTGGTTTATCGGAACAGTATGGATCATTCTTTACACTCTGATGGGTATTTCCCTGTATTTAGTCTGGAATAAAGGGTTGAAGAACAAACGAGTTAAGAATTCCTTGTATTTATTCGGCTTACAGCTGATACTGAATGCTGTTTGGTCGTTCCTTTTCTTCGGGTTGAGGTCTCCTTTACTGGGTTTGATTCATTGATTCTTTTCTATCTAAAAAACAACCGAAAACTATTTATATTGTTATGAATATATATTCATTATAAGTTATGAATAATAATTCAAAATAAGGAGGTGAAAATGTATGCCAAGAGGGGATGGAACCGGACCTATGGGACAAGGACCCATGACTGGAAGAGGTCTTGGTTATTGCGCTGGCTCTCCAAGTCCGGGATTCATGCAACCAGGCTTCGGAAGGGGTTTTGGTAGAGGTTTCGGAAGAGGAAGGGGTTTTGGATGGAGATCGTTCAACAGACCATTCTATAGATATCCAGTAAGACCAACATACCCAGCAAGATATCCAGTAGAACCAGTATATCCACCAACACAACCAATAACATTAACAAAAGAAGATCAAAGAAGAATATTAGAACAAGAAAAACGACAATTAGAATTAGACGTTAAGGCAATCCAAGAGGAACTCAATGCAATTGGGAAAAGACTTAAAGAGTTGAAATAATGCCCAGACCAAGAAGGAGGAGACGGATCAGGCGTTGGCCCGATATAACTTTTTTCAGACCTGAAGGTGTTAAGGAGTCTTATTTAGAGGAATCTATACTCACGGTTGATGAGTTTGAAGCCGTTCGTTTAAAGGATTTGAGAGGTTTGGATCAAGAAGAAGCGGCTAAAAAAATGAACATATCTCAACCAACTTTTCACAGACTGATAACGTCTGCAAGAAAAAAGATTGCCGATGCCATAGTCAAAGGCAAGGCAATAAAAATTGAGGGAGGTGCGTTTAAAATGGTTGAACCTGTTGGAGGACGTAGTGGAAGAGGTAGGATGGGAGGTTTTGCTATGGGGCCTGGAGGTTCTTGTGCATGTCCTAACTGTGGACATGAAGTTACTCATCAAAGAGGAGTCCCATGCTATCAAATTAAATGTCCAAAATGTGGAAATCCAATGGTAAGGAAGAGATGATAGAATGAGGATAGCTGTATCTGCTTCAGGGGATAGTTTAGATTCTAACGTGGATCCGAGATTCGGTAGATGTGCGTATTTTATCATAGTCGAGACTGAAGGAAATGAAATAATTAGTCATGATGTCGTAAGCAACCAAGCTGTTCAAGCGATGAGGGGAGCAGGAGTACAAGCTGCACAGACTGTCGCGAATGAAGGAGTAGAAGTAGTCATGACTGGAAACATCGGACCGAACGCTTTCAACGTTCTGTCTCAAACAGGAATTAAAGTCATAACAGGAGTTTCTGGAAAAGTTAAGGATGTGGTAAAAAAATACCTGGAGGGGGGATTAAAAGAAACCAAAAAACCAACTGTTGAATTTGGTCCAGGTAGAGGATTAGGGGGAGGAAGATGGAATCGGTAAAAATAGATAAATTAAAAGAAGGAGAAAAGGCAGCGGGAATTAGTACATTAGTTATATTTTTGTTAGCCTTAGCAGAAGCTTTGGTAGGTTTTCTATCTGGAAGTTTAGTACTGATAACAGACGCTCTACATAACGCTGCTGATTCAACGGCAAGTTTTGCTTCTTGGTTCGGTTTAAAGATATCACAAAGAAAGCCAAGCGAAAAGTTTCCTTACGGATATTATAAGGCAGAGTCCTTAGCCACTCTTTTTGTTTCCATATTCATCTTGTATGCAGCATACGAACTACTGACAGAAGGATACTCAAAACTCTTTACATTATCTGAATTGACTATGCCTCTCCAAGCTTTGGGAATATCTTTGGTTACATTAATAGTTTCATTTTTCTTAGCAAGGTACATGAAAAAAGTAGGAAAGAATGTGAATTCTCAGTCGTTGATCGCTAACTCTCAAGAAAGGGCAACACATGTACTCGCCTCGGCCGCCATTTTTATAGCCATATTGTTGACATACTATAAGGTTCCTTATGTGGAAGGTATAATCACTATCTTTTTCTCTCTTGTGGTTCTAAAAGTAGGAGTTTTTAGTGCAAAGGATTCAGTCTTTGCTTTAATGGATGTTAGTCCGAGTAAAGAAATTAGAGACGAAGTTAAAAATATAATAGATTCGATTGCTGGAATAGAAGATTTTGAAAATTTGAAATTAAGAAGATCTGGTCCTTTTATTTTTGGTGAAGTAAGTGTAAAGATTAGAAAACATGTTGATATGAAGAGAGCACATGAAATTTCTGATAACATAGAGAGCAAAATCAAAGAGAGAGTAAAGGGAATAGATTCTTTCACCATTCATATAGAACCCTTTGAGACAAAAGAACAGAAAATAGCTATACCGATTAAACGGGATAAAGGATTGAATTCTGAAGTTATGCGTAAATTCGGGAGATCTAACTACTTTATTTTCGTGACAATAAACAAAAAGAAAAAGAAAATAAAATCAAGTTATGTTAAGAAGAATCCTCATAAGAAAAAATCTGCCAAAGCTGGATTCGCTGCTGCCAATTTCATAGTTGAAGAGAAGATCGATGTTCTTATCACTGAAGAAATGGGGGGAATATCCTTCCATACGTTGAGAGATAATCTGGTTGATATCTATAAAACTGAAGGCAAGACTGTTAAGGAGGTTGTGGATAAGTTCATGAAGAACAAATTAAAACGTTTACATGAACCTACTAAAGAAGTGGAAACAAAAAAATCAGAATTAAAGCCCAGTGAACCTGTAAGTGAAAGAAAGAGATATGGTAGAAAGAGACATGGAAGGGGCAGAAGAGTTTAATGTTAAATTGGATAGATTATGATGAAGAAAATTATTGTAGTATTATCGATGATATCATTGTTATTATTAGTTTATTTTTACGAATATACTTCAATAAACAAAAAAGAGGGGATATCATTGGCTGATAATAAAACTTCTTCCAATACCACAATAACGATAGTTTACGACAATTACGACTTTGATGATAGATTGAAAACAGGTTTCGGGTTTTCATGTTTAGTAGAAACAGGTGACAAAACTATTCTGTTCGATAGTGGTGGCGATTCTGAAACTTTGTTGAATAACATGGAAAAATTGGAGATAGATCTAAAAGAAATAGACATGATTGTATTGTCACATATTCACGGAGACCATACCGGTGGATTAACTGGGATTTTAAAGCTAAATTCTGATGTTACAGTATACATTCCAAAATCATTTCCAGATAGTTTTAAGGATGATATAAAATCATATGGAGCAACTTTTGTAGAAGTCAGTGATCCTATCAAGATTTTTGATGGGGTTTATACAACGGGTGAATTAGGAACTTTGATTAAAGAACAATCCTTGATAATTAAAACTGAGAGAGGTCTCGTTGTAATAACAGGCTGTGCACATCCTGGTATTGTTAACATAGTTAGAAAAGCCAAACAGATAACTAAAGAAGATGTCTATCTTGTTACTGGAGGTTTTCACTTAAGCAGTGCATCTGATGCCGATTTAAAACAAATAGTGAATGCTTTCAGAGAGCTTGGTGTTAAAAAACCAGGTCCATGTCACTGTTCCGGAGGTCGTTGTAGGGAATTATTCGAAGAGGAATACAGAGATGATTTTATTAAAGTTGGTGTGGGAAAAAGAATTCTGATTTGAAACAGACCGTGTTTTTATTAACATAAATTTAATTAATCCTTGATTTAATTGGTTGTATATGAGAAAATTTAATAAAATTGCATTGGCTTATTTGATTGGAACATCTTCACTCTATGGCTTGCTAATAGTTGTTCAAAAAATAGGTTTAAATTTTGGTTTAGATCCATTATCATTCTCATTTTCAAGAAGTATTATAATTATCTTTATTTCAATCATTTTCTTTTCATCACAACTGAAGAAGTTGAAATTTATCAAAAAACATGAATTAAGGGATCTGATTATTCTTGGAATTACTTCTGCTACGGCTATTTTAATTTTGATTGTAGGACAAAACATTACAACCGCGATAAATGCAGGATTTCTTATTAGATTAACTCCTTTGTTTGTATTACCTTTTGCCTATTTATTGTTAAAAGAGAAGTCTTCCAAAAATTCGATACTTTTTATGTTTATAATGCTAATCGGAGCATTTTTATTAACGACAAATGGAGCTTTGATAATCCCTCACTTAGGTGACTTGTTGATAGTCGTTGTTGCATTGATTGTGGGATTTCAAAATGTTTTTGCTAAAAAAATTATGCATACAGTATCAAGAGATATGGTCATTTTCTTCAGAATTTGTGCAAGTGCTTTAATAATAGTAATATTAATTCCTTTCCTATTGGGTTATCAATGCCTAAGTTCATTATTTAACGGTTTATTCTATGTTATACTCACAGCGATTTTATATTTTCTATCTATAATCTGTCAATACAGAGCGATAAAATTAGTTGGCCCATTTATCACAACTTCATTTTTCCTTTCGGGTTCATTGTTTTCAGCGTTGTTTGCTTATATTTTATTAGGAGAGGTTCTGTCTCCAGTACAATGGGTAGGTGCAACAGGTATTTTACTTGGAGGATATTTCCTAATAAAGAAGATATAATAGACGATTTTGTAGAAGTAGGAATTGGAAAGATAATTAAGATATGAAAATAAAATTAGATTAAGGCATAAGAGCATGAGAAAAACGGGTATCTTAATCATAGGTGGTGGTCCTGCAGGAATAGTTAGTGCTATCACAGCCAGAAGAAACAATCCAAAAAAGAAGATCACATTGATAAGAAAAGGAAAGAAGACTGTAATTCCATGTGGTATTCCTTACATTTTTCATAGGTTGGATTGTTTAGAGAAAAATTTGATACCCGATAAATTGTTGTCAAAAAATAAGATTAGTCTGATAGTTAATGAAGCTGTAAAAATCGATACTTCGAAAAAAGAAGTGTTGTTAAAGGATAAAAGTAAGTTGAAATATGAAAAGTTAGTCATAGCTACTGGATCAGAATCATTCTTAATTCCAATAAAAGGAGTGGATAAAAAAGGAGTTTGGAACATAAAAAAGGATTATGAGTATCTGAAAGGGCTTAGAAAAACTGTCCTAAAAACCAAGAATATAGTTATCATAGGTGGAGGATTCATCGGAGTAGAATTGGCCGAGGAATTGAGTAACATTAAACATCTGAAAATAAGCATCATAGAAAAACTGAAACATTGTTTAGGAACTACCTTCGATGATGAGTTTGCTAAAGCTGGGGAGAAAAAATTGAAAGAGATGGGAGTGAAAATCTATACAAATACTGTTGTCGAAGAAATCATCGGTAAAGATAAAGTAGAATATGTAAAATTGAGTAACAGGAAAAAAATACCAGCTGATTTAGTAATAATTTCTATAGGGATGAAACCCAATGTAGAATTAGCTAAAAAATCAGGTATTAATGTAGAAGAGAATGGTATCTGGGTTGATGAATATCTTAGGACGAATGTTCCTGATGTATTTGCAGTGGGAGATTGTGTTCAAAGAAAGGATTTTTTCACTCGAAAGAACATTCCAGTGATGCTAGCTTCAACTTCTTGTAGTGAGGCGAGGATGGTCGGTGCCAATTTGTATCAACTAAAAATACTGAGAGAAAACAAGGGAACCCTTGGAACTTTCTCAACTTATGTAAACGGCTTGGTTTTAGGAGTGGCTGGCCTCACAGAAAAAGCTGCTAAAGATGAAGGATTCGATATCGTTGTTGGAACAGCCGAAGCATCAGATCAGCACCCTGGAGCATTACCGGGAACTGAAACTATTCAGGTTAAGTTAATTTTCTCAAAGTCCTCAGAAGGTTTGTTACTAGGAGGGCAAGTTATGGGCGCAAAGGGTGTTAATGAAATGGTTAACATTATTGCTACAGCGATTCAGCAAAATGTATCGGCATTCGATTTTAATAATTCCCAAATTTCAACCCACCCACTTCTAACGGCTGCTCCTACTGCTTATCCTTTGATTGCCGCTGCCCAATCTGCGATAGAAAAAATGAGTTAATAATTAAAAAGATTCGGAATAATTCTTTATAGAAATGGCGTTGATAAAATGAATAGTATTTGTAAGTGGTTTGAAGTTTGTCCCTTAAAAAGATTTTATGAGGAAGGTAAATTAGAAAAGAAATGGATCGAGGATTACTGTAAGGGTGATTATAAGAATTGTGTGAGATATAGTATGGAAGAGGAAGGAATACCACATCCTGATAACATGTTGCCGAACGGGGAAATAAGAGATGATTTAAAGTGAAGATGAACCTGGATTGTATCCCATGCTTTCAGAGACAAGCATTAGAAAGCTTGCGAATGAACACACAAGACGAAAAATTACAAGAGAGAGTATTGAGAAAAGTCATAGAAGCTTTGATAAAAGCAGATTGGACAAGTACACCACTAGAATTGGCGAATAAGGTACATAAGATTGTCAGAGAAGAAACAGGGATTCAAGACCCCTATAAAAAAATAAAGAAAATGTATAATGACATCGCGTTAAATCTCTATCCTAAAATAAAACAGAAGATAAATGAAAGTTCTAATCCCCTGAATACAGCGATTAGGATAGCAATTGCTGGAAACATCATAGATTTTGGTCCAAAAAGTAAAGGTAAATTTGATGTTGAAAAAACAATTGAAGACATTTTGAATAAGGAATTTGCTATAGACAATTATGAAATATTCAAAGAAAAAATAAAGAAGGCAAGAAGTCTTTTATATTTTGTTGATAACACTGGTGAAATTGTATTCGATAAACTCTTGATAGAAACTATCTTGAAATTCCATGAAAAAATGGGAATCAACCAAGACTTAAAAATTACTCTTGTTGTAAAGGGTGGTCCGGTAATAAACGATGCTACACTCGAAGATGCAAAGTATATAGGCATGGATAAAATTCCGAATGTTGAATTCAGGGTTACAACCAATGGAGACCCAAACAGTGGGCCTAGTTTGAATTCAAAAGAGGTTAAATCATGGATAAAAAATCATGATATAACTATTGCGAAAGGGCAGGCGAGTTATGAGGGTTTAAGTCAATTTAATGATGTATTCTTTATGCTAATAGCTAAATGTAGGGTTATAGCCTCTGATTTAGGAGTTAAAGAAGGGGATATTGTTTTGAAGTATATGTAATGAGGATGTAAAAATGGTTATCGCTGTTAACGAAGAAAATTTTGAAGAAGAGATTGTGTATTCCGATGTACCTGTAGTCGTTGATTTTTGGGCTAAATGGTGTACTCCTTGTTTAGCGTTTGCCCCAATTTTCAAGAAATTGTCGAAAAAATACAAGGGAGAGATAAAATTCTTGAAATGTGATGTGGGAAAAAACAAAGCGTTAGTAGATTTATTCAATGTGAAATCTATTCCTACGCTCTTATTCTTCTGTGATGGTGAGATAAAAAACAGAACAAAAGGAAAATACGATGCTGAAAGACTCGAAGAAAAATTGAAGGATTTGATGGAAAGATGCCAGGAATGAAAATAAAAATTAAACTCCCTTTCTTCGGTGGTAAGAAAGAGAAAAGACAAATCGAAACTATTGAATTTTTTATGCTCAAAGATTACATGGAGGAGCTAAGAAATGGAGAAGAGGTTTCTGAATATTATGACAAACTAAAGAAAAGTTATGAAAAAATCGTGGAAAACCTTGAGGAAGTAAAAAAAGCCTTTGAAAATTTAGAGAATGAAGGTGAAAAGAAATTCACGTCTCTTGTAAGAAAAAACCTAGAAAAAATAAAAAAGATAGATGAATTCAACATTTCTTCTTTCCAACGATTCTATACTGATACTTTTCATATAATCGATAAAATAGTGAAGATTCCTGCACGAATCCAACATGGGGCACTGAAATATGAAGACGGTAAAAAAAGTATAGAGTTATTGAATTCTTTCTTAAAAGGTGTGAATGATCTGAAGAAGATTCTTGCAATGAGATATACTGAGTATAGTACAGTGAACCATCTCGAGAACGCCTTGAAAAAACACAGAGAACTTGAAGAACTTATGAAAAGGATTGAAGATATGAAAAAGAAAATCGAATCTGTGACTAAAGGGAAAGAAGATACGGAGAAATTATTAAAAAGAAAAACTGAGACTCTTGAGCATATGGAATCAGGACTTGATACCGAAAAAGTCGTGAAACTTAATGAAAAGATCGATTCCTTGAATGCCCAGATTGGAACGATTGATTCAGATTTACGAATAAGCCTATCGAGAGCAAGAAGGCCTATTAGTAAAATACTTCATTCGAAGGGTAATAAAAAAATGTTTGGGTTTTTCCAAAATTTCATGGAATACCCTTTAGAAAATATCAACGAAAATTTCTGGGAAATGGTGGATCTACTCAAATTTAAGGATGCCAAACTTAATGAGAATGAGGATAGAAGATTAAATGAATTTTTAAAATTTGTTGAAGATGATTTGAGGAAAAAGTTTGATGAATACGAGAACTTGAAAGAAAATAAAGGGCAGCTAGAAAATACGCTCGAAAAAGTTTCTTATAGGAATAAAGAAGTTGTCAAAAAACTCGAAGATGAGAAAAAAAATGTAGAGGGGAAAGTTAAGATTGTAAATAGGAGATTGGAGAAGTTAGAGAAGGAAGGGTACGACCTTCAGAGCTCATTTAGAAAAAATGTTAAAGCTCTAGAAATCATGATAAAAAAGGCTAGTGGGAACAAAATTAAAATAAAAATTTAAGGATGAAAATGAATGAAGTGAAAAGTGGTAATACCTCTAGATATTCTGATTTTAACGAACAAGAACTTATAAAAAAGTATGACAATTGGTATGAGAGAAATAAATATGCATACCTTTCTGAAGTTAATGCCATCAAGAAAATAATGCCGAAGGGATTAGGTTTAGAGGTAGGGGTTGGCACAGGAAGATTCGCTTCTATTTTAGATGTACCTTTCGGTATAGATCCTGCCAAACAAAGCTTAAAAATTGCCCATCAACGAGAAGTTGAACTAGCTTTAGCTGTAGGAGAAAAATTACCATTCAAAAATGAAATATTTAACTTTGTGTTAATGGTCATAACTTTGAGTTTTCTTCAAGATACTCGAAAAGCCTTGTATGAAACCAACAGAGTATTGAAGGAAAGGGGACAACTCATCATAGGAATGGTGGATAAAAATAGTTTTCTAGGAGAATTGTACCAGAAGAAAAGAGCTAAAGGTTATCCGTTCTATAGAGAGGCTATACTTTTCTCTCCCACAGAAGTAATTGAGTCTTTAGAGGAATGTGGCTTTAAAATTTTTAAGATTTATCAGACTATTTTTCAATTACCTAAAAAATTAAAAAATGTTCAACACCCCATGAAAGGATACGGTAAAGGAGGATTTGTGGTTATAGATGCTAAAAAGCAATGAAGGTATGATAGAAGATTTCATTCTGAAAAAAGGAGAAGGTCATCGCAAAATCCTCGATGTTGGATGTGGTGATGGAGAACTTCTTATTGAAATGGCAAAAAAGAATAAAACTGCAGAATTCTGGTGTACAGACTTATACGTTGAAGATGCAAGGAATAACATAAAAAGGGAAGGTTATAGTTCCAGGATAAAATGTATCGATGCAAAAGCTGAAGATATTCCTCTAGAAAGCCATTCCTTTGATTTCATTTACTCTATTAGGAGTCTGCATGAATTTTCTAACCCTGTTAAGGCTTTAAAAGAAATCAATAGACTGTTATCTCCAGATGGAGAGACAACAATCATAGACTGGAAAAGGGGAGCAGAAACAGGTGTAAAGGAAAGATATTACGGAAAGGAAGAACTCACTGAATTCATGGAACGGGCCGGGTATAATATCCATAATATAAAAATAAAAGAAGTAGGAAAATTTAACATAGTATCATATCCAGAGAAAAAGTAAAATATTTATAAGATTAAAATAAAACTCGTTTAAAAAGTGGGAAAAATGGAAGAATGTAAACTCTGTGGAAAAAAAGGCAATGATCTAAGTCTCTATTCAGCTAACCACAAGGACTTGGGTCAAATCATGGTCTGTCAAGAGTGCTGGGTAAAACTTTATGACAAAAATAGTATGGTGAGCGGAAGTACTGGCTCAGGAGGAACTTGTCCGACCTGCAGATAAAAATTCAAGATAATACTTAAGAGATTAGATTACTCGGGATCATTATGGAAACTTCTAAATGGAAAGAATATCTTAAGAGGGGACGTGAAGAGAAGAATACTTTCTTTAGAATCCATCCCAGTTCTCCGATACCCTTTGAAGAACGTATGAGTTTTAAAGGACTCGACTTTTATCCTCCTGATTCAAACTATAGATTCGAGCTCAAACTTCATGAGCACAAAGAAAAAAAGATAGTGAAGATGATGGATACAAAAGGGAATGAACGTGAATTCCTTCGATGGGGTGAATTTCGATTTAGGATCAACGGTAAGGAATGCGTACTCCAGGCTTATAAAGGCGATCCCAACGAGAATCGGTTGTTTATTCTTTTTAGGGATGCAACCTCTGGTAAGGAAACTTATGGTGCAGGACGGTATCTCGATCTTGAGCCTGAGAGACATGTTACCGATGAGGGGGAATGGATTCTCGATTTTAATCTAGCCTACAATCCATGGTGTGCATTCAGTGAAGCGTATGCCTGCCCTCTCGTACCTCAAGAGAATTGTCTAGATGTGGCAATACGTGCCGGTGAAAAAATTTACTCTCATTAACTAAAACAAAACAAGTGAAAAATATGAAATATAAAAAAATAAATGGTTCGTGGGTGATAGTACTTAAAAAGAATGAGAAGATCATAAAAAGCCTAAAAGAATTTGTTAAGGAAAGGAATATTAAATCGGGTTATTTTAATGCTATCGGTGCTGTTAGTTCAGTTGAACTAGCTCATTACAACCTCGAAAAAAAGAAATACACGGCAAAACCAATCAATCAACCGCTAGAAATCGTTAGTTTAATGGGAAACATTACAATGAAAGGAAATAAAAGAATTATACATGGTCATATCGTTGTTGGAACAGATAAAATGAAATTATATGGTGGACATTTGAAAGAGGCAACAGTTGCAGCAACCTGTGAAATCATATTCAATGAATTTGAAGAAATTGTCGAAAAGAAATATGATGAGAATAGTGGATTAAATTTGATGAAAGTGAAACCAAACCTGAGAAAAGGAAGTCGTACCTTTAAAGCAAAAATATTCTCAGAAATCGTCAACATAAACGGAAAGAAGTACGAGCATTTTGGTTGTAAGGACGAGAAAGGAAAGCTTGGAGATTTCTTTGCTGAGAATGTTGGGAAAAGAGTTGAAATTATATTTAAATTCATTGATAATAAAAAACGATGATACACGGAATTTGTGTGATGGCCCTCACTACTATTCCACAAGAAACATTGCTATAAAAATCGATGAAATATGGACTAAAAAACTTATTCCCGTCAAATTCTCCGGAACTTCGTGATTTGGTAATTCTATTATCATATCCGTGTTTCCTCCAAAATATAATTCTTATACTCAAATTCACTCCTTGGGCCGTAAACCTTACAATCAATTATGATAATGGGTGCTTTCTTAAGAGTTAGTTTTAACTCTGAAAGTTTAACCATATCTTCTGGGTTAAGCATATCATAATAAGTAAAATTCAGATTATTGTCTTCTTCTATTTTTTCTAATATTGGCATTACCCTTTGGCATTCAGTACATCCAGTTTTATGGATAATTGTGACACGGTTAAGCTTTTCACAAGTTTCATTTGGTATCACCATACCTTCTTCTAAAGTAATTATATCTCCCTCTTCAAAAGGAAAAGTGGAATAAAATAGGCCTGAATAATGAAGCATTATCCCGGAAAATCCAATTAAAACTAGAACTAAAGTTAATATTCCAATCTTTTTTTTCATATAAATCCCATTACCATGGCTATTCCTAAGGCTAACATAATTGAACCTGATATCAAAGTTAGGTATTTCATGTTCTTCGCTTGCCAGACATTAATATCTTCGATTGTAGAAAGACCAGCATATACTAAAACTGTTATCCCTAACATAGGGAAGACAAATATTAAATTATAAAACAACAGATAGGGCAAAGTTCTAATTATTTCAAGAAAGGAAAGGATTCCAGTCAATATGATAAGAGGACCTATGGTACAAGGTAGTAAAAAGACTGTTACCAATGCCCCAAGTACAAATGCTCCTTTGGGACTGGTTATTTTTTGAAGCCTCTCACTAATTTTTGGTACAACTGCACAAGTACCCGTTTTCAGTATAAAATCTTTAATGTTCCAAATTCCAAGAATTATTGCACCAGCTCCAAGTATTTTGTATAACCAAGAACTCATAACAGCCAACACTTGAGCTATCTGGAAAAATTTTACCAAAAATATTCCATAAAATAGGTATAAAAAGTATACGGAGATGGTAAAAGCTAATCCAGCAAACAGTACATTTTTCCTTTTTTTAGGATTGTATGTAAGCATGGCAACTAGCATTACTGATAACACCCCTAAAGTACAAGGATTGACGGAATCGGCTACTCCAAGAGAAAGTACTTTTGATAAAGTAAGTCCTTCAATCATTTTATTCCCTCCAATTTTTCTCTACTTTTGATTCTCATATTGTCATTCACCATATTCTTCAAAAAATTCTTTAAGTATCTCTTTCAATTGATGTCTGATATCTTTACAAAGTTTCCTTCCTTTATCAGTGATAATATATTTCTTTATCTTCCTCTTTCCAATTTTTTTGACTTTAACTCTGATGTATCCTTCTTTTTCAAACTTTTTGAGCGAAGGGTAAATAAAGCTTGGATTTATTTTTTTATCCATCCTTTTTTCTAATTCTTTCATTAATTTATACCCATGCATCGGCTCTTTGCTCAAAACGCATATCACGCCAACTTTTTTAATATCTTTTATTGTTTTTTTCATATTATTAATTTTAAATATATTTAAATTTAAATACATATCGATTTAAGAGTTTTGTCATCGCTCTTAAAGGTGAAATTATGAATGAAGAATTGATCAAGGAATTCCTAAGAAAGAAAAATATCTATGCAGTGATAGGTGTTTCAAGAGACCCGAAAAAGTATGGATATAGAGTTTACAAGGACTTAAAAAGAGCTGGTTATACTGTCTATCCTATAAACCCGAATGCAGATGAAATCCTAGATGACAAGTGCTATCATTCTCTCAAAGAATTACCAGAAAAGCCAGATATTGTTGATGTCGTTGTTCCTCCTAAAATCGCAGAAAAAATAGTTAAAGAATGTAAAAAGTTGGGAATCAAAAGAATATGGATGCAACCTGGTTCTGAATCTAAAAAAGCTATAAATTTTTGTAAAGAGAACAACATAAAAATAGTATATGGAGTTTGTGTGATGGTTGAAAGAAGGAAGTGATATGATGAGCGAATTAGAAGAAATAAAGAAAAGAAAACTCAAGGAAATGATGAAAAAATCTCAATATCCAGATAAACCGATAGAAGTAACGGACAAAAATTTTGATTCGATGGTTCATAAATATCCTCTTGTTATGATCGATTGTTGGGCTGCTTGGTGTGCCCCTTGTTTGATGATTGCTCCTATGATAGAGGAACTCGCTAAGAAATACAAGGGGAAGGTCGTTTTTGGAAAGCTGGATGTTAGTACCAATATGGTAACAGCTAAAAAATTCGATGTAATGGCAATACCTAATCTACTCATCTTCAAGAACGGTAAACTCGTCGATAGAATTATTGGTGTTCAACCAATGCCAGCCTTGGAATCAAGATTAAAAGAACATCTTAATAGTATAGAAGGGAGTTAATCTCCTGCCTAAAATCTGGACACTCAGAAATTAGAGATTTAAAAGAGGATTAGATTAACTCTTGTTCCATTCTAACTTTTTAACTACTTTATTTATGATAAAATCATCAAAACTCTTGCCACGATCCCACCAAGAAAAATCGCTATAAAAATAGATGAAATGGAAACTATAACGGCTTCCTTCCAACCAAATTCTCTTATTAACATGCCAACTGCTATCATGCAAGGAATGTAAGTTACAGCGACCAAAGAAAAAGTGAATATCTGTATGGAAGTCATGTACAATGATAAATCAGTTCCTCCCAAAGTAGTAATCATAGCGATCGTTAAGTCCTTCTGTAACAGACCATAAATAAAAGGTATTACTGTTTCTTTTGGGAGTAAAAGCCAACCCGAAATTATTGGTTTAAAAGGATCAACCACTATATTCACTAAATTTAAGGCATTCATCAAACCAAACATAGCTCCTCCAACTATGAGAAAGGGGATTACTATATAAACGTAATCTTTCATCCTTAACCATGTCTTCATCAAAACATTTTTTATCAAAGGTCTTCTATAATTTGGCAGTTCCATTATCAAATCTGTTGCTTCTCCTGGTAAAATCTTGTTCAAAATTTTTCCAAAGACAACGGCTAAACTCAACATGATTAAATAAATCAAGAAAATAGACCACCAACCGAGGTAATGGCCTGCAATTCCAAAAATTATCGCTATTCTTGATGAACATGGTATGAAACCACTCAATAATATTGCTGTGATCAACCTTTCCCTTCTTGTGTTCAACATTCTTGTCGAAGTTATCGCTGGTACACTACACCCGATACCGAGCATCATCGGGATTATCGCCTTACCATGTAATCCAATCTTATGCATGTACTTGTCTATCAAAAAAGTAACTCTTGGCAGAAATCCTGTATCTTCTAACACTGAAAGGAATATATAAAAAAGTCCTACATAAGGAACCGCTACTGCAAGACCAGCTTCAGTTCCTATAACAGCATTTACTATAACTTCTTGCAGAATGGGGTTGAATGGCTCTAAGTATGAACTCAGATACGGTAATATCTTTGTTTCAAATACATCTGACACTTTATCTTGAAAGAAACCTCCAAAGTAAAAAAGGATTCCGAACATCAATAGAAAAGTAAAAATCACTATGAAAAGTCCATAAGAAGGATTAGTAATTATCTCATCGATCTGTTCGCTGGGGGTTAACTTTATTTTCCCTCTTTTTATTTCAGAACATTCTCTTGCTATAATGGATGCTTTTCCATGCCTTTCTTTAGATACTTCCATTGCCAAGTCAGGATGAAACTCTACACCCTTCTTTATCGTTTCTAACTTATTTTTATCCTTAATATAGGGTAAAAAATCAGAATCATTCTCAAGGACTCTTATGGTTGCATGCCTCTTTGATGTTGGAACTTCTTTTAACAACTTTTCAATCTTCTCAATTGCCTTTTCCACGTCGTCATCATATTTTATTTCAAGATATTTCCTCTTTCTCAATTTTACTGCTTTCTGAAGTGAAGTGTAAATCCCCTTTCCACTCAATGCGTTGATTATTATTACAGGGACACCAAGCATTTTTTCGAGTTTATTCTTATCGATGGAAATTCCCTTTTCCTTTGCCTCTTCATAGAAGTTTAAAGCTACTACAAAAGGTATCTTGAGTTCTAGAAGCTGTAGGGTTAGGTATAGGTTTCTTTCAAGTGCAGTACAATCTATTATGTCGATGACAACATCTGGCTTTTCTTTAATCAAGTAATTCTTTGCTACTCTTTCATCTTCGCTTGCATCTCCCAATGCATAGGTTCCAGGCAAATCTACTATCTCAATTACACTATCGTTGAATCTTGCTTTCCCTTTCATCAACTCTACTGTCGTACCAGGATAATTGGATACAATGGCATGAATTCCAGTTAAGTGATTGAAGAAACAACTTTTTCCCACATTTGGTTCACCGGCCAGAGCTATCTTCATTTCTTTATCACCATAACATTGTTGGCGATTTCTTTACCGATACCAATCTGAGTATTCTTAACCTTTACGATTATTGGTCCATTCTTGATTTTTTTGATAACTTTTACCCTTTCACCAGGAACTATACCGATCGCGTTTATCCTAGCCAAAGTCTTATGGTTTGGTATTTGCATGAAAAGGACTTCACCACTCTCAGATTCTTTTAGCTCATTCAATTTCACTGCTTTTTCTTTGAGTGATATAAACTCTTTCATCTTACTGAAAACATCTTTAGAAACAACATGCTCGAGCTCTTCAGCTTCAGGATGGGCTTCTTTTACTTTCAAGAACTTTTCAAGAAATTCTTCAGAGACTTCATGTTTTTCTTTTATTTTTTCAGCGTATCTTTTGCCATATTTCGTTAATTTTACTCCTTTGTATGGTTCATAAGTGACCAATTTCTTCTTAGCTAGTTTTTTCAAGAATTGAGAAACGCTTCCTGGAGTGACGTGAGCTTTTTTTGCTATATCCGTGGTTTTAACGAATTCTTTATCGCTTATTGATTGAATTATTTTTAGGTAGTCTTCTGTCGTTTTTTTCATGGATAAATTTTAGTATACCAAAATTTATATTAATATGTTATTGGGTAATAATCTGGGATAGAATAAAAATTAAAGTTGGAAAATATTTATGGGAATAGAAAAAGGTATGGGAACTTTTGAGGGTATAAATCTTACTTTTTGTGAGAATCCACTCTCACCAACCAAAGAAGCTATAGAGGCTGCTAGGAAAGAATTAAAGAGAAGTAATTTTTACACAGAACCATATTCTATGAGGTTGAAAGAAGAAATTTCGGATTACATAGATGTTCCTACAGATAATATCCACATAAATGCGGGTTCAGAATTGATAGTTCGCCAACTTCTCTCGATATTCGGTCAGAGGGTTCACATTCTAACTCCTACTTGGATAATTTTTGAGAAAATTACAAAGGAAAAAACTTTTACCTATCTGGAAGAAGAAAAAGATTTTTTGATAAATCTTTCAGAGGTAAATATCCCAGAAGGAACAACCTTAATGCCCATAGTAAATCCTAACAACCCAACTGGTGGTTTGTTCAACATAAAAGATTCTTTAGAGTTGGTTAAAGATAATCCTAAAACTATGTTTTTGATTGATGAAGCTTTCATAGAGTTCGGAGGAAAACCAGCTGTCGATTTACCGAAGATATATGATAATGTTATAGTGACGAGAACTTTTTCAAAAGGGTTTAGTCTTGCAGGCTTCAGAGTAGGTTACAGTATTTTACCAAAAAAATGGACAAAGTACATGGATGAACATAATGATCCTGTTCCATTAGCCAGAGTCAGTGAAGCAGCTGCTATTGCTGTTCTAAGGAATGATGATAAAATAAAAGAAAGAGTTAAGAAATTAAAAAAATGGACGAAAATTTTGGCTAAATCCTTAGAGACTTTAGGGATAAAAACTTATCCAACTGAAACTTATTTCTTTTTAGCAAAGGTTCCTATTAATAATAGAATTTTTGTAGAAGAACTAATGAAGAGAAATATAATGATCAGAGCTGCAAAACAAAAAGGATTAGGAAAAAACTTTATTAAGTTTACGACATCAACACCAAAAAACAATAAAATCGTTATTCGAGCAGTAAAGGAAATTTTAGAGAATGTCTAATTTAGAGATATTTTAATTTGAAATAATATAAGTGGGAGAAATGAAACCAGTTTATGGTCCTGTTCCATCTTGGAGATTGGGAAGATCTTTAGGGATAGATCCAGTTTGTGAAGTAAAAGTCTGTTCTTTTGATTGTGTTTATTGTCAATTGGGTAGAACAACGAAAAAAATCATACAAAGAAAAATTTTTGTTAACGTTGCAGAAATAGAAGAAGAATTGAAGAAGATACCGGATAAATCTAAGAGATTTGATGTTGTAACTTTATCTGGAACAGGAGAACCAGAGTTAGCTAAGAATCTAGGAGAAATTATAAAAGTTGCAAGAAAAGTCACTAAACTTCCAGTTGCCATCTTGACCAATTCATCTTTAATGTATGATAAAAATGTTAGGAATGATTTAAGAAATGCAGATATAGTAGTTGCAAAACTTGATGCATCGAATTGTAAGCTCTTTAAAAAAATCAATAATCCCCACCCTGATATCGACTTTGATTCTATGCTAGAAGGAATGATAAATTTTAGGCATGAATTTGATGGAAAATATGCCTTACAAATGATGTTCATTAAACAAAACAAATTATATGCAAAACAAATGAGAGAAATTGCAGGAGAAATTCGGCCAGATGAAGTACAAATTGATACTCCATTCAGACCGTGTAAAGTTCCAAAATTAAATCCTGGTGAATTAAAAGAAGTGACTGAAACCTTTAAGGGTATGAATATTGTATCTTACTATGAATCAAAAAAACCAAAAATTAAACCCATGGATGAGTCAGAAACATTAAAACGCAGACCTGAGTGAGGTAATGTAATGAAAAAAATTGCATCTACTGGAACAAAAGGAGGAGTTGGTAAATCAACGTTTGCGATTCTCTTAGCGTATAAACTATCCAAGAATAAAAAAGTTGTTCTGTGTGATTGTGATGTAGAATGCCCCAACGATCATTTGATAATAAATCAGAAATTAAAAAAACCTGAACCTATTTATCAAGACTATCCAGTCTTAGACAAGAAAAAATGTATCAAGTGTGGGTTATGTTCCAAGACTTGTAGAGAGAATGCAATCTTCTGGGTTAAAGGTAAGTATCCTGTGTTTATTTATGATCTCTGCACTGCCTGTGGGGCATGTATTATCGTTTGTCCTAACAAGGCCATAAAAACTAAAAAAGAAAAATCTGGAGAATCCTTCATCAACAGAGTCAATAATAATTTTTGGCTATTTACGGGAAGATCTAAGGCTGGTATAACCGAAACCGGTCCAATAGTATCTGAAGTTAAAGAAAGGGCAATAAAATTTGCAGAAAATAAAAAAGCTGATTATATAATTTTTGATACTGCACCAGGAACGCATTGTAGTGTTATTCAAGCTTTGTTAGAAGTTGACAAAGCCTATGCAGTAACTGAACCAACCCCTCTTGGTGCACATGATCTGAGTTTGATACTTAAACTACTTCAAAAAATAAAAGTTCCGTCTGAAATCGTCTTGAATAAAGCTGATATTGGAAATAAAAAAATCATAGATAAAATTGCTAAAAAATTCAAGACAAAGATTTCAATAGAAATTCCTTACTCAGAAGAATTGGTTAAAGCTTATTGTGAAAAGGGTTTAGGAAGGATGGTTGAATTAATATGAAGGGAACTTATATTCTGATGATGAAACTCAAGGATAACTCTAAGATGAGGATTGGTAAACTTGGTATGATTGATTTTCCGAAAGGCTATTATTGTTACGTCGGTTCTGCTCTTGGTAAGGCAGTTAACCTTGAAAACAGGATTGGTAGACACAAAAAATTGAATAAAGAAAAATCTGGAAAACTCAAATGGCATGTGGATTACTTTCTCGTCAATCCGAATAGTTCAATCATCGATACAATCGTGATCAAAAGTAATGATAGACTTGAATGTGATATATCGGAAAATTTAGAAGGTGTTGCTAACAAATCAATGAATGGTTTTGGTTGTAGTGATTGTAATTGCAAGAGTCATTTTCATTATTTTGAGAATAGACAAGATTGTGAAAGGATTTTAGAGAGGATAATGTGAAAATAGAATTAAAACCGATTGGGATAATACATTCGCCCTTTAAATCTAAAGAAGACATACCATGTCAATCGTATAAATCAGCAGAGACTGGAGAGATCGAGGTTTTTAAAGAATTTGAAGATGGATTAAAAGATATTGAAGGTTTTTCTCATATAATAATAGTCTATTATTTTCACTCATCAAAAAATTACTCACTTAATGTAAAACCATTCTTGGATAGAGAATTGCGCGGTGTTTTTGCAACAAGGCATCCTCGTAGACCAAATCGCATTGGCATATCTACTGTGAGGTTATTGGAAAGAAAAGAGAATCTCTTGAAAATCAAAGGAATGGATGTCGTTGATGGTACACCATTGTTAGATATCAAACCTTATGTTCAAAAATTTGATGAAAGAAAAAATGTAAAGATTGGTTGGTTGGAAGATAAATTAAAAAATGAGGTGAAAAATGAGAATATTAATTCCAGTTTTAGAGAATAGAGGTAAAGAATCGAGAGTATCTCCTCACTTCGGCAGAGCTCCTTTTTTTGCTTTGTACGATTCAGGGACTGATAGATTGGAAATAATAGAAACCAGAAAAGAAGGGTTTGGTGGAAAAAGCAGATTAGCATTGGATATGTTAAAGTATAGACCTAATGTTGTTTTTGCGGCTGGGATGGGACCAAGAGCGGTTGATTTGTTTAGATCAAATAATGTCAGAATAGAAACTGGAGATTATGATACTGTCGATGATATAATCAAGAATAAAGATAAACTAAAAGAATTGGAAGAAGCATGTAAAGAAGCTAGGCATAGATAATGTTAAAAATAGTAGTTGGTTCAGGTAAGGGGGGAGTTGGCAAGAGTATGTTAGCTAGCTCTTTAGCCTTAATCTTTTCTAAAAACAGAAAAGTCGTTGCTTGTGATTGTGATGTCGATGCTCCTAATCTTGGATTATGGTTGGGAACAGTCGATTATGATGAGAGAGAAAAGATATCGACTTCAGAAAAGGCAAGAATAATCGATCAAAGAAATTTAGATGATAAAATTCTAGAAGTGTGTAAGTTTAGAGCAATAAAAAAAATAAATGGAAAATATGTTATCAATCCATTTTTATGTGAAGGTTGTGGAGCCTGTAAAATAGTATATCCAGACGCAATAGAACTCAAACCAGTCAAGAATGGAGAATTAATGGTTAAAAAAATAAGATATGGATTTCCTTTAGTTTCTGGCCAATTATATCCTGGCGAAGCTGGATCTGGTAAGATAGTTGAACAGTTGAGAAAGAAGGCTGAAAAATTCAAGTATGAAGTTATGATTCTAGATGCTGCTGCTGGTATTGGTTGTCCTGTTATAGCATCGATAAGAGGATGTGATTATGCCGTTTTGATAACTGAACCAACTCCTTCAGGATTCTCAGATTTGAAAAGAATCTTGGAAGTTGTTAATCATTTTCAGATTCCATACGGTATCGTGATAAACAAATGGGACATTAATCCTACTCTTTCTAGAAAGATTGAAAAGTGGTCTAAGAAGAAATTCCTAGGAAAGATACCTTATGATAAGAAAGTTATTGATGCGATCGTTAATTTGAAACCAGTTATTGAAACGGATTCCGAAGTTGTTGATGAAATACACAGAATTTTTGAAAAAGTCATAAAATACTCAGGAATCTAGGATGTATGGTAATAAAAACCAAAAGTTGAAAGAGATAGAAAAAGAAATAAAGAAATGCATAAAATGTCCTCTTCATAAAAAAAGAAACTTACCAGTCCCTGGGGAAGGAAACGTAGATTCTGAAGTTATGTTAATTGGATTGGGTCCTGGTTACCATGAGAATAAACAAGGGAGACCATTTGTAGGAGCTGCTGGAAAATTCTTGGATGAACTATTAGAATTGGCTGGATTGAAAAGAGAAGAAGTTTATATCACGAACATCATCAAGTGTTACCTTCCAGATAATAAGGCAACAGAAGAAGAGATTAAGGCTTGTACTCTTTACTTGGATAGACAAATCAAAATAATTAAACCGAAGATCATTCTCACTCTCGGAAATGTTTCAACATCTTATATCTTGAAGAAATTTGGTCTTAAACCTGAAAGTATGTGGAAAATCCATGGAAAGGTTTTTCAAATAAATAATCTTTTATTACAAGCCAAAATCATCCCAATGTATCACCCAGCTTCTGCCTTGTATAATCCAGGTATGAAAGAAACTTTGAGAGCAGACTGGAAAACTATTAAAAACACTCTTCAAAAACTTTAATATTTTAATAAACCTAAGATTTGAATGATTTCATATGCGCATACCAAAAGAAATTTTAAAAGTAAAAAATTTGAACGTAAAACTTAATGGAGAAGAAATAATTAAAGACTTGAACTTTGAAGTAAGGGAAAGAGAAGTTCTGGTGATTTTAGGTCCTAATGGTGCAGGTAAAACAACTCTATTACGAACTCTTTTAGGTCTTTTACCTTATACTGGTGAAATTTCTTGGAGCAAAAAGGATATTAGTTATCTCCCTCCTCAAGAATTATTTCAAAGAAAGGATCTTTCTCCCTTGAGTATAGAAGAATTCTTTAAGTTTAAGAAAGTTTCCTCTGAACAAATTTTAAAAATTCTAAAGGAAGTAGGCCTGGATTCATCTATACTTAAAAAGAAGTTTGGGACATTATCTACTGGTCAATTTCAAAGAATGATAATCGCTTGGGCTTTAGTTGATGAACCCTCCGTTTTGCTTTTTGATGAACCAACGTCTGGAATCGATATAGGAGGACAAGAAACTATCTATTCCCTTTTACATAAATTTTGGGAAGAAAGGGATTTGACTATTCTACTGGTTACTCATGATTTAAATATCGTCTGGGAACACGCTAATAATGCATTGTGTTTAAATAAAAAGAAATTATGTTATGGCAAGCCTAAAAAAATCCTTACTCCAAAAAATCTAGAAAAAATTTATGGTACAGGAATAAAATTTTATAAACACGCTCATAGGTGACCGACATGCAATTTATTTTAGCTTTGATAATGGGTGCATTTATTGGAGGAGCAGCTGGTTATATAGGAACCTTGATGTTATCAAAAAAAATGGCTTTGGTAGCCGGCCCTCTTGGCCATCTAACTCTTCCAGGAATTGCTTTGGCTCTTATCTATGGTTTTGATGTTTCATTAGGTGCTCTTCCCTTTGTTATTTTTGGGATAATTTTAATTTGGTTATTTGAAATAAGAACAAAATTACCGATGGAAGCTTTAACAGCAGTTGTCTTTGCTTCTGGAGTAGCCATTACTTTTTTATTCCTTCCTGAAGAAAAAACAGTTCCGGCTTTGATTGGTGATATTTCCCAGATATCTCTTATTGAGACAGTAATTAGTGTAATTTTAGCTTTAATCGTTTTCTTCACGACTAGAAAAATTTTTTCAAAGATGATTTTAACAAGCGTTTCCGAAGATTTAGCAAAAGTACAGGGGATGGATGTAAAAAAATATAATTTGATTTACTTGACTTGTATTGCACTTATTGTAGCCTTAGGAGTGAGAGTAGTTGGTGGACTCATGACTGCAGCTTTAGTTGCTATCCCAGCATGTACAAGCAGAAATTTAAGCAAGAATCTTTTTCAATACTCTTATGGAGGAATGATATTGGGAAGTTTATCTTGCATTTTAGGTATTTTAGTTTTTGAATTTACTGGTATTTCTGCCGGCCCTTTGATAATCATGACAAGTACTTTATTCTTTTTAATATCTTTAATTTTTAAGAGATAAAAATTATGCGAAATATTAATTTAATCATGATTTTTTAAGGTTTCATTTTTTGAAACTAACATTTAAATATGGTTTCATCTTATATAAAAACTTAAATAATTAACATCAAAAATGAAGAACATGTCAAAAAAGATATTATTAGGATGTTTAGTAAGTATTCTGTTTTTATTCTCCTTTGTTACTGTTAATGCTGAATCACAAGTTTGCGTGGTTTACTTCACAGGAATAGGGTGCCCTCATTGTACAAAGTCAGATCCTGTTGTCTTAGAAACACTCCCAAAAGAGTATGGAGATAAATTTGTCGTTATTGAATATGAAATTTATCAACAAAGAGATAACGTTCCTATATTTCAAAGTTATGACTCAGTTTATAAAACAGGTTTAGGCATTCCTCTAGTTATTTTTGGAAAAAACGATTACATCGTGGGCGATACACCGATAATTCAAAATATAAGAAATAAAATAGATGATTATCTAACAAAAGGTGGTAATCCCTGTCCTATGATTGATGGTTCTTCCACTCCTTTTAGTGATATAAATACAGGAGATTTGCCTGGTTCACCGAATATTCTAACTGGGGATGGACAAAACCCAATAACTGGAGAAGTTGTTGAACCTATGAATCTTAATTGGGTTATGATTGGCGGTATCATGGCTGTAATAGTCGTTATAATCATCTTGTTAAAAATTGGGGTAAGAGTGAAAGTTAAGGTTGATTGAATGAAAAGATTATTAACGATTCCATTTCTCCTTTTGTTTCTATTACCCATTACTTTAGCTCAAGATTCCCAAGTGAAGATCCCCACTATTTTAGCGATCATAGGCGCAGCAGCGGTTGATGCGATCAATCCATGTGCTTTCGCTGTTCTAATCATTTTGTTGAGTACGATTCTTGCGATTGGAGAGAGATTAAAAGCTTTGAAAGCTGGTTTTGCATATATAGTTTCTATCTATATCGCTTATTTTCTCATGGGCTTGGGTATATTTTCTGTGATCTTAGTATCAAAACTTGCTTATCTTTTTTATAAGGCTGTGGGTGTATTGGCTTTAGTGGTTGGGGCATTGAATATAAAAGATTTTTTTAGATATGGTGGTGGAGGATTTTTGATGGAGGTTCCAAGGAGTTGGAGACCAAAATTGAAAGGTTTAATCAAAGGCGTGACATCTGTTCCTGGAGCTTTTGTGACTGGACTTGTAGTTAGTTTATTCTTACTACCATGTACTTCTGGCCCTTACATAGTTATTCTAGGGTTATTGGCAAAAGAAACAACAAGAATGTTGGCAACACAACTGTTGCTGTTCTATAATTTCATTTTCGTTCTCCCGATGATCGGAATAGTACTTGCTGTTTATTATGGATTAACCACAACAGAAAAGGCGGAAGAATGGAGACAGAAGAAACTTAGAACCTTACATCTAGTTGCAGGAATTATCATGGTATGTATGGGAATCTGGATGATCTTTTTCTACTGATCTTTTATTGCAATAGTTTTTGGATTAATTTAAAAACTAGTATTGCTAATCTGATGATAGGAATATGAAATACAAAAAACTGAACGGTTCATGGGTAATAGTTCTTAAAAGAAATGAAATGATCATAGAGAGTCTAAAAGAATTTGTTAAGAAAAACAATATTAAATCGGGTTATTTTAATGCTATCGGTGCTGTCAGTTCTGTTGAACTAGGTCATTTCAATCTTGAAAAGGGGGGATACACGACAAAATCATTCAATCAACCACTAGAAATCGTTAGTTTAATGGGAAACGTTTCTAAGAAAGGAAAGGAAATAATCATACACAGTCACATTGTTTTAGGAACAGATCAAATGGAAGTATTAGGTGGACATTTGAAAGAAGCGACAATCTCAGCAACTTGTGAAATCATACTCCATGAGTTTGAAGAAACTCTAGAAAGAAAATATGATGAAGATACAAGATTAAATCTGATTAAATGAAGAGAAAGTATTACATCATCCTGAGTTTATCTTATGCAACCATAATCTTCATACTCTCCTCAATACCCCAACCTCCTTCTTATGTAGAAGAAACAGGTTTCGATAAAATACAACACGTGATAGAATATTCGATATTGGGATTCTTTGTACTAGGAAGCTTCGCTAACAGAAACAACGTAAAGATAATTCTATTGGTAATCATTATCTGTTCTATTTACGGAATCGTGGATGAAATACATCAATTTTTCGTTCCTGGTAGATACTTTTCAGTCTTGGATATGGTTGCGAATTCAGTAGGAGTTGTTATTGGAATATTAATTTTACGGTATTATAAGGAATTAGGAAATATTTTAAGAAACTTAAGAAATGAGAACTCCCCTAAATTTATCGCTTAGTTTGATCTTGTTAGTCTTTCCATACTGTTCTTTATCCACTATTCCTCTCTTTCTCAAACTTTCTATTGTCCTAAAGATCTTTACCTTCCCAAATTTCCTGGAGAGTTTACTCTGGAGTATTTCTCCCTTATTTTCCACTAATTGTCTAATAACGGTTTTCTCATCTGATTGTAACATGTCAAGCAAAACCCGCGAATCTTCAGCAACCTTCTTCTCTGTCTCTCGAATCTTGGGAAACATCGCATAATAAACAAAAGAACCTACCAATATTCCAAGGGAAGAAAAGGTTGGTATTAAGACTGGTATTGGCAACGTACAAGCACAGGCAGTTCCCTCAACAATATGTGTTTGTGCATAGAGAGTAGAAAAGGATACAGCAAACACAAAACCGGTTATCAACATCACAACAATCATAAGGTTTCTATTGATATTCATGGTTTCACCTTTTGTAACCAATATTTAAATAGGGTTTCAATTATATTAAAAATCTATACTAAAGCATATTTAGAGGTATTTACATGCCGAAGGGAAGGAAAAAACTGCTGGCTAAAGCCAAAAAGCCAGGTAAACTGGCTTTAAAGTATCATCCATATTATAAGGGGAAGATAGAGATAACACCCAAATGCGCGATAAGGAACTTTAATGATTTTGGCATATGGTATACACCTGGCGTTGCAAAGGCTTGTAAAGCAATACAAAAGGATAAAAAACTGGTTTATGATTTCACGAACAAATGGAATACTGTCGCAGTAGTTAGCGACTGTACAAGAGTCTTAGGATTGGGGGACATAGGCCCTGAAGCAGGCTTACCAGTCATGGAAGGCAAAGCCTTACTATTCAAGTATCTTGGTGGTGTAGATGCATTCCCGATTTGTCTTGACACCAAAGACCAAGATGAGATAATAAAGACTGTTAAACAGCTTAAACCATCCTTCGGTGGAATAAACCTGGAAGATATATCAAAACCAAAATGTTTTTACATCCTAGAAACTTTAAGGAAAGAATTAGATATTCCAGTCTGGCAAGATGATCAACAAGGAACTGCTGCTATCGTCTTGTCCGGTTTAATAAACGCACTTAAGATTGTTGGGAAAAAGATGAATCAAGTCTCGATAGCGATGGTTGGTGCAGGCTCAGCCAATATTCGAACTGCTAAAGTGATTATATCTGCTGGCGTTAATCCGAAGAATATAATGATGGTAGACAGTAAAGGTATTCTACATTCGGGTAGGAAAGACCTTGAAAGAAGAAAAGGAGAGAATCCATACAAATGGGAAATGTGTCTTGAGACGAATGAAGAGAATAGGACTGGTGGGATACCAGAGGCGTTAAAATGTTCAGATGTCTGTATAGCCATGTCAAAACCCGGTCCAGGGACTATAAAGAAGGGATGGATATCTATGATGTCTGATGATTCGATTGTTTTTACCTGTGCTAACCCAATTCCAGAAATATGGCCGTGGGAAGCAAAAGAAGCCGGAGCAAGAATAGTTGCAACTGGTAGGTCAGACTTCCCGAACCAAATAAACAACTCTCTCGGTTTTCCTGGTATATTCAGAGGAACTTTAGATGTTAGATCAAAAACCATAACAGATGAGATGTGTATAGCCGCAGCTAAGGAGTTAGCGAAGTTCGCGGAAGAAAAAGGAATCGATGAAAATTATTTAATACCTACGATGGAAGAATGGGAAGTCTTTCCTAGAGAGGCGGTTGCGGTAGGTATGGAAGCTGTAAAACAAGGCATAGCAAGGAAGAAGATGAGTAAGTCAGAACTGTATGATTTATCTTCATCCATAATTAAAAGATCGAGAGAAATTACGAAAACGATGATGAAGAAAGGTTACATTAAATCACCACCCAAGTGATTATATGGATTTGAAAAAAGTTTTGAAATCAGAAAGAACTAAATCAGCAAAAGTAATGATGGAGATTGCAGTCAAAAATTACATGAGAAATAGAGATGAGGCACTGAAAAGAATAGACAAAAAAGAATTCAAAGAAAAAATAAAGAAAATAAAAGAGTATTCGATATCAAACTTGGATAAGTTAAAGAAGAGAACGATAGAAAATCTTGAAAAACAGAAGATAAAAGTTTTCGAGGCCAAAGATGCTAAGGAAGCGAGAGAAATAGCCCTGAAATTAATTCCTAAAAATGAACTCATAGTTAAATCAAAATCCAACACTATCAAAGAAATTGGTTTATTAGAAATTCTTAAGGAAAGGAATGAATTGTGGGAAACGGATTGTGGAGATTTCATAGTCCAAATAACTGATGAAAAAGCCTCACACACAGTTTCTCCAGCTCTACACATCCCGATGGAAAAAATAACTCATAAAATAAAGGAAAAATTCAAAGTAAAGCTTAAAGAAGATGTTAAGGGGATAACTGCTTGGATCGGAAAATTCTTAAGGAAGAAAATAGTAAAGGCCAAGATTGGTTTGACTGGAGCAAATTTCATTTCTGCGGATGGTGCTATCTTTATCATCGAGAATGAAGGGAACATTTCTTTAGTTTCTCGTCTTCCAGAAAAACACATAATTTTTGCGGGTATCGATAAAATAGTTCCAACGATGCAGGATGCAATTACACTATCCTATGCAGCGGGTATATGGGGTAGTGGAGTTTTCATGCCCAGTTACATCAATGTTATCGGTTCGCCCAGTAAGACAGCCGACATAATGAAACAAAAGACCTATGGGATGCATGGTGCAAAGGAGGTATGTCTCATATTAATCGATAACGGGAGGACAAAGATAATAAAAGAGAGTTTAAAGGAATTACTCTATTGCATCAATTGTGGTGCATGCCTTTACTTCTGTCCTGTTTACAGACAAATATTCGATAATTACGGTTTCCATTACATCGGTGGGAGGGGTATAGGAATGACCATGCTACAAGAGAGTGAAAAGAAGGCTTTTGATAGGGGATTATACCTTTGCACAACTTGCCAAGCGTGTAAGGAAAATTGTCCTTTTGAAATCGATATCCCGAAACTAATCAAAAAATTGAGAAAAAAAGCTATTGAGAAAGGATTAGAAACTAGAGTTAACCAGAAAATGATGGAGAATGTGAGAGCGATAAGTAACCCATTCGGTGAAGAAGTTGAGGAAGGTAAAATTCCAAAAGAACTATTCTGTTGTTGATTGGTATGAAAACAAAATTAATGTTCATGTTTTTTGTGTTGGCGTTATTAATGGTTTCAAACTTAGTTAAAGCTGAGAATAAAGTTTGTGTTTATTTCTTTTATGATAGAAACTGTCCACATTGTGCCGAAGAAAAAATATTCTTAGAGGAAATAGAACAAAAATATCCGGAATTAGAAATTCATTATTTCGAAGCCTATTACAACAAAGAAATCTTCGAAGAAACGGCCAGAAAATTTAATTCAAAGACCGCTGGCGTCCCAATGACTTTTATAGATAAAAAGGCTTTCGCTGGATTTGCTGAAGGAAGTTTAGATGTTTTTGATCATAGATTCAACGCCTACATAGGATACAGTGGACCAATTGAAAATCAAATTAAAAGATGTATTGAAATTGGAGGTTGTGATTGTCCAGAGGAAGACATAGATATTTCGGTACCCACTGATGAAAATGAGTCCGAGATAATAGTTCCTATAACACCAATCCAGAATCAGACATTGATTGTTCCTTTCTTCGGAGAAATAAGTTCAGATTTACCGATTCTAATGACCGGTACTTTTCTTGGTTTGTTAGATGGAGCGCTCAACCCATGTGCATTATCAGTTTTATTCTTTCTGATAAGCTATCTCATGGCGTTAGGTTCTAAGAGTAAGTGTCTAAAACTGGGTTTAGTTTATGCAACAATGGTCTTTATCGTATACTCAATTTTCATGTATCTTCTTTATCTAGGGATAATGAATGTCATGTATGTTTTAGGAGCGGTAGAGGTTGCGAAATATATTATTAGTGCTGTAATGATTATTGCAGGTATAATACAACTCAAAGATTTCTTATTTTATGGAAAGGGAGTTTCCTTGGAAATACCTAAATTCGCAAAACCAAGGATTAAAAGTTTGATAAAAAGAGGGACTATAAATTCTGCTTTTGTATTAGGAATATTGATAAGTCTTGTGGAAATTCCATGTGCAGGAATATTTCCATTGTTCTACACAGCTATCTTAAGTTATAAATTTACAGATATTTCTAGCCTCGTGTATATTTTGTGGTACAACTTATTTTTCGTTCTTCCACTCGTGATTTTGGTAACTATATTTTATTTGGGCCTGATGCAGATTGAGAAGGCTGAAAAAACCAGACTGAAGACAAGAAGATACATGAGACTAATTTCAGGAATAATCATGATAATCTTAGGTATTTGGTTCATGTTATGGTGATATGATGGGATTGTTGGATAAAATA
>Ga0209636_10000777_pt1 | contig 31743 bp, 28 predicted proteins | sample DeeMarSWOR152_54_FD_187464 | JGI IMG/M metagenome (GOLD analysis project Ga0209636, IMG submission 187464) | Marine sediment microbial communities from White Oak River estuary, North Carolina - WOR-1-52-54 (SPAdes) (version 2) | ecosystem: Environmental > Aquatic > Marine > Intertidal zone >...
ATCCAAAGCAAAGGAGATAGAAGAATTATTAACGTTCTCTGTTATTCTAACTTTTTTCACAACGACTTTCTCCCCCCGATAAACCCCCAGTAAAAGGGCGCAAGCCTCAACAGGATACCTATCTACTGTTTCTTCAGCCAATTTTTGCACTTGCTTCTTTGTAATAGAAATTGTGTTAACAATTTTTTTATTGATCTTTGATCCTCTCCGTAGCGTTAAATATGATCTTCTCAATGATAATAGCTAAAAACACCATTAAACAATATGTTAAACTAAATTTTTAATTTTCATCTTCACACCGCAAGAAAACTTCTCCTTTTATGCCCTTTCTTCAAGCGTCTTTATATACTTCATATAACCATCAGAATCCATGAGTTTTCCCATCTCTTCCTCTAAATTAAGCGGCTTTACTCTGATCATCCACCCCTTTCCATAAGGATCATCGTTGACAAGTTCTGGCATTTCTTCCAACTCTTTGTTAACATCGATCACTGTGCCAGAAACCACCATATAAAGATCTTCGGTTGCTTTAACGCTCTCAATGACCCCAAAACTTTCCCCTGCATTAAATTCGCTCTCCGTCTCCGGTAATTCCACATACACTATCGAACCAAGCTGTTTTTGTGCAAAATCTGTAACCCCGATGGTAACACTATTATCCGCTTCTAAGCGCACATATTCATGAGTTTTGGAATACTTACAATTTTTAGGCAAATCATATTGCAAACTCATAAAAAAAACCCCAAGACCATAACAAAAAGTCAGCGCTAAAAAATATCTAAAAATTTTACCAGTAAAAAGCTTAATAAAAGGAGGAAGAACTGGAAAAGGAAGAGAATCTCCTAATATTTTGAAAAAGCAAAATAAATGGAAACAGTAATTTATTTACTAATTTTGTTATGAGGGGATTACTGCCGGTTCTATGCGTTTAAGTGCTTTTACTTCACCGTTTGAATGAACTGTCTCATGTTTTACATATTTTTCCAAAGCGTAACAGGATTCTGAATCGCCGTGTACAAATAAATAGTTCTTAGCGTCAAGTAAAAGCAAATATTCTTGAAGTCCTAGACGGGGGGAGTGTCCTGAAAAGTGAAATCTCTTAACCTTCGACTTAATTTCCACACTGTATCCGTTTCCAAAACCGTTCGTCGTTACTATTTGCCGTCTTCCTTCCATAATTTCCCTGCCTAAAGTCCCCTCCACCTGAAAACCAACTATTGCCAGCATATTTTTAGGATCAGTACAGGCATACCTGAAATAGGAGTGTACGGGTCCTCCCTCCATCATTCCAGAAGTAGTTATTATCACGCAAGGATCAGCATTTTTCGATATCTGTTTCCTAAAAGCTTCTTTACGCTTGATACTTTCATCTATTTCTCGAAGGTATTCCATTTCAAAAGGAGAACTTAAACCTTGGTCCTTAAGCCATGAAAGAAACCTTGGAGAAACCCATTTTTCATCTAAATAATTCAAATAGATCTCGTTTACATATCTTATCATCCCGTCAAGGTAAACCTGCGCATCAAGGCCTTTGATATCGACCCATCGCGCGATTGTCATTGCAACTTCTTGAGAACGCCCCACAGCAAAAGAAGGGGCAATGACTTTTCCTCCCCTCTCTAAAACTTCTGTAATCTCTCTTCCAAAATCCTCCTCTACAACCTTTCTCGAAGGGAAGTCTCGGGTTCCATTAGTGCTTTCCGATATTACGATGTCAATATCCTCTTCATCAGGAAACTTAGCCCCATCATGGAAAGGCGTCTTACTTGTGTTAATATCCCCTGTATACCATATAAGAACACCGTCCCAATCAAGGAGAACACTCGAACTACCCAAAATATGCCCTGCATCAAAAAACTCTGCAATCACACCGTCGCATACACGGAACTTTTCCCTATAATCATGCAAGCTCGTAGAGAGTAAAGCGGTCTCTAAAAAACTTGTCAAATAATGTTCTTCCTTCTCGATCTTAAGATGATCAAGCCAAAGAATATGGGATATATCTCGTGTAGGCGGCGTAGCATGTACTACACCATTGTAACCCTCTTGGAAAAGGCGGGGAGTATATCCTGTATGATCCAGATGCGCATGGCTTAAAATAACAGAGTCAATACCTTCCTCCCTTACTACCTCCTCTATTCCTGAAGGAGGTAATGATCTCTCCTTTGGAACAATTTTAACGCCGCAATCAAGAAGAACACGCCGCTCTCCATCATCTATAAGCACGCAACTTCTACCAACTTCTCCTGCAGCCCCAAAAGCACTTATCTTAAACATACTCTTTCCCTCTTTCTGCTTTCTTTGTAAAGACTTTCAGTTTTTGTATCTCCTAACAAAATACCGTTAATACATCAAAATTTCCATAATAACTATAAGATATGACAATAAATTACCATTTTTTCAGCATTTGTTGGTCAGTGTTGTTAGCTGCGATTTCCCTCCAAAAACCGCAAAAAACAATTTTAAAATCTTCTTCGCAACTTAAAAGTCTTTTTATTAGAACGTAGCTAGCTATAAAATTTGAAAAAATTAGGTTGGAATCTCTTTAGGCCAATATGTAAAAGGTAGTTTTCCATGGTATTCATCAAGACTTTTAAAGCTAAATCCTGTTTCTTTTACTCTTTTTAAAGCGCGAACAATGGCTTTAGCCATTTGTAGGTTAGTTATTACAGGAACACCCATGTCTGCTGCCTTTCTCCTCATAATATATTCATCGCTTTTCATAGCTAGATATTTATCAAGGCTTAACGCTTGAGGAATATTTACGATTATGCCCACATCCCTCGTATTTAACAGCTCTGTTATGTTGGGCTTCCTAGCAGGCTCCCCAATCTTATACACTATTTCCACCTTTTCTATGCCCGCTGCTTTCAAAGCTTCAGCCGTATGTTCTGTTGCCAGTATCTTGAATCCAAGCTCAGAAAAATCTTGGACAATAGGGATAATCTCTTCTTTTAACTTAGCACCGCCTACAGTTATAAGCACGCTTTTTTTAGGGTTTGGAATATCAAATTCAGCCCCTGTTAATGCTTTCAACAATGCTTCTTCAAAAGTCTCTCCAAAACATGCAACTTCCCCTGTTGAGCGCATAGTAACCCCTAAAACAGGATCTGCTCCCTCAAGCCTCAAAAAAGAAAATTGCGGGCTTTTCACTGCATAATGCCCTATTTTAGGCGTTTCCAAAACCCCAATATCCCTCAACTTTTTCCCTAACATAACACTTGAAGCAATCTCCATCAAATTAACACCCGTAGTCTTGCTCAAATAAGGCATAGACCTACTCGCCCTCAAATTACACTCGATAACAAAAAGCTTCCCATCACGCAGCAAATACTGGATATTAAAAGGTCCTCTAATCATCAAAGCCCGCGCAATCTTCCCAGTAACGTTAACAATCTCTTCCTTAATCTCCTGCGGAACCGATATTGGAGGTATGACCATTGTAGCATCCCCCGAATGAACTCCCGCTTCCTCTATATGCTCAATTATAGCCCCTATAAGGACATCTTCCCCATCTGCAACTCCATCAACTTCAACCTCCTTAGCATCCTCAATAAATTTACTTATAACAACCGGATGCTCCGGCGAAACACTCGTTGCAATAGTCAAAAACGATTTTAACTCCCATTTATTGTGCGCCACTCTCATAGCATCCCCGCTCAAAACATAAGAAGGCCTAACGAGGACAGGATAACCAACCTTACGTGCAAACTCCTCAGCACTATCCAAACTTGAAACCCTCGCCCAAGGAGGCTGATCAATACCTAAATCCTCTAAAAGTGAACTAAACTTCGCCCGATTCTCCGCCCGGTCAATATCCCTCGCAGAAGTCCCAAGAATCTTCACCCCCAAATCCGCAAGTTTAGGCGCTAAAGTGTTAGGAATTTGCCCTCCAACACTAACCACAACCCCCATAGGCCTAACCTTATCACAAATATCCAAAACCCTTTCCAAAGTCAACTCTTCAAAAATCAAATTATCCGCCATATCAAAATCTGTACTAACCGTTTCAGGATTAAGATTAACAACAATAACCTCATCAACACCCTGCGACTTCAAAGCCCAAACAGTATTCATAGCACACCAATCAAACTCAACACTAGACCCAATCCGATAAGTCCCGCTCCCCAAAACTACCACACGCTTCTTACATTCACCCTCCTCAGCTTCTCCCTCCTCGGTAAAAATAATATCATCTTCTAGCCCCCCGTAAGTAAAGTAACAATAGTTGGTTCTAGCAGGCCATTCTGCTGCTAAAGTATCAATCTGATTAATCACGGGAACAATTCCAAACTTTTTCCGTAACTCCCGCACCTCAAGCGGGCCTATACCCCAACAAATCCCTATCTGCTTATCAGAAAACCCTAACCTTTTAGCCTCTCTCAAAAACCTACTAATTTCCTCCTCATCTAAAACTTCAGGCCGTATTTTTCCAAGTAATTCTTCCATCATTACAACATTTTGAATCTTATACAAAAACCATCTATCAATACCTGACAAAGAATGAATCTTATCAACACTAACACCCATCTTCAAAGCTTTAACAACCACAAAAAGACGTTGATCCGTCGGGTTCTCAACATTATGCTCTATTCTCTCCACTTCTCCATCCAAAACCATTTTATACCTATTACCAACAAGCCCTATTTTACCAATATTAAGCATCCTAATAGCCTTTTGCAAAGCCTCCTCAAAACACCTCCCAATACCCATAACTTCCCCAACACTCTTCATTTGAGGTCCAATCCTCTGCTTAACAAAATCAAACTTCTCCAAATCCCAACGAGGAATCTTAACAACAACATAATCAAGGGCAGGCTCAAAATTAGCAGTCGTAATACCTGTAACCTTATTCCTTAACTCAGGCAAAGTATAACCCAAAGCAAGCTTTGCAGCAATATACGCCAAAGGATACCCAGTAGCCTTAGAAGCCAAAGCAGAAGAACGAGAAAGCCGAGGATTAACCTCAATAACCCTAAAATCATCCCCAGAAGGACTCAAAGCAAACTGAATGTTACACTCACCAATAATCCCCAACTGCTGAATAATCCTAATAGAAGCACTCCTCAACAAGTGATACTCATGATTGTTAAGGGTCTGAGAAGGTGCAATAACAATACTCTCCCCAGTATGAACCCCCATAGGGTCAAAATTCTCCATATTACAACAAATTATACAATTATCTGTTTTATCCCTCACGATTTCATATTCAACCTCTTTCCACCCTTTTAGGTATTCTTCTACTAGCACTTGCCCGATCATGCTGGCAGCGATTCCTTTGCGTAAGATTTCTTCTAATTCGAATTCATTATATGCGACACCAGAGCCCTTACCTCCTAAAGCGTAGGCAATTCTGAGCATTAGGGGGTATCCTAGTTCTTGCGCGATCTCTTTTGCTTCCTTAATACTCGTAACCGCTGCACTCCTCGGAATAGGCACATCCGCTCTCTTCATAGCCTCGGCGAAAAAGCCCCTATCTTCGGCAGTTTCAATAGCTTTAATAGAAGTTCCAAGAACCTTAACTCCATACCGGTCAAAAACACCCATATTGTGAAGCTTAACCCCGCAATTTAAAGCCGTTTGACCGCCAAAACCTAAAAGAATACCATCAGGTCTCTCCCTCTCAATAACCTTCTCAACGAAATAAGGACGAACGGGCAAAAGATAAACCTTATCCGCAAAACGAGGATCAGTCTGAATAGTAGCAATATTAGGATTCACTAAAACAGTCTCAATACCTTCCTCTCTCAAAGCCTTTAACGCTTGAGAACCTGAATAATCAAACTCTCCCGCTTCGCCTATTTTGAGACCACCACTTCCCAACACTAAAACCTTGCTTATTGACATATCTCGTGGACACAAGATACACTGACCCTCACAAATTTACACAATTAAAGAATAAAAAACTGACTATTCCCGTGTTTATTATTTCTCATTTTTTATTTATTTTTAAATAAATAAAGCGTTAGAGTTAAAATTTAAATTAACATTCATTTATAGATAAATAAATCCCAACATACAAAAATGATGTTGATCTATTTAAATATGAAGTAAAAATGGAGAGTCAGTAAAAGATGGCGGAAAAACTAGACAAGGTAATAGACGAACTCCTAAAACTGAAAAAATATATCTGCCAACACAAAGGGAACATAGACTTTCCCTGCATTTTCTGCGATGATTGCCCAGATGGCATAAATGTACCCCAAATCTATGAGTTTGAGAACGGGCTAGGGAAAAAAACCATAAACTCCTCAATATTATCTATAAAAATACCATTACAAGATGAGGTAGAGCGATTCCTCTTAAGACGATTAATGTCAGACATGGGAGGTCGCCATAAACTAATAATGAAAGAACCGGAAGACGGATACGAAATCAGCTTTTTCATAAGCGATGATATCGTAAGATACGAGGAAGAAAGAGAACGCATAAAAACTTTCATCCTAAACTTCCCAGACTATCTAAGGATGCAAATCACCTACGGAAAAAGCAATCTAAACAAATGGATTCGACAAGTAAGTAACGAAATCTATAGCAAGATAACTGGAACACCCCTCGCAGCCCTATAAAAGATAAACATAAGGAAAAGGAGAAGTAAATAGAAAAACAAAAAATAGGGAGGATGCGCGGCGGACGCGCATAAATCTTCCTATTGCGTCTTAAAAACGCGCAATGAATTAACCAAGCAGGCTTGTCAAAAGCTTATAGGCGCCGAACGCAATAGCTTCAGGGCGCGGAGGACAACCTGGAACGTAAGCGTTTACTGGTATTTCTTTGTCAACACCGCCGAGTATTTGGGGGCAATCTTTGTAGACACCGCCGTCTAGGGCACAGCTCCCGCAAGCGATTACGAACTTGGGGTCAGGGATCTGTTCCCATACCCTTCTCAAAACCCCTTTCATTGGGAGCGTGACCGGTCCTGAAACGATCAATACATCTGAATGTCTTGGGGTTCCGTGCAATATGATTCCAAACCTTTCAATGTCATATCTTGGTGTTAGAAGAGAAAGGATTTCGATATCACAACCGTTACATCCTCCACTGCCAATATGCGCAAGCCAAGGACTGCCAACTCTCGATTTCAAAACTATTCCCATTTTAACTGACCTCCAATAGTAGCATAGTAAATTTTTCTCTTATTCTTCCTTCTTCTTTCTTCTGGGTCTTTCTCCTTCGTTTAGTAGTATGTGCATGTTGTCCATAGTCACATCCGCTAAAAGCCAGTTGTCGCTGAGCGTTATAGCATCTTCAGGACAGCTATGTTGGCACTGAGCGCAGAAGGTACATCCTGCGTAATGATACATTAGTGTCCTCTTTTTACCTTCCTTAATCATTTCAAGGACGTGCGCTGGGCAAACTTTCACGCATGTACCGCAAAGAGTACATTTCTCTCGGTCAACGGTCACTAAGCCCCTGTAGTTCGGCGGTATAGGTACTGGTCCTTCAACAGGGAATTTTACAGTAACGTTTGATCTGAACATGTTGCGAATAACTTCTCGTACCATGCCTTTCATAAGTGGCATTACTTTTTCACGCTCCTTTTTATTCAACAATTTATTTTTTTATTACCATATTATAAGCCTTGTCTTTTAATTTACTTTAATTTAGATCACCCAAATATCTAGTCCTATTGTAGCAATTACTGTTATCATTGATAGTGATAATACCCATTTCCAGAACCAACCAAGCACTTGGTCGATACGCATTCTGCATAAGACTGTTCTTATGTATGTAAGTACAAGTACCACTAGTAGGGCTTTTATCAAGAAGTTTATAGTGAAGAAAACGAAGTCTACAGCCCAGTCTTCAAAGATGCTTGAAGGTATTGGTCCATGGGCTCCTCCAAGGAAGACTGTGGTCAAGAAGCCAGCGCCAACGAACTCTTTTGCACGCCAACCATATCTAAAGTATGCGAGTCTCCACCCTGTGTACTCCACCTGCCAACCTGACACAATTTCTGTTTCTGCATGGGGTTGGTCAAAAGGCACTATTTCACTTTCAGCAGCTACGACGATACATGCTAATCCGAATAGTATTGCTAAAGGCACTATGAGGATGAAATCATCCTTAATTGTTTGTATCACGCTTTCAGGTATTTCTTTTAGTGAGATTGAATCTCCTATTAGAGTTACCCCGAAAATGGTTATCAGGAAAGGTACTTCAAAAGCGGTCATTAGTAGAAGATATCGCGTTCCTCCTGCCATCCCTAAGGGGTTCGTTGTAGCCCAGCCGGCTATGAATATGAATAACCCAGCCAAAGCCAGCAAGAAGAACAAAAACAGAACATCACCTTCAGAGGATAAAACTCCGACGACTACTCCATCTTCTACAATACTCATCGGGAGGAATAATGCTGCAGTTAATGCGATAGAAAATCCTATGATAGGTGCAAACGAGTACGCTATTCTTTCCATGCTCCTTACGTCCTTTGGAATGATGCTCTCTTTTGCCATCAACTTAATGAAGTCTAAGAGAGGTTGCCTGAACGGTGGTCCGATCCTGTTCTGCATTTGCGCGTGCAGTTTCCGGTCTTCCCAATCAACCAGCAGTGCTATTAGCACTGTAAAGACAACGCCTGGGAAGACAATCATTTCTAAGCCATAAAAGAGGAAATCTTCCGCCATCTGTTAACCTCCGTATAACAAACCATCTTACGTGTTTTAACCTATTTTTTAATATTCTTTTATTGCTGTTTTAAGTGTAATCCTTATTTTTGATCGTAATTTTCGTTAAAAGTTTTTCGTTCTGCTTATTATCTTTATTATACATAATTGATTATGCGTATTTCCTAAAAAATTAGATGAATGTATATGTAAAACATTTCCCCCCTGCTTTTAATAAAATATCCGTCAAAATCCCTAAATCTATCATACTTAACGTAAATTTTCTTACACTATTAAATTATAAAGAAACTATCAAAAACACTAAATCTGTCCTCAAATTTCTCCAAATTAAACAAAAAATGATAGATATACCCTTATATCATTCATAATAATTTTACAACTCCTCCCACTTTACTTTCATCTAATACACACAACAGCACAAGTTTTATAAGTAGTCATTCCTCGTAAATAACCGAACTTGCTCAATAAAAAATTCCGAATTAAAATTTAAGAGCTCTAAAGTTAGGTGAATAATAATGGTAGAGTTAATTCCTTCAGAAGTGGAACGGGATCAACTACTTCCAGTGTGGCTAACAATCATCTTTGTCTTGATAGTTTTTCTCCTCCTCACAAGAAGCTGGCGGCCTAAAACAAGGGGCACAGAAATGGAATTAGAACTTTGGCAAAGCGGTGAAACCGTCGAAGGTAGAAGAAGACAGTTCTTTATCCATGGATTCACATATTTAGGCGCTTTTGTAGTGTTCGAAACGGTGGGAATAGTCCTAGCATCATCCCTAACCCAAACAGGTGACGACTTAAAACCTCTCTTCGTTTATATGGTGGTAGCCTTATTCACATTACTCGTAGTTATAATAGGAATGAGAGCAGTTGAGCGCGAATACCGAGAGCCATCTTTCAGAGTTCCACCAGAACGCCTATGAAGGTTGCAGTAGCTTCCCTTCACGTGATCAATCCCTTATGCACAAAAAAGAAAATCTTAAGGGACCGATCGCTCAATTTTCCCCTTTCCTTATTCCCCTATTTTTACATCAATTAATTCTTAATTTTTAAGACTATTATCTTCTCTCCCCTCCAAAAATCTATTTATATATCAAAACCGAAATTTTGCCCTATTTTTTTCAAATAATACCATTCAAAGATTTAAAACAGGTATAAAAAATTAAAAATTTGTTATTTTTTTTGTTATTTTTTCTTTATTAGTAGAAGGAGAAGTTTTAATGTGTTTGTGCGCATTCGTTCTTTTATGTGTGTTTGACAAGTTTCATCTTATTTTACGGTTATTAGATATTTTTTTTTCACCTTATCTTTTTTAAATAGTTAAAGTGTTTATCCTAACTATGTAAATTAATCAAAATGATAATTCCTTACATACCTTATTTTTTCTACCTCGCATAATGCTTAGTTATGTTTTTGTTTTTGTATATCTGACTCGACCGAAAGTCTTTAATATCTCGGATCGTTCAAAAATGAAGGTCATGATGGTAGACTATGTGATATAAGGTTTACCATTAAATATCACTGATAACAGGTGTCAAAAAATGGTTGATTCGTTTTTAGTTGAATTGACAGTTACACTTACGGCCGCAGTAGTTTTAGGTATACTTGCTTTGTTCACACGAGAACTATTTCTTTCAGTGTTATACTTAATAGCCATGACCGTTGCTATCAGCAGAGTTTTCTGGTTGATGGACGCACCTTATGTCGCCCTAGTGATCTTAGTAGTCTATGCTACAGGTGTTAACATACTAGCCCTAATAGTCATATCTTTCACACAAGCGCAAAGAGAGATGGGTGAACCGGCCTCAAGAACCTTAGCACGTGAAATACCTGGATTGTTACTATTCTTAGGCGTGTTAATCGGCCTATACTGGGTGTATCTTGTGGACGAACCCTTCAGATTATTCAGAGAGGGACCACTCCCATCCTTCGTTTCAGCAGACAATGTAGGAATTAATAGCCTCGACGCTTTATGGAATTTAAGATCCGTTGACGTTCTCTTACAAGTCTTCCTAGTTTTCATAGCGACTACAGGCATAGTTACACTGTTACGCAGAGCCAGAGCAGAAGGAGTTATAGAAGAATATTAGGAGGCGGTTAAAAGATGACAAATGAATTAGAAATTTTATTTACCGGAAGCATAATCCTGTTCGCTTTAGGCCTTTACGGCTTAATGACTAAGAAAAACGCGATCAAAGTGATCATCAGTCTCGAAATAATGTTCATAGCAGCAGAGTTAAACTTCGTAGCCTTCGCAAAATACTCCGATGAAGAATTCGCCACCTTGGGTCAAACCTTTGCTATTCTCACCCTCATTGTTAGCGCTGCAGTAATCTCCTTAGTAGTAGCAATGACATACAACGTTTACCAGAAATATGGAACGCTTGATACAAGTGAGCTTTCTCTCTTAAAAAGATGAAAAATGAAACGAGGTTGATTACAAATGGTATGGGAAACTGAAATATTGGATAAAACCGTTGGTGCTTATCATTTATGTTGGCTGCTCCCCTTTATCGGCGCTGTCCTCACGCCGCTCTTCGCCCTCATCCATCCTAAAGTAAGAGACTGGATGGGCGTAATCTTCTGCGGCGGAGGTATGGCCTTTGCTATTTCATTGCTACCTGATGCCGACATAAACGAATCTTTTGCGATTAAATGGCTACCCATAGGATATAAAGGCGGAGAACTACAATACCTGCAAAACTCTATACTTGTCGATCCCTTGTCAGTATACATGGCTGTAATCGCGGCAGGCTTAGGATTTATCATCGCCATGTTCTCCGTGGGTTATATGGACGGAGACGAAGCCGGTAACCGCTACTGGTTCTTCTTCCAATTCTTCGTAGGAGGAATGGTTCTCCTAGTCATGGCAGGAGACTTGATCTTCCTATACGCTGGATGGGAAATCGTAGGACTCTGTTCCTTCGCCCTGATAGCACACTGGTATCATAAACCTGACCCACAAGGAGAAAAATGCGCAAAATCCGGCATAAAAGCCTTTGTCATGACAAGAATAGGCGACATAGGATTACTCGCAGCTATCATAGCCCTCTACTTGTACACAAACACCATAAGCATATACGAACTAAAATACGCTGGCGGATCAGGACTATTCAACCAAGTTCCATCAAACGCCCGCTTCTGGGTCGGCTTAGGCGTATTCCTAGGCGCTATGGGCAAATCAGCACAATTTCCATTCCACACATGGATTAGCTCACCAGACACCATCGACATAGACGCAATGCAAGGTCCCACCACAGTGTCGGCACTGATACACGCTGCAACCATGGTTAAAGCAGGTGTGTATCTGATAGCCAGATTCTTCCCCATATTCCTACAAGTAGACATAGAAAACCTCTTCACAGTAATAGGTTACATAGGCGGAATAACCGCCATCATAACCGCCCTAGCAGCATTAGTATCAACAGACATCAAACGAGTTCTAGCCTACTCAACCCTATCACAGCTCGGCTACATGTTCTTAGCTTTTGGAGCCGCAGCCCCCATAGGCCTAATGGCAGGACAATTCCACATAGTAATGCACGCAATATTCAAAGCACTGCTCTTCTTAATGGCAGGCGCAATCATCCACTCCATCGGAGTCCGTGACATGCGAGAAATGGGCGGACTCAAAGACGATTTCAAAGTAGAATGGGCAGTTTGCTTAATCGGAGTTGCTGCCCTTGCAGGAGTCTTCCCCTTAGGCGGAGCAATAAGCAAAGAGTTCATATTCCATGCACTGATCGAAGAAGACAAATGGATCTTCTTCACACTAGCCGTAGTAACAGCTTTCATAACAGCAGTCTACTCCTTCAGAATGTTCTTCCTAGTGTTCTATGGAAAGAAATCAGTTGAAAAAGTCCACAGACCTGGCATGGAGATGAGAATACCCCTAATAATCCTTGCAGGACTAACCCTTATTGCAGGAGCTCTATACTTCTATCTCTTCGATTACTTCGAAGAAATAGCCCTCGGAGTCACAGAAGAAGAGTTTGAAATACAAGATGAACTACCAACAGTAGCTTTCTCCCTAGCAATCGTACTCGCAGGAATATTCCTCGCGTGGAAAGTATACGGTGATGGTAAACGAACTGTAGATATTAAAAACCCCATATTGCTAAAGCTCCAGAAATTACTATACGAAGGCTATTACATCGACCAATTATACTACAAGGTTACCAGCGGAATCACAAGGTCCAGTCACGGAGCTTCAGTTATACACACAGGCAAGCTGAACTACAACATGATCGGTTGCTCCTTAGTGCTGGCGTTCGCGTTCATATACCTCATAGTTTGGGGTAACGTGGTGTGAGAAAAACTTAGAGGTGTTAATAAAATGTTTGAAGACATAGAATTTCCCGCATGGTTTGGAGAATTTGACAGAGAAATCCTCCTTTTGATATTCTTACCCCTTGCAGGCGCTTTCTTAGAAATCATACTGGAGCTCATTAAAGGCGAAAAATCAAAAACTGCAGACGCAGCAAAACACGTCGTAGCAGGCGTTTTCGCCGCTTCTGTTTTCGGCGTAGCAATAGTACTCGTAGATAAACTCCTGCATGATGAAACGTTCACATACGCATATCGAGGCCAAGTCTTAAGTCTAGACCTCTTAAGCGCTTTCTTCGCAGCAGTTTTCACATTCGTCGGACTAGCAGCAGTCCTATACAGCATATGGTACATGGCAGAAAGAAGCAGCTTAGGACTCTACTACGCCCTACTGTTAGGGTTAATCGCAGGACTAAACACCATAACCCTTGCAACAGACTTCTTCACCCTCTTCATAGCATGGGAAACAATGGTAATGGCAGGCTATGCACTAGTCAGCTTTAACAAAGACACAAAAGAAGCAGTAGAAGCCGGCTTCAAATACTTCATAATGAGCGGATTCGGAAGCCTCTTAGTACTCTACGGAATGACTATACTCTACGGCTTAACAGGAACCCTAACCTTTAGCGGAATAAACGCCGCTCTAGGCTCTGATGAACCCTCATACACACTATACTTCGCTACAGTACTAATTGTTCTAGGTTTCGGAGTAACAGGTTCACTAGTCCTATTAAACCAATGGTTAGTGGACGCTCACCCCGCTGCACCAACCCCGATAAGCGCAGTCCTATCGGGAATCGTAGTTAAAGCTGGAGTATACGCTATCATACGAACACTTTACACCGCCCTACCAAGCATGATTATAGGCGGCGAAGTAGGAGAACTCCTAATGATCCTCGGTATCATCACAATGTTCGAAGGAAACATCATGGTCTATGCCCAATTCCTAAGAGACGATATAAAAGACATTAAAAGAATCCTCGCATACTCCACAACAGTACACCTCGGTCTCATAATGTTCGCAGTAGGAGTAGGAACGACCCTAGGACTTGGAGCTGGGATGTTCCACGTAGTAAGCCACGCTATGGGCAAAGCCCTCCTGTTCATTCTCGCTGGGGTATTCATGCACCAAGTACACTCCCGTGACTTGGTTAAAATGAAAGGCATAGGTCAAGCATCACCATTCTATGCAGCAGCCTTCTTAATAGGCGTTCTATCCCTCGGCGCAGTTCCACCCACAGCAGGATTCGTGAGCGAAATTCTAATCTTTCTAGCAGCCTTCCAAGCTGAATACAGACTCCTAGCAGTCCTCGGAATATTAAACAGCATGCTAGCCCTCGCAGGCTATTTATGGCTAACAAAATACATCGTATTCGAAAAACCATCAGAAGAAGTAAAACAAATAATGTCAGCAAACCCAGGAGTAAAAATAAAAGTATGGAACGCTATACCAATAATACTCTTAGTACTAGGTACAATATTCATAGGCTTATACCCAGAATTCGTAATGGAACCAGCTATAAGAGCAGCAGAATCCTTAACACCCTAGAAAACCTATAAAACTACTGTAAAAAACGAAAAAAAGGGTAGTAACCCCAAAACAAGCAGCAAAAGTTCATCTCTTAATCCTTATTTTTTCCCTCTTTTTCTTTGTTTTTTTACTCTTTTTTTACATTTTTTCCTTATAATTAGCATTTCATTAAATGGGTTTATACCATTATTCAAACAACTTTTTCGTTACATTCGTTTTAACACTAGAAAATGAGAGAGTTTTCAACCTGTTCCCTAACACAATCCTATAGAACAATAAAAGGTTGTAAGGAGTGTGCTAGAGACAACCGATCAAACACTAGACCAATACTTTCCGCCTTCTTCTAACTTAGAAAATCATCAAAAACAACAACAAAAAAACATCATACCATACGACTATTTTCCCTCACCCAGCTAAAAAAATCGCTTTGAACAGCTTTTCCACCCTTTCAAAATTTTCCCATACTTTACATCTCCTCTAACAGCATAAACCTTTTATAAAAAAACAAAATAATCCCCTCAACGCACCTATTTCCCTTTAAGGCTTGATCACGGCTTGGCGATAAAATGGAAAAAGAAGGAAAAAATGAAAACATTTTCTATCTTGGATTCGTCTTTATTTTCTTAGGAGAACTTTTCAACCTTATTAGTGCAAACTACGGATCTATTTTTTACAAGAACTATGAGGCTATTGCTGTTGAAATAATAGCTTTAACCTTATTCATGTATTATTTTAAAAACCAAAAAATATTCTGGATCGGGCTAATAACCGCGCTTATTATAGGGGTAATTTATGACATCCTCTTTCAAGAAAACTTAAAGAAGCTGTTTACACTATGAAAAAACCTAAACCTTTTTTGAAATTCCCCGGAACTTTAGTTGACCCCCGAAAATTCTGAAATAAGAAGATCTTTCCTAAAGAGGTTAAATGGAACCGTTTTCTCTCTTCCAATTTTTTCTCGAATGCACTGTTGAGAATATTGTTTTAACCTTGCTAACAGGATGAACTGCTCCTTTCACTTAATCAATATAAGAACTCCGTTTCTTAATATAAGGTAAATAGAACCCCCTCCCCCCATAACCGTTTTATAAACCGTACAATATTATCCTCCGTGACGCACCTGTTCTCGACTTAAGGGTTTGGATGGGGTATCTACACAAAAAATAGACAGGGATCTATTACTAAAAAAACAGGTGCGTCCCCCCTTGCTCTATTCCCCTCCCATCCACAAGCTGAAGAGGAACATTTTTTTTCTTTTCTTTGTTTTTCTCTTTTTTTACATTTTTTCCTTATATAATTAATATTTCATCATATTTGATTTTATCATCGTTTTTAAAGCAATTTTAAATGATTTTTAAGAAGAGTAGTAGTGGTGGCAAAAAGTCAAAAGCTTTTTTGTTTTTCAAGAATTAATGATGATTGCACTTTGCGTACACCATCGATTTTACCTATTTTTCCTGTTAGTATTCTGCTTAATTTTTGCCCATCTTCTGCCCAAACCTCCATAAGGAGCATGTGTTCTCCCGTAGAGGTGGCTACCCATCTTACCTCATCCAATTCTCTAATTTTTTCAGAGACAAAAAGAAACTTTTTAGGGTCTATGTCTAATCCCACCATTGCGACGACATTATAACCCATCTTTAAAGGATCTAAAACAACCGTATACCCCAAAATAACCTTTTTTTCTTCAAGAACCTTTATTCTCTTCCGTACTGTAGCTTCACTAACTCTTACTTCCTCCGCAATATGTGTGAAAGAAGTTCTACCATTTTTTCGAAGAATTTCAAGGATCTTTTTGTTCAACTCGTCTACAGCCATAAACCTCACAACCAGGAACAAAACCATAATACGGTTCAAAAAAGAAAAAACTAAAAACTAAAAACCTTAACTAGATTAAAAACCCTTTTGTTTCCTAATTCGAAAATAGCACTTAAAAAACTAAAAAATAACGAAAAACAAATCACAAAAACAACCACCCATAAAAACCTTAAACAGAAAAGAAAAACCAAAAAATCTACAGAAAAATTACGAACGTCTCATCTCTACCTTCTACTACCTTGTAAAGTTTTTTCAAGTCCCTAATTTTCAGAGTTGTGAATTTCCCCTTCCTCAGAAGCAATAAAACACCCGACAAAACGCGCAAACCCCTCCAAATAGAGAGGAAAACTTAGAAAACCTAAAAATAAGCAGGGAAAATCAACCCTTAAAAAAAGAGGATAAAAGCACTCAATAAGTCCTTTCGGACTCATATCCGCTACCGACTGTTTTTAAAAAAAGTAAAAACATTAAAAACATAAAAAGAAATAGTTTTTACAATAGGTTTAACAACTTAACCTTTTTCTTGAAGGATTAGGGCTACACAGGAAAGAATTTGTGAGATGCATTCTTTTCGTCTATCACATTCCAATTCTTCCAATTTTTCCCAGCAGTCATCAATAAGTTTTAACCATTTTGGGTCGTGGGATGCTTCTTGGATAAAATTAACAAGCCTTAGCAGTCGTTCTATAGTTTTAAGGGATAAGTCGTGTTCGATTTTATGCGCGTCTATTTTTGCGGTTTTATCATCTACACCAATCATAGCTAAGAATTCTAGGAGTAGTTTGTTTCGTTTCATTATTTTTTTCGCTAATTTTTCTCCTTCCAGCGTGAGGGTAACAGCACTATACTTTTCGAAATCTACAAGTCCCTCTTCTCTCAATTTTTTGATCATCTCTGTGACGCTTGGAGGTTTAACTTTTAACTGTTTTGCAATATCTGTTATTCTGGCGTATTTTTTCTTTTCAACCAACTCATAAACCGCTCTTAAATAATCTTCAGCGCTTCTTGAAAGGAATTGGTTCAATTCAAACACCTATTAGGCAGTCTTTAGTCTTTAAGTTAAGATAAATGAATTATTACTTAAATAAATCTTATTAGAGATTTTTAAAAACGCTTTTTTGGGGATAAAATGGACGGAAAGGGAGGTAGGGTTTTAAAGTTGAGCTTTAGGACTAGGTTTCAAGGATTGTGAATTGACCTCTATCAAAGAAGGGGTTTTGTGAAGTCCTACGATCCTTGAAAGCAAAAAATCAGATGATTTGACAAAGATAGAAATTCGCTATACCGAAATAAATTCGGGTAATCGAAAGTTTAATATAGAATGAGCGAGAAAGCTGGTTAAAAAGTTAGGTTCTAACTAATCTATCACTGTTTTTTGAGTCCTAACTAATCTATTATCACTGAAATGATTTAGGTTGTCGAAAATGTCTGAAACAACTCTCAATGTTCTTGAGCCTGGCAGCAAAGCAAAAGTGATCCGCATCAAGGGCAAAGGTGCAACTAGAAAAAGGATTCTCGATATGGGCATAGTAACAGGCGTTGAGATCGAGATTATTAAAAGAGCACCACTTAAAGACCCTGTTGAGTTTAAGGTCAAAGGCTACAATCTTTCGATGAGACAAAGAGAGGCTGGGCTCGTAGTGGTTCAACCATTGGAGGTGTAAGATGTGAGCAACAAAGTTTTACCACTTCTTATGATGCCCGAGGGAAAGGAGGGTAAAGTTTCTAGAATTAATGCAGACAGAGGTCTTTTAAGACGTTTGATTGAGATGGGGTTCACTGAAAACGTGTCGGTCAAGATTATCAGGTCTGTCAAGGGTTCTTTGATAGTAGGTGTGAATGGCTGCAGATATATATTGAGCAAGGACATCGCCATGAAGATAATGGTGACATTTTGGTAGAGGTAGTGATAAGTGAACTACTTCCAGCTATCGCAAGGGGCTTCTCCCCTCGCATGCTGAATCGCTAAAATTTCCCGGTCCATTGGGGGATTGGGCTGCTTCACTTCTATTTACATGTACCATAAGCACAAGCAGCTTTGATCTTGAGTACGTAGTCCAAGGCCTTTTCCATCGGAGTATAGAAAACTGGGATGTTTAAGAGGCGTAAAGTATGACAAATAATTCGATTAGAGTGGCTTTAGCAGGAAACCCTAATGTAGGGAAGACCACTATTTTTAATGCTCTGACTGGTGCAAAACAACATGTAGGCAATTGGCCTGGTGTTACCGTAGAAAAAAAGACAGGTAGTAAAAAGTACAATGGGTATGAGATTCAATTTGTAGACCTCCCTGGGACATATAGTCTTACTGCCTATTCTATTGATGAGGTAATTGCAAGAGATTATATTGTCGAGGAAAAGCCAGATGTGGTAGTTCATATTGTGGATGCTACGAACCTTGAAAGGAACCTGTACCTTACCACACAGTTGATGGAACTCGGTGCAAGAATAGTCATAGCCCTTAACATGTCAGACTTGGCTGAAAATAGGGGAGACAAAATTGACACGAAAAAAATGGAAAAATTTCTGGAAATACCAGTGGTAAAGACCGTAGCTACCAAGGGGATCGGCATAGATCAGCTTTTAGACACGGTTATCAAGGAGGCAAAGAAGGGTCCTCATCATGAGCACATGATCGGTTACGGAGACGACATAGAGGAAAAGATAAACCAAATGGAGAATATTCTTGAAGGAGATATCACCCTATCAAAGAAATATCCTTCGAGATGGCTAAGTGTAAAATTGCTCGAGGGCGACGATGAGGCCCTAAAGAAAATCGAGGGAAGCCCAGTATTAGACCAAGTGAAAAACATACTTTCTACAATAAATAAAGAAGAATATGAAGCAGTCATGGCCGACAAGAGGTATGAAGCCATTGATGTGATCGTTCCCCAAGTAGCTTCCAGACATGACGAAAAGATGACGGCTTCTGATATGATCGATAGGGTGTTTACCCACAAGTATTTTGGCATCCCTATCTTTTTTGCCTTAATGTGGGCCGCATTTGAACTTACATTCACGTTCTCAGTTCCTTTCATGGATATCCTTGATAGCGCTTTTGCATGGCTAGCTGGAGCTTTAGCTGATAACGTTAAGCCTGACTGGTTCGGATCTTTATTAGGTGACGGCATAGTCGGAGGTGTTGGCTTTGTCCTAGTATTCATTCCCCCCATCTTCATCTTGTTCTTGTTGCTCGCTATCCTAGAAGATAGTGGATACCTAGCAAGAGCTGCCTTCATCATGGATCGCTTGATGACTAAGATTGGGCTTCACGGCAGATCTTTCGTCCCCATGCTGATGGGCTTTGGCTGCAATGTACCAGCAATTATGGCCACTAGAACTATAGAAGATAAAAATGATAGATTGACCACTATACTAGTGAATCCTTTCATGTCTTGTGGTGCAAGGTTACCTGTCTATGTTTTGTTTGCAGGTGCATTCTTCGGAAGACAAGCAGGAACCGTGATATTTTCTATTTATGTTCTCGGAATCGTAGCTGCTATCCTTACTGCAAAGCTCCTGAGGAGCACATTGCTCAAGGGAGATCCGGCTCCCTTTATCATGGAACTCCCACCATACAGGGTTCCCACAGCCAAGGCAGCTACAATACATATGTGGCAGAGGGGCTCGATGTATCTGAAAAAGGCGGGCACGGTCATACTATTAGGTGCAATAATGATATGGACTTTGGCAACTTTCCCCTGGGGTGTAGAATACGGCAGCGAAGATAGCTATGCAGGGAAACTAGGCAAGGTTCTAGAGCCTCTTGTAGCGCCCCTAGGTTTCGACTGGAGAATAGCAGTAGCCTTACTATTTGGCTTCGTAGCGAAAGAGATCGTTATAGGTGCTCTTGGAGTATTGTATGGCCTTGGCGAAGACGCAGAAGAAGCTAATATTTCAGACAGTGTAGAAGCTGATCCCAAGATCTTTGCTTTAAACTCCCTTGGTCTGATGGTCTTTACTCTCCTATACATGCCTTGTATTGCAACAGTCGGAATAATAAAAAAGGAAACTGGTTCCTGGAAATGGATGTTATTCGCAATAGCATACGGTATAATCTTAGCATGGACAGCGGCATTCTTAATTTTCCAAGTAGGCAGTGGATTAGGCTACGATTAGGATACCGATGAGGCGATAACATGATAACAAATAAAGAATACAAATATGAAACAGCGTTTGGATTGATAGCTGGACCCTTATACATAATATTCGGTTTTATCCAGCTGGCCGTAGGATTAGGCTATAGTTCAGGATGGACAGACGCTCTATATATCCCCAAAGATATTATAGGCTCTCTGATCCTCGTATTGCTAGGAGCCATATTCTTGTACGGCGTCAAAGAACTAAACGAAGGAACGAATGAAGGTGTGTCATTTGTCTATGTCGGCATATTTCTAGCATTACTGTGGGTCGTCGTTTATCTCTTAGTAATGAGCGCCAGTGCCCTAGAGGCATACATGTTAAAAAGCGAGGATTTCGAGGAATGGGTACCAGCTGATGACATGAAACCTGGCATATATCTGGGAATATTGCCCCTAATCGGCTTTCTCGCCTGGAGAAGCAAGTTTTCTTTCAGGAGACTATCAAAAGCGGGCGTATAAAAAGAGGTGTAAGAGATGATAAAGGAATTTTTGAAACTTATGTCGCTCGAAAATCTAACCCTCGCTGAGATAGCCCAGAAGCTGAAAATAAGTCGAGAAGAGTTGAAAAACAGGCTAGAGATGATGAAACGCATGGGATACATAGAGACCCTTTCTGAAGACAAGCCCAATAGCGAGAGCGCTTGTGCGTCTTGCCGTATGACAAAATTCTGCTCACCTTGCTCAGAAGGTAATGCAGGAAATTTAAGAATCACAGTGTATCGCCTTACGGATAAGGGAAGAAGAGTTCGTAGGAGTTCGTAGTGTATGGCCAGATCAATAGAGAATTACCTTGTTAAAGATCTATTCTCTTAACATTTTTTTCTTAACAAAAAGGAGGGATTTGTAAGGACAACGGACATAGCAATCTTGACAGGATGGAGGTCAGTTCAGTCACTGAGATGTTTAGAAAAGCTGTTAAACACATATCCGTTTCTATTGAAGTTCCTTGTAAATTTATTGCCAAGTTATCGGAAGATGCATGATTATTGCTTCTAAAAGCGAACTAATGCCAGCTATTGCAGGGAGCTCCTCCCCTCGCATGCTGGATCGCTAAAAGTTAACCGTCCATTGGGCTGAGTTTTGGGCAGGTTCATTTCCATTAGTGTACGTGCCACAGACACAGGACAGCCCTACTCTCGAGCATGTAGCCCAAAAAGCCTTTTTCATTAAAGTATAAAACCTGGGATATTTAAGGGTCGCAGGCTCTCATCCCAACCCTTTCGGACGAAGCCTTCCCGCCCGCATAGATAAAAGGACAATTTATATACGATGTCTATATTATTATCTCCAAACATGATTCGGTTCCCCAAAAATAGTTGGGATGAATAATATGACGACAGAAAGGGCTGAAGATTATTTGAAAACACTAGCGGCAATAATAAAAGGGAAGGGTTACGCTCAAGTAAAAGACGTCTCTAAGATCCTGGGAGTCGGGGCTTCTAGTGTCACAGAGATGTTTCAGAAACTAAGCGAAGCAGGTTACATTAATTATGAAAAATACGGCGGTGTGACTTTAACAGCAAAAGGGAAAAAGATCGCTGAAGAGACAAAGGAGAAATATACTGTCTTAAGGAAATTTCTTTTGATTCTTGGGGTAAAAGAGAATACAGCCGATGAGGATGCGTGTAAGATAGAACATATTGCGAAACCTGAGACAATAGATAAGCTGGCGAAGTTCGTTAAATTTGTTCATCAGCCAAAAGAAGAGCCGAGATGGCTGGATCATTTCAAATATTTTTATGAAACTGGAGAATACGTCGAGTGCACTCCAAAAAATGAAGAGAATTGCCCAGTACACGGGAAAAGAGGATCGAAAATTTAAAAGTAGAAAAACACATGTATTGCACGCTTTGATTTCGCTTTAAATTGTTTTCACCTCCTTTTGGTGTTAAATCTATTGTAAAAACTTACTTCTCCCCGGTATTTTTGTTCTCTTTTTCTGGGGTTGATTTTTTCTGCTTATTTTTCGATTTTCTAGGGTTTTTTCTTCCCTTGAGGGTTTTTGCTTGTTTTGTCCATTTTTCGGGTGTTTTACCTTTTCTGAAGGAGGGGAGAGAACAGTGGGTTGACGTGCATGTCCACATTTTTTTTTAAAATCTTTCATTTCTTTAGAAATAAAGTGCGACAATCGACATTAAAACGCCATATTCTTACGAAAATAAAACACAAGAAATTTAAACAAGACTTCAATCTACATATCTAAAAATGGAAACCACACTATTTTCCCAACAAAGTCGGGAAAATAAAAAAATCAAAGGTGAATTAAATGAGTGATGAATTAAAGCGCTACGGAGAAAGCAAACGATTCAAAGAAGCAGCCAAAGAAGAACAATACACGATCATAGTAGGACCACAACACCCTCACACCCACGAACCACTATCATACAGGTTTGCCCTAGAAGGAGAATACATCGCCTGTACGGACGCCGTTATCGGTTACAATCACAGAGGAATAGAAAAGGGCATGGAAAACAGAAACTACCTACAAAACCTATACATCGTGGAGCGCGTGTGTGGTATATGCAGTGCTTCCCACCAGATAACATACGTACAAGTCTGCGACCGTCTAGCCGAGATAGAAGACGAAGTACCTGACAGAGCTCAATATCTAAGAGTCTTAGTAGCTGAACTTGAAAGGATGCACAGTCATATGTTGTGGTATAGTATATTGGGACATGATGCTGGCTTCGATACCTTCTTCATGATAACCTGGAGAGACAGAGAGATCGTCATGGACCTTCTAGAGCTTATATCAGGCAATAGGGTTAATTATGCGTGGATGCAGCCTGGTGGTGTTAGTAGAGATTTGCCGAGTGACTATATTCCAAAACTCAAGAAAGGCTTAGATCAGCTTAGAAAGCAGGTAGAATATCATTACGAAGTTGTTGAAACGAGTCGCACTTTCAGGGCGCGTTTAGAGAACGTAGCTAAAGTTTCTAAGGAAGACGCCCTCAAATTAGGGTGTAACGGTCCAACTTTAAGAGGTTGTGGCGTAGAGTTCGATATACGAAAAGATGCCCCTTATGTTTCCTACAAGGAACTTCCAGTAAAGGTTTGCGTATGGCCAAATGGAGATGTTCTAGATACTACTCGTGTAAGGCTTGACGAAGTCTTAAACAGTATCGAGATATGTCAATATATCCTGGATAATTTGCCAAGCGGAGATGTAAAAATAAAGTTTCCGAAAAGACCCCCGCCGAACGAGGCAGCAGCGCGGTCAGAAGCTCCAAGAGGAACTGTGATCCACTACGGTATCAGCGATGGAACAGATAAACCGTACAGATGGAGAATAAGAGCACCAACCTTTAACAACATTCCCACGGCTCTCTATAGATTGATCGGGAATAACATTGCAGACATACCTGTTGGAATTCGGGCGATGGACCCATGCTATTCGTGTACTGATAGGATTATGTTCGTAGATCTTAATACTGACAGGAAGAAGATTGTTACTGGTGAGGTTTTGACGCATCTTGCTAATAGAGGAAGGCTAACGAAGCGGAACTTATTCAACCTCTAAAAATCCCGGAGCTTTCGTAAAACTTTTTCTTCCTTTTTTTTAGGAAAGAATTATGCGGGTAAAAAGGCGATCAAGAAGGTCGAGTTAGTAAAAGGTAGTTTTTTGTTTTTTTATAATATCTTTAGTTATTATTTTCTTTTTTTAACGTTTTTTTGTTTTTTTTGGGGTATGTTTATGGTTTCTGGTAATGAGAGTGAAGTTTTTCTTCCGAATGTTAGTGATGTTGAAGGTTTGATAAAAGCTTTTCAATTTTTCGAGGAAAAGGAGATGAGAGTGCCTAAGGTTGTTTTTATTGGAGTTGGAAATATTTTAAAGGGGGATGATGGGGTGGGGATTCATTTTGTTCGGCGTCTTCGGTCTCTTCTTTCTTCTGATGGTAGAAATTTTGAAAATGTTTTTTTCATAGAGGCTTATACGTGTCCTGAGAGTTTTACGGGAACGATTCGTGGGATAGCGCCTGATTTTCTTTTCTTGATAGATGCTGCTGAGCTTGAAGAAGTTCCAGGAAGTGTTTGTTTGGTGCAGCCTGAAAATGTTGTAAATGTAGGTTTTTCCACGCATAATCTATCTTTAGCTTTGTTTGCTAGATATTTAAAAGCTAATATCCCTAAATTGGAGGTTCTCTTTTTCGGTATACAACCTCAAATGATCGTTCTTTCTGAGGAGCTTTCGCCTATCGTTAATAAGGCTGTAGAATGTTTAGCTGAGGTTTTTAAATCTGCTCTAACACGGAAGTAAATCAAAAAAAGTATCAAAAATATAATGATGGATAATGTAATAATGGGGAGTTGGGTAGGAGAGTAGTGGTGGGTTTTTTTCTTTTTTTTATTATTTATTTTTAGTTTTAACCGAAGTAGCTTGGTTGTTTTCGTTGAGTTGCTGGTACTTCTCCTTCTTCTGGGGTTCTTTCCTCCCAAGCGCCTGCCATTTTTTTTGCTTTTTCTTCTGCTTTTTTAGCTAATTCGTCTAAATTGGTTAGATCCCATTCTACTCTTTGTATTCTTGCTAAGACGGTTAGAACCTCTTTTGAAGCAATAGGGTCCGGCATGAAGCCAGGCGTTTCACCTAAAAGGCATGCTCCGTCCATACCGTAGAGCTTTCCTACGCCGAGTACTAGGCCGTTGGCGCCTACTACTGGGCCGCCTGTTACTCTGGTGTTTTCTTCTTTTAGAACCCTTTTTAAGAGTTCGTTGTTTGTTGTCGTCGTAAAGACTCTTGGTTTTCTTGTAAGGGGTATTCCTATGGCGAAGCCTCCGAGAGTCCATATTTCTTTTACCTTATATTTTTGGGCTAGTTCTATGATTTTTCTTGATAACTCGTACTGGCCTTCTACAGTTTGGCATTGTGCGTCTCCTGTGATGACCAAAAAGTCTCTCTTTTGGTTTCCGGCGTCAAAGCTCTTTACATGATGGATTTGTAGTCTTGGTAGTCTAAGGATGCCGTTTTCTACAAATACGTGATGGGGTAGGGTTGGTCCCAATATTTCGGCTATCAGCTGGGATTCGCCTTGGCTTATCAGATGATCTGCTGCTATTTTGCCGACTAAGGCGCATCCTGGTAGTCCGCTTATCATTACGGGAAAGTCTAGAGTTTCTGGATCAATGTCGTTGACTATCTTTACAACCAGCTCTTTCAACACGTTCTCCTCTTTAAAAGCTATTATTTTCAGTCCTTTAATAGGGTTAATTTCTAAATTTTATAAATTATTTTTTGTTTGACCTTAATACATCTTTTTCTTATTTCTCTTAGTTTTTTTTTCCTTATTTTTATTGTTTCAAATCTTTTCTTTTTTTATGTTTGTTTTTTTGGGTTTCATGGTTCAAATAGTTATCCTTTAAAAGAGTAAATGTTTTGAAAAGGTTTTAAGTTATTTTATAATGGGTCGTTTAAGGTTGGAATTAAATGGATTGAGAACAACAAACATAAAAACCATGAAAGTTAAGTTTTCCAATTGCTAAAATTGTTTGCTTGTCTGGCTTTTAATTTCATGTTTTTTTTCTCGTCTTAAGGAGTAGAGTTGGAAATGTCTGGTTTAAACAATGATAACGAGGGTAATGGTGATAATGAGGAGTTTGTGGTAACGCCTTGGGAAGTTCGCGGAAAAATTGATTATGATATGCTTGTTGAAAGGTTTGGCACTCAGCGTGTTGATGATTCTTTGTTAGGGATGATAGAATCCCGGGTGGGCGAGTTGCACCTGCAACTTCGTCGGGGAATTGTTTATTCGCACCGCGATTTTGATTTGATTCTTAAAAGGTTTGATGAAGGAGAAAAGTTTGCCCTCTACACTGGTAGAGGTCCTTCAGGCGGTGTTCATTTAGGTCACATGCTCCCTTGGTTTTTCACCAAGTGGTTACAAGACAATTTTGATGCAGATCTCTATTTTCAGATGACTGACGACGAGAAGTTTTTGTTTAACCCAGATCTCACACTGGAAGACACTCAAAAGTTTTCTTTGGATAACGCTTTAGACGTTATGGCTGTAGGTTTAAACCCGAAAAAAACATTTATAATGATCGATACACGGTGCTCCAGAACCCTTTATAATCTTGGTATAAAGTTTTCTAAACATGTCACATTCTCAACTGCGAAAGCCGTTTTTGGTTTTAAAAACTCTGATAATATCGGCATGATCTTTTTCCCTACAATCCAGGCCATGCCTTGTTTTTTGCCCTCGTTGGTTGAAGGGAAAAATGTCCCCGTATTGATTCCAGCTTCTATCGATCAAGATCCATACTGGAGAGTTACACGCGATGTAGCCCCCAAAATAGGCTTTTATAAACCCTCTCAACTTCATGGCAAATTGCTTCCTGGGCTTTCTGCTTCGGGGAAAATGTCTGCTTCACAACCTGAAACTGCGATTTTCACCAAAGATTCGCCTGAAGAAGCTAGAAAGAAAATATGGCGTGCTTTTACTGGCGGGAGAGTCACGATAGAAGAGCAAAGAAAATACGGGGCTAATCCTGATATTTGCGCAGTTTTCGCCTATTATTACTTCCTCTTTGAGGAAGATGATGAAGCCCTTAAAGAGCGAGAAAGAAGGTGTAAGACGGGCGATCTTTTATGCGGCGATTGCAAAAACGATCTAATCGAAAGAATAGTAAAATTTTTGCGTGAGCATCAAAAGAAAAGAGAGAAAATGAAAGACATACTAGACCAAGTTTTGATCGATGATAGTTTCTTTGATTCTCGTATAAAAAGTGCCGCAGAAAGAGGCTTTCCCGATGGTTAGTGCCGATACCTTTATGAGCAAGCATAGAGGCTTTTTCGACTTTGATTCTTTTAATGAGGTTCAGCTATCTGTTTTTGATTCGGCTTTTAACACTGATGATAACGTGATAGTGGCAGCTCCTACAGGCGCGGGGAAAACTGTAATAGCGGAGTTAGCGATGTTGAGGGAGTTTAGTGAGGAAAAGGTTCGGGATAGAGGTTTTAGAGGTAAATGTTTATACCTTACACCTTTTCGAGCACTCAGCTATGAAAAAGAAAAAGATTGGGTAATGAGGTTTGGTAGAAAAGGTTTTAGTGTCTTGGTTTCTACTGGTGAGCGTGAAATTACCCCTAGGGAAGGGGAAAAAGCGGACATCATCATAAGTACCGTAGAGAAATGGGATTCGATCACGAGAAAGTGGCGGCAACCTAGAAACCGTTTTGCAACCGAAGTCACTCTTGTAATCATAGATGAAGTGCATTTGTTGGATGAGGATAGGCGGGGTGCTACCCTTGAAGTTTTGATCTCTCGTTTGAAGAAGATCGCTGAGGAACAGGGCAGAAGGTTGCGCGTAATTGCTCTGTCCGCGACTATGCCTAATTTCAAAGAGATAGCTGAATGGCTTGAAGCCAAACCTAACAGCACTTACTTTTTTGACGAGTCTTTTCGCCCCGTGAAGCTTTATGCAGATGTATGGTATTATAAGCCTGCTGATAACCCTTTCTACGATAAGTATAGGCGCTTATATAAGGTTCTCGATCTAGCTTCTAGACATCTTAATGAAGGAGAGTCTGTTTTGGTCTTTGTTTCAAGCCGCTCTGACACCGTTTTGGCTGCTAAAAAAGTGTCTGAAATTTGGGCGGAACACGGTTTTCCTTTTATTACGAGCAAAGATAGAGAAAAGCTTGCTGATCTCGCTCAGAGGGTAACTAATCCGAGGTTAAAAGCTGTTTTGCCTTCTGGGGTTGCTTTCCATAACGCTGGTCTAAAGATCAATGATAGGCAACTTATTGAAAAAGCTTTCAGGGAAAAAACCGTGAAGCTCTTATTTTCAACAAGCACGCTTTCTTGGGGCGTTAATCTACCTGCCAAATGCGTGATCATTCGGGATGTAACGGTTTACGACTCAATCGTAGGGGAAAAAGAATTTTCTCCCATAGACTTGATACAAATGCTAGGCAGAGCTGGTCGCCCAGGGGAAACTGATGAAGGATACGCTTGGATCATTATCGATAAGGAGAAAGCTCCCACTTATAGGAAGTTGATAACTGAAGGAAAAGCGATAGAATCACGCTTATTAGAATCATTAGCAGAGCATATCAACGCGGAGATACAGCTCGGCACGATTAAGGCGTTGAAAGATTTAGAAACATGGATTCAAGACACATTTCTCTTTATTCGAGCGAAGCATAATCCGGAGCTTTACGGTTCTATAAACATTAAAAGTGAAGCTTTAAAAGCCTTAAACAGTCTCATAGAGGATCAATTCGTTGAGAAAAGTGAGGATGGAGTTTTCAGTTCCACGCCTTTAGGTCAACTTACCTCCATTTTTTACATGCGGTTAGAAACCGCGAAGCTTTTTCATAAAAATTGCATAGACGGCGTTTTAAAAAGCGACGATGATCTCCTCTGCACCGTTGCTATGGCTAAAGAATTTTCAGACGCGGTGCTAAGACGCGGCGAAAAAAAATACTTTAAAGAATTTTTAGAAAAAGTCTCTTCCAGTCTATTCAAAGGTTTATCTTCTGGAAACAAAAAAGTGCTTGGAATCTTTCTTTCACTTTTATCCCGCCAATTATGGGAAGGGTTTCGCAGCGATGCTTACGTCTTAAAGAATAATGGGACAAGATTGCTCCACGCTTTATCCAGCTTTATTGGAGAATTCATGCAAGATCAAAAAATTGAGCTTCGCGCAAGAATCCTTTCCATACGCCTTAAACACGAAGCTCCAGAAGCTTTAGCTTTCCTACTACAAGTAGCCGGTATCGGTTACAAAGGTGCAACAATACTTGCTTCAAAAGGAATAACTCAACCTAACCAACTCATTTCCCAAGTCTCAGAAAAAGGATTGGATTGGCTATTATCGCTGGGTTTGAGGAGGATTAACGCGGAACGCGTAGTGTCATTCGCAAAGAAAGCCGCTTTAATAGAAGTTGAATGGGTAAAAGTGCCCGAAAAACTGCCTGAAGGCGAGAACACGAATTTCGAATTCAAAATCAAATGTCTTAACGGTTACCCAAAACTCGGAATTACTGCCTCCCTCAACGATAAAACCTTAATCCGCCAAACTATGCGCCTCAAAAAGGGCGATACTTATACTTTACCTTTCGGAATATCTGTTCCAAAAGGTGTTTATTTAATAACAGCCAAAGTCGACATCTTCGTCCAAGATGCGCAGTTCTCCTATCCTATAACGAGCCAAAAAGTTATCGAGGTTCAAAAGCCTCCAAAAGCACCGTCTAAACCAATTTTCAAAGAAACACAAACAAAAGCACCTTCCAACGCCGAAAAAACGGTTTTCAAAACCGCTGAAGAACTGCTAAAACCGCCTGAAGAAAAACCATCAGAACAATCCATAATAGCTGTAGGAGCCACCTCCTACTCTGTAAAAGATGCCAACATAAACATAAAATGGCCGGAGGCCCTCGTAATAATCTCACCACATCAAGGTGGAAAAATCAAAATAATTAACCTGCAAACAATGGAAGAAATAAGCAACGAAATGAATTTTAGTGAAAGCGAAATAGAAGTCTCCGGTTCTAATGTTGAAGGAAAACTAATGACAAAGGCTGGAGAAGCAATACTCACCATCGCTTCAGAAACCGTTATGCGAGCAAAACCAGAGTACGATGAAAAAATAACAAAAACCGCGCTCATTCAAGCCTTAACGCCTCTAAAACAAGAAGTAATCCAATTTGAAGAAAAAAAACCATCTTTTTTCGCGTGCAAATGCGGCGGTCATCTCATTGAAAACAAAACACAAAACGCGATGTTAATCCAATGCGATCACTGTAAAGCCGAATATAAACTTCCGCGAAAGGCCTCTATTACCAACGAAAAATGCAATAAATGCGGACTTCCTAAAGCTAGATTACCATACGTATACGACCTCTTAATATGCATTGATAGATCATGCGAAAGCATGGACGAAATCATAAAGAACAAGTTCGAATCAGAAGGCTGGAAGTGCACGGAATGCGGCAGTCCCTTGATAGTTATTCGGAGAAAAGGACTCGTTGTCGGTTGCTCGAACTATTACAAAGGATGCAAAACTGCATATAAGTTTCCAGATGGCGTTATCATAGGTAAATGTGAAAGATGCGGTTTACCGAAATTTAAACTTAAAACAAAAACCCGCTGCTTGAACTCAAAATGTGTTTAGAACCCGCAAATACCCCCGCATTTTATGATTATTTAACCGTCTACTGGAAGTTTGTATCATTCAGGTGAGTATGAGGGTGATATTGGTTTTTTTAGTCTTAGTTTTTTCTAGGTTTGTAATGTTTTTCCTTGCCTTTATCTTTCATTTAATTTGACGGTGATTTTTTGGTTAAAATAGAAAGCGAACAAGAGTTTTTTCATAAGTGTACAAAGTGCGAAACTGTTTTTTCTTCAAATTTTGAAGACCTTATTTCTGGATGTCCTATCTGTAAAAATATGCTGTTTAAGCTAATCATCAAGAAAAACCCCGCGGATAACTCCAAAAGGGTAGAGGATAAAGTAAATCATGAGAAGAAATCTGAAAACAATGCCCAAAATTTTGAGAAAAAGAAAGAAGTGAAACGGGGAGAAGAAGCGGTTAAAGAAGCATGCGAGGTTGAAGGGATAAAAGTTCTCGAACCAGGTGTTTATCTTTTGGATATCAATAAGTTGGTAACGGAAGAAACAATAGTCTTGGAGGAAAAAGAGGGAGTGTTTAGAATAGCGATTCCCTACGCAAAAAAATAGTTTTAATCACAAATGATCAAAAATTTAAACGGTAAAAAGGTTGAAACCGGTTATGGGATTCATAATCGCAATCAAAATTTTGATCATTTCGTAAAAATCGCTGAAAAATACGGATTTAAACTTATTGACCAGAAAGTAAATGACAAAATATTTTATATTCGGCTAAAGAAATGATGAATCAAACTCCGATTTCCATATTATGTCGTATTTTGTGAAATTGAATAAGATGAATAGGAGTTCTGCTGTCGCTTCGAATTTCAAAAAATTTTAAATCAGTGAAAAGGTAAGTTTTATTATAAACCCTTAAAGTCTTTAAAGGGATTAAGGGTGATTTTTTCATTTTTTTTGAGGATATTACATTGACAAAATCTGGAAAGGAGACCCGGAGTATACCCAACTACTCAGAAGCTCTTACTCTTCTTCATGTTTTAAGAGTTCCATGGAATGTTATAAAACATTCGATTTTAGTCGCTAGTTTTGCTAAGAGAATAGTTGAGTCTTTAAAAAATGATAATTCAATTGATGAGAATCTTGTTTTTGCGGGTGCTTTGCTTCATGATGTGGGAAGAACAAAGAGTCATGGGGCAGACCATGGAATTATAGGAAGAAAAATATTGTTAAGTTTA
>Ga0209636_10000778_pt1 | contig 31741 bp, 32 predicted proteins | sample DeeMarSWOR152_54_FD_187464 | JGI IMG/M metagenome (GOLD analysis project Ga0209636, IMG submission 187464) | Marine sediment microbial communities from White Oak River estuary, North Carolina - WOR-1-52-54 (SPAdes) (version 2) | ecosystem: Environmental > Aquatic > Marine > Intertidal zone >...
TTCAAAAGAACATCGTTATTCATCATCAAAAAGAAAAAAAAAGATACCCATGAGAACTACTGTAGAAAAATATCATAATACTAGCTAATGGTAATACTTGAAGGAACATTTCTAAGACATTTGATTCCATGTTCTTTGATTTATATCGAAACGAAAGCTATAAAAGACTAGTTACCTAAAAGGCATTTGATCCTATTTTTTATAAGACTATAAAGAATTTTTGAACTCTTATCGTAATTTTTTATTCCGAATTTTAATAAATCAAATGATAAAAGATCAGATAATTTTAGTTGTTTTAGTACATTATTCCTTCTTTCTAATTCAGTATTAAACTCTTTACATATTTTTACAAACTCGTCTCTTGAAACTTCTTCAGTTAATAATATATTCTCCTTTCCATCAACGGATTTCATATTAAGTTTGTCCCAATCCATATTATTATAAACTAGTTTTCTCTGTTTTGCATATTCCCACAATTCTGTTCCGGGTAGGGGTGTTGTTATACAAAGCTCCATTGTATCAATTGGGTTATTCTTTATGAAATCTAAGGTCATCATCATATCTTCCCTCGTTTCATTCGGAGTTCCAATCATAAAATAACCTGTTAGAAGCACATCCTCACTCATTAACCCACTTTTCTTTATGAGGTCTACAGTTCTCTGGTTTTGTTCTATTGTTGTTGTACCTTTCTTAAGATACTTTAATATCTTAGGAGACTGTGATTCAAAACCAATTGCAATATCCTTAACATTTAACTTATCAAGAAGTTTGCATATCTCTTCATCTATAAGATTTGTTCTACCATGAATCTTGAATTTTAATTTTCCTAAAAGATTTTCAGACTCCATTAATTCAATAATCTTTTTCAGTCTTTCTTTATTGACAACGAACAAATCATCAAATATGAATATTTCATTTATTTTATACAGCCTTACTAATTTTTTCAATTCACCGACAATGTATTCTGCAGAATTGAATCTTATTTTTTGCCAAAAACACGAAGATGAACAAAAAACACAGTTGTATGGACATCCTCTAGATGTCAATATATGAGTACTCCTACTAATTTTTGTAAGCGAGAAACTGACTCTAGGCATCAAATACTCTTCTTTCATCTTAAAAAGATCTCTTGCAGGATATGGTATCTTGTCTAAAGGCTCTATTAAAGGTCTTCTTTCATTTACAACAACCTTTCCGCTGTTATGAAAAGCTATTCCCTTTATATTTTTCAGATTTTTATTATTGAACTCATTATCATCTAAAAAAGTCTTCATCAGTTCCAATAAAGTTTCTTCACCCTCACCCATCACAGCTATATCAAATTCTTTGCCTAATGTCCGTGGCAATAATGTTATATGTGAACCGCCTATCAGTATTGGGACATTTAATTTATCCTTTAATTTTTTACCAATATCCAGAGCATCATTAAAAAAATGAGTTGAAGCGGATATGCCAATAATTTCAGGGTTCTCTTTAATTATAGATTCTATAACATCCTTTTCCTTGTCTATTATTTTTACATCATTAAAATTTAGATATTTTCTTAGATATGACACTAAGTATCCTAATCCAAGTGGTGGATGACCTACTTTTTCAGAACCAGTTGATACCAAAACTAATTTTGTCATATATATCTTTTAATAATATTTAAAAACATTTAAACCTTTTAAGATTTATCATTAGACATTTAACTAGTTTGGTTGTTTTTTTAGTTGGTATCGGGGCAGATATAGATACCATTTTCTTACCTTTAACTATTTTAATTTAAAGATAATATTGTTCTGATTTTGGTAAACTATTTCAAAGTTTTCTTCATCAACAGACACGACATTAATAAAATTATACGTAAATGCACCAATGAGGTTAGACTGTGGGACGATATAATCCTGTGCTACAATCCCACCCCAAACTAATACATAAGAAAGGTCGTATTTTTTCAAGTTTTCATATATATAAGTGCCATTATCTGAATGCATGATATCAGGAAATTCATTTATTGTCCAAAAGCTCCTTCTCTCAGCAAAATAACCAACACTTCCACCATATGCTGTAAATATTATTGAGTCTTCTGGTGTGTTATCCTTTAACCATTTTAATGCCTGTACGTAATCGTCTGGATATCTCTGAGAAACACTCGTTCCCTGAGCTACAGTAACACCTGAAAAAACACAAAAAAGTATTACGGGGATTAAAATCATTAAGAAAACTCTGTTTCTCTCTTTTAGTTTCCACAAAAAGAATCCTGCTAAGATTGATATTTGTGGGAATATTATTGAAAGGTATCTTGCCTCTGTTATCATGTATCCTGTTATATTGAATACATTAAATAAAAACAGGAAAATGGTAGTTAATAGTGTTAGTAAAAATAACATTTGTATTTCTTTTGACTTAACTTTAAAGTTTGATAACAACCATGAAATTCCAAAAATGCTGAAAATGAAAACTGGATAATTTAATGTTGAGATATATGTATTCAAAGAAATAGAGGGTGGTGAAATTAATTTTGTGGCATCTTTGACCCATTGCACATTTGCTGTGGGACCTTTATATTCAGGTAGTTCAAAAAAGATATTCATTCCTAAAAAATGTGGATATTGGTAAATTATCATGTTTTTAATTATCATCGGTACTACCATGACTGAAAACATGACTACAGAAACAAGAAACAATTTTAAGTATTTTTTGTCTTTATTATGAAGGTACAACGTAATGCAGTACAAGAACAAAATTATAGAAAGTAAAAGGCCGCTGTTTTTTGTATGATATGATATTCCTAGTAATACCCCGACAACAACCGATTTCAACATAAATCTATCATTTCCCATATTCAACAACAAATAAGTAAATAAAACTGAGAAAAATGCTATCGGTGTTTCAACATAGGCCAGCATTGAAGAGTGGCTAAAATTTGTAATTGACAATAGTAACAATGCTGAGAAAAATCCCAAGTATATGCTAAATTTTCTCCCTATGAGGTATACTATCAATAAAGTTAAAAGTGTGAAAAAACCTATTATGGCTTTTGATATAATCATTGATGGAGTAAAAATAAGAAAGAAGAATGAATAAAATAAAGATACAAAGAGTGGCATTATTATTTTAGGCTTTCCAAAAGTGAAATCATCATATTGTTTGTTTAGTGAATTAGCAAAATCTTTACCTAAAGAGAAATAGGTGTTTTCATCCTCTCCCAGCATTGGGGTAACTGAAGCTAAATAAATGTAATATAATCCGATAACAATCAAGAATAGGATAAACAAATATCCAATTCTTTTTTCAGATTCTGAAGTCAAGATTATCACTTTTAGATTGCTTTCTTAAAGTTATAAATTTAATATATTTCGTAGTTTTTAAAATATCCAATCTCCGTCAAAATAAGTCTCCTTTGGCAAGAGGGACGGAAAAGTATTTGCAAAAAATCTTACTACTTTATCACTCATTCCAGAGAAAAAGATCTTTGGCTCAAAATAATCTAACAGTCTTTCTTCATATTTTGTTAAGTTTGGAAAACTCTTCAACAGAATATCATCTGCAATTAAGCTCCATATGATGCCTCCTCCTGACCAGGGTTTTGTAAGACCTATCACATCACCACATAAAGCTATTCTTCCCTTTTGTGGTTTGATTAATCCATGCGGAACCACATATGAATAAGTTTTCTTTGGTTTTATTCTTCTGGTACCACAAAATTTACTAAATATCTTTTTTGCAACATTAGATTTTTCTAGAATTCCATATTCTATTTTTGTCTTTCTAGGTATTTTCCAACAAAAACCATCCTTTGTTGGATACACATCAACTGTGTTAGATTTTGTTCTTTTGTTAACATATGTATAAATTCCGAGTCTAAATTTTGGGGCTTTTATTCCCAAACTCTTTCTTACAACTGAAAAATATCCATCACATCCAATCAGATAATCAAATTCAAAAATTTTTCCTGAGACAGACACTTGTGGCCTCATTCCTTTAACATGATAAACCCTCTTAACCTCAGAATTTACATAAATTTCTGCTCCGTTTTTCCTTGCTAAGGATACTACATAATTATCCAAATTCTTACGATTTAGAACAAACATTTTAGGGAAGAATTTTAATTTGACATCTTTTTTAGGAAAATGTATAACAAGCTCATCTATTCTGTTTTTAATTAATTTCTTTGATTTGGGAATGAAGTTCCAAAGTCTTTCTGAAACGAGGCCTGAACAGACATCTTTCCCTAAGGTTTTTTTCTTTTCAAAAACTACAACATCATGCTCTTTTGAAAGTTTCCAAGACAAGTATGAGCCGTTTATACCGCAACCAACAATTCCTATCTTCATGCTAATCATTTAAAATTAATATACTTATCATCATATGTATTTTTATGAATTACAAATTATTTATAATATTTCCGATAATTTTACTAGTTTTATCTATAAGCTATCTGTTTGTTAAAACAACAACTGAGGGTCTAGATTTAGATATAGATCTGAAGGGAGGTACTCAAATAATAGTTGAAACCTCGATAGCTGTAAGTGAAAGGGATTTAGAAAACATTCTAAATGAATATGATGTGAAAATAAGAACTGCCAGGGGTTTGACAGCTTATTCTGTTTTCATAGAGTTTGATGCCAGCATAAAATCTGAAGATGTTTTAAACGAATTAAAAGAAAATGATTACGATTTTAGTGATTATTCTATACAAACAGTTGGTCCTGCATTAGGTGAAGCCTTCTTTCATCAGGCAATAATAGTTCTTGTTTTAGCTTTTATTTTCATGATTATAACAGTTTTTATAATATTCAAAGTTCCTTTGATTAGTCTATACATTTCTTTAAGTCCTCTTTTTGATATCATCGAAGCTTTGGCACTATCCCAGCTATTAGGAATAAAACTATCATTAGCAAGTTTTGCTGCCCTGCTCATGTTGATTGGTTATTCAGTGGATGATGATGTCATGGTAACAACCAGGGTTTTGAAAGGAACTGTTGAAATGAAAGAAAAGTTAAGGAATGGTTTTAAAACAAGTCTTACAACAACAACACTAACAATTGTTGCACTGGTTGCATTGTACTTGGTATCTGTATCAAGCGTTATAATCCAAATTGCATCTGTTTTATTGATTGGTCTCTTGGTAGATCTTCAAAATACCTGGTTATTTGCTGTAACATTACTAAGATGGCATGTTGAGAGGAAAGAAAAATGAACCTGAAAATTTTAAAAAAATGGAGAATGTTATTAATGATTTTATGTGTAGTTGGATCTATAGCAGCAATAAGACCATTGCCACAAAAGGGTGTTGTTGTTGTTTCTGTCTCTGAAAATTCAACGCTTTTCGGAAAGGTCCAACAAGGAGAAATAATAACATGGGCAAATGAAAAAGAGATTAACTTGCCTGAAGACCTTTATCAGTTTGATAAATTTGTTGGAAGTTTCAGATTCATGCACTCCGGGGAACTTGATATTGTTGAAACTCAAGGAGAGGGGCTAGGGATTTTAGTTTCCAAACCACCCTCAACAAATTTGAATTTCGGTTTAGACCTCATAGGTGGGACAAGAGTTCTTTTAAAACCTGTAGGAAATGTTACTGATGCAACAATTCAGCAAATTGTTGGTACTCTGGAAACTAGGATAAATGTTTTTGGCTTGAAAGAAGCAAAAATACAATCTATAAATGATGTCACTGGTGCAAAATATGTACAAATAGAAATGGCAGGCGGGACAAAAGAGGAGGTTGAAAACCTTTTGGCCAAGCAGGGGAAGTTTGAAGGAAAAATACCAAAAGTAATTAAATTCGAAAATAAAACTGGAAAAATAAATTTAGACGAAACGTATGAAATAAGATTTGAAAACAACAGCGTTAGAATAGGGAATTTGACATTGAGAGAGAATGAAACCTCAAGTTTAGAGGGAATTGATTTTCAGGTTCTGAACCTGACAGATGATAATGTTACCATCATGTTTACGGTTTTTAAGGGAACTGACATCCAATCCGTTTGTTTGCAGGACCAGCCTGGAATCTGTGTTTCTAGAATAATAAGTGTTGGAAACGCTTGGCAATTTAATTTTCAAGTATTCATAACTCAGGAAGGAGCAGAAAATTTCGCTAAAATGACAAAGGATATGAAAGTGATAAGAGATCCTAACACAGGAACTGAATATCTTGAAAATATGATATCATTGTATTTGGACGAAAAATTAATAACAAGCCTAAGCATAGCTAAAGAATTAAAGGGAAAGATATTCACAAACCCTGCAATAACTGGATTTAGACCAACAAGAGACGAGGCATTTAAAGAACAATTGATGCTGAAGAGTATATTACAATCAGGCTCTTTACCTGTGAGTATTGAAATAATAAGGATTGATGAAATTTCTCCTGTGTTGGGAAGCGAGTTCTTCGAGGCTGCTTTAATGGCTGGAGCGGCTGCAACTGTTGTTGTTGCAGTTGTTATCTTCATAAGATACAGAAATCCGAAAATACTTATTTTGATGATATTGTGGAGTGTATCTGAATTGATACTAACTTTAGGAGCTGCCTCTGTAATAAAATGGACAATAGATTTATCATCAATAGCAGGGTTAATAGCTGCAATAGGAACTGGGACAAATGACCAAATTGTTATGATCGATGAAATATTGTTCGGTGGGGGGGAGAGGGGAACCTACACTTTGAAACAAAGAATAAAGAGGGCATTCTTTATTGTGTTCGGTGCAGCAGGAACCATCATAGCATCCATGCTTCCCTTGATGTTTATTGGTGTTGGTGTTATGAGGGGTTTTGCAATAGTTACAACTATAGGTGTTTTAATTGGAGTTTTCATAACAAGACCTGCATTCGCAATAGTTGCTGAAAGAATTTTGGGAAAAGAAGTTTAGTTTAATATATTTTTTTAATTAATCCTAATAACTTTTGTTCCGGAGATGTTCTGTGTGTGGTACCTTTTTTTGATTTTGTCTCATCTCTATGAGCAACATACCACTTGTAACTTCTTATTACCATTTCTTTGTTGCTATCCTTTGGTTTCCAGTTGAGAAGTTTTTTTGCTTTTGTTATATCAAAGTAAAATGGTTTGTGCATGGTCTTATAATGCCAATCGGCCAAAGGCGATAATCTAATTTTATCTAACATTGCAAGGGTCGTTATTGCAAGACTAGTATTTATATGTTTAATTTTTGAACCTGTGCCTGCATAATTAATTAAATCTTCTAACAGCTGTTGGAATGTTCCATATTTTTCGTTGCCTATGTTAATAATCTCGCCTACAGCTTTCTTAGTTTTTGATGCCAAATAACATGCCTCAGATAAATCAGATGCGCTAATTAATTGAAATAGATTTTTTCCGTCCCCAATTACGAACAGGTTTTCTCCATTATAAACCCATTCAAAGAGAATTTGAAATATTCCTGCTCTATATTCTCCGAGAATTGTTCTTGGTCGGATTATAACAAATTTCAAGCCCTTTTCTCCCCATTCACTTACAACACGTTCTGCTTGGTATTTTGCTCTACCATAATCTCCCAAAGGATTTATTGGTGATTCTTCTGTTATTGGCATTTTACTTAAATCATAAACAGCGCTAGAAGAAACATGAACAAATCTTTTAACATTGTTCCCAAAAGCGATGTTTACTATATTCCGAGTTCCTAAAACATTTACATCTTTGAATCTCCTTCCTGCTTTAGACAACGGAACCAAAGCAGCTGTGTGATATATCACGTCAACGTCTTTGCATGCTTTGCTCAATTTCTTTTTGTCAAGAATATTTCCTTTTATGAATTCAACTTTATCAACAACTTCTGGAACAGGTTCAACCAAATCATATACCTTCACTTTTTGCCTTTTTTCGAGTAGCTTTTTTGTAAGATTTGTTCCCAAGAACCCTGAACCACCAGTTATTAGATTCATTTTAATCATTTCACAAAAGATCTTGTTCCTTTACCCATTCAATAGATCTTCTCATTCCCTCTCTCAAACCTATCTTCGGTTTATAGCCAAGGTCTTTCTTTGCTTTCTTAATACTACAAGCAATATTCTTGTTCATCTCGCCTGCAACATGAATCTCTTTTTGATATACGTGAAACTTTTGCAAAATTCCATCAACAAATCCAGCAAAATCAGAAAAGAATCCTGGTATTTTTCTTATTCTAAGCTTGACCCCAAGCAAATCTGCTATTGTTTCATATATCTCTAGAGTTGTGTAGGGTCTATCATCAGCAATCCAATAGGTTTCTCCTTTTGCATTCTTTCTTTTTTCAGCAAGCAAGAGAGCATCGCATAAATTGTCTATGTAAGTCATGCTTCTCAGATTTTTTCCATCACCAAAAACAAGGGCCTTCCCATCTTTAACCATTTTAATTAGTCTTGTCTGCCTTTCGGGTTGACGAATACCATAAAACCAACATGGACGTATTATTACAGTCTCTATTTTTCCCTGTAAGTATGCATCGTTAACAATCCTCTCTGCCAAGAACTTACTCTTACCATAATTCATGTAGGGTTCTTCGGGTGTGTATTCATTCATTATAACCTTTTCCTTGTAACAACCACCAGGAGAATTGCTGCTAACATAAACAAACCTCTTAACCCCTGATTTTATTGCAGCATCTAAAATATTCTTTGTCCCTTGTGTGTTAACCCTAAAGAAATCAGAAACACCAAAAAGTCTAGGATGTATCATTCCTGCTATATGAAAGACGGTCTCAACATTATTAGTAATATTTCTTAAAGATCTGGGATTTGTAACATCTCCCTTTACCACCTCTACATTCAATTCTCTTAAATAATTATCATTAACGCCTTTCAAAACTAGGCATTTAACTCTTCTATGTTTTTTATTTAATATCTCAACAAAGCGTGTTCCAAGCCATCCTGGGGCTCCTGTTACTAATACCTTCTTTTTTGCCATATTGGTCCCCCCTAAATAATCATTGTTTATGAGGTGCAATAGTATTGTTTAGCAGATTATAAATAAAAAATTTAGCATTTAATGTTTTTCTATTAAAAGAAATAGTTAGTAAAGAATTAATATGCATAAAATTATCCAAATTGCCATGCTTATTAACATTCCCTTATCCTTGAAGATTATTTCTGGCTCCCCTCCAATATTCTTTGACTGTACCAAGAATAAGTATCTAAAAATAGTATAGATAACAACTGGAATTGTAATCATCATCCATGGATTGTAGGTAAAAAATGTATAAAGTGAGTAAGATAGTATTATAGTACTGGCTGAAATGCTAGTTAACTGTCCAAGCATTTCTTCTGAATATTCACTGAGGATTTTTCTATGACTTTTTGCCTTTTTTCCAAGCAATAACAATTCATGTCTCCTCTTTCCAGATGCTAAAAACAGTGCAAGAAGCAATGCACATAAAGTAATCCATGGTGACAACGGAACATTAACTGCCAACTCTCCTGCAACTGCTCTTATTATATAATTTACAGATATCACCAGAATGTCAACAAGTATTATGCGTTTAAGCCATAAAGAATATATCAAATTTGAAAAAAAGAATATTACAGAAATGTTGAAAAAATTCAAGTTTATTGTGAATGCCCAATAGAGAGAAATTATAATTAAAATAAAAGATGCTATTATTGCATAGGAAATTTTCAGCTTTCCAGAAGCTATGGGTCGTTTTCTTTTAACCGGATGCTTTCTATCTTTTTTCATATCTAAAATATCATTAATTATGTAACCGCTTCCTGAAAGTATACAAAATATTATGAACGCAAATACTGCATCAAGAAGCAATGAAAAATTAAATAGGTTTAGAGAAAATATCACTCCAAGAAATAATAGGAAATTCTTATACCATTGTTTAGGACGGAGGCTCTTTATCAATGAAACTATCATCCCATCATCTCAATAGCTAATTAATATGTATCTAGTTAAATTTATGTTATTTTCTATTTATTCGGTGTGCAAAAAGACCAGTTAGGATAAAGTTCTTCGTTACAATCATAATTGGTATTAATGAACTCCCATAAATCAGGATAAACCTCTCTCCATGCAACTACGTGTCTTTTTGGTTCCCATCTAAATATGTCTAATAAAACTGGTTGTGGAAACTCTGCATTTACACTCATTTTTTCATTGATGACTATTAATGGTTTTTTCTGATCAATATCCCTTACCATCTCTAACTCTTCTTGCTTTGGCAAACTAAAGAAGTAAAACTGGGTTACCTTAACAGGGTTTCTAAGATTTGTCATGTAATTCAAACCAGAATCGTATGGAATTGGAAGCAAATAGTCTTCTGGTTTTGTCATACTATTAATTATGTCTAAAACGGGTTGAATGTTATCTCCACTGAAAACTGTTATTTTACCTTTTACTGTGTTCAATTCATATTGTGGATATATCATTCTTGGTGCTATAGTTTTTATGGAAAAGAATAAACAACCAATTAAAAACCATGTTATTGCTAAAACAAGAATAAAACGACGTTGGTTAAATTTTATTTTAGATGTAAAATTTATGATTAATAAAAATACAAAAATTGGGACAATAAAATAAAATGAAGCGGCTGTTCTTTCAAACAACCTTCTCATTTGTAAAGTAAAGATTGCAATAGCGAATGTTGTAAGCATAATACTAATATTTGTCTTACGAGAATTTTTTGCGAGAAATAACAAGTAAATTAATGCACAAATCATTAAGGATACTCCTGGTATCAGGTGTTTTATAACCGTATTCAAGAAAACTGAACCCACTGTGGCTCGAATGAGCTCAGTGGAAGATGGTAGTAAATCCCAGTCTGCTATTATGTTAATTCCTGACTTTAATGTCAAGAATCCCCAACTACTTAATGTAACAACATTCCCTGCTTCCAAGTCATCTGAAATAGCCACAGATTCAGCAACACGATAGGTTTGAAGTATAATCGTGCTAAGTGTTAAAACTCCTATCAATAAAGAAATCAAAGCAACTAGCTTTATTTTTCTTATAATTTTTTTATCAGAGCAACTACCAAAAAAGTAAAATATTATGGTAAAAAGAAGAATGTAAAATGAAGACATTACAATCTGGTCAAACATGAGACGTACAGAAGGCATTAGTCTACCAACAACCCTTAGATCTGAAAAGCCACTTAAGCCCATTAACAGGTTTTCAAATCCTGCTTCTCCTATGATCATATTGTAAAACAACAAAGTTAATCCCAAACCTATTAGCCAGTATAGAAAAATTCCTTTTTTGTTTGACTTTTTTCTTAAAAATAAGATTAAAGTCATAAAAATTCCAATGAATAAAGGAAATAACCAGAACTCTTGTTTTGTTAACAAGCAGCCTGCAGCAGCTATTCCTGAAAGTATAAAATAAAAATTTGATTGTTTTTCTAATAAATTAATTATCCCATATAAAAGTAACAACGTGAACATTATACCAAATGGAACTGCTGGTGTATAGTCTCCAGAGCTCATTGTGTAAACAATCAGGGTTGTGTATCCGCTAAGAAGAGAGCCTAAACAAATAAGTAATACTATGATATCAGAATTAATGTATTTGTAAAGGGTCTTTCGCGTAATCAACCATGTTAAAAGTGTAATGACTCCACATAAAATTACTGTACATATTCTCATTGTAAGATAATTACTACCAAAAACAATAGCGATTGTCCCTAACATGTAAATAGATAGTGGTGGATATTGCCACGTAAAGTCTTTATATGGTATTTCCCCATTAACAAAACGGTCTACCTCGTGATGCCAGCGGCCCCAATCACTAAGAGGATTGATAACATTCATCCAGGTGAGACTCATATATCCTAAAAAAACAGTGAGTAGAATAAGTAAAGAAATAATTAAAGATTTGTTTGATATCTTAGTTTTCATGTCTATTTTTAATTCTTATTAAATATTTAAATAGTACAAATTCAGGGATATTTGCTTGAAGAAAAAATTAAAAATGACTATTTAAAATTTTCTTTATATTAAAAATTATGACCCAATGATAATAGATTTTATTTAAATTCAACTTTTCTTCCTATAGAACCATTTCCAGAAAAATATAGTTGGCTTGAACATTCAGGACAGTTTCCTTTTAGAGTTGGCCTTCTAAAACTCCAGTTACAATTTTTACAGACAATAGAATCAAAACTATTCAAAACCATTTCTTCTGGTGATTTCTTTTTCTGCTTTAATACATCCAATAAACTCTTTTGTTTGAATCCTTCTATCAATTCTGAAGATGTTATACCACAGACTTCAAATATTCTCTCCAACGGGGGAATTAACTGATTATAAATGTAATATTCAGAGTCTATCTCCAAGCCCTTTTCTTTGACCCATTCTGGATCCTCAGCTCTTTTAGATAAGAGCTGGTTGCCTTTTATGATAACATATCCTAGTCTCTCCCCAACTAAAGATCTTGTTTTATCCCTCTTCATAATCTTCTTGGCGAGTTCAACGTGTGGTTGAATACCATCATAACTATCTACAGATTTAGTTACTCCTTTTACAACTGTTAAATCTTCTAAAGATATCTTACCCTTAGCTAAATCATCTATAATATTTCTCACATACTTTGAAGCCTTATTTATGTCATTCTCTTTTAGAACAATATTCAGAACCTCAAACATTGTGTCTGAAACAAGAGAACACCAATCCCTTCTTACAGTCTCTATGCCTTTCATATCTAATTTATCTATCCACTTCTCATTTTCCCTTTCAAAGGCCCAACCAGCATATCTTTTCTTTGATTGGATTAAAAATGTCTTGTATATTTTTTCGAACTTTAAATCTAAACCATAAAGTTTTTCTGAGATAAAATCAGATATCTTTATTCCAAACTGTTCTCCTTCGTCCAAATCTTTAACTTCTGATTTTATGAAGACAGAATCGGTATCTGCATAAATAACTCTGGCATTAAAGTTTTCTTCTATCAGTTTTTTAGTTCTTGCTATGGTATCTCTTCCAAAGGATGTTATTGCATTTGCTATGTCCATAATATAAAGTCTTGATCTAGGATATCCAGTATAACCGTACATGCTGTTCATGAGGTCTTTCAAGGCAAGTTGTTTTGCCTCAAGAATTCTTTTGTTTTCAGAGTCAGTTTCAATTTTATAATGTTTCCTTACATCAATTCTCTTAGTAAGGTATTCATTAATCACTTCTGGAAGAATGCCTTTGAATATATTTTGCTTAACGAACTTTGTTCCATATGGCGATGTGTAATGTTCAATGTTCTCTCCGTTTGCAAGATAGGTGGTTGTGCATATGTTAAAGGCTCTAATTAATGATGGGTACATGCTTGTGAAATCCAAACAAATAACCCATTCATGAAGACCAACCTCTGGCTCTAGAACCAAAGCTCCTTTCAAATCAGAATGACTTACTCTTTTTCCTAGAGTACTTGGTTTGCAGGGCATTATTATTTTCCTTTTATGAAATTCTTTTAGAAGTCTGAATTCATGTCTTTGAGACTGTCCACCAAGACAGTCTTGTAACAGCAAACCACATATTTTTGATATCTCAAAAAACTTATCTAGCATACGCCTTTCAACAACTAATCTTAAAACCAAAACGGCGTCTCTTCTAGCATACTTTATGAGGTGTTCAATTCCCTTTCCGTTCCACATCTCACGTACCTTATCAATATATCCTCCTCCAAGTTCAACTTTTCCAATACCTAAAAGTTCTTCCGCAATTGTGTTTAAATCATATCTCTTGAATTTCACCCATGGATCCCTTCTGAAAATTTCAAAAGAATCAACAATAACTCTGCCAGAAACACTTGGCATGTAACTACGGGCCAGTTTCCTTGCTATTGCATTCTTTTCGCACCTACCGATGTTTCTTGGGATTTTCATGACTTCAAGACGTTTTAGTAAAAATGGTAAATCAAAACCATTGATATTATGACCACATATAATATCAGGGTCGAAGTCATCAATTATTTCTTTAAGTTTTTCTAGCATTTCCTTTTCATCTGTGCAAGAGAGTGTGTCATTATTCGGTCTAGTCCTCCTTGCTAAAAGAACTAAAGAATCTTTTCCCTTGTATTTTGGATAGAAAGCTAGACTCACTGCTATTATTCTGTCCTTTTCTGGAACTGGTATTCTTTCCTCATCAGACAAGCATTCTATATCTAGTGACATGTGTTTCAACGGGGCATTCTTCATGACCTCAATTGGTTTTATACTCTTTGCCTTGATTGCTCTACACTTGACTGTTGTTGTTTTTTGGAAAGTGCCTTCAACATCTATCCAGCCCATACCGTTCAAATCATGGTCTGCCATGAACCTGTATTTGAAAAGAACATCAGCTTCATAAGGAACACCAAATTTTTTAGCAAATTCCCTTATTTCTGGGGTTTGTGCTGGGTTTTTACCTGTTATTTTAAGGACCTTTATTGGTGATTGGAAACTTATCGGTAATCTTCTTTCAACAACCTCAACTTTTAATTGTGGATATCTTTCTTGTATTCTTTTTATAACATCTGGGTATGTCTTTTCCTCACCGTGAAGATAAAAATAAGGTAAGAAATCGTCATAAAAAACACATACAGTCTCACCATTTATGGTTTTACAGAATAACCTTATAATTGGTCTGTTATTAACAGTTATATAGTCGCAGTCAAGAATTTGGAGCTCCATAAGACTCTTACTAATCTTAAAAATTTAAAGATTTTTAGAATCGAAAAAATAGCTTTCATTATAAATTTTTCATGTTTTCATTTTCAATTTCTTTGATCTTGCCAATCCTTCTAATATGTTTTTCTTCTGTAGAAGAGTTAGTTTCCAACCAGGTTTTTACCATTTGCTTTGCATCATCTGGTTTTGTAGTTCTTTCGCCAAGGCAAATTATATTTGCTTTAATATGTTTTCCTGCCATTTCTGCTGTAAATTCATTATAAACCAATGCTGCACGGATTCTTGAAAATTTGTTGGCTGTTATACTCATTCCTTGCCCTGTTCCACAGATTAATATTCCCCTCCCATTAGTCTCTAAAACTTTTTCACAGAGTTTTCTTGCATAATCTGGATAATCATCAGTAGGAATATGTTCATAAGGACCTAAGTCTTTAACTTTGAAGCCTTGTTCATCTAAAAAACTACCTATTATCTGTTTCAATTTGAATCCAGCATGGTCGCTTGAAATATAAACTTCGGTCTCCATTTTTACCACCTAATTTATGTCTGTAATTTCCCTTGTTTTTAGATTGACAGCCTTATTTATAGGTATTATACTTATTCCTTTGTAATTCATGTTTATTTCCTTATCTATGAAAAGTATATCAGGAACTATATTTATCAGAAAGTCTGTATTTTTTATATTAACATATCTCTTCCTTAGTATGGAAAGTGGCTCAAAACCACAGAGAATTAAAACTATTATTTTATCTATCCTAATCAAAGATGGGTTAGTAATAGTAAAACTCTTATTTTTAATTTTATCTTCAACCTTGTTTTTATAAATAATATAATTTGCATCAGTTTCCTTGTTTTCTGATAGGAATGCTACTTTAATATTATTAGAACTATAGCTTACAGGTCTTAACGGAACATCTGGATAGAATAATCTCTTCACAAAAAGTATTTTATTACTGATATTTCCTGTAACAGCAACGACATCATCTAAAGAAACCTTTTCAGCTAGTGTTTTTGGTATAAGGGCCTGAATTTCACCAGTAGGATCCTCCAAAGAAATAACATAATTTTCATCTTTTTCATCCTTACTACCTACCATACCTATTATGCTAACCATCCCACTACTACATTTGTTTATAGAAACCAGGTTCTTTAAATCAAGTTTTTTAATTAAAGTATCCTTTAGGGTATCATACCTCTCATTTAACATTTTTACCATATCTTGAACAGTAAAAAACTTTTTAGGTTCAAATGTTTTCAAAATCTTCACTTCATCTAAAAGAATTTTTCTAATAGTTTCTTCTGATATAATGAAGTCTTCTTTCTTAAGACTTCCAATCAGTTTATTAAAATCATCATCATTTAGATCTTCTATAATTTTTGATGTTTTTTCGTCTACGAGAAATCCTTGATCTATAAGTTCTTTCAGATGACTCATAAGAATAATTCATCCAGAAGACTTTTTAGCTTATTGTAAATGTTATTTGAAAGATTTAATGAAACCATTCTTGTTCTTCCATATCTTCCCTTAGATATAACTTTTGTATTAATTATGCCGAACATATCAAGTTCAGCAACTAAATCTGAAACCCTTCTGTTAGTTAATGTTTTTAACCCATGGTTTTTACAAACTTCATTATATGTGTCAAAAATTTCTCCTGATTGTATCTCTTTATTCTCTTCTGTTAAATCTACTATAGATTTTAAAACCGCCTGACTCTGTTTTGGTTGTGCTCTTACTATTTCAACAATTCTATCTATATCTATTTTTTCTTCAGCAGAGTCAACATCATCAATAGTAATCTTTTCTTTATATTTTCTTTCACAAATTTCAGCAGCCACTCTCAGCAAATCTAAAGCTCTTCTAGCATCCCCATGCTCCTGAGCAGCCAAAGCAGCACATTTTTCTATAACTCCCTCACTTAAAACATTTGGAATAAATGCCATAGATGCCCTCGTTTTTAGAATATCTTGCAGTTCTAAGGCATTATATGGGGGAAATATGAGTTCTTCTTCACTTAAAGAGCTTTTTATCCTTGGATCCAAAATATCGACAAAACCTAGATTGTTTGTTATACCAATCAAAGATACTTTAGAATTATCAAGATCTTGATTTATTCTTGTTAAATTATAGAGAATTTCATCTCCTGTTTTCTGAACCAATGCATCTATCTCATCAACAATAATTATAGCCACCTGATTCTTTTTATCTAATGTATCAAAAAACATATGGTATATTTGTTCTGTTGGCAGGCCTGTAAATGGAACCTTCTTACCTAACTGGTTAGATAATTCGGCCAATAATCTATATTCAGTATCAGCCACTTTCTTCATTTTACAATTAACATATAGAATTCTCACATTATGTTCATTTGTTTTACTTATTTTTTCTAATTCTGAACAAACAAATTTAGAAACCAGTGTTTTTCCTGTTCCAGGCCTTCCATAAAGAAACACATTACTTGGTCTCCCACCCCTTAAAGCAGGTGCTAAAACCTTTCCTAACTCATCTATTTGTCTTTCTCTATGAGTTATTGTCTCAGGTGTAAATGAGATTGTTAGAGTATTTCTATTTCTAAATATAGGTTTAGTATCTAAGAACTTTGAGAATATGTTTTCTTTCATATAACACCTTTGATACAACCCTTATTTCCTTTGAAGGTTAATATTATGAAGAAATAAATACTTCACTTCACGTTACCCCATTGTTTCCTAAGGAAAACATTCACATGAATATTTATTACGTTATATAACAGTGTTATATACTCTAAAAGAAATACCCACTCCTATTTTTCCTATGTAAATTATATAATAATAATAACTTTAAAAAACCTTTATTTCTTATAACAATGTTATTATTTTAAGAAAATAAATTTTTATTTTTTCGAACTTAACTTCGACTTGTAATAAGGGGGTGGGAGATTAAAACGATCTCTTCAATGTTCTTAGAAGCTCTTGAATATCTTTTATATTTGTGGTACAAATAGGTATTCCTTCTAATTCTGCGATTCTTTTTGCCAAATCATCAACTTTTTCACAACCATGAAGTATAACTAACCCAGGCTTTAGATTCGTTACTTTAAGAGCAGTCATTGAACTTCTTCCACTACGAGTTCCAGTAAATATCAGAGCTCTTTCACTCGTTAATCCATAGAGTTTTACCATATCCATTGGTGAGAGGTCTATTATTGCCTTTAAACTATCAACAATAGTATACCCATATATTTTACCATCAATAAGATCATCCCTAGCAATAACAGGAGCATCTATTGCCTTACAGAATGCTTTTTTATCAATAGGAACATTAAATTCCCTCATATCTAGGACAGCTTCAGAGAGTACGGTTTTTGTTGGAAGCTCTGAGAATTCCTTTATTACTTTTCCACCCAATTTTTCATCCGTATTGATCATGGCTTCTACAATTCTCTTTATTATTTTAATTCCAGGAGATTTTCTCCTACTATTCTCATAATCTGAAATAACAGAAGGCATAATTCCCATTTCATCAGCAAGCCTTCTTTGGGGTATTTTGAATATATTTCTCCATTTTCGTATTATTTTACCAGCATTTTCACTAAGAACTATTTCACCAGCTATTCTCTTTCCTAACAACTCTTTTGATAGAGATTTTGGGTCCACATTAATATATTGACGAAGTAAACTTATAAAATTAACTAACTCGACATCTGCTCTCAAATATAAAAAGATTTAAATTAGTTAAAAAATTAATCAATAGATATGGATTCAAAAATCAAAGTTAAGGATGCAATGGTAACAAGAGTAATAACAGGCAAGCCTAGACAAACAGTTTTTAATGCATCTAAAATAATGAAAAAAGAAGATGTTGGAAGCCTTATAATAGTAGAAGACTCAAAACCTGTTGGTATTATTACAAGAGAGGACATTATTGATAAAGTAACTGCCAAAGATATGAAGGCCTCTGAAGTCTTAATTAAAGATGTAATGTCAAAAAACCTTGTCACTTGTACTCCTGATTCTACCATTACAGAGGCAGCCCAGTTAATGTCTAAATATAAATATGAAAGAATACCTGTTGTCTTGATGGGAAAGCTTGTTGGAATAATTTCTGCGAGAGAAATAGCAAAAGTTGCGCCACCATTACTTGAAATAGCAACAGAACACCTAAGAATAGAGGAGCCGTCACAATTAGTTGAGGAAACCACCTCTGGTGAATGTGAATCGTGTGGAAATTATGCAGAAGAACTATTCTTTGTGAGTGATAGATGGATTTGTGAATCCTGTAGAGACGAGGAAGAATCAATTTAATATTTAAATAGTTTAAATTTAATCTATGTTTAGAAAAGAGATAAGAGAAAAACTGTTAGATTTGTTGAAAGAACTTAAAAATAAGCTAGTCATAGTTGAGGGAAAAAGAGACAAAAATGTTTTATGTTCATTGGGTTTCAAAAAAGTAATAACAATAAATAAAGGAATTTATGAAACGACTGAAAAAATTAAAGACAAGGAAGTTTTGATACTAACAGACTTTGATAAAGAAGGTAAACAAATAGCAAAGAAATTGAACCTTTTTCTCTTATCTCATGAAAATAAAGTCGACAAACAAAGTAGAAGGAAGATTGGATTGATGTTTGCAAGGCTTAGAATCAAAAAAATCGAAGAATTAAGAGGTGTATTTCATGAGTAAATTAGCTCAATCAACCTCAAAATATACTATATTTGCAAAGTTTGAGGCTGAAGGAACTGTTGAAAAGCCTGATGTCATAGGTGCAGTTTTTGGCCAGACTGAAGGCTTGTTAGGATCTGATATGGAGTTAAGGGAATTACAAAAAACAGGAAGAATTGGGAGAATAGACGTTAATTTGGAGAATAATAATGGAAAAACAACAGGAGTCATTATAATACCATCTTCTTTAGATAGCTCAGAGACAGCTTTGATAGCCTCTTGTATGGAGACTATAGAAAGAGTTGGTCCTTGTGAAGCAAAAATAAAAGTAGAGAAAATTGAGGACGTTAGAACAGCAAAGAGGAAATATGTTATAGAAAGGGCAAAAGAACTTTTAGGTAGGCTGTTTGATGAAGGATTTCCAGATACAGAACAGATAACAGAACAAATAAAAGAGGCTATAAGAGTGGATGAAATAGTGAATTATAAGGGCTTGCCATCTGGGCCAGATATAGACAGTTATGATTCAATATTGATTGTTGAGGGGAGGGCAGATGTTCTGAATCTTTTGAAAAACGGCATAAAAAATGTTATCGCAATAGAGGGAACGTCTATACCAAATATAATAGTAAATCTATCTAAAGAGAAAATAACAACAGTATTTCTTGATGGTGATAGAGGAGGAGACCTTATACTAAAGGAGCTTATGTCAGTTTGTGAAGTAGACTTTATAGTAAGAGCTCCCAGGGGAAGGGAGGTGGAGGAGCTCACTAAAAAAGAAATATTCAAGTTATTGAGAAATAGGGTACCATCAGACCAGGAAAGACCAGATATTGTAAAACAGGAAAAACAAAGGCAGGAAAGACAACAACAAGAAAGACCATATCAACCTCAAATAGGTTTTGACAAATCAGAAAGGTTTAAAACAATATTAGAAGATTTAATAGGAACAAGGGCAGCATGTTTTTTAGATGAAAGTACGGAAATTTTAGGAAAAGTTCCTGTCAAAGAAATGTTCTCAACAGTTAGGAGATTGAAAAGCGTTGAAGCACTGGTATTTGACGGTGATATAGATCAGAAACTAGTTAATCAATGCTCTGCCAACAATGTGAAATATATTGTTGGTATGAGAGTTGGTAGAATAAAAACTCCAGAAGGAATATTTGTACTAACATTACAGAATCTAAAATAGTTTTTTATTTTTCCTCTTTCATTTTATTTTATGAAAGACAAACTGAATAGAATAAAAAAATTAGTTGAGAAGAAAAGAATCGATTTACTTCTTCTTTCTACAGAACCAAATATAAGGTATCTAACAGATCAGTATAAGTTGAATTGTTTGATAGCAATTCCAAATAAAACAGAATCATTTATACTAACATCAGTTACAGGAAAAACAAGATTAGAAAAATCAGATTTTGAAGTATTTTCTGTTTCCAGCACACTTGAAGCTGATATCAGATCTAAAACTTATTTTAAAGCATTAAAAAAGGTAATCAAAACAAAAGATTTGAAAATAAAGAAATTGGGCTATGAAAAAAATATTTTACCATATGGAAGCTTTGAAAGGATTAAAAAACAATTTAAATGTAAAATTATTGACATTTCTGATGAAATTTCTAAAATAAGATCCATAAAAAACCCTGAAGAAATAAAAAGATTGGAAGTGGCTGCATCGATCGTCTCCAAAGCAATGAAAATTACTAAAGAAATTATCAAAGAAGGTTTGACAGAAAGGGAATTGGCACTAATAATTGAACAAGTGATAAGAGAGAAATCAGATTGGTACTCATTTGAAACAATAGTTGCATCAGGCCCAAACTCTGCTTTCATACACCACATGCCAACAGACAGAAAAATAAGGAAAAATGACCTAATTGTTGTTGATTGTGGGGCAATATACAAAAATTATTGTTCAGATATTACAAGAACATTCTGCTTAAAACCAAATGAAAAGACAAATAACATCTATAAAAAAGTTTTAGAGACCCAAGAATTAGTCTTGAAAAAGATTAAACTAAACACTAAAGCAAAAACATTGCATAATTTAGCTAAAAAAACCATGGAAAAATCTGGCTACCAGCTTTTCCACGCAATAGGACATGGTGTTGGAATAGAAATTCACGAAGAACCTTCTATTAGTTACGATTCAAAATCAATTTTAAAACCCAATATGATATTCACAATTGAACCAGGGATTTATTTAAGAGGGTTTGGTGGAGTGAGGATAGAAGACATGATTTTATTAACAAAAAAAGGTATAAAAGTTTTAACAAAAGTTCCGAGAGGTTTGAATGAATCATAAAGAATTAGCAAAAATAATTGTTAGAACTAACCTGGAAATAGGAGAAAAAGATGAAGTTGTAATCATTACAGGACCAAAATCACTTGATTATGCAGAAGCTATAGCTTACGAGTGTTCTATAGTTGGGGCTTATCCATCTATACAGTATGGAAGCGACAAATTATCATTGAAAATTTACAAGGACATAAAGAAAAGATTCTTAAAATACATACCAAAAACAACTAAAATTGCGGCAAAGTTAATTGATGTGAGAATAATTCTAGATGATTTTAATCCCTTTTTAGCGAAAAAACTACCACAAGATAAAATAGAAATTAGAAGAAAGACGTTTAAACCAATAGAAAAAATATTACAGGAAAGGACACTAAAAAGAAAAATGAAAATAGCCTTGGTTGGATTCCCAAATAAAAAACAGGCAAAGGCTTTAGGAATTTCGTTCAAAAGACTGAGCAAAATATATTATGACACAATGACAATAGACTATAAAAAATTATACAAATTTAATAAGAAACTTGCTAAGAAACTTCACAAAGCAGACAATATCAGAATTGTTGGAGATAGGACAGACTTAGAACTTTCAGTAAAGAATAGAGAACCAATACTTGATACAGGAATTATTTCTAAAGAAAAGCTGTGGTATATGAATTTGCCTTGTGGTGAAGTCTTCTTTGCACCAGTTGAAAATTCTGCCAACGGCGAAATATATTTTGACTTGCCATGCATGTGGCACTATGGCAAACAAGTAAAGGGCGTCTGGTTCAGATTTAAGAATGGGAAAGTTGTTGAATATAAAATTGAAAGAGGCTTGAGGGATTTTGAAGACATTATGAGACATGCCTCAGGTCAAAAATATAGGATAGCTGAGCTAGGGATAGGGACAAACCCAAAGGCAAAAATTACAGGTGGGATGACAATAATAGACGAGAAAATAAAGGGAACAATTCATATTGCGATTGGAAAAAACAAACATTTTGGAGGAAAGAGCGAATCAACAATTCACTGGGACTTTTTCAAGAACATGAAAAGAGGCAAAATGTTTGTAGATGGAAAACTTATAATGAATAAAGGAAAACTTTTAGTTTGAACCTCTAATTTTACATTCTTCAAAAAAAGGCTTCATTATATCACAAAAATTTTCCAATTCTTCTTTTGTGAAAGGCCCCCTTTCAATAAAACTTTTATCTAAAGTTTTGATATTTCTAAAGTTTTGAATGTAAAATTTCTTTGAGCCTTTAAGCCACTTACCAATTGCTAATGCATCCTGCCCATTAAATAAACCAGGAACAACGGTTATACGGAATTCATATTCAGGAAAATTTCCAATTTTTCTAATTATTCCTATACTCTTTTTGATTTTTTCCTTATCCACCTTTACTTTTGTAACATCATCATACTTTTCTAAAGGGGCTTTGATGTCCATTGCTATGTAATCAACCAAACCACTCCTTACCAACTGTTCTAACATTTCTGGATTAGATCCGTTTGTGTCCAATTTAACAGAAAAACCCATCTTCTTAATTTTAGAAAGAAATTCAGGGAGATCTTTATTTATAGTTGGTTCACCTCCAGTAACACAAACACCATCTAGAAAATCTTTTCTCTTAGATAAAAAATTTAAGATTTCTTCTTCGCTTATTTCAGCTCTTCCATCGTCAACAACAAGTTCGGGATTATGACAATAACCGCAACGGAAGTTGCAACCAAAAGTAAAGATTGTACAAGAAACCTTTCCAGGATAATCTATGACACTTAATTTTTGTAATCCTTTTATAATCACATCCTCTCACTTAATTAACTTTAAACGTTGATCTTTGTCTGAACTCTTCTTGTTTTCCTCTGTTCCAATCACTTACAGGCCTCAAATAACCAACAACCCTTGAGAAAACCTCTGTCCTAGCTTTGCATGTTGGACAACTGAAATGCTCACCTTTTATATAACCATGTGTTGGGCATACTGAAAAAGTTGGTGTTATTGTGAAGTAGGGCAAAGCAAAGTTACTGCTAATTTTTCTCACAAGCTTTGCAACTGACTCTCCCCCATTAGGAGATTCACCCAAGAATGTATGGAATACAGTCCCACCACTATATTTTCTTTGCAAATCTTCTTGATGTTTCAAAGCCCAGAAAATATCATCAGTAAAGTTAACCGGCAGTTGTGTGGAGTTTGTATAATAAGGAACCCCATCACCAGAAGTGATAATTCTGGGATATAATTTCTTATCTATGTTTGCTAGTCTGTATGAAGTACCTTCAGCAGGCGTGGCTTCTAAGTTAAATATGTGACCAGTTTCTTCTTGAAACTCTGTTATTCTCTTTCTCATAAAGTCTAAAACTTTGAGAGAAAACTCTTTTCCTTCCTTGGTTTCAATACCCCTTCCTAATAAATTCAAACATGCCTCATTCATTCCAACTAAACCAATAGTAGAAAAATGACGATTAAAACTTCCCAAATACCTTCTTGAATATGGCAACATATCACTGTTCATCATTCTTGTTATGAACTTTCTTTTTAATTCAAGAGAATTTTTTGCAAGATACATGAACCTATCTAATATTTCAAAGAAAGCACCATCGTCTTTTGCCAAGTAACCTATTCTGGGCATGTTTATTGTAACAACACCTATGCTACCAGTTGATTCTCCAAAGCCAAACAAGCCACCAGTCTTATTCCTTAGTTCCTTTAAATTTAATTGAAGCCTGCAACACATTGCTCTTACATCACTTGGCTTTAAATCACTATTAACAAAATTCTGGAAATAAGGTAAGCCATATTTTGATGTCATATCAAATAACATTTGTGTATTTTCAGAATCCCAATCCAAATCCTTGGTTATATTATAAGTTGGTATTGGCCACGTGAAAACCCTACCCCTCATATCCCCCTCAGTCATAACTTCTAAGAACGCCTTATTTATCATGTCCATCTCATCCTGATAATCAGAATATGTATCTTTTAACAGTTTTCCACCAACTATTACCTGCTCATCTTTTAAGTCAACTGGTACTGTCCAATCTAGGGTTATATTAGAGAATGGAGTTTGGCCTCCCCAACGAGATGTGATATTCATGCCAAAGGCATATTCTTGAATGCACTGTTTTACCTTTTTATAATCAAGGTTATCTACTCTTACAAACGGAGCGAGATAAGTGTCAAAAGAAGAAAAAGCCTGAGCACCAGCCCACTCATTTTGAAGAACGCCTATGAAGTTTATCATTTGACTAACAGCTGTTCTCAAGTGCTTTGTCGGTTTTGACTCAATTTTTCCTGCAACACCATTAAAACCTTCTAACATGAGTTGTCTCAAAGACCAACCAGCGCAATAACCAGACATGCTCATGCTCAAGTTATGTAAGTGAAAATCACCATCTATATGAGCTTGGGAAATTTCTTTAGGATATATATTATTCAAAGCATAATAAGCCATTACAGTCCCTATTCCATGCCATAAAAGCCCAGCGTAAGAGAACTTAATATTAGCGTTCTCCTTTGCTCTCCAATCATTCTGTTTAACATAATCATCAACAAGCTCACCAACATCTAGAAGCAAACCCTTTACATCCCTCATCTTCTTGTGCTGCTCTCTATATAATATGTAGGCCTTTGCTGTTTTGTAATGCCCGTTTTCTACAAGCACTTTCTCTACAAAATCCTGGATGTTTTCAACAGTTGGTACTCTCCCATCATACTTTTCATTGAGTATACTTACCACTTGGTTTGAGAGTTCTTCTGCACGCTCTCTATCAGAACCCCCAACAGCCTGTGCAGCCTTAAAAATGGCGTTTGTTATTTTTTCTTGTTCAAAAGGAACAACTCTCCCATCCCTTTTACGAATTTTTGTTATCATTTTTTCACCCCTATAATGCTTTTTTGAAAGCTCTCACATCTTTGAAGTGCTTGTAGTGTGATGCAAACCTGACGTAAGCAACCTTATCTATTTTTTTAAGTTTTTCAATTACAATATCCCCTATCATTTTGCTGTTTATTTCACATCTATGCAGCTTTCTAATCTCCATTTCAACTTCATCAACAAGTCTCTCTATTTTCCTCAAACTTATTGGCCTCTTTTCACAAGCCTTTAGTATACCTGTTTTTAACTTGTTTCTATTAAAATCTTCCCTTCTCCCATCCCTTTTTATAACAATAAGATCTAGTTTTGATCTTTCATATGTAGTAAACCTGTTTTTACACTTCAAACATTCCCTTCTTCTTCTGATTACCTTACTCTCCTCAATGTTCCTTTTATCTATTACTCTTGTCTCAAGTGAACGGCAAAAGGGGCATAGCATAAAAATACCACAAGATGTTGTGTTTTAAAAAATTAAAAAACACAAAAAGTAAAATCACTTTATAGTTTCAGATTTATAAAAGTTTATATCCACAAACATATATTTTTCAAAAAGAAATGAGTTATATGCGAGCCTTTTTGGGTGTAGCAATTCCAGAGGAATTAAAACCAAAAATAGTCAAAGTACAGAGAAAATTTTCTGATTTCGATATAAAATTTGTTGAAAAAGAGAACCTCCATTTTAATATAAAGTTCTTTGGAGAGATAGAAGATGAAAAAACAGAGAAATTAAAAAGAATTTTGGAGGAACAATGTAAAAAATTCGAGCCATTTGAAATAAATATAAGTGGGCTAGGAGCTTTTCCAAGCAAGAATTATGTAAGAGTTATTTGGTTAGGCGTTAAGGAAGGTTATAATAATTTTGTTGGTTTGGTTGAGACAATAGAAAATTCAATAGAAAGCCTAGGGTTTAAGAAAGAAGGAAGCTTTATTCCCCATTTAACTCTAGGAAGGGTTAGATCTGGGAAAAATAAGAATGAGATGTTAAGACTATTTAGTGAACTAGAGGATATAGAAATAGGTAAGATGGAAATAAGTGAAATAATACTTTTTCAATCAAAACTAAGCCCTAAAGGGCCAGTTTATGAAGACGTTTTCAAAATAAGGCTATCTGTCACCACCCAAAGTGGTAGCTCAGATTGAAGGTTTAACGACTTCTTTTAAGATTATGGATAAATTGAAGATAGCTATTGTTATTATAGTTTTAATCATAGTAGCAGCATTTTTCTTAACAAGATTTCCTACAGAACAATCAACTAAAGTAGAGGAATTGAAGCTAGGCCAAATAGAAAGGATAAGTGGTATGGTTACCTCTGTATATGTAAGCAAGGAAAAGCATGTCTTTCTCAAGGTTGCAGACAATACAGGGGAGATCGATATTGTTGTTTTCAAGAGCTCTAATATAGATGAAGCTTATGAATTGGAGCTTGGGGATGAGGTTTCTGTTCTAGGAAGAATAGATGAATACAAGGGCAAGAAGGAGATAATTGCTCAAGAAATTAGGAAGATTTAAATATCACCAAATAGTAATAAATATTATGGCATCACCAGAAGAGAGGATAGAAAGATACATTGAAGAAATGGGGACAGCAAAATTACAACAATTGGCTGTTGTAGGAGAAGTTCCCGAACATAGAGCTAAATCTATTGCTAATGGCCTTGTTTATGAAGGGAAAGTAAGATCCCATGCTATGAATCAGGAAGGTGGTGCACCACTCTATGACTGGGTAGGAACTTAATCTAGAACTTATTTTTAACCAAACTTTACTTCTTTTATCAGTCTTAATGCCCTTATAAAAGACTCAAAATTCATTTCAGGTTTTAATCTAACCATTCTTAATCTAATTTTGGGTACAATTCTTTCCTCTTCTATAGCTTTATCAAGATAATGATCTAAATACCACCTTACCGTAGCTTCGTGGATGTTAGTCCTTCTTGATATTTCAGCTATATGTAACCAATCTCCTGCTTCAGCTAAAACTTTCCATATTTTAGCTATTTTTTCAATATCGAATCCAGTCTTTACTTTTCTATTTCTTTTAATTTTCCTCTTCATATATGCCACTATTACTATACTAGTAGTATATATCTATTTAAATTTATTTGACGCAGTTTTTGACATAATTTAATATAATTTTTCGCTATTTGACGAATGAAATGCTTAATTTTGATAGCTTTTTGTCGTAAAAATTGTTCACGTAGACCTTCACAAGATCTTCATTTCCCCATTTTTTTATTCACATGAATATCACACTTAACTCACACATTTCTATCACATATGACCATATATTCACGTGAATACCTGTAGTTAAATATAACATTATATTAACTTCACGTTATCTTCACACGTGAAGATGTGAATTTCACGTGAATATAAAATGAACTTCACATAATCTTCACGCGAGATAGCTCACAAATTGTTTTAGAATGTGAAATTAACGTGAACTTCACGCAAACTTAACATAATTTCACGAATTACTAAGAAAACCTTCACGAGATATTCACAAAACCTTCACGTGAATAGAAAATTTTAAATATTTAATTCACGTGAATATTATGTGAACATTATGACTGATATTTTAACAAAATGGAAATGGAAAGCAAACCCTTTTGTTCTTAAGATAGATCCTAAATTGTTTGTTGGTTATAAAGAACAGGTTGAGGCAATTACAGATCACATAAAAAACAAGCACAAAATAGCCCTTGTAACAGGAAGAACAGGTGCAGGTAAGAGCACTTTCCTCAGATGGATAGATGCACAACATGATACAGCAATAATGTATGTTAGCAAACCACCTTCAAATCCAGAGGATTTTGTTCCTATGTTTACAGACATATTTGGATTTAGTTTTTGGGATAGATTATTAAGGAGAAAACCTACCCTTTACACTCTTCCTAAATATATAAACAATAAATTAAAAGGGAGCCATTTAATATTTCTCTTGGACGAGGCACATGAAACCAACAGAGACGTATTGGAATGGCTAAGGGTCCTAACAGATCAAATAGATACTGTAAGCTTGGTAATGGCAGGATTACCTCATTTGGATGAAAAAATTAAGAGAGAATTAGAGACCCTGGATCAGAGGATAACCACCAGAATAGCACTAAATTCTTTGAGCAGACCTGAAACTAAGCAATTAATACAAAAGAGGATTGAGGATGTTGGAGGAGAGGGTATATTGCCTTTCACAGATGCTGCTCTGGAGAAAATTTATGAGAGAACAGGAGGTTTTCCTAGAGAAGTCCTTAAATTCTGTGATAGACTGGTTAAATCAGCTTTAGAAAAAGACATTCATTCAATAGATGAAAACCACGTGGAAGAGCACAGAGAAATCCCTGTCCCAAAAGTGAGACTTGAGGAGCCAACCGTTACTTTTGTACCTAAGCCCCCATCAGACGAGCAATTAAGGAATTTGCCCTATAAGCAAAAAATGATTTTAGAGCTCTTATCAAAGAGGGAATGGCTTATACCTTCAGCAATTGTCGAAGAATTAGAGTTTAAGTCTTACAAATCAAAGGGACATGCCATAAGGTCTGTTAATAATATTCTGAGAAGGCTAATGCTGGAGGGATTTGTCCAAAGAGAAGGTAGAGGAAAAGCCTTTATGTATGCTTTGACACCAAAAGTTAAGACTTTCTTTGTTGAGAACTAGGCTGCACGAATCTCGGAATAATCAGAATCTTCATCTCTATTTCCACTACTCAAGTTTCCTATTGAAAGGGCTGTCAAGCTCCCTATTGTTCTATCTTCATAACTTTGTAAACCATGAGTCAACCTTTTCAAGTAAGATGTTGGAACAACAAAATTCCTACCTCTATAAGAAAACTCACTTTTTTCTTCATCTGTTCCAATTAGGCTAGCACCATTTTCTAATACATCCAAAATTTTTCTAGGATCTTTCAAATAATAGGTTTTTGCCATATCAATCTATTAATTAGATGTTAGAGCCACTATTTAAAGTTATCATTTATTGGTAGTAAAAGAAACGATACCTTTATATACTACTTTAAAGTAATTACTATATGGTGGTAAAATATGGTGTGGGATGAATCTCAACAAAGAGGAGCGAACAAACCAATAAACATGAGAAAGCAAGGTTTTAACGAGACAGTCTTATATCCTGGAATGAAAACAACTTTTCAAACCCAATACGCACAAAAAGGAAGTCAGAGTTACGTCGCAAGACAGTAATTCATTTTCTTTCTTTTTATTTTCATTCTATTAAATAAATTCTATGCTAAAATTAGTTATCTTAATAACAGGTTTGCCAGGGTCTGGCAAATCTACTGCTGCTGAATTCATAAAGAAAAACTTCAATGCAGCTGTATTTCACAGCGGTGACGTAATAAGGGATGAAATTAAAAGAAGAGGATTAAAATACACGCCAGAAACAGACGCTTTCTTTGCTCACTGGTTTCATATAGGAGGAAGAGAGAGACTAATAGCGAATAGAACTTGGGACAAGGTAAAGAAATCAAAAAAGAAAATTGCTGTTATCGAAGGATTCAGATCATCTGAGACATTATACCATTTCAAGAGGGCCTCTAAGACAAGACTAATTGTCATTTTCATCAAAGCAAGCTTTAAAGTGAGAGTGAAGAGAGAAATAAAGAGGAAAAGGTTTGGAAAAGCAGAAACAATTGATTATCTGAGAAGTAGAGAGAGGCTGGAAAAGGACCACGGGATACTAAAATTGATTAAAAAAGCAGATTTTGTGGTTGATAACTCAAATTTAACAAAAAAACAAACAGAAAAAAGGATTGTTGAATTAATGAAGAGAATATTGCAATAAATTTAAATATCTACATTCTAAAATTATACTAAGTGATTTTTATGGCTAGTAAATTAAGAGCTAAAAATTTAGTTGGTAAAATTATCGTATCTGAGGATACTGGAAGAAAATTTGGTGTTGTTGGTGATGTTAATTTTATAACAGAGTCTGGAGAGCTGATGAATATTGTTGTCTCAGAACCAACGAAACAAATCTCGGAATTGAATTTGTCAGAAGATGATAGAGGAAGACTTTTGATACCTTTTTCAGCAGTAAAATCAGTTGGAGACTTTATAATAATTGCAGAAAGGGACGTGAAGTAAGAAAAATTATTTTTCTTCAGGATCTTTTATTCCTTCTGGTGTAATTAAGAATACAGTCTCAGCCTCAGGAAGATTTGGTGAGTCAACAACTCTCACAATTCTGGAATTTCCTTTTGATTTTCTCAAGTATAGTCTATGTGTGCTGAAGTGCCCTAGAATATGACCACCTATTGGTCTTGTGGGATCTCCAAATAATATATCTGGTCTTGCCATAACCTGATTAGTTATGTAAACAGCAACATTGTAAACATCAGCCAGCCTTTGTAAGGTGTGTAAGTGTCTGTTCAGTTTCTGTTGTCTTGATGCTAATTCCCCTCTTCCAGTGTAGTCTGCCCTAAAATTAGAAGTCACGCTATCAACAATGACCAGTTTTATATTCTTCTCCTTTATCAATTCACCAATTTTGTCAGCAAGAACCATTTGATGATCAGAGTTGTAACACCTTGCAACATAAATATTATTTAATATTTTTTTGCCATCCAAACCCATGGACTCAGCTATTTGCTTTATCCTTTCAGGCCTGAATGTATTCTCAGCGTCCAAAAATATGCAACCACTATTCAATCCTCCCTGTTCTTGGGAAAGTTGGACATTAACAGCCAGTTGGAATCCTATTTGAGTTTTTCCAGAGCCAAACGCGCCATGGAATTCTGTGACAGCTTGGGTCTCTATTCCTCCGCCAAGCAGAGTGTCAAGATTTTTGCTTCCGGTCTTTATCATTCCTATTTTTTCCCTTCTCTCCAAAACCTTGGTTGCTTTTTCAAGACCTATGTTCAAGGTCTCTCTCGCAACAGTGATTATTTTTGCTGCTGTTGTCTCGCCAACACTTGCATGTTCTCCCAACTCTTTTGGAGAAGCAGCTGCAACAGCCATCAAGTCAATATAGCCTGCTTCCTTCAATTTTTGTCCTATCTTTTCGCCCACGCCAGGTAAATCTGAAACATCTTTAATTTCTTTAGCCATAGAATCATCTATTTAACATTCGAAGCCAAATTATTTATAATTTTATTCGCTTCATCTATCACGTTAACTTCTTTCACATCGTTTGCAACAAATTCCAGTCTCCCAAACATTTTGTTTCTCCTAACCCTCCCCGATATTAAAAATTCCTTACCCAAGATATCAACTTCATCAAAAATCGAATCGCCTTTGCTTAAAACATCTTCCATGCCCATGTTTATCAATCTCAGGGCATTGTCCCTGAAGAACACGGATCTGATATTTCCTGTCCCATCGTCTATAACACCTGAAAGAACTATGGCTTTTTTCGGTTT
>Ga0209636_10000779_pt1 | contig 31737 bp, 28 predicted proteins | sample DeeMarSWOR152_54_FD_187464 | JGI IMG/M metagenome (GOLD analysis project Ga0209636, IMG submission 187464) | Marine sediment microbial communities from White Oak River estuary, North Carolina - WOR-1-52-54 (SPAdes) (version 2) | ecosystem: Environmental > Aquatic > Marine > Intertidal zone >...
CACCTGTAACTGAAATAGAAAAAGTGTTTAAATAAAACTAGATATTTGGTTTGTGAATCTATGACCAAATTAAGAGTAGGTGTTTTAGCATCAGGCGGAGGAACAGATCTTCAGAGTATCATTGATGCATCAGAAAAAAACATGATTGATGCAGAGGTAGTTGTGGTAATTAGTGATAAAAAAGAAGCATTTGCGTTAAAAAGAGCAAAAAAACACAAAATAAAAACTTTTTTTGTTAATCCAAATGTTAAAAATAATGAAGATTTTGATAAAGAACTTGATAAAATTCTAGAAGATAATAAAATTGATCTGGTTGTTGGTGCAGGTTTTATGAGGATGATTTCTTCTTGTTTTGTTAGAAGATGGTATGGTAAATTAATTAATATTCACCCGGCTTTACTTCCTTCTTTTAAAGGAGTTAATGGTCAAGGAGATGCATTAAACTATGGAGTGAAAATCTCTGGTTGTACAACCCATTTTATGGATGAAAAAATGGATCATGGTCCGATTATTTTACAAGCAGCTGTAAAGGTAATGTCTATGGATGATAGGGATGCTCTTGCTCATCGTATACTTGAGGTTGAACATCAGATACTACCAAGAACTATTGATTTGTTTGCAAAAGGTAGATTAAAAATTAAGGGTAGAAAAGTTGTAATAAAAAAGGGTGATAGTTGGAAGGATAAATATGATACTTTTCCTGATGTTCTTTATTCAGAGGGATATTAGCTTATTATGAATTATGATGAAACAATAACCTGGCTTTATTCTTTTGAAAAATTTGGTATAAAACTTGGCTTAGACAGGATAAAGTTTATTTGTAAAAAACTTGCAAATCCCCAAAATAGTTACAAGATAATTCATGTTGGTGGAACAAATGGCAAAGGTTCTGTTTGTAGATTTTTACAATCGATATTAACAACTTCCGGTTACAAAACCGGGGTTTTTACCTCACCTCATATACAAAGATTTTCTGAAAGATTTATTATTGACAACAAAGAAATTTCTGACTCAGATGTTGTTTTACTTTTTAAAAAAATTAAACCAATTATTGACGAGATGATTAAAATAGAAAATACTCCTACTTTTTTTGAGATTGTTACAGCAATGGCTTTCTTATATTTTAAAGAAAAAAAAGTTGATTTTGCTATAATTGAAGTTGGTCTTGGTGGGAGATTTGATGCAACAAACATAGTGAAGCCTCTTTTATCAATAATTACTAATGTTACACTTGAACATCAAGATATACTTGGAAATAATATAGATGATATTGCTTTTGAAAAAGCAGGAATTATTAAAAATAAAATACCAGTAATTACTGCTTCAAAGAATTCTGCATTAGAAGTTATTAAAAAAATTGCGGTTGAAAAAGATGCCTCCATTACTATTATAAATGATAAGTCTTGGAAAAAAATAAAAGGTGGAGTTGATTGGCAGGAGTTTCTAATTTCTGGTTCAATAAAAGAATATTTTGTTAAAACTTCAATAATTGGTGAACATCAAGGTGAAAACATAGCTTTAACTATTGAAACAATAGAAAAACTTCAGATGAACGGGGTTTATATAACAGATGAGGCAATAAATGAGAGTATAGCAAAAACAGTAAATCCAGGTAGAATGGAAATAGTTAGTTTTGAGCCTATAATTATTCTAGATGGTGCTCATAATATTGCTGGAGTATCATATTTGAAAAAGACTTTAAAAAATGACTTTGTTTATAATAAATTAATACTTGTTTTAGGGATTCTTTCTGATAAAAATGTAAAAGGTATGCTGGAAATAATTGCCCCTATTTGTGATGTTATAGTTACAACAAAATCACAAAATAAAAGAGCAACAGAACCTTTCAAACTAAAAGAAATAACAGAGAAATTAAATTTGAAAAACCAAGTTATTGCAAAAAATAAGGCAGATGAAGCAGTCAAATACGCTTTATCAATTGCAAAAAAAGATGATCTAATATGTATAACTGGTTCTTTATTTACAGTTGGAGAAGCAAGAGATTATCTTGTTAAATAAGTTAGATCAAAGTATTATAATGATTTAAAAGAACTCTTTTTTTACATAAAATTCGAATAATATAGATTTTTTAAAATATTTTATAATAAAAATCCAAAAATGTTAAAAAAGTTTAAATGATTCAATAATTGGTGTCGGGATAGAAGAAACAAAATATAGAGTTTTTCTACATTTCTTAACTGATGACTTAATAGATTCAAAAAATCAAGAAAAGGATAAAGTTTTTGAATTAATGATGAAAGAATTACTTGATGAAAAACATAAACAAAAAAATAAAACTAATAAATATTATTAAACACAGTTTTTAACTTTTTATAATTACATTTTTTACTCCAAAAATGTTAATAAGTTCAAGTTATTATCGACAATCTAATGTTTGAAAATAGAAGTGAAAAACAATTAATTATTATCTATGTAATAATTGCTCTACTTGTTACCTTTGGTTTTACTGCTTATAACATTTCCTCGATTTCATATTTTCCAAAAGACCCAATCTTAATTATTATTGCCGCAAATATTATTTTCTTCTGTATGTTTTATATATTATATCTACCTTTGAAGGTCAAGAAAGCAAAAGAAAAACAGAAAAAAAATTAATTTTATACAAATATTTCAAATAGAATAACTCTATACTCTTTTTTTGTGACTAAATATAATTCTTGTATAATAGAAGTAAAAACACTTAAGGATGCAAAAGAGGTAATAAAAAAAATAGGAAGCGATCCAAATAGTATAGATATAATGGCGCCAAAAGCAATTTCTAAGATGATTAAACTTGAGAATATAATTCTTCAGGATGCAATTATAATAAAACAAGATATGCTTTCAATTGGTGGAGAAGTAGCTGTTCCAAAAGATACTTTTAAACTACTTAATAAAACAGGAGATATTTTAATTATAGGTACTTTAAAACAATTAAATGAACTTGTTAAAAAACTAGCCAGACATTATGCAAGATTAAAAGTTATTGCAAAAGAGCTTGAAAATATTTTAAGGACTGTAGAGTAAATGAAAAAAATTGGTTTTTTTGAATTTGGTAAAAAAACTTACATAATGGGTATTTTGAATGTTACACCTGATTCTTTTTCTGATGGTGGTAAATTTTTTTCTATTTATGATGCGGTTAACCAGGCACTTAGAATGCAGAATGAAGGCGCGGATATTATTGATATTGGCGGAGAATCCACACGACCTGGAGCAAAAGAAGTTACTGTTGAGGAAGAAAGAGGTCGTGTTATTCCAGTTCTAGAGAAACTTGTTAGAAAAATAAAAATCCCGATTTCTATTGATACTTATAAATCTGAAATTGCTAAAGAAGCATTAAAATTAGGTGCAAAAATGGTAAATGATGTTACAGCTCTTCGTGGTGATATGAATCTTGCACGCGTTGTTGCACATTACAATGTTCCAATTTGTTTAATGCATATGAAGGGTGAACCAAGAAATATGCAGGAAAATCCAAGTTATAAGGATGTGGTAAAAGAAATATCTATTTTTTTAAAAGAAAGAGCAGATTATGCAGTTTCTTGTGGTATAAAAAAGGATAAAATCATTATTGATCCAGGTCTTGGTTTTGGTAAAAGAACAGGTAAAGGAACTGAAGATAATTGCGAAATACTACATCGTCTTTCTGAATTTAAGGAGCTTGGTTTTCCAATAATGATAGGACCCTCTAGAAAAACCTTTATTGGCAATGTTTGTGGTAAGGATATACAGTTACCACTTACAGAAAGATTAGAAGGAAGTCTAGCAGCAGCATGTGCAGCTGTTTTAAATGGAGCAGATATAGTCAGAGTTCATGATGTAAAAGAAACACGTCGTTGTATAAATCTAATTGATTGTATTATTAGAAAGAATTAATTCCAGCTTTGGCTGGGATTACGGGGAATAAAAATCCAAAAAAGAATATACAAAATTATTCCCAAACCAGGCGGGAAAAATACAATTACAGCCCATACTATACGAACTAAAGTTGGATCTATTTTGAAGTATTCAGCAATACCTCCACATACACCTCCTATAAATTTATTTTTTCCAGATCTGTAAAGACGTTTGTATTCCTCAGATCCTCCTTTAGATGAATCATCAGAGGTTGCTGTCTTGTTTTGAATTATCTTATCTACACGTTTTCCAATATCCTTTACTTCTTCACTTAAATTCTTTACACCTTCTTCAATTGTTTTACCTGCTTTTTTTCCTAAATGTTCAACTTCTTCGGCAAAATCTCCAATTTGTTTTTCAAAAGAGTTACTTCTTACACTTTTACCCGTTAATGAATAACCACATTTAATACAATATTTTGCATCATCATTATTTTTTTCACCACATTTTTGACAATAAACCATTTAATCCTCTCCAAACCATTATTTAATAACAAATTATGATTTATAAAATATTTCAATAAGAAAAAAACTTTGCTAAAAAAAATTTAAAAATTATGTATTTGATATCAATTATTAAATTCTGTTTTTTTTAAAATAATTATAAAGAAAATTAACTAGTGGTAACATATTTCAAGCAATTCTTCATATCTTTTTTTAATAATATGATTTCAAAATTATTATTTGTGGAACCACCACGAAATTACTGGTTTGTAATGGGGGAATATCTTCCACCACCATCTGTATTACTAATTCTTGCTGCATATGTAGAACGAGAACTTCCAGATCTAGAAATTGACATTCTTGATTGCCAGGCAGAACGATTGAACTGGCATGGTCTTGAAAAATACATAGAATCATCAAAACCATCCATGGTTCTTACTTCAGGTTTTACTTGTAATGCATATTCTTGTGCCAGAACATGTGAGATTGCAAAAAAAATAGATGATAAAATAATTACTGTTGTTGGTGGAATACATTTTTCATTTACACCTGAAGAATCACTTATGAATTTTCCAGAAATAGATATTATTGTTAGTGAAGAGGGAGAACTTACTATTGTTGATCTAATTAAAACATTAAATAAAGACGGAAAACTTGACAAAGTACAAGGAATTTCTTTTCGACATAAGAAAGCTATTATGCATACACCATCACGTCCATTGATTAAAAATCTTGACAGTCTTCCATATCCTGCTTATCATCTTGTTGAAGATTATCTTAAACAATACCATTTCACCATGATGGCTGGAAGAAACACTAGATACATGATACTCGAAACAGCGCGAGGATGCGAATACAAATGTTCATTCTGTACACAATGGAATCACTGGAGGGGCACATGGAGAACTAAATCAACAAAACGTATTGTAGACGAAATCGAATATCTAAATGAAACATATGGTGGAGTGTTTCTATGGTTTACCGATGATCATATAAATCTTCGTCTTAGAGGAAAAAAATTATACGAAGAACTAAAACATAGACGATGTAAGGATGATATAATGTTGTTTTTTCAAGCGCGAACAGATGATGTCGTTCGTAACCCTGATTTGATAGAAAAACTTAGAGGAGTAGGTGTATATTGGATAATGTGTGGTGTGGAAACTGATTCTGAGGAAAGACTAAAAGAATATAAAAAAGGAACAAAAAATTATGATGCTTATAATACTATGAAAATTCTTCGTAAAAATGATATTTTCTCTCATGCGATGTTTGTTATTGGTGCAAGAAGTGATACCCGTGAATCAATAGAAAGTCTTCGAAATTTTTCTCTTGATATTGAATCGGATTTTGCAATCTATACAGCACTTACCCCATTTCCTGGTACTATTTATTATGAAACAGCAAAGAAAAACGGTTGGATTGAAGATTTAAACTATGCAAATTATGATATGGCACATGCTATAATGCCAACTGAAACACTTAAGAGGAAAGAAGTTCAAGAGGAACTCTGGAAGTGTTATCGAGGGTTTTATGGTTCATATCGAAAAGGTATTGCAGGGATTCTTTCAAAAAACAAGTTTAAAAGAACTCTTTATAGACATATGGCTGGGCAACGTGTTTTAACAAAATTTAGGAGATTGATTTGAAAAAAGTAAAGACTATTTTTAATTATCTTCTGCTTTCAACTATAGCTACCATATTAATTCTTATATTGGTTTTTTTTAAATCTGTTACTTTAAATGCAATAACTTTTATGGATAAGATGTTTGTAGCAGGAGTATTTTTTACCAGTTGTATATTTGGTATATCAATTGCTTTATATCCAAATTGGTGGAGAAAAAACAAAAGAAACACAAATCATACATCAAATTTAAAGAAAGTAAAAACAGGTAGATCTTTTAAGGGTCATCATCCTGATTGCATCGGATTTAAGAACCACACAATCGTAATTAGAAATAAAACAAGATGCACAGGTTGTTTTGGTCTTATTATAGGTTCAATTTTATCTATTTTCCTGATGATTATTTATTTATTAATTCCAAATAATTTAAATTTAACAATATGGTATTTTATCTTCTTCCTTGGCATTCTTATAATCCCTTTTATCTATATAGAAATCATTTTTTCAAAAAGAAATAGAATTATACATGTTATATCTAATAGTATTTTCATTTTAGGTTTTTTTTGTTTAACAATTAGTGTTTTCGAAATTACAGGTAATTTTATTTATGGAATTTTAACCATACTATTTTGCTTTTTATGGTTAGATACAAGAATACAATTATCTAAACAACAACATAGTAAAATATGCAGTTTTTGTAAACAAACTTGTAAATCGTATTGACTATATCTTAGTGCCTGGATAAAATACGAACACCAAGTATAATAATAAATATTCCAATGACTGCAGCAAAAATCCACCCATAAACCTCTGCTTCTATTATTTGTATTTTAAGCATATTTCTAAGAACTATTTCAAGGATAATGAACAAACCAACAAGAATAATAATGACTCCCCAAAAAATAGTCCAGCCACGGCCACCTTTGCCACCTGCGCATTCATCTTCACAACGTCTATCCCATTCTTTTTCACGTCCTTTTTTAGAAATATCTAGTGTAGCACCACATTTTTTACAAAATTCTGCGTCATCCTCATTTTTTGTTCCACATTTTTGACAATATGTCATATCTTCTCCCCAAATTATTATATGTTAACTATTATTTCTATATAAACTCTTTTTTTTATTATGTAATATCAAAGAATAACATTCTTTATTTATCTATTTTCTTTGTTCTTTTTCAAAAGCTAACTTAGCTAAAAGAATAAGATAACCAAATAGAAGAACAATAACAAAAATCATTATTAAGTAAGATTGCTCGGACCATTTTAATACTTCTGTTTCTAAATTATTTAACCCTTCACTAGATGATATCTTTGTAAGAATCAACATGACTAACTGAAAGATAATAACAAAAACAATTGCAAAAGTAAGAGGAGAAAACCATCGAAACGATTTCCATTTTTTTGAAAAATAAGAAGTATATGATGATAAAAGCATTAAAATAAAAAGTAGCAATAAATAATCATATAGAATATTGCTTATTTCTGCAAAAACGGGTGTAGTATCAGCTCCAAGTCTTAAAACTTCAATTACCAGTCGTATGATAATTAATCCTATAAAACTAACGATTATTGGACCAAAAATTCCAAAGTTTCGATCATACCAGTTTTCAATGCGAGCTCCTGCTCTATCAGTTGCTTCACCAAATCTTTTTGCTGTTTCTTCAAATTTTTCTCCTGCTTTTTTCCCAACTTTACCAATGTCCTCAGCAAAATCCTCAACCTTTTTTTCAAATGAAGTACTTTTTGACTCGCCTGTTAGAAAATTTCCACAATATTTACAATACAATGAACCGTCTTCGTTTTCCTTCCCACATTTTGAACAATAAATCATATTTTTCTCCTCAAGTTTTACCATTTCATAACAATTTCTTATTTATAAATTATAGCAATTTATAATTGAACGATTTACATAACTAATAAAAAATCATAAATAGATATATTAATCTAATTAATTGTATTATCTATTTGTTAAGATGAAGAAAAAAAATATTAAAAAAATCGTAAAAAATAGTTACAGTAAAATTGTTCAAAAAAGCTGCAGTTGCTCATGCGGTTCTAAAAACGATATTGATACTGCAAAATCAATTGGTTATTCCAACGAAGAAATTGCTTTAGCAGAAGAGGCTAATTTAGGTCTTGGATGTGGTAATCCAGTTGCACTTTCTAATATTAAAAAAGGAGACATTGTTTTAGATTTAGGTTCTGGTTCTGGTTTTGATGCGTTTCTTGCTGCAAGAAAAGTAGGTAATAATGGTAAGGTAATCGGAATTGATATGACAGAGGAAATGATAAAAAGAGCGGAAAATCTTTCTAAAAAATACGGATTTAAAAATGTAAAATTTAAAGTTGGGGATATTGATAATTTAAAAATTGAAAATGAGTCTATTGATGTTATTATCAGTAATTGTGTAATAAACCTTGTACCAGATAAGTTAAAGGTTTTTAAAGAGGCTTATAGAGTTTTGAAAAAAACAGGTAGAATGTATATTTCAGATATTGTTTTACTTGAGGAACTTACAGATGAACAAAGAAACAACGATGAACTAATTGCTGGATGCGTTGGAGGAGCTTTATTAAAAAATGATTATCTGAAAGTTATAAAAGATGCTGGTTTCAAATATAAAATTCTTGATGAAGATAAAGATATTAGTAAAAGACAATATAATGGAATAAATTTAGAGAGTTTGAAGATTGAATTGTCTAAATAACAAAGATATTTTTAGATATGATCATGATTTTTTAACGACTTTTTCTTCCATTTAATCCTTCCCTTTAAAAATACCTATAAATTTTCTAATTATATTAACTAGACCATTATCAATTACATATTTCTTTAGAAAAAAACATTAAGCATTTAAAGATTCTCGGATTGTGAAAAATATGGACGATCCTGTATGCCCACTTGATTATCGCTATGGAAGAAAAGAGTTAAAAGAGATATTTGGCGAAACTAAACGTCTTCAATTCTTACTTGATATTGAAGCAGCTCTTGCACGTGCTCATGCAAAAGTTGGAAACATACCTAAAAGTGCTGCTGATGAAATATCTAAAAAAGCTTCTATAAAATTTGTTAAAGTTGATAGAGTAAAAAAAATAGAAACTGAAACAAAACATGACATAATGGCTGTTACAAGAGCACTAGCCGAGCAATGTAGCGGGGGTGCAGGTAAATATGTGCATCTTGGAGCAACAAGTTATGATATTGTGGATACGGCTAATGCTCTACAATTTACTGAATCAACAGAACAGATTAAATATAGTTTAAGGGAACTAAGAAAAACACTTGTTGAACTTGCAAAAAAACACAAAAAAACACTTATGGTTGGTAGGACCCATGGTCAACATACGATCCCAATTACTTTTGGTCTTAAGATGGCTGCTTATGCTATGGAAATAGATAGACACATGGAAAGACTTTTTGAGAGTAAAACAAGACTTTTTGTTGGTAAACTTTCAGGTGCAGTGGGAACAGGTGCAGCACTTGGTGAAAACGCATTAAAAGTTCAGGAGGAAATGCTAAAAGAGTTAAAACTAGGAGTAGAAGAGGTTTCAACTCAGATTGTATGTCGTGATAGATACAATGAACTAATTGGAGTACTTTGTAATATTGCAACTAGTATGGAAAAGTTTGCAACAGAAATTCGTAATCTACAAAGGGACGAAATAGGTGAGGTTGCAGAAGCTTTTGAAACAAAAAAACAAGTAGGTTCATCAACCATGCCTCATAAGAGAAATCCGATAACCTGCGAGCAAATATGTGGTCTTGCACGGGTAATTCGTGGTTTTATTAGCCCAACATATGAAAATTCTATACAATGGCATGAACGTGACCTATGCAATTCTTCTTCAGAAAGATTCATAATTCCACATTCATTGATTTTAACAGATTGGATTATTTATCAGATGAACATTGTTTTCAAAAATCTAAAGGTTTTTCCGGAAAAAATGAAAAAAAATCTTGAGATTTCAAAAGGTTTACCAATGGCAGAATCATTAATGACAAAGCTTATTTCAAAAGGTATGGGTCGTGGAGAAGCTCATGAACTTATGAGAAAGGTTTCACTTAAAGCAGTCAAACAAAATAAATCACTTAAAGAGGTTTTTATAGAAGAAAATAAAAGCCTAAAAGCGCTTAACGAAAAAGAAATAGACAATGCTTTAGAACCTGAAAACTATCTTGGAGCAACAGATGAAATCATTGAAAAAGTCATAAAAAAACTAAAAAGATGATTATGGATAAATTAGAAAAACTAATATCTAATACTGCAGAAATTGTTACCATAGAGGAATTAAAGGAAGTTTTAAAAAAAGATAAACCCAGAGCATATATTGGTTTTGAACCATCTGGGTCAGTACATATTGGTTGGAAGATCTGCACAAACAAGATAAAAGATTTTTTGGACTGTGGTTTTAATTTCACAATACTACTTGCTGATTGGCATGCATACATTAATGACAAATTAGACGGTGATATTGAAAAAATAAAACTCTGTGGAAAATACATGGAGGATTGTTTCAAGGCAATGGGCGTATATGCAGATAAGATTACTTTTGTATATGCAAGTGAATATACAGGTGATTCAAAATACTGGGAGCTTGTTTTAAGAACTTCTAAATCAACATCTGTGGCTCGAATTAAACGTGCTATGAATATAATGGGACGGGAAGAAAATGAGGCTGAAAAAGATTTATCAAAATTATTTTACCCAGCAATGCAGGTTTCAGATATATTTTATCTAAATTTAGATGTTGCATACGGCGGCATGGATCAAAGACATGCACATATGCTGGCAAGAGATGTTGCAAAAAAACTTGGAAAAAAATCGCCAGTTGCAATTCATACGCCTCTTCTAACTGGTTTGCAAGCAGGTGAAAGAATGAATCCGTTAGACGCAAAAATGAGTAAGAGTAAACCTGACTCCATGATTTCAATTCATGATGAACCTGAAAGTGTAGAAAGAAAAATAAGTAAAGCATATTGCCCAGAAAAACAAATTCAAGGAAACCCAATTTTTGAGATTTGCAAATTTGTTATTTTTCCGGAACTTAAAAATGAGCCTTTTTTGATTCAACGACCACAAAAGTTCGGTGGAAATCTAGAGTTTTACAATTCCAATGAACTTGAGCAAGCTTATATTAATGGAATGCACCCGTTGGATTTAAAAAATGCAACAGCTAGTTATATAAATAAAATTCTTGAACCAATTCAAGCGTATTTTGAAAAACATTCTGAAAATTATAATAAAATGAAACAACTAGGAATAATTCTTGGCTGATTTGTATTTTAAAGCAAGAATTTGTGATGAAGCTTTTAAAGAAAAATATAGTATAAAAATTTCAAAAACTAAAATAATTAAATAAAAAATGATTGGGTAAGGATAAAATTTTTCAATTAAATTAATAAAACTAACCATTAATCCAAGTACTAAAAAAAGTATAATTGACACACTATAAAGAAGTAATATATCTGATTTTTTACCAACATATTTAACACCAAGAGGTACTGATATAATAACACCAGCAATATAAGAAAATACTAAAAACCATAAAAGAAAACCAAGTCTATCCAAACCTGTGAAAATAGAAATATAAGGAATAAACGGTATTGTTGTTAAAAAACATAAAGCAAGTGCAGAAACTTTACCATAAATAACAGTGTCATTTTTTACAGGTAAATATCTAATAATCCACATTGTTTTTTCTTCGTTTAAAAAAAGATTTAATGCAGGAAAAACAGCTGTGTACATCACAACCACATATATTCCCAAAAAAAGAAACATGGAGGGTAAAAAACCACCAAGTGTTTCTCTAAGTGCTTCTGGTATTAATATCTCATCCCCATAAAGAAAAAAATATCCAGAAAACAAACCAGAAGTTACAGAAGTAAATATAAAACTTAATAATAACTTATCACGCCATAAAACAGTTGTTTCTCTGTGAAACTGTGCTTTTATAGTACCTTGAATTTTTATTAAAGATCTTTCCTTTGTTCTTTCCTTTCTTTTGCTAAACAGATAAGAATCCATACTGTTTTTTATGCTCCAAGCACAGTGAATAACTGCAATTGGTAGAGTAAATACAACAAATAATGGATGGTTAACGTAAAAATAAAACCCAAGGAGAATTAGCATAGGCAATAATCTATATTTTTTTGAAGAAAAAAAATTTATAGAAACTGCACAACCAATGCAAGAGGCGGTGATAATCCCAATAGTAAAAAGAAGATATTCAAAAGGATAATTTATATTAATTCTAAAGATAGAAAGTGTAAATAAAAACATTAATGAAAAAGAAAACCATATAATCAACTCTGTTAAAAGTATTGCAAAAAATATCTCAAATGCTGTTCTTTTTTGACTAACCTGTGTTGATAAAGAATAAGTAACCAGATGAGATTTTGTGAAATTGTTGTAAAAATCCGCAACAGTTTTTAAAAAGAAAATAAAAAAAACTAAAAAAAACACATCCTCCAGACTTATGTTAAAATTAGTTTCAATATTTATTAAAAAATATGTTCCAAAAGAGAAAATAACAATTGAAAAAAGTATCATTCCTGAAAACATTAAATAAAGAAAAGGTGCTTCTTTTAATTTTTTTATTAAGGATCTTGTGTTTTCCGTAAGAACTACTTTTGTTGTTTCAAACATTTAATTTATCCTTTATTTGGAAATAAGTTTCTTCCATATTACCATATTTTGAAATAAGTGTTGATACCTTATCAGATAAAATTACTCTTCCTCGCATAATTATGTAAACGATATCTGCTACTTGTTCAACAAGTTGTGTAGAATGAGTGGCAATTACAGTTGTTCCTTTCCTGTTTTTAATAAAATCCTGTAAAGCTCGTGATGTTAATGGATCCAAGCCATATACAGGTTCATCAAGAAGAAGATTTTTAGGATTATGCATTATAGCTGATATAACCGATATTTTTTGTTTCATACCCTTTGAATAACTTCCAATTTCATAATTTAAAAAATCGTTTATTCCTATCATTTTTGTTATTTCTTCAATTCTATTCTCTGGGTCGTTTAATTTTCTAAGTGATGCAATATAAAATAAAAACTCTCTACCAGTAAGCCTTTCATACATATCTGGCATTTCAGGTAAATAACCTATTTGCTCGCGTGCTTTTATAGAATCTTTTAATATATCAAAACCATCAACTGTAATTTTACCTTGATCAAACGGAAGTATCCCTGTACATATCTTAAGAAGTGTGCTTTTTCCCGCGCCATTTTCTCCCATAATTGCAATAACACTGGAGTTGTTGAAATTAAAACTAACATTATTTAATGCAATAATTTTTCCATAAGTTTTCGTAACATTGTTAACTATAATCATTTTGTAAAGGGTCATAGGGTTTTTAATTATAAAGATATGTAAAGGAATTAATTGAATTTCACATATAACATTTTTTCAAAACTTTAAGGGCATTTAGAGTAATCCATTTACTTGGTTTATTTTTCCTTTCGATATCAACTTGTAAACGGCCATTATAAGTATTTTCTAAGATCCACTGACCATCCTTATTTTGTTTCGAAATAACAATGTCAATTGCATCCTGCATCCTCTTATCATTATAACCTAAGCTAGTTAAAATATCAAGAATTTCTAAAATATCACATTGATACATATGGGGAAAAACTAGTTTGAGCCAGCTAGGTTTAGAAATTTTTGAAAGATTATGACTTCTTTTATAAATATGATGAATAAGTATATATTCAACTGCTTGGTCTATTTTGTTATTTATTTCTTTAGTTCTTTTATTTTCGGGTATTTCTGCAAGTGCTTTTAATGATTTTACAACACCCATATGACACGAATGCTTCCCAAAACAGCTTTTATGAGCGTAATAAGGCCAGTTTTTTGGTAGATTTTGTTTCCCATCATCAATACGTTGATAATTTAAAATCCATTTAATTCCTTTTTGAATCCTTAAATCATTAATATATCCAAAACGAATCAAAGACCATACCATATTACCAGTTAAACAAGGTAAAATCTTACTAGCAATTCCTCCACCTGAAGAAGATCTTTCATAAGAAAAACCACCACTTTTTGGATTTTGAGAATTATTGAGAATAAATTCACATGCGTTTTTAATTCTTTTATCAGATCCATCTGCACCAAGTTCTGCTAATAATATTAATGACCAGACAGTTCCTTTGTACTTGGACCTTATATAAAAGTCTTCAGGAACTCCCCAGTAACCTTTAGGATTTTGCTTTGATAGAATCTTGGGAATAACACCGGTTTTCATAATCTGTTCTTTTGCTTCTTTAACCTCTGAATCTTGTGATTTTTTTTCTAATAATTTTGTTAAAGTATAATATCTAACAGAAGGATTTTCTTTTTCTAAAAGCCAATTTATAATATCTTTTTTTAAAAAAGACTTCCAGTTAGTCATCAATTTTGTAATAATCATCTATTTAAGAAAATGTTGCAAAAAAATTATTAAAATTGTTACAACCTATAATTATTTAGCTTTTCTTTGCGAAATTATTATAACCTTATATGTCTTTATATATAGATGTTGGTGGGCTAACGGACTATCAGCTAGATGCACTCTGGCATTTACTAATTTTTAGTTGTTTTTTATCAATATTACGAACATCTTATACATTTTTTTAAAACTCTCATGGAAATTATAAATTTCTTTAATTCTATTTTTTATTAATATATATAAGGAATACATTTAAAATATGTTAAAGGATACTTAAAAATAAACAGAGGGAAAGAAAATGAAAAAACAAATATTAATATTATTTGTAACTTGCTTATTATTGACACTATCTGCAGAAGCTATTGTCTCAAAAGTTGGTAATCCTACTCCGCCGGATCAACCACCTAGTGGCCCAGGTGGTTCTGATTATGCACATAATAAAGTAATAAAAACTAGATATAAATGGGGAGCTCATCAATACTGGATTTTTGAGCCAGATGATCCTAAACCGGAGTATGCTCCACTTATTGTTTTTAATCACGGCTGGACTGCGATATTTCCAATATTTTACAAAGAGTGGATTTATCATATAGTTAAAAAAGGAAATATTGTTGTTTATCCAAGATACCAATTTGGAATATATATAGGTTTTAGAAATTTCTATTCCAATGCTGCACAAGCAGTTAAAGATGCAATAGAAGAACTAGAAAATGGTAATCATGTTAGTCCTGAACTTGATAAGTTTGCAATAGTTGGCCATTCTTTAGGTGGTGGTATTACTGCTTATATGGCAGCTGATGCCAGTTTTCTTGGCCTTCCTATTCCAAAGGCGATAATGCCTGTTCAACCTGCAATTCCATTTGGTTCTTCAGTTGATTTAGGTAAAATATCAAACGAGACAATAATGCTTGTAATTGTTGGTGAAAATGACACCGTTGTTGGCAATGTATCAGGAAAAATTATTTTTAACAATTCTTATCAAGTACCTCTTTCCCAAAAAGATTTTGTTATTCAAGTTACAGATACTTATGGGGAGCCTGATTTAGTTGCTGATCATATTGCACCACTGTGTATTCCATTTACTGATACAGTTGATGCTATGGATTATTACTCAACCTGGAAGCTTTTTGATGCCTTAACTGATTACGCATTTTACGGGATTAACAAAGAATATTGCCTTGACAATACCCCTGAGCAGCGGTTTATGGGGCTTTGGAGTGATGGAACACCTGTTAAAGAATTAATTGTTACTGATACACCATAAAAATAAAATAAATTTTCTCTTGCTTTTCTTATTTGATGGTAGATTACTTGTGTTTTACTTCATATTAATTTTGTATGGTTTAATTTTAAAACTTTCATTTACGAAAAAAATTAACAGTAAAGAAAAATCAAAAATAATTAAAAAATTTACTAAAATAACTACATTATTCCACTTTCTTTTAAACTCATAAAACCTTCTTTTCCAATAATCACATGATCTAATACTTTAATTCCCATTATTTCACCAGCTTCAACCAATACTTTTGTTACCTCTTTATCACTATCACTGGGTACGCAATCCCCACTAGGATGATTATGAACAATAATTACTGAATTACAACTGGCTTGAACTGCGGAATTAAATAGCTCGCGTGGATGAATCAAAGACTCGTTTAATGTCCCAATGGAAACCAACTCTTCTTTTAATATTCTATTTTTCGTATCAAGAAATAAAGCGTAGAAATACTCTTTTGTTTTATTTTGTAGTTCATCAACATAATATTGATATACATCGGAAGCAGTTTTTATTTGTAATTTATAACCTTTTTTCATAAGTTTATTAGTTCTTCTAAAAATCTCAAACATGGCATTTATTTTCATAGCCTTAACAGGATTTCTAAACTCTTTTTCTAGTTCTGACAAAGAAAGTTCTGCAATTTTATCAAAATTATTAGTAGCAAGAACTCTATTTGATAAGTCCACTGCATTTTCATTTTTATCACCTCTGCCAATAATTATAGCTAGTAGTTCAGCGTCACTTAAAGAATAAACTCCTTTTCTTCTAAGTCTTGCGCCAGGTCTATTATACCAAGGCATATCTTTTATTTTCATGTTTTTTAAAAATAAGCAATTAATGTTAATAGTTTATGTACAATTTTATAACAATTTAAAAAAAACTTACTTTATATTAAAACAATTCACAATAATAAAATCGAAACAATATTTTTTCCTATTTTATCTAAAACTAATTAGATGTTGCTTATATGTTCTAATTAAAAAAAATTAAATTAAAGAAAAAAAGGATAATTTTTTGTTTTATATTATTAATAACTGTCTTATTATCGAAAATGTATTTGTAAATATTTCAAAAAACCGTAAAAATAGTATGTTATATAATAATCTACTTCTTGGTATTGTTACCGGAAATTCTGTCCAAGGACCAACTAAATCGTTTGTATCTTTTGCCCTAGCCCTAATAAAATACCCACCAATTTTAGACCAAGTATGACTAACATTAACTTCTTCACCAGAAGAATATGGACCTATCCAACCACTATTTTTACCATCACCCCAGTCAATATAATAATAAACATCATCTACATCAGGATCATATGTTACAATACTAAACTTATACTCATTTCTAGGTTTCCCATTATGCGAACCATTTAACATGGGTTTTTCTGGATGCCCATTCCTAAGAATATATAAAGTCGGATCACCACAGAGTACCATACCATAATACCATTCTTTTTCCCATAATTGATAAGGTGCTTGTGCATCAAACCATATACGGAATGCCTCACCTAAACTCTTTCCTTCCGAAAGAGGTTGTGTAAAATCATCAAAATTAAGCATACTACCACTTTTGGATGAAGCAATAGTAATCAAACCATGTGTTGTATTAAAAATATATGCTCCAGCTAAATAATTTTCATCAGTAAAACGGCCAGGTCCACATGCAAAAAGATTATAGAACAAAACAGGTGGATCATGATTCTGAATATCTTGAGATAAAACCCAGTTACCATGGTCAAAGTAGATACCAAGGTTAAATGGACAGCCATTACCTAATCCCCGTGCCCACATCCCAATGGGTGCAGGATCACCCGCGCTAGGTACTAAATTAGCCTCACCGTTAAGATAATCTGTACTTAATCTGATAGAGGTTTCAGAGTTGTAATAAGGACCATTTATAAGCCATGTACCAATATGAGAAATAGGTAATGATAATGGATCATATGATATACCCGTAACTTCACTACCATCAGGTTTACATAAACGAGCGCTGAAACCATGCTCCCCCATCCATTCAGATATTTTTACTAAAAGTCTATTTTCACCAGATGATAAAGTAACATTCATCTTTATCATATCAGCCTCAAAATCACCATATCGATTGTCATACAAAACTTCAGCTCCATTAAGCCAGACACGTGCACCATCATCATATCCCATCCATAATTGACATGATTTAGAGATATCAGAATAAATCCGAACAAATGCATAACACGCCCCGTAATCATCATTGTTACAATACTCACCTAGGTTGATATATGGGTTTCCAGAATTAAAGCAAGTCCAAATTTTCCCACCCATAACTTGACCCTCTAATGGATTAATACTTGCTTCATCGATACCTAAATAATTTGTTGTAAGATAATACCAAAAATTATCTGGAATATCCTGATGGAATCCATTAAGTAACCAACTTCTAATAAAATCTGCTTCATCTGAATGGTTCTCAGGGTTGTTGATCTGATATTTAAGATCATTAAAAGTGTTATAATTCAAATCAGTAAAACAAACACTAAACATGTAATCACCTCCGCCCTGACTAACTTTACATAACAATTGGTTCCATCCTTCATTTAGAGTTACATTAACCTTAAAAGCATCCTGAGACCAACCACCATACCTATCATTAGTATAAATATTAACAGAATTAAACCAAACTTTAATTCCATCATCACAACCTAATAAAAGTTTAGCAGATCTGTTACTCGGACAATAAACATAAACATTAGCATAACTGACTGACTCAGTTGGACGAGTACCAAAATAATGACCACCAGAATAACTATGAGCACAAACCTGGACAAAATTCTGCCCAAGTCCCATCTGATATAAATAATCCTCGGCTGTCGTATTATAACCAGAGTCATAACGAACTACTTCATCGCCATAGATAAGACGTAAAAAAACATCTATATCATACCAGTCCTCCTCAACATATTCAAGTCCATGCCAAGGCTGTGTCAATTCACCAATACGATATTTGTGCACTTTACTTAGATAATCAATAACCATATTAAACTCAGTATCATAGGTAAGCGTATTAGCATAAATACGACCTACAAAAACTTCAGGCCCCATATCACCATTACCAGAAGTATGAATTTCATAATCACCATCATTATCACGATCTTCCCAATTCCCATCTAAATCCATATAAAATAAATCACAAGGAAATACATCACCAGATACTTCAACCCAAGCAGCAATAATATCTCCAATAAAAACAAAACCCGTATATCCTTGATTATAACGATCTATTACCCATGTTTTAATCTCATCAGGAGACCCACCAGTAACTCTCTGAACATTTACAGAACAACCTTCGGCATTTAAATCATCTATATACTGTTCAAGACTATTAATAATTAAAAAATATAAAACTGTATCAACCAAAATCGAAATTTTATTAACATTAGATTGTAGGTTAGGATAATATTCTAAAGGTTCTGAGAAAAATGCAGTATTCAGCGGATGAACTCTCAAGTATTCTTCATAGGTACCAGGAAGTTCACCATTAGGCGAAAACCATTCCAATTTAGTTATAAAACGGCCATCTTGTTCATCAAGAATTCTTGATTGGTTTTCCTCTACTTTATATATTACATTGGGATTTTTAAGAGATATATTATTGCTAACAGCTGATGTTTTTACATTCAAATTATATGTAAATATCATTGAGAAAGTAATTATAATAATTAATACAACCTTTAATGCTTTTTTCATATGCAAATACCTCTTTCACAGCTTAGTTTTACTCGAAATCTTAAAAAATATAACAATTGTTTACTATATAAAAATATAAGTTTGAAAAAAATTATAATTATATAACTATAATTATGATAATCAATAATAATCTTTATACAAATTTTAACATCTATTCCTATTCTAAGACATTTTAAAAAAAAATTAAAAATAATGTTGAACAGCCTTTATAAAGAAATAATGTTATTACAATACAATGATAAATCAGGTAAGAAAAAGAACTGGTGAAATAGTTCCTTTTCAGGAAGAAAAAATAACAGCTGCAATTGAAAAGGCTATGATTGCCATAAACATCAAAGATAAAAAAACTGCTAAGAGTTTAACTGAAGAAATAGTAGATAAACTTAATTTAAAAACCTCAATTTTTTACAAAAATATTCCGGATATTGAACAAATACAAGATACTGTTGAAGAGGTACTTGAAAAACGAAATGAAAGACTCTACAAAGCCTATTCTTTATACAGAAGATCAAGAGGCATAGCTAGAGAGATTAAACAATATTTTAAAATTAAAGATGATTTAAAACTAGGAGTAAATGCACTTAAGGTTCTTGAGGAACGTTACCTAATAAAGAATGATGAAGGTAAAATTATTGAGACTCCTACCCAACTTTTTAGACGAGTTGCAAAATCAATTGCATCTGTTGATAAAAAATATGGTGGAGATTCTAAAAAAACTGAGGAAGAGTTTTTCAATGCTATGAAAAATTTAGAGTTTTTACCAAACTCACCAACATTGATGAATGCAGGTACTAAATTAGGTCAACTATCTGCTTGTTTTGTATTACCTATAGACGATAGTATCGAAAGTATATTTAATACCCTTAAAAACATGGCTTTAATTCAGCAATCTGGGGGAGGAACTGGTTTTAGTTTTAGCAGGCTTAGACCAAAAGGTGATGTGGTAAAAAGTACTAAAGGAATTGCTAGTGGTCCTGTTTCTTTTATGCGTATATATGATAGCGCAACAGATGTTATTAAACAAGGTGGTAAAAGACGAGGAGCAAATATTGGAATTTTACATTGTACACATCCTGATGTAGAAGAGTTTATTGTTGCAAAATCTGATAAAAGTTTAACCAACTTCAATATATCTATTGCTGCTACAGATGATTTTATAAAAAAAGTACAAACTGATAAAACAATTTCACTAAGAAATCCAAGAAATAATAAAATTACTAAAAAAGTTAATGCAAAAGACCTTTTTAATTTGATATTGAAGAACGCCTGGGAAACAGGTGATCCTGGTTTAATTTTTATAGACGAGATAAATCGTAAGCATCCATTACGAAAATTGGGAGTTATTGAATCAACAAATCCATGCAGCGAGGTTCCTTTATTACCATATGAATCGTGTAACCTGGGAAGTATCAATCTTGCAAAAATGTCTAAAAATGACAATATAGATTGGCAGAAAATTCGAGAAATAACAAGAATGGCAGTTCATTTCTTGGACAATGTCATTGATGTAAATAAATATCCTCTTAAAGAAATCGAAGAGATTACAAGAGCAAATCGAAAAATAGGTTTAGGTGTAATGGGATTTGCTGATCTTTTGTTTAAACTAAAAATCCCGTATGATAGTAATGAGGCAATTATAATTGGTGAAAAGATTATTTCTTTTATTTCAAAAGAAGCGCGGCAAAAATCAAAAGAACTTGGTAAAGAACGTGGTTCTTTTAAAACATTTAAAAGTAGCATCTGGTCTAAAAAATATCCTTTTATGAGGAATGCAACAAGTACAAGTATTGCACCTACTGGTACTATTAGCATAATTGCTGGATGCTCTTCAGGAATTGAGCCCTTATTTGGCCTTGTATTTCTAAGAGATGTTATGGAGGGTAAAAAGCTCATAGAAGTAAATGAGACATTCAAACTTGAGTTAATTAAAAGGAACCTTTATTCGGATGATTTAATAGAAAGTATATCAAAAACAGGAAATATAAAAAATACTGATCTTCCAAAAGATATGAAAAAAATATTTGTCACTTCCTTAGATATTGCTCCTGAGTTACATATAAGGATGCAATCTGCTTTTCAAAAATATGTGGATAACGCGGTTAGTAAAACAGTTAATCTACCTAATAATTCTTCTATAGATGTTGTGAAAAAAATTTATTTACTTGCATGGAAACTTAAATGCAAAGGTATAACAATATATAGATATGGAAGTAAAACAGAGCAGGTACTATATATAGGCACAGGTAAACCGATTGTTGTAAATGTTGGATATAGTGGTGGTTGTCCAACGGGAGTCTGCCCTTTATAAAAAAATAATCTAATTTTCTTATATCAAAATCTGAAAAATTCTTGCTTAAAAAGTTTTTATATAGATAATAAGAATATCAAGGTAAAATACAAAGTAATAAGCGAAGTTACTGTAAAGCCTGCAATTGCATTTAAAATTGCATATTTTGTTGCTTTTTCTCTTAATACTGGTTTTTTTATCACTGCTATAAATGATAGTACTGTCGGAATTAATAAAAGCAATGCTATAAATAGAAAATTAAATTTATCAGAATTCCACCCGCTATATGCAAGAATAAAAAAGTAAGATGCTGCAAGTGCATAAAGTAGCATGATTATAGAAAAATTAAATAATCTTCCTTTTAAAACGATCAGGTTTTTTTTGCCTCCTGAAAGATCTGCTTCTAAATCAGGGATTTCAAAATTTAGAATAACCGTAAGACCAAGAAGACCAAATGGAATTGCGAATAAAAGAAGCGGAAGATCTATTGTCCCTTTTAAAATTAGATAGCCCCATCCTGGGAACATAATACCTGCAAGTAAATGAGGTAGTTCACCAAAACCTCTGTATACTAGTCTCAAAGGAGGTGCAGTATAGAACCAACAGAAAAATATTGCAACAGAGATATATACAATTACCCAAATTGGAAGTGACGCAATCCAAATAAAAATTATAGTCAGTATCAAAGCTGATACCATTAAGGTTATAGATGCCCATTTTGCAAATGGTAAAAGTTCAGGGTATTTTATAAGAACTCCACTACCACCAGAAAAACCAAATTGTCTGTTATATTTATCTGCTTCATAGTCAAAATAATCATTTGCAAATGATGCACCAATTTCTATAAGAAAAAGTATAAGAAAGCCCCATAAAAATTTTGATAAAGAAAATTCAACGCCAGTTAATAATGCAAAAAGACTTCCTAGAAAAAAAATTGGTAAAACTGCCAAAACAATCGATATACGTGTCAATTTAAATATTTGCTTTAAATAATTCAATTTCAATAATGACCCCCAATATATTACTAAGGGAAAAACCATGTTAATTATTTATAATTATGGATTAGATAATCAAATAAAGTAAGATAATCTTTATTCTTATTAGAAATGTTTATATTTAATATTTTTATATTTAATTAATGAATTATAAAAAGGAGGTATTATTCTGCAGAAAAAAATAATTGGAATTTTAAGTATTATTATTTTGATATTATCAACTACTTGCGTAACAGCAGGGCAAAATTTTTCATCTTTGTCAAATTTTGAATTTATCGAATCTGTTAATCTCCAAGTAGAGGTAATTACTGGAGGCTTTGGAATAAAAGCTATTATTCGCAACAATGGAAATGAGAATGCGACTAATGTTAATTGGGACATTAGTATTGATGGAGGCATTGTTTTTTTGGGTAGAAATAAACAAGGAACAATTCCAATTATATATGCTGACAATAGTGCTATGGCAAAAAGCCCAATTGTTTTTGGATTTGGAAAAACAGTAATTACAGTATCAACTGAAAGTGCAGAAGGTTCTATTGGCTATTTGTCTATAAATGCGAAAATTTTTGGTTTTCACACAGTTATTCTACCAGGAAGTATAAATGCGTTAACTGTTGATTTAAAACCCATTGCTAGAAGATTAAAAGCACCAACAGTGTTAACAAATGCTGGAGATTTATCAAGTCGTCTATTTTTAGCTGAGCAGACAGGAATAATAAAAATCATAGAAAATGGAGAACTTCTTTCAACTCCTTTTTTAGATCTTTCTGAAAAAATGGTTAAACTCAGTTCATTTTATGATGAACGAGGTCTTCTTGGTCTTGTATTTCATCCTGATTATGAGACAAATGGAAGATTTTTTGTATATTACAGTGCACCAAAAACAGGTCCTGGAATCAATCATGAAAGCATCATTGCTGAGTATCTTGTTTCTTCAGATCCAAATATTGCAGATCCAAATTCTGAAAAAATCATTTACCGTGTGGATCAACCTGAAGCAAATCACAATGGTGGTCAGCTTGCCTTTGGTTCAGATGGTTACTTTTACATAGGACTTGGTGACGGCGGCGGGGCAGGAGACCAACATGGTACAATTGGTAACGGGCAGGATATAAATACTTCACTTGGTAAAATACTCAGAATTGATGTAGACAGTGGAATTCCTTATGCAATTCCAACTGAGAATCCGTTTGTTGGAATTGATGGTTTGGATGAAATCTATGCATATGGTTTCCGAAATCCTTACCGATTTTCATTTGATCAAGATACTGGTAGACTTTTTGTTGCAGACGTTGGCCAAGATGAATGGGAGGAAATAGACATAGTGGAAAAAGGAGGTAATTACGGTTGGCGAATAATGGAGGGTAATCATCCATATGATCCAGACTTAGCTGAACAACTTGAAATCAACATTTCAACATTGAAATATCCAATACATGATTATAGTCATAATGTAGGTCATAGTATAATAGGTGGGTTTGTATACAGGGGAAACCAATCAACTTCTTTAGCAGGAAAATATGTTTTTGGTGACTGGAGTACATCGTATTTACCAGCAAATGGAAAACTTTATTATTTAGAAGAAAATGAAACAGGAGCTTGGCAACGATATGAATTCAAACTATCTAAAAATAAACCACTAAAAAGATACATTTTAGGTTTTGGTGAAGATGAAAATAAAGAAATTTACATGCTTACCTCTAAATTCCTTGGTTCATCAGGAAAAACTGGGGAAGTATGGCAATTAATAATAAAATAAAGGAGAAATATAGATGAAATATGTAAAATATTTAGCATTATTTATTATGGTTGTAATATCCACAACTATAATAGTAACACAGGCAAGTGCTCATTCGCCACGGTACATGAAATTAAAATATAGTCCTGATGAGTTAAAAGTCATAATATTACATTTTACCTTCGCCCCAAAAATACACTATATCTACAAGGTGGATATTGAAAAGAATGGTCAATTAGTTAATTCAGAGCTTTATCAAAGTCAACAGCGTTTAATATTTGTTATCTATAAATATAATCTTACAGCAAGTTCTGGTGATCAAATTACTGTTACTGCTTATTGTAGTTTGTTTGGAAAAATTACACGTTCAATAACAGTTACATAGCAACTTTTTCTTTAAATTTATATTATACAAAATAAAAAAAGAAAAAATTAGTTAATTTGTAAAGATGGGTCTCCCAATGCATTCCAAATTGTAATAGCATGCGCTTCACCCAGACTAATAGTATTTTCATCAAGGAACTTTTGGATAGAACCATAAAATGCTGCTCCAAAAGTTTCTGCTCCATTTTGACCTATTTCATAGAAAAAATCTGTGGCAAGTTTACCATTAAGAGTGTTTGGATCACCAATATAACTAGATGTTAAACCGGTTCCTCCAACAACTGAAACCGCACCTCCCCATGGGATTATCATCAACCGCCAACAAAAACAAGCAACCCCAGGCATACCATGGGTCCAGTACCATCTATCATTTCCTAGATCAGTTGATTTTAACGTTGTATAGAGCGTTATATTATATTGAGCATCATGACATCCCCCAACAACCACAACAGGTAATTTTTTAAAATTGAAAAAACGCCATAAATCTTTTGCATCGATTCTCTTCATCCAGACGTCAGTTGTATTTGCAGGATGAGTCACCCAAACAAGGGGACTTCCATGTCCTGAGAAATAAACAAAGCGTGCACCTTTTGAAAAAGTTTTAGCTGTATCCTTTAACTCTGGAATAGGATTTCCTGTGCCAACATTTGAAGCATAAACTCTAATTTCTTCATCAATAATATCATCTACATAACTCATGGCTAAATCTGTTAAATATTCTCCATCAGGTTGACCATTATATAATTCAAAACTTCTACCTGAAATTCCAAGCATTCGTGTATACCATGATTCACTTGCTGGGGTTGAGGTTTCGTATTGAATAATCTTATTTACAACAATTTTTAATTGATTTTTATTTACACATGGAAGTCTTCCTACATATACATCTGGGTTTAAATCAAGAATATCTCTTACAATTGAAGCACTCCATTTTGCAATTATACCATCATTGTTTGAATCCCAGTCATCAAATTCACCACCTTCCTTGTAAACATCTGCATAATAAAGATCACAAAGTGCTCCAAAATCTTGTAAATCACCTGTTTTAACAATATTTGTATATCTAACAGGGACATGCCAATTTTTACTACCATAATTAGGATGTTCCCTATCAACAGCATAAAATAATGATTTTAAGCCACCTACTAGTAAAACATAGCTTATATTGTTGGTTTCAATAGCATCTTTTATAAAATATTTTATCTGCTCAGGTTTATCAACACCTGTATATTTATCATAAATTTCTTCAGTTGTCTTTAGAAATGTTTTTGTTCCTATATTGTTTTTATGAACCACTAACTTGTTTAAAATTTTGGAAAATGTTTTTGGAGCAATGATTACAAGATCATATTCTTCTTGATAATTCATTGGTTTATCAGGATTATCATAAATAATTTCTACTGAAGCCTCATTTATATAATAAAGCTTGTTGAGAGCAGGTGAATATTGTACAGGATAAACGTAGAGAATTATATGGGTTACTCGTTCTTTATTTAAATTTAATCCACATGTTATTTTTTTATCATACCAATTTGTTGGATATCGATTTGAACTTGAATAAACAATAATATCTTCAATTGGATCTGTAGATTCTATATCAGCTGATAAAGAATTTGTAATAACCTGAGAAGTAGGTATGATTTTTTGTGTAAGCTCAATTTCAAATTCAACAGAAGGTAAAAATTTTATTTCTATATTTTTAGCTCCAAATGGTAAATCAAATGAGTATGTTATCATAGGCAACAGTGGCTTTCCGGAATCTCTTAATAAAAATTCTGTTTCAGATAATTGTATTTTGGTATATTCTCCAGCTTGTATAATCTTAGGTGTGGAAAATGTTAAGGATTTTTTTAAATAAATTTCTGTTGTATTTTCTTTTTCTGGATAGCCAATAGCATTTACTCCACTTATAAGGAGTATTCCTACTAAAATTATTAAAATAATTTTTTTCATTTCATCACTTCCTCAAAAAATAAATATTAATCAACTTGAAAAAATTTTTTTTATTTTATTTGTACAAAATGAAAAAACTCTAATAATGAAATATATTATGTACAAATATGTTATTATTTATGAAAAAATAATAAAAAATTAATTTAAAGATATGCCTAATCAATTAAAATAGAGAATTTTATTGTTTTTAACTCTAATATGACCAATCGGATTATAGATGTTTATGAACTTATTGTGTTTTTTACAATCCAATAAGCAATATGCGCAGAGTTTTTCTAAACAATTATTCTCAATAAGCATACCTATTTTTTTAGATTTGGTTGATGAGCTTTTCAGTATTTTCTTTTTGTTTTTATACTTGGTTTTAATAATATCCCCCTATCTTCAAGCTCGGGTCACCAATTAATATCCAATCTAGTACACTTTTGCAATCAAATTTATTTGTTGACACTGGGAAACTTGTGATATAATTCTTTATTGTTTGACAATGAATCAAACCTAAAGTTCTCATATTTTCTTCACCATATAATCTAAATGATTCAACAGCAAGTATACCACCAAATCTTTCTGCATCATCTGTAATATTATTATGATTATTGTCACCAAAACTTCCATAGCAAATATTTGTATTAGTTAAAACAGCAATTGCTCCTCCATTGGCTTTGTTTAACAATTTACTGGCTAAGCATTCAAAGATACAATCTTGTTTGAAATAATTTGGTTCTTTTTTAATAAACTTGAAAATGTTTAATATTGATACATCAATTTTACCATGTATACATTCTGCAAGAACAACAACTGGATACATGTTCTTATTTTTTAATTTAGGAGTTTGTTTATTTTGAATAACTATTATTTCAGTTGAATCAGGCTTTCCTAGTCTTACTCTATCTTGGCCTCCTTTGCCTCTGGTGATTAAAAATCCACATCCTTGGTTTATAGCATCTATAAAATCATTTGATGATGCCATATTACCAGTGGATATGTACAATCTATTTATTTCAAAACCTTCCATGTAGGAAATTGCTACTTCGCAGGTTTCTTCACCTTCATTACCCGCATAATCTGGAAAAGTATCTCCGCCAACAGCAACTATTTTGTTAAACCAAGAAGGAGAGCATGTACTGCTTTCGTATTCTATTATTTTATTTACAACATTTTTTGCTTGTACTATGTTTCTACATGGTAATCTGCCTACACAAATATCTGGGTATAGATCTAAGCTGTCTTTACCCCATTCAGCAAATATATTGTCTTTATTACTATCCCAGTCTTCAAATTCTTCTCCATTTTTATAAATATCTGAATAATATAAATCACTGAAAAAAGTCGTATAAGAACCAGTATAGTCATTAAGTAAAACATATCTAACAGGAATATACCAATTAAGACTTTGGCTTTTCATACCTCCAAATAGTAAAACATATTTCACACTATAGTTTTCAATTGCATATTTTATATAATATTTTATTTGCTCAGCATTGTCCCGACCGGCAAATTCAACATAAATTTCTTGTGTTGTTTTAATTATTGTGTCAACATTTTTACTATTTTTATGATCAGCTAGTTTCTGAGCAGCTGAAAAAAATTCTTTTGGTGTAATTATCACTAGATCATAACCATAAGTATCCAAAGGTTTTATTATTGCACTAGCTCCTATTCCACTAAGGACTATAACTACTATCATTACTAATGGTATTATTTTTTTCATGTTTCTTCCTCCAATTCTTTTTTACAATTTTTAAAAACTTTTCTTTAAAGTTAAAAGTTATCATTGTGTATTTGAACAAAATCAAAAGTTTTATCTTCTCAATTTGAATTAATACAATAAATAAAATTTAATAATTTGGGGGATTATATGAAAAATAAAACTCTAGATTCCAAAGATCATAAAATACTCTACCACCTTTTTTTAAATTCAAGAGAATCATTATCCTTAATTGGAAAAAAAGTGGGTTTACCAAAAACCGTTGTTAAATATCGTATAGATCAGCTTGTAAATAATAATGTAATTGAAAATTTTAATACTATGATTGATGTATTTAAACTAGGATATTCTCTTTACAGGTTAAATCTGGTTTTCCAATATGCATCACCAGAAAAAGAATTAGAAATGATTGATTATTTTAAAAATTACAAAAATACTTGGAGTGCTTCCTCTGCCAAAGGAAGATATGATTTCACTGCCACAATTCTGGTTAAAAATCAAAGTGATTTTTTTTCATTTTATGAAGAAACATTAAAACGTTACAGATATTTTTTAAAAGAAATTGTTTTTTCACAGTTATACGAAAAATTTGGATATAAACATGCTACATTATTTGCTGAGTATCCCCATTCAGATGAAAAAGCATTTGAGTATAGATTCACAAGTAATATAATTGATATTGATGACACTGATTATAAAATACTATATTTGCTAGCTAAAAATTCTAGAATACCAAGTATAGAAATTGCAAAAGAAATCAATGTTACATCAACAACTATAATAAATCGTATTAACAGACTGATAAATACAGGTATTATTCAAAGATATTCAATTAATATAAATACAAATAAACTTGGTTTTAAACCTTTTAATGTTAATTTGTCACTGAGAAACTATGATAAAAAAAAGGATATAATACGATATTTAAGCAATATCCCTTTCATTTGGGAGATACATAAAGCAGTAGGTGGTTATGATTTAGAATTATCTATTTTTACATTAAATTTTGAACACTTTCATGAAATAATGGATGATTTAAGAAGTAAATTCCCGGAGGACATTACAAACTATGATTATCTATATGTAACAAAAATTCATAAAACAAATATTTTACCAGAACAAAACTAAAAAATATTTTTTAACCTTTCTTTAAAACATTATCAATTCTAATCTTCAACTCTTGTATATCAATGGGCTTTTCAATATAATCATCTGCTATCATAGAGCCAGCGCTTTTTGCTAAACCATCTGAGCGCGCTGTTAAAAAAATAATAGGAATTTTTCTCCATGACTGATTAGCTTTTATTTTATCAAAAACCTCCCAGCCATCCATTTCAGGCATCATAATATCGAGTAAAATAAGATCTGGTTCTACGTTTTTTTCTAATAGTTCGATACATTTTTTTCCACTTTCAACACCAATTATTTCGTATTCATTTGGATATTCCTGTTCAAAACCGGTTTTAATTGAAAAGATTTGATCTTTTTCATCATCTACTAACATTATTTTTTTCATTTATTTCAAGCCTTCAGTTTATATATATTAGTTTAGTCTTAATATTATTTATTGAATTATTCTTCTGATTCTTCATTTTTATAAAATGGTAATTCAAAAAACACAGCTGCTCCTTTACCTAAACCCTCGCTTTCCATCCATATTTTTCCACCATGTCTTTCCACAATTTTTTTACATATAGAAAGTCCCAAACCACTGCTTTCGAAATCATGACGAGATGAGTCAGCCTTATAGAATTCTTCAAATGCGTGTTTTAATTGGTTTTTTGTCATTCCAACACCATTGTCTTTTATTGATATTTTTACAAAATCACTTTCCTTTTTTGCATCTATTTCTATTAGCCCTTTCTCATTTGAATATTTTACAGAGTTTTCTAATAAGTTAGAAAAAAGTTCTTCTAATCTTAATTTATCAGCTCTTACAAACATTGTTTTCATTACATTATTTTTAATTTCTAAATTTTTACTATCAAATAAATTTTTTTTATTTTGAACAATTCTTTGTACCTCATCTTTTAAATTAATTTTTTCAAGAGAAAATTTTGTTTTTGGAGAATTTAATTTAGCCAGTTCAAGAGTCTTAATTGCAATATTTCTCATATATTCCACATTTCTTTTTAAAACTTGAAAAATCTCTATTTTTTTAGAATCTGTTTCTTGTTTTTCAAGTATCGGAAGAAGAATTGTTAGAGGATTTAACGGGCTTTTTAAATCATGGCTTAATTGATTTATAAATTCATCTTTTTGCTTCAATAGTTTTTCGACTTCATTGGTTCTTTCCTTTATTCTTTTTTCTAAATTCTTATTTAAAGCATCAAGCTCTTTTCTAGCGCGAATCAGATCCTTATTTATTTTTTCAAGATTTGCTGTTTTGTCTTCCAATTCTTCTGTTCTTTTTGTAACAAGTTTTTCTAGATTTTCACTGTACTCTTTTAAACTATTTTGTGATTTTTTCAAATCAATCCTCATTTTATTAAATGCGGATGCTAATTCTCCAATTTCATCTTGTGAATTTATTTTTACTACATTTCCTAAATTACCTTTACCCATTGATCTAACATTTTTTATTAATTTACTAATAGGCGCAGTAATAACAAGATTAAAAATATAAAAAATAAGTAAAAAAGAAACAGCTATAAAAATTCCTGAAGAAATTAAGATAGTAAAAATCATTTCTTGTTTCATTTCTTCTAAACTAGCAAGTGAAAAAACAAATCTAAAAGAATAATCATGTCTACCCCATTCAGTTATATAAGGTTGGACAATATCAAAAAATTGTTCTTTTTCTAATAACTGGGTTGAAGAAGTAGATGAACTGATTCTTTTTAATAAATCTTCATCTTGTAAATATCTTTCACCAAAAACTGTTTCATCATATTTTGTTTTTTCATTTAATTCGGTTGTATCAAATAAAATTTTTCCATTTATATTCAGTATTTGTATTTGATCAACATTTTTATTAAGACTCATTAGGTCTTCTACAATTTGTATATATTGATAAAAACCAGATTCATAGTATTGTTCATAATTAATAATTAATGTTACAATTGATAAACTAGAATACGATTCAGCATTTTCTATTAAAGAATCCCTTGCAGAATTATATTCACGATCAATTATTATTAAGGAACTAGTTAAAAATACAATTATCAATATGAAAAAAACAGGTAATATAATTTTTGTTTTTAGATTATAAAATTTTTTTATTCCATTTGGCACTTTGTACTAACCTCTTTGATT
>Ga0209636_10000780_pt1 | contig 31722 bp, 26 predicted proteins | sample DeeMarSWOR152_54_FD_187464 | JGI IMG/M metagenome (GOLD analysis project Ga0209636, IMG submission 187464) | Marine sediment microbial communities from White Oak River estuary, North Carolina - WOR-1-52-54 (SPAdes) (version 2) | ecosystem: Environmental > Aquatic > Marine > Intertidal zone >...
TAGCATCAAATACATCAGCAAGGATCTGCCTCCATAGCCGACTCTTTCCGCCACCTCCAACGATTCGAATCTCGGGGGCTTCGACTCCCAAACGCCTGAACTCGTTTAGAATAAGCCCGAAATCCAGGCTGACTCCTTCCATCGCCGCTCTGAGAAGATCGGCCTTGCTGTGGGCGGGCCCGATGCCCACATATCCTCCCTTAAGGTCCGGGTTGTCCTCATGCACGTTGCCCCCACCATTGAACGTTGGAAGGAAGAGCAAATTGTTCGCACCAACGGGAGACGAGCCTGCCTTAAGCTCCATCAGAGCAAACGGGTCCACGTCGAGAGTCTTTGCGGTCGCGACTTCTTGCCCACAGATGTTGTCTTGTACCCACTGGTAACTACTTCCGGCAGCGTATATGCCCATCTGGGGGGTATACATCTTTGGGATGATGTGGCAGAAATTCGCAATACGAACGGGCCCCTGAGCGAGAGGTTTGTCGCTTGCCACTGACATCCATCCGGAGGTTCCGATGTAGCAATACAGTCGCCCCTTCGATACCACTCCAGCTCCCGCTGCTGTACAGGGAACGTCTTCTCCTCCGAGCACAACAGGGATACCAGGAGGCAGATCGAGTTCACGCGCTGGCTCGGGAAGCAGGTCTCCGACTACGTGAGTGGAAGGATAAGCTGAGGGCAGTTTCTCCCCAGGGAAGTCAGCCACCTTAAGGATTTCCTCCGAATACTCCCAGGAGTTGATATCATAGAACCCAGACAGGCCTGCGTCGGAGAAATCGGTAAGCAGCTTTCCGGTTAACCGCGACACGATATAGTCCTTCGTACCGAGGAACACATGCGTCTTCTGGAACAACTCCGGCTCATTGTCCCTCAACCACATCAGTTTAAACCCCGTAAAGAATGCTGGTTCGAATGCACATCCAGTCATCCGATACCAGTCATCGTGGCCGATCTTGCCAAGCACCCTGGAGGCTTGCTCAGAACTCCGGGAATCAAACCAGATCATCGTGGTGTCTCGAAGGAGATTACCTTTCTCATCAACAGGGACGTTCCCCATTCCATGTCCGCTAAACGAGATAGCAGCGATTTGGCTCTTATCGATCTGGGCATCGCTTAGAACCTTCTGCGTGCCATCGACGACTGCCTGCCACCAGTCCAACGGACGCTGCTCCGCCCAACGAGGGTGAGGGTAGAATGTCTCATATGAGTGGAATGATTTCCCTAGTAGTTTTCCTTCGCTGTCATAGAGAACGACCTTATTCCCTCCCGTTCCCATGTCATGTGCTAAGATATACTTGCTGCCCATGCCTTTCCTCCTTTGATATTGTCTGAATTCTTGCATGCTATCTCACCTAAGACATCACTTGTCCTGTAATGCTCGTACGTTGATCTGCTGAACGAACAGTTGGTCGGTATACGGTGAATTGGCCGAGCAAACTAAACCTTTGGTTGAAGCTCCTTTTACCCAAAACAAAGCCTTATGAAGACAGGTTGTTGATATCAGCCTGCCTAGGAGGTCCCCTCCCTCCCAGCTTTGAGATTTCCACGCAAAACGACACTCCTAAGACTTAGTCCCTCTTTCAGATAAGAAGTAATGTACTCGACGGGTTTATCGTCCGTTGTAAAAGCCACACCGGTTAGGAGAAGAATTGGGCTGAGTAACGGCACGTTGATCAGGTTGGCCACCTCGCGATCCACAACCTCATCCGCTTCGACACCACGTTCTGAGCGCAAGATCGGGCATCCATATACCTCGTCCAAGGTCGCATAAAGGCTGCCTTTGACAAACGGTTGCTCCCCTAATCCTGGGAAACGTTCCGCAGACAAGATGGAGTCACAAACAAACAGAGGGTGTTCGTCCACCAGGCGCAGGCGCCGCAGGAACAAGAGTGATGCGTCGGACTCCAACTCCAGCAACTGACTGACGTGCAGTAGAGTAGGTTTCATCACTTTTCTTTCTATCAATTCGTAACGCAGCCTTTGTGGAGAGAACTGCTCCACGGGACTAAGAGTGTCACTCAGAAGAGCAAGCTGCACGCGTGGATCTTCGTTGACGAAGGTTCCCCGTCCACGGATTCTATTGAGCCACCCTTGTGCAAGCAGTTCCTGAATGGCTCTGTTGACTGTGGGCCGGCTGACGCCGAAACAAGTCCCAATAGCTTCCTCGGAGGGGAAACGATCGCCTGTCTGAAGATCCTCCTGAATGTATTTGCGCAGGACACGGGCCAGCTGGTGATAGAACGGGATTTGCGAATCACCCACAAGCTGCACTCGCATTCGTTCAGCAAAGTGCACCAACAGCTGTTCAGCTTGAGTTGTATCCAAATTCGCAAGCCTCCTCTCGGATTATCTCACCTTACTTGTTTCTGGTGCCCCTGTCAAGTCGTATATGCAGTCTATTAGTATGATGAAAATTACATCTTTACCAACGGGCCAATTGCCTAGTCGATTACTGGCGAGAACAAGCTAGAAATGTAGGGCATTCTTGCTTCCTTCCCAGTAACCAATGCAAACTTCCAGTCTACCGAGTCTGACATATCAAGATACTAAAAATACATATTTACAACTTGACAGTTTCCGTCGTAGCAACTACTATACGCCCAAGTAGAAGGAGGTATGAGCTGAGTCGTGACGTAATTTTAGCCCATGACTTTGGCACTACCGGCAACAAGGCTGTTCTGTTCGACGCCGAGGGCAATCGACTGGCTAGCCATTATTCCCCATACGAAACGACGTATCCACAGGCTGGCTGGGCAGAACAGAAGCCGGATGACTGGAAACACGCCTTTAGGCAATCAACAAGGTCGGTGCTTTCTTCAGCACGCGTCCGTCCAAAACAGATCGCCGCAGTATCCTTCAGTGGCCACATGCTGGGCTGTGTCCCCGTTGACGCTCAAGGAAACGTCCTTCGAAAGACGGTTTTTCTCTGGGCCGATTGTCGGAGTCAACAACAAGCTGAATTCATCAATGAGACCATTGGGTGGGATACCTTTTATCGAACAACAGGAGGGGGGCTTGAACTCGCGCTCTATCCGGCAGCGAAGATCCTGTGGCTGAAAGAACACGAACCAGAAGTATATGCAGAGACCTACAAGTTCATCGGTACGAAGGACTTGCTTGTCCATTGGCTGACTGGCAGCTTTGCCACCGATTATTCAGATGCCTCCAACACTGGATTGTTCGATATTCGAAGACGGGTCTGGGCTGATGAACTCGTCCGCGCTCTGGGACTTGATATGAAGAAGCTCCCCGAAGAGGTGCTTCCTAGCACCAAGGTGGTCGGTCAGGTCACTCCTCAAGCGGCCCGCGAGACTGGATTGGCAGAAGGGATCCCAGTGGTAATGGGCGGTGGCGACGTTCCATGCGCTGCGGTGGGTGCGGGAGTCGTCAAGGAGGGAACCATTTACAACTACATTGGCTCTGCCTCCTGGGTAGCCATGGCCACCCAAAGGCCTATCTTTGACAACAAGATGCGGCCGTTCACCCTATGCCATCTGGTGCCGGATATGTACGTCTCTCAACTTGCCACCTACTCCGCAGGTGTAGTCTATGGCTGGTTCCGCGACCAGATCTGTCAATTGGAGGCAGCACGGGCAGAGGAAACTAACCAGATTGCGTTCGACCTCATGGATCAAGAGGCTGCCTGCTCACAGCCAGGTGCACGCGGTTTGCTTTTCCTGCCGCATCTACGCCCTGGCGGGGCCCCGTTTCACGATCTTGATGCTCGCGGCGCTCTTTTTGGACTCACCCTCGCTCATACGAGAGCCGATGTCATACGCGCAGTCTTAGAAGGCATTACCATTAACATTCGCTTGGTCTGCGAGGCCCTGGAACGTCAAGCCGGATCGCCATTCTCACAGATTCGTATGGTCGGGGGCGGCGCGAAGAGTCGCCTTTGGAGAGACATTGCAGCGAGCGTCCTCAACAAGGAGGTCCTGAGTCTCTCTGCTCAACAGGAGGCCAACTCTCTTGGAGCAGCAATAATTGCCTGCATCGGAATAGGAATCTTCGATCAATTTGACGATGCTGCGCAGAGATTCATACGTGTCGAAGAAACCACTCTTCCTGACAAGAACGCTCAGGTTGTGTACGACGCTCTCTTCCAGTTGTTTCAAACCGCATACAAGCACGCATCAAATGTGCACGGACTCCTCAAACGCCTCAGTGAACCCCAACGTGAATGACGAGAAAGCGATTAACGCCTCTCTAACGATGAAGACGAAGGAGGTGATGCGAAAAGGAAACACTGAAGAGACGTCAGGCCTTTAAGGGAATCACGAGATTGTGTAAGGAGGTTCTAAATGTCCAAAAGACTTGGTTTGATTGTCCTTCTAATCGCTTTGCTCCCCTTGGCTGCTTTTGCCGCGGAGCGAACGATCGGGGTCGGTGCTCAGGGAATGTCCAGCCCTGTGCCAAGCCGAATGGCAAACGCTTGGAGGGCCGTTGCAGACGAGAACGGATGGAAGCTGCTCACCGTGGACGGTGGGGGAGACATGCAGAAGGTGATCGACGCAGCGCTGACCTGGGTCAACATGGGTGTCGACGCTATCCACATCTTCTTTCCCCCAGCCGGTTCCATCGGCGAGCTCGCTGAAGAATGCAAGGCCGCAGGCATCCCCCTTATCACCACGGGGTATGGCTGTGGACAGGGCCAGACTCTCGATACGGGTATGAGCGACTTCGAGGGTGGGGTTGTGATGACGCAATGGCTATTTGACGCTCTTGGACGGAAAGGCGAGATCGCGGTGTTCCACTGGGATCAGGTGCCGTGCCCACGGCAGCGCTACGCGATGCTGCAAGCGATGCTTCCCGAGTATCCCGATATCAAGGTCGCGGCCAGCCACGTGGCCAAGTTCCCCGGAGCAGCGGAAGACTGCAGGGCGGCCATGGAGAATATTCTGTTGGCGCACCCCGAGATCGATGGCGTATGGGGAGCCTGGGATGAGCTAACGATGGGTGCTGTACAGGCAGTCATCGCTGCTGGACGGGATGATATCGTCTGTGTCGGCATCGATGGCAACAAGTCAACTTTCGACGCGATTCGCAGCGGCGGCCCGTTTAAGATGACCGTTGCTCCCGATTGGGAGGGGGGTGTCTACATGGCCGTCACTGAACTAACGGAGCGGCTCTGGAAAGGTGAGCCACCCATGCAGCAACAGTTCTACATCGACATACCAATTGTCACCATTCACAACTGCCCACCTGCTGGGTGGTTCTACGGCGAATGGGTCGAAGCTGGTATGCCAGCTGAACCCAAGTAGACACCCTCAAACTCCTAAGGGGCTCCGTTCGCCAAACGGGGCCCCTTATACTATATGAAAGCGAAGAAGAACTGGCAATGGAAAAGCTAATCGTTGGCCTACGAGAGATTACAAAGACGTTTCCGGGTACGGTAGCCCTGGATCAAGTTGACTTCGAATTACAAGTCGGCGAGATCCACGCCCTAGTGGGCCAAAACGGCGCGGGGAAATCCACATTGGTCAAGATCCTTGCAGGGATCTACCCAAAGGATAGCGGTAGGATTGCCTTTGAGGGTAAGTCGGTCGAACACCTCTCACCTAGACTGTCCCATACTTTGGGGATGCGGTTCATCCACCAAGAGCTAAATCTGGTCCCGCAATTCAACGTCGCGGAGAACATCGTCCTTGGAGATCCCTATCCCGTTCGCTGGAAGACTCACCTCATCCACTGGTCCTCCTTAAATCAACGTGTTCTGAAACTTCTTGAGGACTTAGGAATTTCCATCGATCCAAGGAGATCGATACAGGAGCTGACCATTGCTGAACAGTGGATTGTCGCCATTGCTCGGGCACTGTATTCTCGTGGCAAGGTCTTGATCATGGATGAGCCCACTTCTTCCCTTTCGCGCAAAGAAGTCCAGGATTTGTTCAATCTTGTTCGGTCACTTGCAGTCAAAGGTACCTCCGTGATCTACATCTCACATCGGCTCGAAGAAGTATTCGAGCTGGCTGAACGGATTACTGTACTCAAGGACGGCAAAAAGGTAGGCACCTACCAGGTTGAGGAATTGGACCTGCGCGGTTTGGTCCAACAGATGGTGGGCGGGAAACCTCAGGAGCTGTTCCCGGATTTTGAAAGAAGAGACAAGGAGGGGAAGAAGGTACTGGAGGTTAGGAAGCTCTCAACGATCGACGGACGACTTAATGACGTAAGCTTCACCGTGGAAGAGGGGGAAGTGGTCGGGTTGACGGGCCTTCTTGGAGCCGGACAAAGCGATGTGGCTTATTTGTTGTTTGGTGTTGATCGTGTGGGTACACAGGGGACGCTCTTGCTGGATGGGAAGCCCTATAAGCCAAGATCCGCTCGCCGCGCCATCGGCTGCGGGTTGTCGCTTGTACCAGAAGAGCGACGCAGCCAGGGCCTCGTTAGTGAAATGCGCCTTTGGGAGAACATCATCCTCCCGAGCTTGAATCGCTTTGTACTGGATCCCATCTCCCGGCTCATCAACTACAGAAAAAGTCGCAGCGAGACGAGAAGGCAGATGGAGTTGTTAGATATTCGGGCCACCGGCCCAAATCAGCAGGTTCGCTACCTAAGCGGGGGAAATCAGCAGAAGGTCGTGCTGGCCAAATGGCTGCTACGGAGTCCTCGCTTGTTGATTATGAATGATCCCACTCGTGGAATCGACGTGGCGGCGAAAGCAGAAATTTACCGACTCGTTCGAAAGTTGGCTGCCGCTGGCAGTGCCATCCTTTTCATCTCATCGGAAGTCGATGAATTGGTGGGAGTGTGTGATCGGGTGTTGGTCATGCGTGAAGGTTGCCTCGTGGCAGAGTTTGCAGGTGACGAGCTTACTGCACACAAAGTCATGGGAACCTGCTATGAAGGATAAGTGATGCCTCAGCCCTCAAGAACAAGCTCACTACAGCGGCTATCCTTGAGGAGCCCCGTTCTCTTGCTGGGCCGTTTTGGGACGCTCATTGGCCTTCTGCTGTTAATCCTTATTTTCACCGCGCTCAAGCCCTCCATATTTCCAACCCCCCGCAATCTGTTGAACATTCTCAACCAAATCTCGCTATTGGGCATCTGTGCCGCGGGGTTGACAATCTGCATGGTAATGAACGAGTTTGACCTTTCAATCGGGGCAGCGGCGACGTTTGGCGCGGTGTTGGCCGCAAGTTTCTTGCCACAGTTTCATCCCGCGCTTGCCGTTCCCATGATTTTGTTCATCTGCGCAGGAGTGGGATTACTAAATGGGCTTGTCGTTACGACTCTTGGAGTTTCCTCTTTTATGGCGACGCTGGGAAGCATGACCGTGTTGACCGGGTTCAACTACTGGTACACCAGCGGCAGCGGATCCATCCTCTACAGCGGTATCCCAGCAGGTTTTTTGAGAATTGGCAAGGGAACATTCCTGCACATTCCATATCTGGTGTTTTTCATGCTGGGAGTGCTCGTGGCACTCCATCTTTTCCTTAACCACGTCTCTGTGGGGCGACACATGTACGCCGTCGGCGGAAGCCCAGAAGCGGCTCGCTTCGGAGGAATCTCCCTTCGAAAGCTCAAGATCCTGGGGTTTGTCACGTCCGGATTCTTAGCTGGTTTAACGGGAGTCCTTCTCGTCGCTCGGCTAGGGTTAGCCGAACCGACGATCGGAGATCGATTTCTGTTCGATTCGTTCACTGTTGTGTTCCTTGGGGCTGCCTCAATCAAGATAGGGCAGTTCCACATCCTGGGAACCCTTATCGGCGCGCTTATCATGGGTACGATATTCAACGGGTTTACCCTTCTGGACGTGCCTTATCATCTCCAATTAGTCGTAGAGGGGGCAATCCTGATTACAGCAGTCACAGCAGCGGGCTTATGGAAAGAACGTTTCAAACTGAAGAGAAGACGTGTGCGATGACAACGGGGCTTCTTGCTTCAACCCGTGAGGAACGTGATGGCACCCATTAGTCGTAACTTGACCGCCACGCTCTCCGTAATGGGAGACCATATTGCTCCCATTCTTAGACGGTACGGAGTTATTCTCAGTCTTCTCCTTTTATTCGCCGTTTTTTCGGCTCTTCGGCCTGAGGTGTTTCCGACTATAAAGAATCTCATAGCCATCTTGAAGCAAATATCGCTTCTGGGAATCATTTCTGCGGGACTTACTGTCTGCCTGATCCTCGGTGATTTTGACCTTTCGATTGCTGCTGTCGCTACGTGGAGCGGTGTCCTCGTCGCGGCGTTGCTTCCAAACATCAACATGTGGCTGGCCATTGTCGCTGTGTTGTCCGGAGGGATCGGAATCGGAATCGTCAACGGAGTCTTTTCAGCGGTCGTGGGGATCTCTCCATTTATCACCACGTTGGCTGTGCAAACAATGCTTCGTGGACTCACTTTGTGGTACACGGGAGGGTATTCCTTGTATTCAGGAATTCCCAAGAGCTTCATAAACCTAGCCCGCGGGACGTTCTTGAGCATTCCATACCTCGTCTTTTATATGCTTTTCATCTACCTTGTGTTCTATGTGCTGCTCAATCACTCATCATTCGGCAAGAAGGTTTACGCAGCGGGGGGGAATCCACAAGCAGCCAGATTCTCTGGCATCAGCCCGGTGAAGACGCGCCTGATGGGGTTCATCATTTCGAGTCTTCTGGCGTCACTGACGGGAGTATTGCTTGCAGCGCGTCTTTCTTCCGGGCAGCCACGGGCAGGCGAAGGCCTCCTGTTAAACGCCTTCGCGGCTGTCTTCCTCGGCGCCGCGACCTTTCACGCTGGACGGTTTCACATCGCTGGAACCCTGATCGGAGTGTTGTTCATCGGGATTCTGAATAACGGCCTGGTCATCCTCGGCATCCCGTTCTATCTCCAGTATGTCATTCAGGGAAGCATCCTGGTTTTGGCAATCGCTGCTTCGAGAGTCGTGCGAAGGCCATGACGCTAGGTGCGCAGGCCTCATTGTGTCAAGAATCAAACCAGAAACACGAATTTTCCTCCTTGCAAAAGACACAGTGGGTGAGGATCTCCTCACCCACTGTCCCAAGTTGGCCGAGCAGCGAGGGTTGTTCTGGCAAATGTTATTAAGACCTAGCTGTGCTAAACTCTCACCCCGAATTTTCGAAACCCGCCGAGGGCCTTGTTCAGCAGAGCCTCATCGGGCAATACAAACGGCAGTCTCGGATAACCCGCATTAACGCCAAGCGATCGCAGCACGGCTTGGATCATCGGCAGAGTCGGTCCGTAATGCATGATGTCGCGCATGGTGGAGACTCTGGCCTGCAGCGGGGCAGCCTTCGCCACATCACCAACCTTGGCAGCGATGAATAGATCAACAACCGGCTCAGGAATTGCGTTGGCCAATCCCGAGATCGCAGCATGAGCGCCCATAGCCATCGCGGGGAGTAGCAACGCCTCGGTGCCAATGATCGGGATGAAGTCCTTCTTTTCGACGGCGCGCAAGTAGCCGTAGAAGACCATGATATCGAAGCTGGAGTCCTTCACCCCAGCTATGCCCATCTGGGCAAGGCGATTCAGCAGGTCTGGGGAGACAGCCACTCCGGTTGTCTTGGGGTTGTTGTAGACGAAAACCGGGATTGATACCGCGTCGAGCATCGCTTTGAAGTGGCGTTCAACCTCCGGTTCCTTGAACCCGTAGTAGATTGGCGGCACCGCTGCCACCGCGGTTGCACCCGCTTCTTGCGCGTGCTGGGAGAGCTGGACGACCGATCGTGTCGACGCGCCGCCCACGTGGACGATCACCGGAACGCGGCCGTTCACCTCATCGATCACTACCTCCGCGACCCGCTTGCGCTCTTCCACACTCATCAGTGGGCCCGAACCGTACGTGCCACAGGGATAGAATCCCTGCACCTTTTCGACTAGATACGAGACGATCTCGCGCTGTGCGGTCTCGTCGAACTCCCCGTTCTTGTCGAACGCCGTTAAGAGCGGAGGAATCACCCCCGTGATCTTCAATGCCACCTGAAATACACCTCCAATCGGTAGATTCTTTCTATCTCGAGTACTCCCCTTGCAGGGTGATCATTATGTGCGCCATGAGAACGGGGTGCCCCAAGGAACTCGAAAGCACTAACCCACCCCTTCCGAAGCGAGTTCCGCCAGATTCAGGTCCTCCAGCCTCTGGCGTGTCGGGACTCCACTCTGCAGATCCCAACCTCGCTCGTCGTAGTAATCGTCAAGGATCCGTGCGACGTCGTCCTTGGTGAGGGCCTTGGTTTCGTAGTAATCGCGCATCTCGATACGACCCTCCGGAGCCTCCATTGGACGGAACCAAACCTCCGGAGGCCGGTCATCGGCGCGCGTGAAGCCCTCCCGAATGTTGACAACCTTGGCCACGTTGCTGATCCGCTCTCCGTGTTGCACCAGGTCTCCCGCCGACAGATCATCTCCCGTTGCTGCGCTGTACAGTCTGGCCATATCGTCCGCAAAGATGAGAGCCTGGTAGGTGTAGATCGTACATAGCCCGAGGGCATTCTTGACCCGCATCAGGTCCTCCGCGTAGCGGGTGTAGCGTCCGACGTTGAACTTTCCGCTGTAGGCAACCTCAGTGAAGATCCGCTCCACCGTTCCTTTGGGAAGTCCCCAGTGCTCGACCTGCTCACGAATCTCTTCGATCGTCTTGTTGCGGCTGTTGGTCCGTGTATGGGAGCCGCCATGATGCGGCCGCGGCCGCGTGAAGAACGTCATCATCAATGGGTGGAATTTCGACGGTCTGGCATCGTAGATGAAATCCATGCCCTTACAGATTCCCGCGTACCAGTACTCCTGTGGATCCAGGCCGAATTCCTTCTTCAGCCGCATCCACCCGTCGGCAAGAACATCCCCGAACCCTTCGCGGACGGCCGTCATGCGGAACAGCTGCTGATAGGTCGAGTAGTCGCGGTGAAGCTCAAATCCGCCGGTGTCTTCCTTGGTCAGCCGGCCCTGGTCGTACATGCGCGTGACGAAATCGATCAGCCGTGCCGTGGTGTAGTAGTCGATACCGGTCAATGAGTTGGCTTCTGTCACGAGGTGGATCATCTTGCGATCGTCCTCGACGCCGAGGAGTTGACCGGACGTGGCGCTCTTGCTGTATGGCGACCCCAGGCCCGGCTCGCCGGCGAACTCCCCGTCCGGGATGACCCAACGAAGCCGACAGCTTAACGGGCAGCTGGCGCAGGCGATGACGCGATTGAGTGTCTCGAGCCGCTTCTCCTCGCCGTAGAGTTCGTCCCAGCGCTCCTTGGGCCAGATCCCCGGGTTCTGGGTGTGCTTGAACGTGGACCAGCCAGCAGCGAGCCCGAGCTTGACCCAGTGCGCCCGTCGCGACCAGTTGACGGCCCGCTCCAAAAGCTCGTCGGAGAGACGAGTAAACGCAGTTGGGTCGACCACGCGGATGCCTCCCGTGCCATGCGCCGCAATGGCCTTGACGCGCTTTGCGCCAAGGATCGCTCCCAATCCCCCACGCCCCAGTGAGTTCGTCCGATCAACGATGGCCAGTGCGCTCCGAACGCTGTTCTCCCCTGCTGTCCCGATGGCAAGAACTCCCGTATCGTCGCCGAATCGGCGGACCAGCTCGACGGAGGTCTCCTCGATTCCCTTCCCCCAGAACTGGGACGCATCTTCGATAGTCGCGCCACCGTTCGTCACATGGATCGTCACCGGTTTTTCGGCCTGCCCCAGGATCACGAGATGATCGCAGCCGGCCTGCTTGAGTCCGATGCCGAAGTAGCGTCCCCCTCCTGTGCACGACCCGACATAAAATCTCTCATCTTCCGAGGCGATGGTGGGAAACTTGGTGATCGCAGTGAACTTCGGCGAACCCAACGTGCGTGTGCCCACGAGAACTCCCGGGTTGATAATCACGACGTTCTCCGGTGCAAACGGATCGACCTTTGGGAGAAGGTGCTTTGCCACCAATGCCCACCCGAAACCAGAGCCCCCAAGATACGGAGAGATCGTCTCCGGCGTCACTTCTTCCCGCCAGCATTTGCCTTTCGTCAAATCGACGTAGCAGACCGATTCACCGCTAGTTCGCACGTTACGCCTCCTCACATTCGCACGTCGATCAATCTCTTCGGGCCCGGCTGGAACTCGATCACCCCGTACTTGCACGCGTCAACACACGCCGGTTCACCATCACAAAGGTCGCAACACAGCGGTTTGATCATCGGCGCGGTGCGCTCTGTTTCCAGATCCCTGTCAAGCGAAATACACGATCGGCCGGGATTGAACTCACCCAATTTGGTGAACGAGCAAGCGAGCTGACAGCTGCGGCAGCCGCGGCAGCGTTCCGCCCAGATGACAAGACGTCCCGTTGATGCCCTCATGGATCTCCTCCACGTTCAGCGCCTGACGATCTCCAGAATGTTCCCCTCGGGATCGTTGAAATAGCCAATCCGCCAGCCGTTGCTTGTGTCTCGCACACCCCAAAGTTCGATGCCTTGTTCCACTAACCCTTTTTCAAATGACTCGAAATCATCGATAACGATTCCCAGGTGCGTGTAGCCCGACCGATCGACCGTCTTCTCACCGGCCGCGTTCTGTGTGGGGAGGATCTCCAATTGTGCCCCGGCCGTTCCTTTCAGGAAGAAGACAGGCGGGCGACCTTCCTTCTCCAGCTTGCGTACCACTTCCAGCCCGAGAATCTTCTGATACCACTCCGCCAAGGCGCTGGGGTCCTCGGCATACAGTCCGACGTGCTCGATGTTCATGAATCTCCTTTCACTCAAACGTCCGCGAACGCTGTCACAGACATCGCTTCAAGGTCTGGCAGCCGAAGCGGAATGAGATAGGCGCGCTTCATCTGTTTGCCAACCAACGGAGCGAGATTCGGATCCTCCAAAATGAGGAACTTCTCACGAGTCAGCAAGAACGCGCGGTGAGCCGGGAACGGCGGATCGGCCGCTCGGCCTTCGGGGATATTCTCGATGCCCATCGTGTCCGCCCCCACGCACCGTAGCGACGAGAACCCCATGAGGTATTTTGCTGCGTTCACTGAAAACCCGGGCTGTTTTGCTATGTAGCGCTCCGGATCCTGACTTCGCCACTTGGAGAACCCCGTGTATACCAGAAGCAGGTCCGCTCCAGAAAGCTGTCCTTCATGCGGTTTCAGGTCCTCGACTGTGATCTTTCCCATGTCGGATTTGGGAATCTCGAGCAATACCGGGTGATCGAACACGAAATCCTCGATCGCGAAGGCGCCCAAACGCGCACCATCGGCGGCCACATGATAGGGCGTATCGATGTGCGTCCCCGTGTGGACGAACAGCTTCAGAAAACTGGTGGTGTTGTAGGAGTTCCATCGCACCCCGTCATCGGCATCTTCGGAAGGGGGTACCATACGGGATCTCGGAATGACCTGCGGTTTGGCAATCGACCCGGGCATAAGGATCGCCTCGGGATCAAGCGGATAGGAAAATTCCACGAGCATTGTGACAAAACCCTCCTTTCTCTAAGAAAGCTGATAGCAACTCTAGCAGATTTCGCGCGTGTTGTCAAGTTGTAAGCTATACCTGTCCGCTTGACAACTGGTTGACATAGTGGTATACTTTATAACCAGTAACATGATGGAGGGCAAACGATGAGCAACGGAAGCGATGCCGAAGCCCTGCTCACCGGGTTTATTGCCAAAGCAGAGCATAAACTGGCGGAGGAATCCTCGATCCCTCTCTATCATCAGCTCTTCCGCATTCTTCAGAAGTTCATTCAGGGCCAAGGACTGCAGCAGGGTGACCGATTCCCCTCCGAAGAGGCGATCGCCTCGTGTTTCGGCGTTAGTCGTCCCACTGCCAACAAGGCCGTCCAGGAGCTGTTGAGCCAAGGTTGGCTCGTTCGAGAACGGGGGCGCGGTACGTTTGTGCACCGAGAACCCCTCGTTTCATTGGCACTGCTGAGCGACAACCTCAGCCTCACCGAGCAATTTCCTCCCGACGCCCCGCTCCACACGGAGCTGATACGCAGAAAGGTGGGGCCTGCTGAGCCGGAAATCGCTCACGCCCTCCACCTTGATCCAAGCGCACCGCTCCTTTACCTTCGTCGCCTCCGCTCTGTGAACAAACGTCCGGTGATGGTCTGCGATGCGTACTTGGCTGCTGATCGCTTTTCCACTCTGGACAAGCATTCATTTGTGCGCGGCAGTCTGTACGCCACCCTTGAGGAACACTACAGTTGTACGATCGACCACTCCGATCGATGGGTTGAGGCAACCGAAGCCGTGGAGCAAGAGGTGGCCGACCTACTTGGAATCCCACTATTCAGTCCCATTCTCTTGCTCTCCGGTCTCACTTACATTCAGGGCGAAGAGCACCCGATCGAGTACATGATCTCTTACATTAAAGAGGGAGTTGCGTTTAAAAGCACGGTCCGCCGGCCCAAACACAAGCAGCGGTTGAAAAGCGGAGACACGTGTGTGCGAGAGCTCGCCGGCAGGGGTGATGACGAATGAGTCTTGTCGAGATGAAGGAGATTGTGAAACGCTTTCCCGGCGTTCTCGCCGTGGACCACGTTGATTTCGACGTGTCTGAGGGAGAGGTGCACGCGCTGGTCGGCGCCAATGGAGCGGGAAAGTCCACGTTGATCAAGATCCTTGCCGGAGTTTACCAAAGGGATGATGGAACTGTTTCCCTGAGGGGCGATGAGGTTGAGATTCGCAATCCCGGCCACGCTCAAACATTGGGGGTCGCTACTATTTACCAGGAGTACAACCTTGTGCCCTATCTGAGTGTTGCCGAAAATGTCTCTCTGGGACACCTTCCCAGGCTGTCCGGCCGTCCGCTCAAGGTCTTCATCGATCGACGGGCGATGACCAAGATCACCGCACGTCTGTTACAGGAGCTCCAAGTGGACATTTCGCCGTCCGCTCAGGTGCGGATGTTGGGTGTGGCAAAGCAGCAGATGGTCGAGATTGCCAAGGCCCTCGCCCTTGACTCTCAGATCTACATCATGGACGAACCGACCGCTGCTCTGAGTTCCAAAGAGATCGAAGAACTGTTCGGAGTTATTCGACAGATGAAGGACCGCGGATGCGCAATCATCTACATCTCGCACCGTCTGGAAGAGGTGGGGAGAGTCGCGGATCGCGTTACGGTCATGCGGGACGGACGAAAGGTGGACACGCTTCCGGCCGAGGAAGCCAGCACCGACCGACTCGTTCCATTGATGGTGGGAAAGACTGTCGCAAAACAGGCCCGACGATCCACGTGCCAAGAAAATGGGCAGGAGGTGCTGCGAGTCGAAGGGCTAACCCGGAAGGGTGTTCTCTCGGATGTGGCTCTCCGGGTTTGCGAAGGGGAGATCGTGGGGTTGGCCGGTGTCATGGGCTCTGGTCGCACGGAGGTGGCTCGAGCGATCTTCGGTGCGGATCCGGTTGATTCAGGAGCGATCCACCTGCTTGGTGAGCCAATCACGATTCGCTCACCGAACGACGCCGTCAAACGCGGAATCAGTTACCTTCCAGAGGATCGAAAGAGTCACGGTCTTATCCTGTGTACTTCTGTTAAAAACAACATCATTTTGGCCTCTCTCACTAGATTCTGTCGCCTGCGCTTTCGAGGTAGAGGTCTTCTACTCGACAGATCGCGGGTGTCAAAGGAGGTGATAAACCAGGTAAAAGCGCTGGACATCAAAACGCCGAGTATCAATCAATTGGTTGAGTACTTGAGCGGAGGAAATCAGCAGAAGGTTGTCGTGGCAAGGTGGCTTTGCTCCAATGCGAAGGTCTTCTTGTTCGATGAACCCACGCGAGGAATCGATGTCGGAGCAAAGTCCGAGATCTATGCGTTGATTCAAGAGTTGGCGGAGAATAAGGCAGGTATTCTGCTCATCTCTTCCGAGATTGATGAGCTGGTCAATGTCTGCGACCGGATCTACGTTCTTCGCGAAGGAAGAATCGTATCAGAGCTACTGGGAGATGAGGTTACAAAAGAAGGCATTCTATCAGTAGCTCTTGTGCGAAGCAATAACCACACCGAGAGGGCAGAAGCCACGGTGTGAATCAAACAGGAGGTACAAGCATGTTGAAGCGAATCTTAATGATTGCGCTAGTAGCGGGATTGGTGATTTTCCCGGTATACAACGCCTTTGCCGCACAGTACAAGGTCGGATTCTGCGTCATGACCCTGGCCTTCACCTGGATGACCTATTCGTACCAAGCGCTGATCGATGAGGCAGCGAAGTACCCGGAAATCGAGCTGATCGTGGACAACGCTGGAGGGGACGTTAGCAAGCAGGTGGAGATCATCGAGAACTTTATCGCACAAGGGGTCGATGCGATCATCACCGACCCGATCGACGTCAACACGCTGATCCCGATCATGGAGGACGCAGAGGAAAAAGGCATCGCCTTCGCCACGTTCGACCGCCGCGCGTTTGGCGGTCCGTTCCTGTTCCACGTCGGCTGCAATGATGTCTTCGGCGGTCGGCTGGCGCTGGAGTATTGCGCGGCGAAGCTCGACGGCGTTGGGAAGATCATCCACATTGTTGGTCAGTTGGGCTCTTCGCCGGCGATCAACCGCCAGAAGGGCATTCATGAGCAGTTGGTCCACTATCCCGGACTGGAGCTCGTCTACGAGCAGAGCGGGCAGTTCAGCCGCGAAGAGGGCTTGCGCGTGATGGAAGACGCAATCACCGCAACGGGTAAAGACTTCGACGCGGTCATCTGCGCGAACGACGACTCCGCGCTGGGAGCGATTACGGCGATGAAGGATGCCGGGATCGACCTCGACGACGTGGTTGTTGTCGGCTACGACGGCGTGCCGGATGGACTTCGAGCGATCCTCGCCGGTGAGCTCAACGCGAGCATCCAATATCCGGTTTCAATGGCGTCACTCGTCATGAAACAGGTCGCCGAGTACTTGATCGATGGAACGCTGCCCGAGGTCCTGGACCTTGACATGCTGCCGTGGATGTTGGTCGCGGACAATCTGGAGGAGTGGGCCGACTTCTGGCCGGAGCTTGAGTAGGAACATCACAGGGCGGGAGGGGGCCAAAGGGCCGAATCCTCCCGCCCCTCTTGCGACAGTTCGGAATATTAGTCGAAGAGGGCGCAAACGTCCAACGAGCCAGCGAATGAAAGGGTAAGAGGACATGGCATCAACGAACGATCCCTTCGGTAAGCGAGCTTGGGCATTAGCAAAGCGGTACGGATCGCGCGCGGTCCGAGAGTACGGAATTATCCTGGTGTTCATTGCGGTTTGTGCGATCATTGCGGGAATCAAACCGGTATTCTTGAGTGTCACCAATATCTTCAACGTCATTCGCCAGGTGTCGATGATCGGCATCATGGCCGTGGGAATGACGTTTGTTATCCTCTCGGCCGACATCGATCTTTCCGTCGGTTCCATCGCCGCGTTTTGCGGCGCGTTGACCGCGGGGTTGATGGCGCGCAATGGCCTTCCGCCGCTCGCAGCGATTCTCATTCCCGTACCCATTGCGGCGATGATGGGTCTAGCGATGGGCTTCGTGATCACAAAGGGGCGCGTGCACTCGTTCGTGGTCTCTCTTGGAATGATGTCGATCGGCCGTGGACTGACGCTCACCTATACGAAGGGCCTCTCGATCGGGAACCTCCCCCGGTCATTTGGGATTCTGGGTGGAGGGATGGTCGGTCCGATCCCTGTGCCCGTGATCATCTTCGCTTTATTCATCATCATGGGTTACATCGTCCTTACACGAACGCCGTACGGTCGCGCCGTGTACGCGATCGGTGGAAATCGCGAGGCGGCGCGCCTATCCGGCATCAAAGTCGATTGGTATCGGATCGCGAACTTCGTCCTCTGTAGCACGCTCGCCGGGTTTGCTGGGATTATTCTGGCCTCGAGAGTCCGGTCGGCGTGGGCGCTTGCGGCACAGGGGTGGGAATTGGACGTCATCGCGTCGGTCATCATCGGGGGGACGAGCCTTTTCGGCGGCAGGGGAGGAGTGATTGGAACACTGATTGGAGCACTCTTTCTGGGGGTTCTTCGCAACGGTGCCAACCTTCTGGGTGTATCGCCTTTTTATCAGCAGATCCTTATGGGCTCTCTCATCGTGGCCGCCGTCGTGCTCGACCGTTTGCGGCAACGCTAGGAAAGAAGGCAAACACTGGTAGAAACTACGAAGGAGAAATGAGCAAGTGGAAGGTCGGAATGGACAGTTAGGAGGCCAAGAATGTTAGGACTAGTGGTCTATCAAGATGGGGCGCTGAAGATTGAGGAGCTGCCTAAGCCCCAGATCAACGAGTATCAAGCACTCGTCGAAACCTTAAGCTGCGGAATTTGCAACGGCACCGATTTCAAGATCATCCACGGCAACTTCAAAGGCTTCGATACGTACCCGGCGGTCCTCGGTCACGAGAGCGTGGGCCGTGTTGTCGAAGTGGGAAGCAAGGTGACCTCGTTCAAGATCGGTGATTTGGTCCTTCGGTCGATCCTCGAAAAGGTCGAGGCCGAACGGTACCACTCCGGTTGGGGAAGTTTCGCCGAGTACAGCGTGGTGGGAGACTACAAGGCCATGGAGCGCGACGGCAAGACCGACTACTTTGACATATACCTCGCTCAGCAGATCGTCCCTCCGGAGCTGGACGCGAACCAAGCAACCATGCTGATTACCCTCAAGGAAGTGCTCTCCGGCCTGGAGCGCTTTGGTCTTGCCGAAAAGACCTCGCTGCTCATCCACGGAGCCGGCCCCGTTGGCTTGAGCATGGTCAGCCACGCTAAGCTCAAGGGAGCAGGACCGATCGTTGTGAGCGAGCCCCACGCTGGCCGACGTGAACGAGCGCAGAGACTGGGGGCTGATGTCGTCCTTGACCCCGGCCAGTCGGATTTCTCGTCGAAAGCCAAGGAGGTTGCGCCGGAAGGATTCGATTTGGTTATCGACGCGGTTGGGATCAATGAGCTAATGACCGAAAGCCTCAAGCTGGTCAAGTTCAACGGCAAAGTTGGCATCTACGGGATCTCGGCGGTGACGAACACGAACCTCGACTGGGAGAAAGCACCCTACAACTGGGTCCTGCAATTCGTGCAGTGGCCGACCTTCTCCGACGAAGCCGCAGTCCATGAGCGCGTGCTCGACTTGGTTAGAACGGGAGCAATCGACCTCGCGGATTTCGTCACGCACGTCGTCCCGCTGGAGGACTTCCAAAAGGGATTCGATCTTGTGTCCTCCCAAGAGGGCGTAAAAGTGGTCGTCCAGATCAAACAGTAGGCCGACCGAAGGGGAGAGAAGATGAGCAACTCCTACCTGCTCGCGCACGATTTGGGAACGACCGGGAACAAAGCGACGCTGTTTGACGAAACTGGAAGACTCATTGCTAGTACCTTCGAGGCGTACGAGACGTTCTACGAGCAGCCGGGTTGGGCGGAACAGGACCCCCAGGATTGGTGGAACGCTGTATGCAAAGCCACGGCTAGCGTGCTTGCGGAAGCGGGTATCGACAAAGGTGCGATCGCCGCGATGAGCTTCAGCGGGCACATGATGGGCTGTGTTGCTGTCGATGATCACGGCAACCCCCTTCGACGCGCGATCATCTGGGCGGATCAGCGAGCTAGTGAACAGGTTTCCGCACTGCTTAAGGCGATGTCACAGAAACAGATCTACAAGATCACGGGCACACGGCCCAATCCGAACTACACGTTGGAGAAACTGATGTGGCTGCGCGATCACGAACCAAACACCTACAAGAAGACGCGCTTTGTGCTGCAGGCCAAGGATTACATCGTCGCCAAACTGACCGGACAGTTCGTGACCGATTTCTCGGACGCCTCAGCAACAAACGCCTTCGACTTGGTGAAGAAATCGTGGAGCAGCGACATTCTGCGTTCTGTGGAGATTCCCGCCCACTTGTTCCCGGAGGCAAGACCGTCAACAGATGTAGTGGGGGAAGTAAGGCACTTTGACCAAGTGGATCTGGGAGGGGTCCCGGTGGTGCTTGGAGGAGGGGACGGCGCCTGTGCCACTGTTGGCGCCGGCGTTGTCCGCAAGAACGAGGGCTACAATTACTTCGGCTCCTCGTCCTGGATCGCTATTGCCACGTCCTCTCCGGTGATTGACCCCAAAATGAGGATCTTCAATCTGTGCCATCTTGCCCCAGGACTGTACATGCCAGTCGGCACCATGCAGAGTGCGGGCGGTTCGTACGACTGGATTCGCGAGGTTCTTTTCTCTTCAGAGCTGGGCATCGAGAACGACGCCGCATATGCCCACTTGAACGAGTGGACAGGGAACAGTCCGGCCGGAGCAAAAGGCATTCTCTTCCTGCCGTACTTGATCGGGGAGCGCAGCCCGCACTGGAACGAAGACGCACGAGGTGCGTTCATCGGATTGGCGCGGAGCCACTCCGTGGGAGACGTTGTGCGGGCGGTGCTAGAGGGTGTCGCCTTCAATCTGCGAATCATCTTTGAAGCGCTAACAGAGCAAGGGGCTGAGCTTAAGACCCTACGGATGATCGGAGGGGGAATTCAAAATCCCGTCTTGCGACAGATCTTGGCCGATGTCCTGGGGACTCCCATCCAGCGGTTGGAAAGCGGCGAGTTCGCCACGTCACTGGGAGCGGCCGTCTGTGCGGGCGTCGGCGTGGGAGTGTTCGATGACTTCTCTGTCGCTGCGTCGCTGTGCCCAGTAGCCGGAATGGATCGACCGAACCCGGAGGCGGTCAAGCGCTACGACAAGCTCTATCCGCTGTTCTGCGAGGCCTACGACGCGCTGACCGAATTGTACGGGCGGCTGGCTGACTTCCAATCGGGAAGTAGCGCCTAGGAGAAAACCCACTCCGAGCGTACCAGAAAGTTGCCGCGGCGATCACGGTCGCACTGGAACTCGCAGGTGGAGAAGAAAGGAATTGTGATGACGAACGGACAACGGGGAAAAAGGGGTCGTGGGCTGCCACAAACAGCCGCGGAGTTAGCATCGCGGATGATGACGGCGGTCTTCTCCCCAGCCGCGACTGAGGAGGAGGCAAAAGCGTTCCTGCACCGTTTTGCTGACTACCCACGCATCGACGCGATCTTCGTCGACCAACCGTGGGTGGCGATGGCCAAGGAGTTCCTCGATCCACTTGGGATCGCTGTGGGAGTCGAAGCCGCCTATCCGGTCGGGAACACTTCGACCGAGGCAAAGGTGGCTGCGATCAAGGAGGGGATCCGTCTTGGCGCTGTGGAGATCGACATCGGGGGACACTTCTCAGCGATTGTCTCCGGCGACTACGTCACCGTGGAGGTCGACACCAAAGCGATGGTCGAGGCCGCTGGCGACGAGATCCGCCTGATGGTGCTTCCGGAGACCGCAATCTTGACAAACGACGAGAAGCTCAGAACCCTTGAGGTGTATGCAGAAGCGGGCGTTACCGGGATCAAGACATCGTCCGGGTACGGGTGGAATACACAGATCGAGGACGTTCTCCTCGTTCGAAGGGTCTTCGCGGACGCGTTTCAGATCGACGTCTCCGGCGGAGTTCGAACATTGGATCATGCTCTGGCGTACTTCGACGCGGGGACGGACAAGATCCACGCAAGCCCAATTTTCAAAGTCCTTGAGGAAGCGAAGGAGCGCCTTTCATGAACGCATTTACATTGCAGCAGGTTTCTCCTGAACTCGCCCGAGCGATTGAATACACGGATCTGCGCAAGGACATCACGTACGGAGACGTTGAGCGCCTATGCCTCAAAGCGCGATCGATCGGATGTGCCTGCGTCGTTGTGCCCTCCATCCTCGTTCCCCTTGCCGCACAATACGTTTCCGGGGCTAGTGTTGGCGTCGGCACCCTCATCGCCTATCCATTCGGTACCCAGGCGACGAATGTGAAGGCAAAGGAAGTGGAGGTGGCCGTTTCACAGGGAGCAACGGAGATTGAGGCCATACCGCACTACGGAACACTTCGCGCAGGGCAATGGTCGGAAGTAGAGGCCGAGCTTTCCGCGATCAGGGATGCGGCTGGTGGATCCATTCTCAAACTCGTCTTGGAGACGTCCTATCTCACGGCGGACCAACTCCGCTTTGCGTGTGCGATCGCATCGGATCTTGGCTTTACGTACGTGGTGAACACGACAGGATTTCGCGTCGTCTCCACCCGGCCGGAGACCGCCGGGCAAGCGGACCCGCAGATCGTGCAGCAACTGCTCGAAGCAAGCAGCGGCCGCTTCCGCGTGAAGGCGGCGGGAGGAATCGAGAACCCAGCTGCGGCGCAGGCGCTCCTCGACGCCGGAGCGACACGAATCGCAATCGAGGCGGGCAACAGGTCTTTTTGAGAATCCACGGAGCAGTCGAACGGAGGTCGTATGTCTCACGTCGATGAAATGCGTCGGGCGACCGATGAACTGGCAGAAGACATGAAGCGGATCGCCGCATCGCCATACGGATCGATGCTGTCTGCGTGGCGGAGGTTCACTGCAGAGGCGCACGCGGACGGCGAGCTCAGTCGCAAGCACAAAGAACTCATCGCCATCGCCGCATCGATCCTCAAGGGGTGCGAGCGGTGCATTTCCTATCACGTCAAGTCAGCGATAGCCGCGGGAGCAACATCCGGGGAGATAATCGAGGCCGGCTTTGTCGCCGTCATCATGAACGGTGGACCCGCGCTGGCACACATGGGACTTCTCCTCGACGCGATCGAAGCCCACGAATCGGCGGCCGAGCAACCGTGCGGCTGACCTTAAGGACATTCGAAGCGCCTACGAATTGGGTGTCTTCGTCGGGGTGGCGAGTAATCCGTCCTTGGTTGCGAAACAGGGCCTGCCATCCGATCAGATGGTTCGTCAAGTACTTGAGCTGGTTGAAGATCCGGTATTCGTTCAGGTGGCCGGCCTAACGGAGACCGTCATGATCGAAGAAGGTGAGCAACTTGCTGAGATCGATCCAGAGCGGGTCATCGTCAAGGTGCCGGTGACCGCCGCGGGGATTAAAGCCATTCATGCGCTGTCAACCAAAGGAGTACGAACAACGGCAACAGCGATCTGTGCGGCGAACGAAGCCCTTCTCGCGGCACTGTCCGGGGCAGGTTACCTGGCCCCCTACATGGCTCGCATCTACGATATCGGAGGCAACGGCTGTCAAGTCTTCGAAGACATCGTCGAACTCGTTGGAACGCACGAGCTCGAGGTCGAAGTGATTGCAGCAAGCGTCCGTACGCCAGAAGAGCTGATGCTGGCGTGGAAACTCGGTGCGGACTATGCCGCCGTACAGTCAGGAGTGCTCTGGAGCTTTGCGGGAACCCAGCCGTGGAGACGGCAGCGCAGGCCTTCCACGACGACTACGCGGCCCGGTTCGGCCGCTAGTTCTTCTGGCCGGTTGCGCTGCGCTATCAAAAAGGAGTTACATGGAGTACGTGGAAGTTCAAGGGGCACGCGTACCTGCGCTCGGCTTTGGAACGTTCAGAATGAAAGGCAGCGAGTGCGCACAAGCCGTCGAACATGCCATTCAGGCAGGCTACCGGCACATCGACACAGCGGAAATATACGAGAACGAGGAGAGCGTTGGCGAGGGCATTCGAGCCGCTGGTGTGCGTCGCGAAGAGCTGTTCATTACAACAAAAGCGTGGATGGATGACCTTTCCCCAAGCGGAGTCCGGAAAAGCCTCGAAGGCAGCCTCCGCCGCCTCAACACGGACTACGTCGACCTGTGGCTCATCCACTGGCCGAATCCGGCATTCCCCCTTGAGGAGACACTGCGAGCAATGATGCAGCTTCGAGAAGCTGGAAGGGTTCACCACATCGGCGTCAGCAACTTCCCCGTCGCCTTGGTCGAGGAAGCGGTGAAGGTTGCCCCCATTGTCTGCAACCAGGTCGAGTACCATCCATTCCTCGCTCAAGAAAAGATCCTGTCGTGCGCACAAAAGCACGACTTGATGCTCACTGCGTACGCGCCGGTGGCCATGGGAAAAGTCAAGGACGATCTGACACTTGCGCGAATAGGACAGCGGCACGCAAAATCGCCATTTCAGGTGACACTACGCTGGCTGATCCAACAGCCAAATGTGTCCGCTATCCCCAAGGCAGCTGATCCAAAGCATTGCGTCGATAACTTCGACATCTTCGACTTCTCGCTCAATGGTGAGGAGATGGCCGCTGTTTTTGGTTTGGCGCGGGACGAACGCCTGATCAATCCAGAATTTGCGCCGCGGTGGGACGTGTAAGCACCCGGGCTCCGGCTGACGCGGACAAAGGGTAGGATGGTGTAGAGCGTCTCCCGGTCGAGTATATTGACCGGATGAAGACCAGCTACGACGGAGGAGCGAAAGGGGGTATTTGAATATGAGTCTTCGGACCAGGGGATTGAGAGACGAGCTATTGGATATCACACCCGTCATTTGTCCGGAACGGGCTCGCATCTTCACCGACTCTATGAAAGAAAGTGAAGGCCAGCCGATCGTCCTGAGAAGGGCGCGAGCATTTTCCCAAGTGCTCAGGGAGATGAGCATCTACGTTCGAGATGGAGAGCTGATTGTCGGCAATCAGGCACGAAAGCCCAGAGCCGCCCCCGTCTTCCCGGAGTACTCAGTGGAATGGATCGTCCGCGAGTTCGACGGCGATCCCTATCACACGTGGGAACGACCCAATGACGCCTACGAATACGACGAGGAAGCAAAGCGCGAAATTCTGGAGACCATAGGCTACTGGCGCGGGAAGACTGTCTACAAAATCGTGAGGGGGCTGATTCCTGATGAACCCAGACAGGCCTGGGATCTAGGAGCCATTGACGACGATTGGGTTACCCAGAATGGGTTCGGAAACGTCCTACCCAACTACGAAGTGATTTTAGGACAGGGCCTGCGGGGGCTCATCGAGCGCGCCAAGGCCCACATGAATGCGCTTGACCTGACCCAGCCGGGCCAGGCCAAGAAACGGTGGTTCCTCGAGGCGGTGGTGATCACCAATCAAGCGGTGATCGACTTCGCTCACCGATTTGCTGCCAAGCTCGATCAAATGGCTCGAGATGAAGAGGACGAAGCACGAAAAGCCGAACTGGAAGAAATGGCCAGCAACTGTCGCCGGGTCCCCGAGAATCCTCCCACCTCCTTCTGGGAAGCCCTGCAGGCGATTTGGTTCATCCATGCGTGCATTCAGATTGAGACCAATGGCATTGCCATCTCCTTCGGGAGATTCGACCAGTACCTATGGCCGTACTATAAGCAGGACATCGACAGCGGGAAACTCACCCGAGACAAGGCCCTGGAACTCGTCGAGAACTTCTTCATCAAGGTCAACGAAATGAACATCTTCCGCTCGTGGGAGGGGGCCAAGTTCTTCCCCGGGTATCACATGGCCATCAACCTGGCGATCGGCGGCCAGACCAAGGACGGAAAGGACGCGGCCAATGACCTAACCTATGTCGTCCTGGATGCCTCGGAGAACATGCGTCTGCCAAAACCATCCGTGTCTTTGAAGTGGTGCGAGCGGACCTCGCAGGAACTGATGGATCGAGCGTTGGAAGTTGTTCAAACGCATTCAGGTGGACAGCCGGCTTTCTACAACGATCCTGGAGTCATGAGGATGTTGAAGACCCTGGGAGTTGACGACGACGACCTGTGGAACTGGGCACCGGTGGGGTGTATCGAAGCCTCCATCCCTGGGAAATGGGACTTCGCCTGCAAGGGTCCCCGATTGAACAAGGCGAAAGTTCTGGAAATCACCCTGAACAATGGAATGGACCCAGCTACAGGGATCACCCTACTTCCCGGCGACGGCGATCTGACGACGTTTGAAAGCGCGCAAGATGTCATGGACGCCTACAAGAAGCAGCTTCACTACTTCATGGAGCTGCAGGTCATCATCGAACACATCAACGACGAGGTTCACAAACAGCACGACATCAACGCCTTCCGCTCCTCTCTGATTGAAGACTGCATCGGAAGAGGGAAAGCGTTGATTGAGGGCGGTTCGATCTACTCCACGGACGGCGGCCCTACGGTCGGAGCGATGACAGCAGGAGATTCCCTTGCCGGAATCGAGACGGCTGTGTTCGTGGAGAAGTGGATCCCCGGCGAACAGCTCCAGCACGCGCTCGCGACCAACTTCGAAGATGACTCGACGTCCCCGACCGGTGAAGAGATCCGCCAGATGCTCCTGAACAAGGCGCCCAAATTCGGCAACGACGATGATCGAGCCGACAAGTGGACCGTAGCAGTCACCGACTACATCGGCTCAACCTATCAGAAGGAGTTCAAGAACTCCCGCTACGGCCAGGGGCCCGCTATTGGGACTTACTCCTATTGCCAGAGCTCGGTAACCGCCAATGTGGCGATGGGAAAGATTGTTGGAGCACTGCCCAACGGCAGGAAAGCCGGCGAGCCTCTGAATAACGGCGTCTCTCCTGCTACCGGCGCCGAGAGAAACGGGGCCACTGCTTGCATCAACTCGGTGAGCAAGCTGCCGAGCATCTGGTTCTCGAGGGGAGCGATTTTCAATGCCAGGTTGAGCCCTGATACTCTGAAAACACGGGAGGGCAGAAACCGAGTTGCCGGCTTAGTGAAAACGCTGTTTGAAAACAACCAGTATCACATTCAGTTCAACGTCATAGGAACCGATACGCTTAGAGACGCCCAGGCCCACCCTGAACAATATCGCGACCTGATGGTGAGAGTGGCCGGGTACAGCGCCTTCTTCGCTCCGTTGAATGCGGAGTTGCAGGAAGACATCATTCAAAGGACGGTATTTGCCGAAGCCCGCAGCTAATAGCATGACCAACCCTTCAACGGCTGGAACAACTCCATAAAGGGGGCGTTCTTACAGCGGATGGAAGCAGAAGCCTTGGGAAAGATGGGTACGCCAGGCCACATAGAGGCGGATGGAAGCGTGAGCGGCACCATCTTTGACATCAAGCGCTTTGCTACCGGAGATGGTCCAGGAATCAGAGGGCTGATCTTCCTCAAAGGCTGTCCGCTGCGCTGCAAGTGGTGTGCCAATCCAGAATCTCTGAATCCACAGCCAGAGATCATGTACCACCGGACCAAATGCGTCGGTTGCGGCAAGTGCGTGGAGAACTGCCCGTCAAACGCTATAGAACCGGATGAAGACTTCGGATTGGTGACTGACCACGAGAAGTGCAATGTCTGCGGACAGTGTGTCGAACTGTGCGTGTATGGAGCTCGTGAATTGGTCGGGGAAGAAAAGTCGGTCGACGAAGTCATGGAGATCATCAGAAGAGATCGGAGGCACTACGATAACTCCGGAGGCGGGGTGACGTTAACGGGAGGGGAACCCTTATTGCAATGCGAGTTTTGCAGAGAGCTGTTGAAAGCATGCAAAACCGAGGGCATCCATACCGCCATTGAAACCTCCGGCTTTGCCCCCTGGGAGTGCATGGCATCCGTATTGCCGCATCTGGATTTGCTTTTCTACGACTTCAAGCACATCGATGCCAAACTGCACCGCGAATACACCGGCGTGAGTAATGACAAAATTATTGAGAACTTGTCAAAAGTGACTCGTGTATTTACAGAAGGAGAAATCGTCATCAGAATTCCCCTTGTTCCGGGTCATAACAGCTCCGATGAAACCCAGCAGCGAATGTATAAGCTCATCAGTCAGCTTCCACATGTGAAAAGAATCGAAGTGATGCCCTATCATCGGTTGGGAATGTCAAAGTACTATGGTTTGGGAAGGAATTATGACCTGGAAGATCTAGCTCCGGTCAACAAGCAGGAGCTGGATCGCCTGACCAAATTGGGCAAAGCCATCGGGATAACAGTTCAGATCGATGCCAAATAGACGTGCAATGACCTGCCCCGAGTAGTCGGTCCACTGTTGCGAAGGACGGTCAGCAATTCTCCGCGAACAAAAAGCCTCCACGACTTTCACCCCCTTTGCCAATCGTTTCTGGTTCTTTTCTTGCCAAACACGAAAGCTTCCGACTTGACTGGTACGAATCAGCCTCTGAGGAACAGATCGAAGCCACGTCAGGGCCATCCATAAATGAATTCGCAACGAACAAGTCGCAACCTCTCCGACTAGCTCATCCGTGAAAAATACGCTATATTGCTGCTAGGCTGACGCGTTTCACTTCTCTTTAGGGTGGGTGAGTTCTCGAGTTGGTTGACGGGAGCAATCTAGAGGTTATGCTATCAGAGTTTGTAACATCAGGAGACGGCAAGTTAGCCATCGATTCTTCGATTCCTCTTTACTACCAACTCCATCTCACTCTTCAGAGATTCATCCGAGACCAAGGGCTAAGAGCTGGGAATCGATTCCCTTCTGAAGAGACAATCGCAGCGTCCTTCGACGTCAGTCGCCCTACAGCCAACAAAGCGGTTCAAGAACTTGTGAATGAGGGTTGGCTTGTTCGCAAACGAGGCCGAGGGACTTTTGTCCAGCGAAAGCCTCCGGCCCATTTGGCTTTGTTGAGCAGCAGTCTTAGTTTCATGGAGCAATTCCCACCGGACTTACCTCATCGCACAGAATTAGTTCGGAAAGCTGTTGTTAACAGTAGTCCGCAGGAAGCTGAGCTCTTGCGACTCAAAATTAAAGAGCCACTCGTCTACATCCGCCAAGTGCGCTTTGTCCGCGAGCGTCCCGTGATGGTATGCGATGCCAAGCTACCCTCAAACCGGTTTCCCCACCTTGAGGAGCATCTGTTTGGAGAAACCAGCCTCTACGCTACCCTGGAGCGCGAATACGGAGTCTCCATATCGCAATCGGAGAGGCGTGTTGAAGCGGCATATGTCCGCGATAAAGAAGCGGCCGATCTGCTTGGTATCCCTATGCTTAGTCCTATCCTTTTGCTAACGGAACTCACAGTCACAGTCGAAAAAGAGCCGATCGAATACGTCACTTCCTATATCAAAGAGGGAGTGGCATGTAAGTGCATCGTTTACCACCATCCAGGCATCGACAGGCGGCGGTTCCCTTCCTAAGAGATCCCGAAGCAGGAATCGGGGATCATACCATAGACAGCAAGGCGGACCAAATCTCCTCCCAAGGCAGAAGAAAGAGGCCTCCTAATGGATCTTCCCCCCTTTGGAAAGCGAAGCGAAATCAGCAAACGGCCTTCCCAAAATAGCGTATTGAGCCGGCGTGCGCACCACGTTATACTCACTTTCTAGAGAACGGTGAAGCCTGCTAGGGGATGGACCAAGAGAATGCGCCGACGTAGGGCTGCAAGATTTGCCCTACTCTGTTTCTTGAGACACGAACGAATTCATACTCAAACATGGCAGATCAATCATCACCTACTACCATGACGACCCAGGCGAAAATACGTGTACGAGGAGTTGTACAAGGTGTGGGATTCAGGCCTTTCATCTTTCGACTTGCGCGCCAGTACAACCTGAAAGGCTTCGTCCGCAATACATCAGAAAACGTTGAGATCGAGATCGAAGGAGAAAAAGAAGCGTTGGAGGCTTTCCTTGCCAGCGTCCGATCTGAAGCTCCGCCAAGGGCGCTGATTGAAACGATTGAGACGTCGTTTCATTCTGTCAAGGGTTACACTGATTTTGAGATTCGCAAAAGCCTAAAAGAGGACGGCAAACGCCAGCTTGTCTCCCCGGATATCGCCACCTGCGATGATTGCAGAACGGAGATCTTTTCTAAAACCGATAGGCGGTTTCGTTATCCGTTCACCAACTGCACCAATTGTGGTCCTCGATTCACCATCATCAAGGACATCCCCTACGATCGTGCAAGGACGACCATGCGATCGTTTACCATGTGTCCGGAATGCGAGCGCGAGTATGATGATGCCCTCGATCGACGGTTTCACGCCCAACCGAATGCTTGTTCTGCATGTGGCCCCCGTTTGCAGCTGACCGACAACCACGGCACGGCAATCCCATCCGAAGATGTCCTCAAAACCGCAAGCGAGCTTCTGAAAGCGGGAGACATTCTAGCGATTAAGGGCTTGGGCGGCTTTCATTTTGCCTGCGACGCCACCAATGAAAAGGTAGTGAAGCGACTAAGAGAACGAAAGAACCGGCCGTCCAAACCGTTAGCGGTGATGGCGAAGGATTTGGAAGAGGCCAAGAAACACTGCGTGCTTACTCTTGCCGAGCGAAACCTGCTTACATCTCCAGAATGTCCTGTTGTCCTGGCAAAATGGAAAGACGAGACCTCCAGCATCTGCAAAGCAGTGGCTCCGCGTCTGAGGGTCATGGGCATCATGCTGCCGTACACGCCGCTGCATCATCTCCTCCTAAGAGAAGTCGACCGACCGCTGGTGATGACAAGTGGAAACCTAAGCAGTGAACCGCTGGTCAAGGACAACGAGGAGGCGCTAGCTAAACTCGGTACAATCGCCGATGTGTTCGTTTTCCACGATCGCGACATCCACGCGCGCTGTGACGATAGCGTCTGCATGGTGGAAGAAGAAATACCTCAGGTCATTCGGCCGGCTCGCGGCTACGCGCCGCATCCTTTTTCCCTTCCCTTCAAAGCAAGACAGGTACTCGCCTGCGGAGCGGAACTTAAGAACACGGTTTGCTTAACCCACAGCGACCATGCGTTCCTGAGCCAGCACATCGGTGACATGGAGAACGAGGAGACGTTGCGGCATTTCGAAAGCACGATAGAGCTATACAAGCGGCTGTTTCGCATTGAACCCGAAATCGTGGCCTACGATATGCACCCAGAGTACATTGCCACCAAATACGCCCTCGAACTCGCCTCAAGGCAAGGCCTAAAGAGCGTTGCTGTGCAGCATCATCACGCGCACATCGCAAGTTGCCTGGTGGACAACAACATTGAAGGCCCGCTGATTGGGGTGGCGTTCGACGGAACCGGATACGGGACCGATGGCACCATCTGGGGCGGTGAGTTCTTGATTGCAGATTGGCAGCGCTTCGAACGAGTGGGCCACTTGGAGGTCGTGCCGATGCCGGGAGGAGAGACCGCCATCAAAAAGCCGTATCGAATGGCTCTGGGATACCTCTACACGTTGCTCGGAGAGAACGTTTGCTTGGAAGGGCTTCCTCTGGATGCGGTTGACCCAATTGAGCGCGAGGTGATCAAGCTGCAGCTTAAACGAGGCATCAATGCTCCGCTTACCTCATCGGCGGGAAGGCTCTTCGATGCCATTGCCGCTTTGACGGGTGTACGATCTGTAATCGATTACGATGCACAGGCAGCGATCGAGCTTGAGATGATCGTTCGGAACGACGTGAGAGAAACCGGCGTTTATCCTTTCTCCATTGATCAGCAACAGAGAAAGCAGGTCGTTCGGCTGGGAGAGCTTTTTGAAGCAATAGTCATCGATGTCAAAGACGGGACACCTCCCGAAACCATCTCGGCCAAGTTTCACCGCACTGCGGCCCAACTCATCGCGAAGGTGTGCACCTTAGTCGCGCAGAACAGAGGAATTGACCAGGTTGCCCTAAGCGGCGGCGTCTTTCAGAATCGGCTGCTTCTACGGTTGGTCACCGCGGCGTTAAGGCAGGAGGGGTTTTCCGTGTTGACGCATCGGCTCGTGCCGTGCAACGACGCCGGGATCTCTCTGGGTCAAGCGGTGATCGCCAATTTCAACTAGCATTGCCTAGGAGAGTGGACCATGTGTCTCGCCATACCCGCGCTGATCAAATCGATAGAAAACCATGAGGCCGAGGTGAACATGGGGGGGATCACGCGCAGGATCAGCCTGCGGCTGACCCCTGAGGCGAAAGTGGGGGACTACGTAATCGTTCACACCGGCTATGCGATAAACATCCTCGATCAACACGAGGCCCAAGAGACCCTCAAGCTGTTCGAGGAGCTGGCCGAGGCTGCGCAGGAGGAACGTTGAAGTTCCTCTCCGAATTCCGTGACTCAGTCCTTGCCAAAGGGGCGGTCTCCCAGATTCACCGTCGGTCGAAGACCCCCGTGCGGTTCATGGAGTTCTGCGGCG
>Ga0209636_10000781_pt1 | contig 31713 bp, 27 predicted proteins | sample DeeMarSWOR152_54_FD_187464 | JGI IMG/M metagenome (GOLD analysis project Ga0209636, IMG submission 187464) | Marine sediment microbial communities from White Oak River estuary, North Carolina - WOR-1-52-54 (SPAdes) (version 2) | ecosystem: Environmental > Aquatic > Marine > Intertidal zone >...
CGGAGGGATGGAAATGTTTGCGATGATGGAATACGTCTGGAAAATTCGGGATCACCTCAAGAAGGGTTCTACGAACTATGGGCAGTTCTTGAAGCTATTAGGGGACACAGAGAGTAGAATGTGGGACAAGATCAGGCGAATGGAGGTGCAAGTGGATGGATGTAAATACGCCAAGAAAGAAATGTGTGAGATGTGTCGAGTTCTACTCGAAGGAGGGACAGAAGAAAGATAGAAATGGAACAATTATCGGGTTTCCTCTCATTACAATAATTCCGATATCGGCTGCGGCAGTTGTAACGTACTTATTCGTTGATCCCTGTTGTCTTGATCCCATATTTCAGGAAAATATCGACCGGATGCGCACTGACGGAAAATCCATAGCTCAGTTAGCAAAGGACGCACACCTTGGTCCGGTGTGCGTTATACGCGGAAGAAACTGCCTCTCGCGTTGCATAAGGGCGGAGTGGAGCGTGACCCTTGGGATATGAGTTCATCAAAAACCCCGAGCTTGGATCGGCACTTTCTTAGAAGTATTCGCTCAACGTCTTTCCGTCCCAAATAGCTCGGCCCCAAACCCATTCCATTTATCTTTTGTGAAATTGCCAGAAAGATATTCCAGGTCGAATCTGAGCTTTATTTATCTATACCAGGGCGAGATTGAATATAGTCAAACCCGAACATGGGTTATCCCTTCAGAAGGTAGACTACTGGGACCTAAGCAGCCAAGCAGGAGGCTAAAGTATTGGCCGAATTGGCTAATTATTTGGCCTTAAATCTGGCATTCCAATAATTAACAGGGTCCTTTCTGCGCCACGTCTTCCGCCTTTTCTTTTCTACTATCGTTACCCAATTTTCCTCATGAAATCAATGTGTTAGAGCAATTACCGGTAAGGAGTTCGTCTCCTCCCAGATGGTGGTGCGTACCGTCAGTTCTTGCAAGCCGGTCAATTGGCATAGCTATTGCTGATAGGTACTGAGAAAGAATACCGGATGCGGGGGATGCCTGGTATTCAACTCCTCTTCTTCCCAAAAACAACCTGATATGACGTGCCCGTACCTGAAGGGGACTTTCACACCCGCCTGCCACGTCAAAGAAGGGGCGGTGACTGCGCCCAGCATCTACGAATTCATATGCTATTGTCGGACCTTTAAAAATAAGGAATGTTCCATATATAGGGAACACCATCGTGAGGAGAAGCCTATGCAGTACAGCGGTGCTGAACGTAGGAAACACGAGCGGTTTAAGGTGGCAATCCCCGTCAGTATCCGCCTGATCGATCCAAAAACTGGAAAACTCAAGCAGGCTGAATTCAAGGGGGTAACTACGGACATATCTATGGGAGGTCTAGGCCTGGAGATGAAGTATCCGGGTTCCGATCTGCTGTTCTTCGCACCTAAATTGGTAGGGGAGAACAAGCAATTCGATTTGAATTTAGATGCGAAATTGGAAACGGGAGACCTAAAGGGTGTAGCCGAAGTCAGATGGGCCCGTGTCCCTCCATTAACCGGATTAAAAATCTTAACAATGGGCCTATTTCTGAAAAGAATGAGGGCCAATGATAAGAGGAAGTGGACCAGTTTGGTGATGAGCAGAAGCAAAGGCGCTTCCTAGTGGACTTCCTCAATATAAGGCTCCCATGACAAGAAGGGTAGAGCGAGGGTCGTTCGGCCCTGCTTTTCTGTTTCAAGATGGATCATTGCCTGACCCTCTCCACCACCTAAATTACACCCACTCTTAGTCCCCATAGATCCTAGATTTTGTGAAATTGGGAAGAAATGAGAGATATTCGGAGAAAAACTAAGATTTGATTAGATTTTTGTATTTGGGTTTTGTTACGGAGATGAGTACATTCAGCGCGTTAAGTCACGCTTAACAAAAACAATCGGCTCCTATCAAAATATCCTACTACAGCTGTGAGACCAATAAAAGAAAGTTCCACCGGGGAGAATTTACCATAGTTGCTAAAAATACAGTTTTTATTTCTTATTGATTTGTGATAGAAGTAACAAATTAACCCTCTTCTGATTAGGAAAACGTAAAAAGAGGGGAGATTAAGAAGAAAATCGCAAGGATGTCTCGGCCAGACACGATGCGGATTTTTCTATCTTAATCCCCCCAACCTTTTAAACACCATAACAACATTCGGAGTTTCATTTCAAGATAACCAGTAAGAATGCGGTAGCTACTGGGACCCGGGGCAAATGGATTCAGTCGATGCTCCACGGGGGGAGTGGAATGAAAGAATTCCCTTCACGACAAGCTGATATGGTTAATGTGCGAGAGGCAGCTAAGATCTTGGGGGTATCTACTCAGACCGTTAAGAACTACATATACCGCGGGAAACTTAGATCCTATAGGACCCCGGGGGGACATTACCGCATCCGCCATGAAGACCTCACGACATTAGGCTTCCTTGACCTCAGACCATCCCGGGAGGAGCTAGTAGAAAGCTATAACGATCTCTATGATTCTTATACCAATACCCTGCGCTGCCTTACGAGTGCCCTCGATGCACGGGATGGGATTTCAACCGGTCATTCCAGGAGAGTGGCCAATTATGTAGTCTCATTAGCCGAGGTTATGGGGATTTCCCGGGAGGAACAGGAGACAATCAAATTAGCGGGCCTTCTGCACGATGTAGGCAAGGTCTTGGTAAGCGAACGGATCTTGAGTAAACCGGGGAAATTGACAGACCAGGAATACCATCTCATTCGGCAACATCCGGAGATGGGTGAGAAAATCGTAAGTGAAGTGGAAGTTCTCGAGACAGCAAAAGCACCTATTCGCCATCATCATGAGCGATTTGACGGCAAAGGCTACCCGGATGGCCTATCGGGCGATGAGATCCCGCTGGGAGCGAGAATGATCTCTGTTGCGGAGGCCTTCGATTGCGTCACCTGTGAGTGCGCCTTTCAACGGAGAAGACGCCTTGACGAGGCCGTCAATGAACTGGAGAGAAATGCCGGAACCCAATTCGATCCCGAGATCGTGAGGATATTTGTAGAGGAGGTTGTTTCAAACTTACGTGACAGGGACGGAGAGCAATATGGAATAACTTACGTCTTCCGTGAAGGAGAAGGAGCTGAAGGGTTTCGGCATTCCGGTGGGAGTGGATAGGGAAGAGTGAAATACTCTCGTAGACGAACACGGAACATTTGGATTTGGGTAGGCGTGATATTACTTTCAATCAGTGCATTATTCTGGCTAATAGTAGTTGCTGCGGTGGTGGCTGAGGTTCAAGATGCAGGTTCCTTAATCTTAGCCGGATTATTCCTCAGTATTGGTCCCATCGGAGTGGGCATTTATTGTGTGTGGCACGGCAAAAGAAGATACAGGTGGAGAATATTTTATTGAGGGGAAACTCACATAATTAAGTCCCCATCTCACATCTTTTGGGGCTCCGAGTCAAAAACAGAAGGGGTTGTGGAGTTATGGGCTACGAAAGTTCTCACAAGGTCGATGAGGTCGCAGGAATCATATCGGGTATTGTCATCTCACAGGAAATCGAGAAATCGGCGAAAAGTTTTAACTACTACGAAGCCGTCGGACCAAAAGCCCATGAGATCATCGCAAAGAAGGGGGTTGAAATCTCAAAGGACGGCTATTTCAGCTATGAGACGTTCAGGGTTCAGGGTCACTTCGTGGTGGTAGCCACGGCCTTATCTGAATCAGGGATCAGGGGGAAGATCATTTATGAAAGCAAAACCGGGAAGTGGGTCGGGACCGAGGATATTCGGCAAGAATGGCTACCTTAGATTGCAAACCGATGATCACCACCACCATCTCGAATTGAAATGGAAGAACAGGAAAAAATCCCTGAGGGAGGACGAGTGAGAAGTCCGCACAATTTCTCAGGCTGCTGCTTTCAAAACCGCCATATCTCGGCTCCTCACACCTCAACAAACAGTCAAATAAATGTATCTCCAGCTCGATTGATCAAGATTGCTTAGCTAAGGCTGGGGCATTTCGGGCTCGTTTTTCCATATTGCCAGGGTGAAGAAGATGTATTCGATGGATCTCACCGGTGGCTAATTCTAGCGGTTTGCGATTGGAATCTAATACGGACCCAGGATTGATGAATCTGCCTACACAGCTAGAAGTAATTGCATAGTACGGAGGGAACCCTTTCCCATTTTCCCCTCTGTTTATTTCAAAAAATCAAATACTTGAGAACAAATCGGTTCGCAATCCCAATTGGTACAGAATATGCAAATTGTTGGCAAACGCTCAGCATCCAGTGAGGAGTTCCTCTAATGAAGCACGATATCAAGCCAACCAGGCCGATTCCCGTCTCTGGACCGAGGAAAAGCAATAGGACGAGCCCAAACGAAGTACCCTTTGGTAAGCTCGTCATCATTTACGGGGATCATGCGGGCAGGGAGTATCGTCTCGGCCCCAAAGGGGTGCTGATCGGAAGGACGGCTCAGTGCGATATAACCATTAACGATTCATCGGTTTCCCGCAAGCATGCCAGCGTTGAGAGAAAGGATGGTCGATTTCTCCTGCAGGATCTAAAGAGCACCAATGGAACCTTCGTAAACAGTGAATCAATCGATGTTCACGTCCTGAACCATGGGGATAAGATTCGCATCGGGAGGACTGTCTTGCAATTCCTGGGAAAGGAAATCCCCCTAAGCTCTGATTAAGGAGAGGACATATCCCTGGGATATAGAGAGGTATGCTGCTTGGCCCGAAATTGGCGAGAACGAGATAAGGGATTTCCTGAAGAGTAAGGGATTTGATCAGGTCGATACTAGTTATCTGCTGAAGTTCTTGAAAGGTGGATATGCTGCCAAGCTCTGATTATCCGGGACCAGGCAGTTTGGTTATGAAAACTGCAAGAAACGCCATCGTGAAGGAGAGCCCATGGGATACCGTGGCAGGGAACGGAGGAGGCATCCGCGCTTTAAAGCGGCGATCCCCATTCATATAGGCCTAATCAATCTCGGAAAGGGGAAATCCATCCAGGCTCAGTTTGAAGGGGTGAGCATGGACATATCGATGGAGGGGTTGGGCGTGGAGGTGTATTATCCTGAATCAGAGATCCTTCTCTTGAGAAACAGCATGGTGGGGGAAACCAGGGAATTCGATGTAGAGATTGAAGCGATCCTTGGAATTAAACAGGTGCGAGGTGTTGGGGAGGTTAAGTGGACCGCTATAGCTTCGCCATCAGTTCTGAAAATGGGCATTTTTCTCAGGGAGATGATCAAAGAGCAAAGGGAGAAGTGGACGAATTTTGTGTTAAGCCGAAGCAGAGAGGTTTTTCAATAGGCTTCCCTCGAATAAGACCGCAATGAAATGTGATGACAGGATCAGTAAAGGCCCAGGCTTGTTCTTTACCCCGGGGAAAAGAATTCAAGATGATATCGATCATTGGAGAGCAAGCCAAAAAAATCGATTTGCGATGGAATTATTTACCATCAAGGATATCCACCCACCGAATGGCCTCTGAATCGCTCACCCTACCTAAATAAGGCTGAGTCGTCTTCAAAGTCTCATCCAGCAGTTTGACTCTATGAATTAGAGGGTTTCCTCTTTGAGGATTCGATTGCTTTTTCGAACTCAGCTGTGGCTTTCTCGTGCATCCCCATCTCGGCGTACAGCACGCCGAGATTGTTATGAATGTAATCGACGTCAGGGGCAATCTCTACCGCCCTCAGAAGGTACCGACGTGCTTCCTCATAGGATTTTCTCTTGAAGTAGATAACTCCCAGATTGTTCAGGGCCTTAGCATTTTTGAGGTTTCTTTTCAAAATGGCCTTGTACTCCACGATGGATTCATCCAATCGATTCTGAGATGCCAGAATTTCAGCCACTCTGAATCTCACCTGGATATCTCGGGGGTTCATTCTCAGTGCGTTCCGATAACGCCTCAAGGCAAGGTCAACCTTTTCAAGCTCGAAATAGGTGTTCCCCAGGGCCACATGGATCTCAGCCCCTTCTGGATTGAGGCCGAGAGCCCGCTGATATGACCAGATTGCCCCCTCAAATTCCCTTTGACGGTACAAGGCCAACCCGAGATTGTAATAGTCCTCCCAGGATGAGGGATCAAGGAAAATTGCTTTTCTGAAGGCAGAAATGGCTCCGGGTAAGTTCCCCTGTTCCATGTGGGTAGATCCCAGGGCTCGATAAGCCGGAACAAGTTGACTGTCCAGCTCCACTGCCCTCTCAAACCGTCCTATCGCTTCCTTCAGAAGTCCTTTGCGCCAGTATGCCAACCCAAGGTTGTAATGGCATTGAGCATCAGTGGGAGCTAAGACGATCTGCCTCTCATAGGCCTCAATGGCCCGATTGATCTTCCCACTCTGAAGGAGAGCCGATCCGAGGAGGCTGTGAAGCTGCGGGTATTCGGGGTCAAGTTGCAGGGCTTTCTGGAATTTCTCCACGGCCTTGTCGTATTGGCCCAGTTCATAGTAGCGGAGGCCCAGGTTTACATAAACGTTGGGTCTCTCCTTCCCATTAAGCAGGGAGGGGAACCAAATAACCGTAGCCATAAGAAAACCAATAAAGCAATTCTTTATTCGTGTGTTCATCTCTTCCTCCAACAATCAGAGAAACTCAGAGATTCTAATCAAAGTAATTCCCTTTATGGGTTTATATTACATCTTTGGAAGTTTCGAGTCAAAACGGAAGGCCAGGAAGAACCTCAAACTGTTGAATTCAAGATGTATCAGGCAATTTGGGCGAGATGCCAAAAGGTAAAGATTTGAAACGCAAATGATCAGATTTGGCATCGATTACCGACAGGCATTTCATCTTGACAGGCCTTATCGAACCGCGTACGATACCCCAGAAACGGTCGGGAATGGTTACAATTTAGTGGTAAAAATCCCGCAAACGTAGGTCAGTAGCCAAAAAAAACAATGATCGTCAATCACATCGCCCTTAAACGTCAAGCCACGGTCCTGGCGCTCATGATCTTCATCGTTCTCGCCGGGCTCTACTGTTACGTGACCCTGCCACGGGAGTCATTCCCGGACATCACTATCCCCTACATCTTCGTTACTACCACCTATGAGGGTGTAGCCCCCGCGGACATGGAAAAGTTGATTACGATCCCCATTGAGCGAAAGCTCAAGGGGCTCTCGGATGTTGAGGAGATACGCTCCACCTCTGCGGAAGGGCTCTCCACCGTTGCCGTCAAATTCCTTCCCACGGTGGACATTGACGATGCCCTCCAGAAGGTGAGGGATAAGGTCGACCAGGCTAAGGACGACCTTCCCGCTGATCTCCCCGATGAACCGGTTATCACGGAGGTGAACTTCTCCGACATCCCCGTCATTCGGGTGGTCCTCTCCGGGCCCTTCAGCCTGCGCCGACTCAAGACCTTCGCGGATGACCTCCAGGACCACATCGAGTCCGTGCAGGGGGTCCTGGAGGCGCAGATCACCGGCGGATTGGAACGGGAGATTCACGTCGAGTTCGACCTGGATCGTGTCGCCGCGTACAATGTCCCCTTCTCCAGCCTGATCACGGCCGTTGAACGCGGCAACGTAAACATGCCGAGCGGCAGTATGGACATTGGCCCAGCTAAGTACCTGGTCCGTGTGCCCGAGGATTTCAAACACCCATCGGAGATCTTCTCCATCGTCGCCTTCGTCAAGAACGGCAAACCGGTGTATCTGCGCGATCTGGCCTTCATCAGGGATAGCTACAAGGATCCCCTTACCCGAAGCCGGATTAACGGGGAACAGAGCGTTACCCTCGCCGTGCTGAAGCGCAGCGGCGAAAACATCCTCAAGGTGGTCGAGGGAGTGAAGCGGGCAGTCGACGAGATGCGGCCCCTCTTGCCTCCTGCGTTGAAAATCGACCTGACCTCGGACATGTCCAAGGATGTCAAGCTGCTGGTGGCCGATCTCGAGAACAACATTATCTCGGGCCTTATCCTGGTTCTGACCGTCATCTTCATCTTTATCGGTGGACGCTCGGCCGTTTTCGTGTCCATCGCCATTCCTTACTCCATGCTCATGACCTTTATTTTCCTGACCGGCGGGGACATCACCCTCAACATGGTCGTCCTCTTCTCCCTCATCCTGGCCCTGGGCATGCTGGTGGATAATGGCATCGTCATCGTGGAGAACATCTACCGGCACATGCAGGAGGGCGAGCCCCGGATAGCCGCCGCCCGGAGCGCTGTGGACGAAGTGGCCTGGCCGGTCATTACGTCAACCCTCACCACCCTGGGGGCCTTCTTCCCGGTGCTCTTCTGGCCGGGGATCATGGGCGAGTTCATGCACTTCCTCCCCATGACCCTGATATGCGCTTTGAGTTCCTCCCTCTTCGTGGCCCTGGTCATCAACCCGGTTCTCTCCGCCCGCTACCAGTCGGTCCCATCCGAGCGGTCGAAACGCAACAATCCGGGGAGACTGCCACTGGTCAAACGCATCTACCTGAGGCTTCTCAACTGGGGGCTGGACCACCGCCTGATCGTCGTATTCGTTGCCTTCGTCCTTCTCGTGGGTTCCATCGCCTCCTTTGCCCTCTTCGGCAAGGGCACGGAGTTTTTCCCCGACGTGGAGCCCCGGCGTGCCTACGTGTTCATAAAGGCCCCGGAGGGAACCAACCTCGATGCTTCGGACACGTTGGTTCGTCAGGTGGAGGAAATCGTCTCGGGGTATGAGGATATTCGCTATGTCATTTCCAACATCGGTTCCGTGGGGGGTGACCCCTTTTCCCAGGGCGGAACCGGGACACACCTCAGCCGTGTAGCCCTCGATTTCAAGGACTACCACGACCGCTCGCGCCCCTCCTCGGAGATCGTCAAGGAAATTCGCCGGGGGGTCCTCGCCGCAATCAGAGGGGCTGAGGTTCAGGTGGAAAAGGAGGAGGAAGGTCCACCCACCGGCCCACCGGTGAACATCGAGATATCGGGCAAAGACCTCATGGTCCTGGGCGATCTCGCCGCCCGCGCAAGGAGGGAGATCGAGGACATACCCGGGCTGGTCGATCTCAAGGACAACTTCGTCAAGGGAAAGCCGGAGTTCAGGGTGCGCGTGGACAAAGAGAAGGCCGCACTTCTCGGCCTCGATACCTTCATTATCGCCTACACGGTCAAGGCGGCCGTCAACGGTGTTAAGGTGGGGGTCTTCCGCGAGGGCAAGGAGGAGTATGACATCCTGGCCCGCCTTCCGGAACGAGATCGGCACTCCGTGGAAAGCCTCAAACGCATCACCATCTCGGGCCCCAAGGGCGAACCCATTCCCCTGACCAGCGTCGCCGATGTCTCCCCGTCGAGCGGCGTGGGAGCCATCATGCGCCTCGACCAGAAGCGGGTGGTTACCGTCTCCGGCGATGTGTCGGGGCGCCTCGCCAATGACGTCATCCAGGACATCGATTCGCGCCTGGACAAGCTTGACTGGCCCCGCGGCTACTCCTATCGCTTTACCGGCGAGCAGCAAGAGCAGACAAAGGCCCAGGACTTTCTGAGCAAGGCCTTCGTTGCGGCCATCTTCATCATCTTCATCATCCTCGTTACCCAGTTCAACTCCTTCTCAACCCCCTTCATCATCCTGACCTCGGTTCTGCTCTCATTGATCGGGGTCTTCTTCGGCCTCCTGGTCACCGGTACGGCCTTCGGCATCATCATGACGGGGGTCGGGGTCATAAGCCTCGCCGGCGTCGTGGTAAACAACACCATCGTCCTCATCGATTACTACAATCAGCTCGTGCAAAAGGGGATTTCCTACCGGGAAGCCCTGGTGCAAACCGGCCTTACCAGGTTCCGACCCGTCATGTTGACCGCCATCACAACGATCCTAGGGCTTCTCCCCATGGCTACGGGGGTCAGCATCGATTTTCGAAAGTTGGCCTGGAATATCGGGGGTGAATCGTCTCAGTGGTGGGGACCCATGGCGGTGGCCGTTATCTTCGGCCTGGGCGTGGCAACCCTTCTCACGCTCGTCGTCACCCCGGTCCTCGTCTCTCTGGCCCATGGCCGCCAAACCGACCCTCAGAGCCAAACCTGAAACCCACATATTCATAAGGATACTGCGGAATGTTAACACATCTTGTGGTACCATGTTCTGAATGATATGAGATGAGGAGTGGGGCTATGAATACCGTCGAAAAGTACAAGAAATTTGTAAACATCAGCATGGTGGAGAAGGTGCAGCCCGTGGTGATCGAGAGGGCTAAGGGGGCGACGATTACTGACACTGAGGGTAAGAACTACATCGATTGTTTTTCGGGCATCGCGGTGATCAATGCCGGCCACGGCAATGAGCGGGTAATAGAGGCAGCCAAGGCCCAGATGGAGAAATTGATCCACTGTTGTTCCTACGTCTACTATTCCCGGCCAACGGCGGATTTGGCCGAAAAGCTGGCTCAGATAACACCCGGAAGGTTACAGAAGAGCTTTTTCGGTAACGGAGGCGCGGAGGCTATCGAAGGGGCCTTGAGGCTGGCCAAGCAATTCACGGGGAAAACGGAACTCATTGCCCTCCAGGCATCCTTCCATGGCCGGTCTTATGCCACATTGAGCGTCACGGGCAACAATGCGCGAAAGAGGAGGGGCGGACCGTACATGGTAGGATGTACATTCCTCCCAGCCCCTTACTGTTACCGCTGCTTCTTTGAGTTGGAGTATCCCCAGTGCCGCTTGAGGTGTGCACGGGCCCTGGAGGATATTATCAGGTTCGATACTTACGATAGCGTGGCTGCCTTCATCGCGGAGCCCATCCTCGGAGAAGGGGGCATCATCACGCCGCCTGATGACTACTTCCTGGAGATCGAGAAGATACTGAAGAATCACGGAATCCTCTTGCTCATCGATGAAGTACAGACGGGTTTCTGCAGAACCGGCAAGATGTTTGGCATTGAGCACTACGGGGTGGAACCGGATATCATGGTCATGGCCAAGGGGATTGCGGACGGCTTTCCCCTGAGCGCATTTATCGCGAGGGAGGAGGTGGCCGACTCATTCAAGCCGGGGGATCACTTATCGACCTTTGGGGGTAACCCCGTCTCCTGTGCAGCGTCCCTTGCCAATATTGAATTCATGCTGAAAAGCGATTTAGCGTCCCAGGCCCTTGAAAAAGGGGAATTCTTGAGGAAGGAGCTGGAAAAACTGGCGAAGCGACATGAGCTCATCGGGGAGATTCGGGGGAAGGGGTTGATGGTTGGCATTGAACTGGTTCGGGATAATCAGAAAACCCCGGCCAATACCGAGGCTAATAAGATCAGGGATTTCTGTCGGGAGCATGGGTTACTCCCCGGATTGGGCGGCATCTATGGGAACGTTCTCAGGATTCAACCACCCCTGGTAATAACAGAGGAAGAGCTTATCGAAGCCGTGAAGATCCTGGATTCGGCCTTCGCACGGACATGCGCGTGATTCCAACATAGTGCTTTCACTATCCCTTCCTCCGACGGGGAGGTCGATCCGAGGCTACGCCCGGGAACTCGTTTTTTTAATCACGTGTCCCGGGCGAATGTCCTGAACCTCTCCCTCCCGAAGCACGGGCTTTCCGTTCACGAATACCCAGTGCAAGCCGGATGCAAACTGTTTCGGGTTCTCATATGAGGCGGTATCTCGAAACTGCTCCGGGTCGAAGAGGATTACATCCGCACAAACCCCCGGTTCAATTCGGCCGCGGTTCCCCAGGTTCAACCGCTCGGCCGGCGCCGAGGTCATCCTCCGAACAGCTTCCTCGAGGGAAAGGAGACTTCTCTCCCGACAGAAATGGCTGATCAATCGGGGAAAGGTCCCGTAGGTCCGGGGATGGGGAAATTCTACAAGAATGCCATCGCTCCCCACCGTGTGGAGGGAATGCTTCATGGCGCATTCAACATCCCCCTCCCACATAGCGTGATAGATTGCCACGACCCGCAGCTTTTCCTCGACGAGAAGGTGCAAGGCTGCATCCTCGGGGGACATTCCCCGATCCCTCGATATGTGCTCCAGGTCTTTCCCAACCAACCGCTGGTTCTCCTCGCTCTGCACCGACGCAATCACGATGGAGGACGCCCCTCCCCGACCCTCCATGGATTCCTTCAATGAGGCGAGGATGCTCTCCCGGGTTTGGGGATCATTCAGGCGACCTTGAAACCCTTTCCACCCCCCTTCCACGGCCCAGCTCGGAAGGAGAACGGAGAGGGTTGTGCACGAGGCCGTATAGGGATATTGGTCGAACGAAATGTCGATTCCTTCTTCAACGGCGTGCTCCAATTTCTCCAGTACCTTCGGCATCTTGCCCCAATTTCCTCTCCCCGTGCATTTCAGGTGAGATATGTGAATTCGACAACCGCTCTCCCTGCCGATTGTCATCATTTCCTCGAGGGCCTCAAACTGTCTTTCCCCTTCGTCCCGAATGTGCGCCACTACAATTCCATCGTGCTCTCTTACCACCCTCGCCAGGGAAATCAATTCGTCCGTCTCCGAATAACTGCTGGGAGGATAGATCAAACCCAGGGAGAGGCCCATGGAACCCTGTTCCAGGCTCTCCGCCAACAACTTTCCCATGCGATCCAGTTCGTCGACGGATGGCCGAGCCATCTTGTGACCCATCACGGCCAGTCGCAGATTGCAGTGACCCACCAGGGTCATGACGTTCAGCTGGGGCTTCTTCTCCGCGAGCCTCCGGAAGCCTTCTTCGACGCTCCAGGGCTCCCATTGATATTCAAGGGATCCCGCCAACGGTTCGATCAATTCCCTCAGGAGATCTTTCGATGTCTCCGTCACCGGCGCTGCCGAAATCCCATCCTGACCGATCAATTCCGTCGTGACACCCTGATGAATCTTGTGCAGTGGAGGAGATCCGTTGAGATACAGGACATCCGAATGGCTGTGCATATCTATGAATCCAGGGGCGGCGACCTTCCCGCTCGCTTCTATCACATTTCGGGCATCAATAGTGCCCACGTTTCCCACCTCCGCGATCAGGTCCTCACGGATCGAGATATCTCCCGTGAACGAGAGATTTCCCATCCCGTCAACAATGCGCGCGTTCTTGATAAGCCAATCAACCATGCCAGTCCCTACAAATCGGCATATACTGGTCTATGATCACTAACATATTTCTGTCTGCCTGAGGCATTATTATCAGTTCCTGCATTATACTCTTGATGGGCTATTCCCGAATCTTCAATTCTTGACGATAAGGGCGGTGAGATCAAAATGTGGTCTAAAAGAAGATGTCGTCCCGGTATATCATCTATGAAATCATCAAAAATTGCAGTATATCGTTGACGTTCTGGGACTCTCTCAAGGAAGGCGTGCTTAAACAGGAGGTCAGGGTAGTACGTGCTTCCAAGCAGAATATCCGTGACATTGTGTGTCAAATAACGTTTTTCAAAATAATCGATGCCAGGACCATCATTGAAGTCACCAGTAACAACATTGAGGGAATCGTTATTTCGATTTAGAAGGTCATCCAGGTACTGGCGCCCACGCATGGCTTCAGATGAAATCCGTCGTCGATTCTTCAATGCCGCCTTAACATACTGCGTCCTCGTATCGGGATTTCTCCATAGCGATTCTCCGTTGTGCACATATTTCGACTTCGTATGGAGCGTTAGGATCCTCAGTTCTGAATTTTCCCCCGCGATTGTTCCCTCAACAACCAGCGGCTGCCTCGTAAATTCGTAACCCTCCAGCTGATAATCTCCATCGATATCCGCTTCCCATGGTTCTTGAAGTGCCAGGGTTAAGTCGTCTGCCGGAATTATAGGATTCCGAAATTCTCCTCCCTTTTTGACCAGTGTGTAGATTTTCTGAGCACCACCATCGATGCCACCAAAAATGTCAAACAGCCTATTCCCCTGCCTGTCAATTAAATAAGTTTCGACAAACAGCTCCATTTCCCGTATATCGCTAGGCCCCTCTTCGATGGTCAAGACGTCAGGATTCACATTGTTTATAACGCTTGCTACTCGCCTACAAAGATCAGCTACATCTGTTATACCTCTGCGAGGATTGTCTTGGCGAAAGGCTACACTCCCCCCGCCAACGAACCAGTCATTCATCCACTCAATATTCCAATTTACAATTCTCACAGCCTTTGCCCCCTTTTGAAAGAGAAAAGGGGATAGACCGATTTATTTACCAGTAAAATTTGCAGGAAATAGAATCGTCCTTTTTGTTAGCTTTTTCAAGTCAAAAATAGAGACGTCCTCCTTTTCTTTATTTTCTTTTTTCGTTTGGAAACAGTTTTTCCTAAACTTACCGCAATAAACGAACGTCAAACCTGTATGCCTCAGTTCGAGAGATCGAGACATGTTTCATGTCCGGATGTGATGGGTTGATGAGGATGTTAAATTCATGTTCAACAACGGCAGAAGGAACACGAAGCAACAGCGTATCGTTTGCGAGCGCCCATCGTGTTCCTATTTCACCCAATTCCGGAGGGGAAGGATAGTCTCTCCAGTTGGCAGGCAAGCTCGATATCGAGATCTTTTTTGGAGCGATACCATCAGGCACCTTGAGGGTTGCAATGCTTATATCCCCTGGAACAAGTGATAGGGGGACATGAACTAAGTATTCTACCGTTGCCAGGGCCCTGTTTTCCGATGTGTAAATAATTCCAATGCCTTTATTGCTCCACCGTCCCCCATATACCCTTGCCCCAGTTCCGGACAAATCATGAATATATTTGGTCTTTGCAATTCGATATACGAGCATTACGCAAAGACACCATGCTCAATTCTTCCGAGCTCATCCAGTACCATTTCCGCTCCGAACCTGGAGTTCAATAGGCTCAATGGTGTTTTGTCAGCCAGGGCTCTATTCGGGTGATCCATCCATGCAAGGAATTTATCTCTATCTTCAAACACTTCAGCACCCCTGGCCGCTACCTCCGCAATCTGCAAAATCTGTTCGGATACGACACGATTAAAGTGTTTCCTGGGGGCGTACCTCTGTATCGTGCGCTCAGTAACCGGAAGCAGGGCAGCCATTTGACTCATGGTGAAAGACAAGAATTTCGCCAGATGCCTGAGGGCGTTTTTCGTAAGCCCCTTATTGCTCAGTTCAATTAAATCCATTCGACTCTGGATCTTCTTCCGGAGGACTTTCTCTCCCCCCAGAACATCAGCAACACCTGAGAGCTCCATTTTATTACCTCCTCAAAGGACAGACACGACATTTGTCATGAATATAGCGTCAAATGTCAGATTTGTCAAGGATTCTCTCAGTTCGGCCTCTCTAGATCGCCTTTTCCTATGGAATTTTTCCCCCTCACATGGTATTAGGTGTACCATTCCTGCGGAATGGGGGGTGAAGGATGATGAGGATAGCAGTAGTAGGGGTGGGGAATAGCAAGTTCGGGGTGAGGGATGACGCCTCGATGAAGGAACTCGCCTTTGAGGCCGCAAAGGAGGCCTTGGAGGACTGTGGCCTTGGGATCAAGGACATCGACTCCATGGTCACCGCCACGGCCTCTGATGAGTTCAGCTTTGCCCTGCAGCCCTCTGCCCAGATGCATGATTATCTCGGATTCCACCCGAAGCCCAACTTCAGGGTGGAGGGCGCTTGTGCCAGTGGAAGCATGGCCATACGGACCGCGTTCATGACCATTGCCTCCGGGCTTGCTGATGTGGTCCTCGCATTGGGCGCCGAGAAGATGACCGAGGTGGACACCCCCACGGCCACCGAGATAATGAGCAAAGGAGGGGATTCGGTTTGGGAATACCCGTTCGGGGTGAGCTTCCCGGGATATTACGCCCTCATCGCTCAAGCACATATGGCGAGGTACGGCACGACTGAGGAACAACTCGCCATGATGGCGGTGAAGAACCATCATTACGGCGCGATGAACCCCGTTGCTCACATGCAGAAGGAGGTAAGCCTCGAAGCAGCACTCTCATCAATGATGATTGCCCATCCCCTGAAGCTCTACGATTGTTCCCTGATAAGCGATGGCGCCGCTGCGGTTATCCTTGCCTCCGAGGAAAGGGCGAAAGAACTCCCCAAAGAGCCCGTGTGGGTGATGGGGCTCGGCCTGGGCACCGATTCCCACTCCATGTGCGAAAGGGGAGACCTCACCTCCCTTGCGGGAGCGGCTTACGCTGCGCAGAAAGCATACGAGATGTCGGGCATCGGGCCGGATGATATAGATGTGGCCTGTGTCCACGACTGCTTCACCATCGCGGAGATCGTGGCGTACGAAGACCTCGGGTTTTGCGGGAAGGGAGAAGGAGGAAGGCTGATCGAGGAGCGGCAGACATATGCCGACGGGAGAATCCCCGTGAATGTGGACGGCGGCCTCAAGTCAAAGGGACACCCCGTGGGAGCAACCGGGGTGAGCATGGCCGTGGAGATAACGAAACAGCTGAGGGGAGAGGCAGGCCCGAGACAGGTGAGTAACGCGGAAATAGGGCTTACCCACAATGTGGGAGGGAGCGGCCAGATAACGGCCGTTCACATCTTCAGGAGGGAGTGAAATGGGCTTTGAACGGTTCTCGCTGTTTATCAAGCACACGAAGATAAGGGACTTCGTGGATTACCTGGAGAATGGGAGGATCATGGCGAAGAGATGCAAGGGCTGCGGCGCGAAGTACTATCCCCCCAGGGCTGATTGTGCCCGTTGTCTGGGCTCAGATATGGAGTGGGTCGAGATACCGTCGGAGGGAAAGCTTCTGACGTTTACCCAGATATTTGTCCCCCCCGAGCACTATGCTTCAGCCCCTTCCCCGATGCCATTTTCCCGCACCCGCATAGAGCCCACTCCTGTGGGAATAATAGAGGTGGAGGAGCGGATAAGGATAATGGGGTTTATCCCGAAAACCGATCCCAAAAAGATAAGGATTGGCACCTCATTCAGGGCCGCACCCCAGCTCCTTCCCGATGGAAGGATAACCATAGTATTGAGTCCGAAGGAGGGATGAGGGTACGGTGCTCAGGGCCCCATAGTTGATTAAACAATTTACTTCAGCCCTGAGCCTGAGCTTTGGCAAAGAGCTCCATTCCCTTATCGAAGGCCTTGATATTTGCGTCCAAGAGCTTTCCCGGGAAGCGTTCCTCCAGAATGGGCATCATTGTTTCCTTAGTGATCGGCAGGATATCCGCCCCCACCAGCGAGCCCAGCAGGATTACATTCGTGTAGATGGGGTTCCCCATTTTCAACGCCTCTTCGGTGGCGTTGACGAATGTAGCCCGGGATGACAGTCTTATGATCGATTCCTTGATCTCACCCAGGTCGGGATAAGCCGTACCGCCGGGGGGGTATATCGGCCTAGGGTTAACGATGACGACGACATGGGGGCTGCCAAACTCCCCCAAGGCCCGCAGCGTTTCAACCGGCTCCATACCGAGTATCATATCGGCTTTCCCCTCAAGGGTTACCGAGCTATACAGGGTCTTCTCCGAGATTTTTATGTGGCTCGTAACCGGTCCGCCGCGTTGGCTCACGCCGAAGGTATCCGCGACGCTCACCATGAAGCCCTCATGTACGAGGGCCGTGCCGACAAATGCGGACAATAACACGTTGCCCTGCCCGCCGACGCCGGCTATGATAAGGTTAAACGGTTCCTTTTTCAGCCTTTTCTTGCTCACTGGGTTGCTTCCTCCCTAATTATCGCATGTGCCGGACATATATCGGCGCACACGCCACATCCCACGCAGATGGCCTCGTCTATGGCAGCCTTCCCGGCTTCCCTGTCCCACATCAGCCCCGGACATCCGAACAGCCTGGTGCACAGGCTGTCGCAGCCACAGCCATCCCCCAGGCATTTCTCGGGGTCGACGTGCACCTTGTATTCTCTCGGTATCTTCTTTCTGTCCTTCAGCAGCTGGCACATGCGTCGCAGTATTATCACCCTGACACCCGTGTCTTCCGCCATCATGCGCAGCAACGTCTTCGTGCTCTTCTCCAGGTCGAAGGGGTCACAAACCTCAACGCGTGCGCCCAGTGCCCGGCAGATGGCCTCCATGTCCACCACCGTTGCCGGATCACCGGTTGCAAGCTCCCCGGTGCCGGGATGAGGCTGGAAACCCGTCATAGCGGTGGCGCTGTTATCGAGGATGAGAAGGGTAAAGTCGGCGTTGTTGTAAACGCCGTTGACCAGGGCCGGCAACGTGGCGTGGAAAAAGGTCGAATCACCGGTCACGGCGAGCACGGGCTGATCAAAGCCGAAGCGTTTTAAATTCCCCAACCCATTCGCCACACCCGTCCCGGACCCCATGGCGTGCAGTGTCCTCATCTGGAAAAAGCCGGGACTGGTGAAGCCCAGGGTGTAGCAGCCGATGTCCCCGCACACAAAGCCCTTGCGCCCATCCAGCTGGAGCGCCTTCTTTACCGCCCAATAGGTGGCACGATGAGGGCAGCCAGCACACAGGTTAATGAGGCGGTCGGGCACGATCTTGAGCGTCTCCTTAGCCTCCCTGTCGTAATCCGGGTCCCTTCCCCGGTACGTGATGCCCAGGATGCCCGTTAACGTCTTGATGACCAGGTCCGTGCTCTGTTCGTTATAGGGATCCACGTGTCCCGACTCTGCACCGTAAAAGGCGAGGTCGCATGTAGCCGGAAGCAAACGGGCCGCCAATTCCATGACGCTCCGCTCCACAAAGGGATCCGTCTCCTCAACGAACAGAACTCTCTTTGTGGTGCTCAAATACTTCGCCACAAGCTTCTCCGGCAGGGGCCAGGTGGTACCCAGTTTCAGAACCCCCACTTTGTCACCGGCTTTCAGCTCACTTACGGCTTCGGTGCAATAGGATGTACAGGAACCGCACGTTATGATCAGCAGCTCCGGATTCTCCGGTCCCCAGTATCGGTTAAAGGCCGAGGCCTCAAAGAGCTCTCGTACCTTCTCCAGTTTTTCGTGCAGCACTTTGTGAGCAACGAGGGATGGGCCTGCGGTAAAGGTGCTCTTGTGGGGGTTATACATGTCCCACAGCTCCGGGAAATGGGCCTTCTTTTCCCTCGGTTCGGGGAGCTCACCGAGGATCACATTGCTCTTCGTATAGGAAATACGGGTCACGCCCCGCACGAAGGTCAGGAGCTTTACCGCCTCGGAGACCTCGTAGCCCCATTTCACCATGTCCTTTGCTTCCTGGGCGTCACTGGGCTCCAAGAGGGGATTATCGAGCCATTTGGCGATACTCCTGGAGTCCTGCTCATTGCTGCTCGTCATGCTCCCCGGGTCATCGGAGACGAAAATCACTATGCCGCCGTCGCCTATACCGGTCATATTGAGATTGACGATGAAGTCCGCAGTAACAGTTGCCCCATTCTGTTTCATCGCGCAAAAGGAGCGTATGCCCGCAAAGGATGCCCCAGCAGCCACCTCGGTCCCCACTTTCTCATTCACGGACCACTCCGCATGGATGTCCATCTCCTTGGCGACACTCGCTATGGTAAGGAGAACCTCTGATGAAGGGCTCCCGGGATAGGCGGCCGCAACCCCTATGCCGGCTTCAATGGCACCTCGAGCTATGGCCTCGTTGCCCATCAAGAGCACCGTAGCCCCGGGCTTATTCATCGCAATGCTCGTCATCCCCACACCCCTTGCCGTATTGAGGAAATAGTGGCTAAAACCCCCCGGCTTTGCCGGGGGCTCCGTCTTTCATTATCCGGTTTCCAGAAGTCTATCAGCCATGCCCTGGGGGAGATTCCCCACGTAGAGGAGATCGTTTTTGTCCCCGGTCCTCTCAACAATGTTCTCCAGTGCCGTCTTCTTCCTCTTGAGCGCAATCGATTTAAGGTGAGCCAATCTTTGATCGGGCAGTGCCTGGGTTTCAAGGATCCCCTTTCTCTTGGCCAATTCCATGAGATCGGCGCCCATTCTTGTTCGAACAACGGCGGTGTTCCATCCCGGAAAGGCGGATCCAGCCGAACCGAGGGAAACATCTGAGAACTCCGCCGTCATATCCCAGCAATACTGGCAGGCAGGATTGATGTATGGCCTAATTTCGTCGAGCGAGACTGATTGTATGCCGGATTTGGTATGCACGTCGAACGAATAGTGGGGAGTGTGGGGAATATCGAATTTAACCACCTGTGCCAGATCGTAATGCCCCTTCAGGTACGGATGAAAAACATGGGGGGAGAGGGCCCAACCACAAAACAGCCCCACGGTCAACGTGATATTGTCGGGATTTGCATTCTTTTCAGGTGGGTATTGTCGTATCTTGGTCAGGGCCTCGAGTTGACAACCCAAGCCAACTACCCCCACTTTTTCAGCGCTATCCTTTGGAATGCTCCTATAGCCTTCGAGGGTGAAGCTCGCCTCATAACAGGTGCCGGCGCATTGAAGCAACTCCTCCCTGCTTCGCGCCAGATAACCGCGCGGGACCTTGTCCTCATCCATCTTGGTGCACACGACGAGATCGACCATTCCCTCCTGAAGTGCCAGCGCAAGCAAGGTGGTTACCGTCCCGCCATCCTGTCCCCTCTCCCCGATTTCACTGTCTTTTGTTCTCGCCATGTATACGTCTAAAGCCACGCCAAGTTCCTCGTCGCTAAAGGGAACCCCAAAGATTTTCTTGCTCACTACATCCATGTCCGTGTAGGTCCTTGGGCAGTGCTTATAGCACTCCCCTTCGACCACGGTGCATTTGTCCAGGAGGATGATTCGCCCCTCATGGGCAACAATGTAAGGACAGCCGGTAATGCACGCTCCGCACCCAGTGCACAGCCCTTGATAAATTACCTCTTCGAATAATTCCCTTACTCCCTTACCCGTGTCCGACATAAGTCAAATTTCTCCCTCCTATTGCGTATTGCTGAGAATGGTTCCGTATGATACGAGGTGAAATATAGGGGTGAAGGGGGTTCGGTGTCAAGCGAGAGATGGTATCGCCCCGTCCTTCTCATCATCGCAAGCCTCAAGGTGGAAAACCCTCTGCCTGACAGGGCAATACGTGCTGGCAAACGAGCCCGAGGGAGGCCATCAGTCACTCTCGTTAACTGAATTGCCTATTGCTTTTCCGTAGTCATGGCACGCCCTCAGGTACTCCGGTGTATCCACAACCTCTTCTTTCACGTTGAACGAGCCAAGATTAGTAACTTTCATCTTGAATACGTATTCCAAGGTGTCAAAGACTATTTTCGGCGCGTCGCCCGAATGGGTATAAGAACCAAATGCGCCCCCGACTTTTCCTTGAAGGCCTGCCTTGTTTGCCAGGAATAGAAACGTCTTCATAGCTTCGGGCATGTCCCTGTGATATGTCGGGCAGCCAAACACATACCCATCATAACCCTGAAAATCCTTCTCGTTTTTGATCTCGGATATCTTCTTTACGTCTGCTTCACACCCCGCTATTCTGATACCCTCTGCAATGTATTCGGCCAGCGTTTGGGTATGACCGGCGAGACTCAGATAAGCCACTAACACCTTCTTCATCCTTTCCTCCTTTCTCCTTCACGTTGGGACCCCTGGGTTTTAGGAAATGCGCTTGCCATGTGAACATCACCCCTCCTTCAGGCTACCTTCACCAGCCGAGGAGGCCGAATAGTGGCCATACTGCAACAATGCGTCGTTCATGGCCATGACATTCTCCGGCTTGCAATAAGACGTAAGGCCATTGGAGCTGGCCAGGATGTAGCCGCCGCCCGGGCCTATCTCCTCAATCCGTTGCCTCACCTCCGCCTCGGTCTCCTCGGGGGTTCCAAGGGTCAGCGTATAGTGGAGGTCGATATTTCCCATGAGACAAATGCGATGGCCGTAGTCCCTCTTCAACTGACCGATGTCCATGGCCCCGGGCTCTATGTTGGCCAAACCGTTCATGCCCAAGCTCAGAAGGTCCTCCATAATGGGCATGATGTTCCCATCGCTGTGGTAAATCCACGGAATCCTCACGCGCTCGGCAAATCTCCTCATCCGGGCAAGGAAGAATTCACGGATGATCTCCGGGGAGAAGAGCGGTGCGCTCTTCCAGGCCAAATCCTCGGGGACGATCATGAAGTCAAATCCCAGCTCGCTCACGTTCTCGGCGACCTCGCAACACCAGTGGTTGAAAACATCGATGACCTGGAGCACGAATTCGGGATTGTCATAGAGCATCAGGCAAAAATGCTGGATTCCCATGCTCAGGTAGGAATTGCTGATGCCCATCCGAAGGGTCACTCCAAGGGCCTTGTCGTTCAGGGCCCTATCGTTGCGGCATCTGGCGATGAATTCCTTGGCCGTATGATAGAACGATTCGTCCCGGGGATCGGGGAGTTTCATCTTTTCCAGGTCGGCCTCGGTTTTGATTTGGCCGTCGGAGATCATGTCCATGCCTTGATAGGAATGACTCTTGACGAATCGCGGTGGGGCGATGCTGAAGGTGAGGTTGTCGAGCGCGATTACCTCCAAGACCTCCGGGGGAATGCGCAATCCAGGGGCTGAGAACCGCTGTGTCACCGTTGCCTTTTCAAAATTCCTTCGGCCAAGGAGCTTCTCGGCGAGGGCATTGTGCACGCTGCTCTCAACCCATGGGACGCGGTCGGGCTTGCCAAGCTTGAGAGCCGTTAAAACTCGTTCCCTCGATGTCACCTTCACACCCGATCTTTATGGCCGAGGCATGCGTCCTTGACGGACGCAACCCCTCTGGGATCACTCACCGTTCATCATCGATTCTGGGCGAGACCGGTATTGCAGTCGTCCCACAGAATATTCCCTTGTCCAAAGATAGAGATGTCACACATGCAACTGTAACAAAAACCTTGGTTTTGGCCAAGGGAAGCTGCCCTTTCACGATCCTTCCCCCATTACAGCATAATGGAAATGGTAGGAACGACCCTCCTCACGAAGTCACCTCTTCTATCTGAGTGAGCGGGTCTCCGTAATTAGAGCTCTTCTGATAGTACTGCCCCCTTGTCGGCCGATTCGGCCAGAAGTGAGTACCTTCTGAGAGCGCCGCGAGCCTCCTTTTTGATAGGGGTGAAATGTTCCGCCCTGCGGCTGAGCTCCCCATCTGATACGAGGAGCCTTAACGTCCTTTTCGGTATGTCAACCTCTATAATATCCCCTTCCTCGACGAGAGCAATGGGGCCTCCCTCAGCCGCCTCCGGGGATATATGGCCGATACACGGCCCCCTGGTTGAACCGGAAAACCTCCCGTCCGTCACAAGCGCCACCTTGTCGCCTAGGCCCAGGCCCATCAAAAGCGATGTTACCATGTGCATTTCCCTCATCCCAGGCCCCCCCTTGGGCCCCTCATAACGGATAACCATGACCTCGCCGCCTTTTACCTTGTCGTCCATGAGCGCATCCACGGCGGCCTCCATGGAGTTGAACGTCCTGGCTGGACCTCTGTGAATCATCATCTTCTCGTGGACGCCTGCCTGTTTCACAACAGCCCCGTTGGGGGCGAGATTTCCCTTCAATATTGCCAAACTTCCCTCGGGGTGAACCGGGTTCGAAATGGGCCTGATGACGTCCCTGTCGAGGACTTGGGCTTTCTGGATATTTTCTCCCATCGTCCTTCCCGTAACGGTAAGGACTTCTAACTCCAATGTGCCCTCCAGCTCCTTCATGACCGCCGGAATTCCCCCCGCCTCCTCAAGGGAACTCATGGGGTACTTTCCCGAAGGTCGGATGTCGCAGAGGTGGGGCGTATTTCTGCTTATTCGGTCCAACAGCTCTAGTGGAAAATCGAGTCCCCTCTCATGGGCGATCGCGGGGATATGGAGGGCCATGTTCGTTGAGCCGCCCAGAGCCATTGCAACGGCCGTGGCATTGGTTATGGCCTCCTTGGTGACGATCTTGTCAGGCCTCAAGTCCTCCCCGACCATCTGGATAATTCTCAGTCCCGACTTACGCGCTATCCTCACTTTCTCCGAACTCGTTGCGTGAGATGTCCCGCAGCCCGTCAGGGACATCCCCATCGCCTCGGCTATGCAAGACATGGTGTTGGCCGTTCCCATCATGGAGCAGCTCCCCGGGCCTGGAAGGGCGCACCGCTCGATTTCGGCGAGCTCCTCGTATGAGATCTCCCCCACTTTTGCCCTGCCTATATACTCCCTCATATTGGAAAGGGTGATACCCTCGATTTCCCTATATTTCCCCGGGTACATCGGCCCCCCTGTAACGATGATGGAGGGTATGTTTATCCTGAGGGCCGCCATGATATGGGCGGGAACGATCTTATCACACGAACAGATCATAACCATCGCATCGAAACGGTGGCTTTCAACCATCAGCTCTATGGAGTCCGCTATTACCTCACGGCTTGGAAGCGGATAGCTCATGCCGATATGTCCCTGACAGAGCCCGTCACAGATGGCTATGGTATTGAACTCTATGGGAATGCCGCCGCCTTCCCGTATCCCGCCCTTGACTGCCTCGGCGAGGCTTCTGAGATGGATATGCCCTGGCACTATTTCATTCCAGGAGTTGACCACGGCAACGAGCGGCTTTCCGAAATCCTCCTCCGTAAATCCAACGGAATAGAGAAGGGCTCGATGAGCTGCCCGTTCGAGTCCATCATAGAGTTCCTTGCTTCTCAGGTTCATTTGGTCTCCTTTTTTGCCTATGAGTCTGAATTTTACATGTACCTTAAAGGGAAGAGCATTGCCTGTCTCGGAACTGGGAACATGATGTGCTTCTTCCGGTCAGATGTACCAAGGAATCCCTACGGCAAGAGAACTACTTTAATCGCCTTCTTTTGCTCTGCCAGATCACAGGCCTGGTTAATATCGGACAACGCAAACGTATGACTGATGACCGGTTTTATCTTAATCTTGCCGAGAGCATATAAGTCTAATGTTAATAAATAGTCCGCCCAGGTGAAACCCTGCAAGCCCTTGATCCGTTTTTCATCTCTGACCACGTTCCAGGGTTTAAAGCTAAGGGGCTGCCCTAAGAAACCGCTCCCTCCCATTAGACACAAACCTCCAGGACCAGTCATTTCTATTGCCTGAGTAACGGCGTCAACTCTTCCCGTGGCTTCGATAACGAGATCAGCGCCTCTTCCCCTGGTCAGCTCATCTGTTCTTTGAACGGGATCAACAATATCCCCTTTGATAGCGTCACCTGCTCCCAAAATTTTTGCCAGTTCCAAGCGTTTCTCATCTACACTTAAGCCCACCATAAGTACGTAACTCGGTCCTGAAGCCAGTGCTGCCTGTAAGATGAACAAGCCGAATGGTCCCGGTCCCAAGACCGCAATATAACTGCCAGGCTTTATATCGTTTGTCCTGAACGCGCGAACGGCGGTGGTGATGAGCTCTAAAACCGCGGCTTCTTCCGGGGGAATGCCATCCGGCACCTTGTAGAGGATATCCTCCGAGACGGCGACATATTCAGCAAAACAACCAGCTGTGTCAATTCCCACATGGTCCCACGCATGACATCTGTTATACATGCCCGTTTTGCAGGCGTAACACTCTCCGCACCCCTTGATGGCACTGCTCGTTACCTGATCGCCGATATTGACCTTCCTCACGTGGGAGCCCACCTCAACTATCTCTCCACAGAACTCGTGCCCTGGAATCAAGGGCAATTTAACCTCCCCATGCCTTCCCATGAAGCTGTTGTTTCTGATCGCTACATCCGTCCCGCAAAGCCCTGCTGCTTTGACCTTTATTAAGGCCTCATCAGGCTTTGGTTTTGGAATTTCCACCTCTTGTTCCACAAACTCCGGCCGCTTATCGATCTTAACCCATGCCTTCATCTCTTCATCCTCCTCCCATTTCTATCCGCATTGGTGTATTGCTTACCTCATGATCGTCCAATTTTCAAGCGAAACTCCGGACAGGATTTCTATTGACATTGATTGAAAAAAGTGTACCGTGATCGAAACATCGAGAGGAATTATCCCTGATATATTCCCCGCTTTCCTCAAGGAGATCTCTGGCATGAATGAAAGGCCCCGGGTTCTCATTGCCGCGGCCGCTGCAATCGATGAACAGATCGCCATGTTGAGGAATGCAGGATGCGAGGTCCTCTTTGCCGAGGAAGCCTATGAAGAACGCATCGATAAATGGCTCCCCGCGTGTCACGGCCTTTGCGTAGGCATATTTAGGATTACCGAGGACCTTCTGCAAAGATGTCCTCATCTTGTCGTGGTGGCTCGCCATGGCGTCGGAACCGACAATGTGGACGTAGAGGCTGCCACGCGTCTCGGCATTTACGTTACCCGCACCCCTGGAGCCAATGCCAATGCTGTTGCTGAATTTACTTTGGGGGCGGTCATCTCCCTGTCAAGATCGATCGTTGAGGGTGATCGTCGCATGAAACGAGGGGAGTGGAGGCATCCATCCTTGTGGGGATGGGAGCTCTCGGGGAAAACCATGGGCATCATCGGGCTCGGGCAGGTCGGACAAAGAACGGCCCGTTTGGCCAACGCCCTTGGAATGAAGGTCCTGGCCCACGATCCCTATCAGGATGATTCGATATTCAAAGCGGCCAAGGCAACAAGGACTGATTTAGACGAACTGGTATCTCGCTCACAATACCTCTGTCTGCACACAAGCTTGACAAAGGAGACGAAAGGCCTCCTCGATCGGCGCAGATTGGAAATGATGCCCAAAGGCTCTTACCTCATCAATATGGCCCGAGCAGAGGTCGTGGATGGCAAGACATTGAAGATCCTATTGGACAGCGGGCATATTGCGGGAGCCGCATTAGATGTCTTTGAAGAAGAGCCCCCGAAAAACTGGAAACTCCCAAATCATCCACACGTGCTTGCGACACCACATATTGCCGCATTCTCTCATGAGGCCAGAAAAGGGATGTGTCTGGGGGCCGCTTCCGAGGTCATCACCGCCTTAAGGGGCCAAAGGCCGGCACATGCCGTCAATGACCCCAAATCCCCCCGCATCCGGCAGCTTATAGAGCCACAAGCGGTGTAGGCTCTTCATACATCAAATGGAATTCTTATGAGGAGGTGCGAGATGGATAAAGCTCATGCCTGGGTGATCCTTGAGCCAGGGAAAATGGAATTGCAGGAGTTTGCTATCCCCGGGATTCCAGAAGATGGGGCCCTGTTGAAAGTGGAAGCCTCTGGAGTCTGCGGTACTGACAAACATATGTTTCTCGGTCATATGCAGACTGCATCCTTTCCATTGGTTGCAGGGCATGAATTTATTGGCACCATCGTTGAAATTGGTAAATCCGCCAACGACAAAATGATAGTGGTCGGAGAAAAACCCCTTAAGGAAGGGGATCGCGTGTCCATTGCCCCGAGCTCTACGACCTGCGGACACTGTTGGTACTGTCAGCACATGCCACAGCGACCACTTTTCTGTCCCAATCGCATGGCCTATGGCTTCATCCCTACTAAAACTCCACCTGGTCTATTTGGAGGGTACGCCGACTACGTCTTTCTGCACTCCAGAACCTGGGCTTTCAAATTACCCGATGGAATGTCCATGGAAAGGGCTGTTCAGACCGAGCCCATGGCTACCGGGCTCCGGGCCGTAGAGCGGGCCTATAGCCCTGGCGAGGCTTTTATGGGCCATGGGTACGGCGTTGGGAGCAGCGCGATGGTCCTGGGCACAGGACCTATAGGGCTCATGGTGATCGTTGCTTTGCGCGCGAGCGGGGCCGGCCTGATCATTGCCCAGGATTTGGTGCACAGTCGGTTAGACATGGCAAAGCGCATGGGCGCCGATATAACAGTCGATGGAAAGCTTCCGCTCGAACAACGTCTGCGGCACGTCCAAGATGCGACAGACGGAATGGGACCGGACGTCGTCATCGAAGCAGCCGGGGTGCCGATTGCATTCCAAGAATCCCTGACCTTTGTCCGGCGCGGGGGCAAGCTCATCGAGGTAGGCCACTTCACAGACCCTGGTACTACGGAGATACACCCATGGCTGATATGCTTCAAGGATGTGGATATTCATGGATCATGGGCCTATCCGGCAATCATTTTCAAAGATGCCCTGTCCCTTCTTTCCACGACGCCGATGCCGGTCGAGCAGATTGTTACGCATAAGCTGCCCCTGGAGGATTTGCCCAAGGCCATGGAGCTGGTCGGGAACGAGGGAGTCGGCAAGGTGGTGATCCAGCCCTGAAATCCAGCGGCGAAGACAGGGCCTATTCCAACCAAGGGATAACGTGCAGAATGGGGATGAGTTTTTTTTGACGTATTCTTGTCTGAAACAAAGATGATCCCCTATCGACAGCTATAGTTTCGTGATGGGTCGAAGGGGGAAAGAGATATGATTCGGTGCATAGAGGAGTGCAGTTGTTTGAAGCATCTGCGCACTGTTTCGAGAAATAGTCCATACCTAAGGGAAAGGGGGGTCCACTTTGGCTTCGAGGGGAGCATTAATACTGGCGGATGCCGATAACGTTGCCACGGCCATCGACGACATAGAGCCGGGAACGGAGGCGCCCGTCCGACTGGGGAAGGAAGTGAGGATAGTCAAGGCGCTGGAGATGATACCCTTCGGATTCAAGATAGCCATTGCCGACATACCGAAAGGTACTCATGTGATCAAATACGGCGAGCCGATAGGAAAGGCTTCGTCGGACATCAAGATGGGGAGCCTGGTACATGTACATAACCTGGAAGGCGCCAGAGGCAGGGGGGACCTGACAAAAGGAGGGGAGAGGTGAACTTCTTAGGATTTGAAAGGCCTGACGGTTCGGCCGGGATGCGCAACCACGTTCTGGTTATCCCGGGCGGTCTTCTGGCCACCAAGATATGCGAATTCGTGGAGGGTGTTAAGACCATCCTGACCGCCGACAGCGGGAGCGGCCGTACAAGCCACGATAGGGAGACTGTCGCCCGCACGCTGATAGGGCTGGGCAGGAACCCCAATGTGGCCTCCGTTATCGTCCACACGGGAGCCGTGGGCGCGGGCTACCCGGAATTGAACCCAACCCGAATAGCCGATGAGATCGCTCAATCGAGGAAGCGGGTGGAGCTCATAGATGTGGCAAAGGAAGGGGGTACCTTTCGGGCGCTGGAGATAGGAGTACAGGTGGCCAGGGAGATGGTTTTACAGTCGTCCCAACTAAGGCGGCAGCCCTCCCCCCTGGGTCAGATCGCGATAGGGGTGAAGTGTGGCGCCTCCGATACCACCTCGGGCATCGCCGGAAACCCCGTAGTCGGGTATCTTTTCGACCGAATCGTGGAGGCCGGGGGCACCGCTTTCTTTGGCGAGAACACCGAGATAATCGGCGCCGAACACGTGCTCGCCAAACGTGGGGCAAACGCCGAGGTCTCGCGGCGTATCCTGGAGGTGGCGGCAGAGACGGAGGAGAGGGCCAAAAGCACGGGCGAGGACATCCGTACGGTTAATCCCGTCCCCGAGAACATAGCCGGGGGGATCTCCACCCTGGAGGAGAAGTCCCTGGGGGCCATTCACAAGTCGGGCTCGGCCCCTATACGGCATGTCCTTAAGTATGCCGAGAGGCCACCGGGCAAGGGGCTCTACTTTGTGGACAACTGGATGAGCCTGGGCTCTATCTTCGCCGGGTACGCCGCCTCGGGAGCCCAGCTGGTCATTTTCCAGTTGGGCGGTGGGGGCTGGACGGGCAAAGACCTGCTGCACACCTCCACGGCGGTGGTTGCGCCCCTCATGTGGACCACCGCAAACCGGAAGACCCTGACCATGGCCCCCAGCTGCATAGATTTCTATTCCGGAGGCGTAATCGAGAACGGGGATAGCATCGAAGAGACAGGGGAAAAGCTGCTACAAACGGTGCTGGGGATAGCATCGGGTACCCTTACCAAGGTGGAGACCATTAAGCACATCGACCCCACACAGATCTACCTGAAGGACTCACCCTTCTGAGCCGTCCCTCGCCCCGGGAACGACCCAGAGGATCCATATCTATGCGCTGACATAAATGGGCCAGTGACCACATATCAGGTGTACCAGAGCTTGAGTGAGTCCAGGAAGAGCTGTTTCAAATCCTCAGCGCTCGCCGGGCGTGGTGATAGTTTCGTCACCCGATGCTGGGGCAATGTTCCCTCCACCAGCTTATCCACATCCTCAGGCCCATAACCAACTGCACTCAGTCCATTGGGCATCCCAACCGTGCGCATCAAATCAACAATAGCATTTGCAAGCACTTCGCCCGCATCCTCTGGAGATGCGCCCGAAATATCCTTCCCCATCAATTTGGCTGCATAAAGATGAAGTTCGGGATTCGCCGGAGCAGTAAAGCGGAAAACGGCAGGCGCATTGAGCACTACCGCCATGCCGTGGGGGATAAGTGGGTGCCCGGTCGGATAATCTTCAGGTACATAATCACGGACCATCCCCGACACGGGATAGGACATACCATGGGCCAAATGAACTCCTCCGTTTCCAAAGCCTATGCCGGCATAGGTTGCCGCCAAGAGAACTTCACCGCGCGCTTCGTCATCGGAAGGATCTTCAATGACCCGAACCAGCTTTTGGGAAATCATTTCAGTGGCACGTGAAGCCCAAATATGGCTGATGGGGTTTGCCCCCTGATAAGCAGGCCGCAATTTAGGATGCTCGGGAGCCGGTCGCTGGTTATAGGGCAATGTTGTTAGGGATTCCAAAGCATGGGTTAACTGATCCAGTCCGGTACAAGCGGCGACCATTTTCGGGAGGGAACGAGTATTATTGGGATCAACGACGCCTTTTATCGGCCGCAGTGCACGATGGGCAATACCTGTTTTGGCATTCATTTCTAAAAAATCAAAAATAGCAATGCCGGTCGTTTCGCTACCCGTCCCGGCAGTAGTTGGAACGGCAACTAACGGTTTCAATGGACCCGGGACCGGTTTTCCCCCACCGATGGGCGGGTTTACATAGCTCATAAAATCCGCGGGGTATGTTGAATATAGGTTCGCTGCTTTTGCAGTGTCGATACTGGAACCACCGCCTACAGCTACGAATCCATCGAAATTGCCCTCCTCGGCGAATTGTATCGCTTCCTTAAAAGAGACATCTGTCGGCTCCACACTTGCCTGATCGTACAGGACCGCGTCGATACCATGCTTGCGCAATGCTTCCAGGGCCACGGAAACGGGTTCTTTATACCTCAGATTGGCATCGGTGACCACCATTACCCGATGAGCACCCTGCTCTTCCATGTCCCATCCCACTTCCCGTGTAACCCCAGGACCATACTTGATACTTGAGGTGTCCATTGAAAAGGCCGTCTCCAGCTTCATGGTCTTCGCCTCCCTTTTTCTTGCCTCCGAATATTTTTCAAAAAACTGTGAAGATAGTTTACTCGGCCGTAGCTGCCGTTGTACAGTACAAGTTGCCAAAATGACCTATTTTTTGCGGGGGTGACGGGACGTTGTTAAATTGTTGAGTAATCGAACCCCTGACTTTTTTCGTTCAATTCAACGCAATTACAAGAGTAATAAAAAGGACTTACCAAGCGCAACGGCCGACAAGCCCTTGATTTTCTTGGAGCCCCCGGGCGGATTCGAACCGCCAACCATCTGATTACAAATCATTTCTTTGAAACAGAGCTAACTCCTGAGATTTCACACTTTTTTGCTTTCCAAGAACCTAGATGGCAAGACCTTTCTTCTACAATCTAAATCATTGAAAATACAGGCGTGTCATTTTTGATAGTTAGAATTCACGGCTCCTGCTTTCATGGACGGCAGAATCTTGGAGCTTCACCTGACAGCCATAAGCAATATGACAAAGCAATCTTTATCAAAACCTGATAATATCGGGATAGGGGGCACCTGCCGAGCATTTAGCTGTGCAGGATGCCCGCCCCCCACAGATCCGGACGAGCGGATTTCCCGCATCCGGCTCCTCGGAATACGGCTTCGCTACGTGACATAGGAATGAACGATGCGTGGCTGAGGGAGAGGGCAGCGCCTCTTGAGCTTTTCAAACTCCTCCCATCCCTGCCGCTTCTGTGAACGACGGCTCAACCACTTCATCCAT